>ERZ795059.6021-NODE-6021-length-10869-cov-4.199649_pt1 | contig 10869 bp, 12 predicted proteins | sample MGYA00375143_ERZ795059 | MGnify/ENA primary metagenome ERZ795059 (study PRJEB30188, sample SAMN05720168) | activated sludge metagenome | isolation source: Anaerobic digester | place: USA | collected 2015-01-07 ... | reverse complement strand
CATAGACGACGTGTCGCCGCATCCCTTCTCTTCTGTGGGATGCCTGGGCTCGTGTCACGAGTTGATCGAACTGTTCCCAGAGATCAAGTTCACTCTGTTCGTCCCTGCAGCTTACTGGCGGACTGTGAAACCCGGCACTACGACAGAAGAGCCGCTTCAGATCCACAAGTTCGCAGACTTCTGTCAGACGCTGAGAGAGTTGTCTCCGAAGAACTTCGAAGTCGGTTACCACGGCCTCTTGCACGGGATCCCTGGAAAGTCAGACAACGACGAGTTCCAGAGTCTGACGCAAGAAGATGCTGCACAACGGTTCGACTACATGAAGAAGATCGTTCTCGCTGCAGACTTAGCCAGCGTCTTCAAGCCGATCTTCAGGCCCCCAGCGTGGAGAATGTCACCAGGTTCGATAAGAGCTGCGAAAGACGCAAGGTTTGAAATTCTCGCTCTGTCTAACAAAGAGTACGCGAAGAAGACTTACGAGGGTGAAGACGAGAAGTTCGGAAATGTCGTGTACTACACGTGCAATCCTCCGTTTGAACCGCTATCACATTTCGATCTCAACGAGATCGTCTATCACGCTTGTGAGTGGGACAACAACTACTTCAGCCCGAGAGCTGCGCAAGAGTTGTCTTATTGGCTTCACGAGCAAAGAGGATTAGAGTTCTGTTTCATGAAGGAAATGTGTGAAAGATGAGTACGATAGACTTGACAGTGACTCTGGTAGACTACAAGACACCTGAACTATCAAGAATTGTTGTTGATAGCTTCGAAAAGTTTGTCACTCATGACTTTTCTCTAAGGTTTGTCATCGTAGAGAATTCAAACTTCGACTTGACTTCTTTCTTTTCAGACAAGAAGAACGTCGTCGTAGAAAATAGACTAACGTCGTCAACGTTCTCTCAAGGACATGGAGAAGGCCTTGAAGAGACAAAAAAGTACGTGAACACTGAATACGTCTTCACGTGTCACACAGACGTATGTGTGACGTCAACATCATTTTTCGACGAGATCAAGAAGTGTATAGAAGATGGCGTAATTCTTGCAGGAGTATGCGAAGACAAACACCCAGACAGAGTAAGAGCTTACCACTGTTCTGGCTTGTTAGCAAGATCTGACGTGTACAATCTTGTGTCGTTGCTACCAGATTTACCAAAGATCGACACAACTGACAAACTTACGCTGTTCTGTAGAGACAACGAATTGAAAATGAAGTTGTTCAAGAACACTTACAATGACTCGAACCTCGTCGACTCAATTAATTCTCCATTCAAAGAACTCGGAAAGACTTGTGGTGTTGATAGATGTCTCGATAGTGCTGGGAGAATTATGTTCATCCATCAAGGAAGAGGAACTACAAAGTACACAAATGAGAACAGGGCAATTGGAAAGATCTCGACACAACAGTGGATTGAGTTCTGTCAGCGTGTCCTCGAAAGTGGGCAAAGATGAGCAAGCTTGTATACTCTGAGGTGATCAAGAATCGCGTCATCATTTCGACGAAATTCCCAGTTCTAGAGAGAAGAGGAAGGGTCTGGCGGGCATTTGGGTGTACGGGTGTTGTGCTGAATCTTGGTTCTGGAAACGTGACATGCGCAAATCACAGAGAAATCGCTTCTGCCTATAGTGACTGTCAAGTCTTTTCTTGTGACTCAGATCAAAATAGTGGTGCTGATTGGACGTCTCTCGAAGAAGCGACATCATCACAAAAATATGACTTGATCGTAGCTGAGCACTTCTTAGAGCACATAGACACGCAAGAGTTCGCAGACACGTTGTCTGTTCAGATAGTAGAAGCTATCAAACCCAAAGGAACGCTTGTGATCACGATTCCAAACATCTACTGTTTCGGAACTTTCTTCTCGGACTATGATCACAAGAACTTCGCGTCTCCTGTCGACATTGCAGCAATCTTCTGCTGCAGAGGTCTAGAGATCGTTGATTTCTTCAGATGGTCGAAACCAAAGCAGATGATGTATCAAGAGAACATGACAGAGGTAGAGAGATTTGTAGAATCGTTCATCGAGAAAAATTACGGTCTGCAGACAGACCGATACGTTACAATGGTGTTCAGAAAACGAGAGAAATGAGCATGAATGTCTTGACAAGACCAGAACAGCTTGGAAACAACTGGAAAGGGACGTGCTGCGAAAAGATTCTAAGTCAAGACACAAGTGCAGGAAGAGACTTCTACCAGTACCTCAAAGAGTGTTTTGGTGACAATGCCTCTATTGACGCGAAGAATCGATTCCACTACTACGTAAAGTCGTACATGGTGTCATACCTCGTTGGGTCTGCAGGATTCAATTCTGTGTTTCATGTCGGATTTGGGGGAGACGAGAGATACGCTCGAGGTTATGGGCATTTCGACATAGACTTTTTTGGATGTGAGCTTCCTTCAGGCGCGCTTGGGTCTTGGTACAAGAGCAGAGCAAGAACATTGACGGTGATCGAAAAGGATTTTCTTGAGTTGAAGAACGAAGACTTCTCGTTCTTTCGAGAAGTCGATAGATCAAAGTTGATTTTTGTCACTGAAGCAACGCTGTATTACTTTTTTTTCCACGGCGACGTGTTCGACAATCGTCACTCTCTAATCGTGAAGGACAAGAAGAAGCTTACGAACGATCTGAAAGAAGTCATTGCTAAGTTTTCGTCGTTCGGCGTGAAGAATTTTCTGTTCATCGAACCAAGAAACACGGTCTTTGAAGAGGCAGCGTCATCGTGCAATTTAGCATACAGCATGGTTGAACTTTCGCCTGATCTGAAATACGACTTCTTGATGCACTATACTGACTGGCGGGTCGATGACAACTTTTTCCCAGTCGCTCACATCTTAACTGATGGATCGTCATCGATCAAAGTTCAGGCGAAAAGAGTACTAGGAGAGTCTAGATGGTAGAACAGCTGTCAGAGAGAGACATATTTCTCGACTTTGAAGTGATGAAACTCCTTCATGCTGTGAAGGAGTGCAAACACAGAGGCCAGTATTCAATCTTGACACCCAACTTTGATCAAAAGATCTCTCTGTGTTTTGACAAGCAGAGAAACTTGCTGACTAACGTCTATCCTTCGTCAAACAATGAAGCGACTCTAGAGACACTCAAGAGAATTTTGGACTTGGCGAAGTCGTCAAACTACACGTCTTCTCTTGAAGTCTTTTCGCCTCAAGAGAACAACAGCGAGGGAAGAAGGTCACACGGGAAATACGCTGTTGTTGATGTTCAGAGTTATGACGTCAAGACAATCAGGAAGGGTCATCGTCTCAATATCAAAAAAGCACACACGCTGGGCGTAAAGACCACGATCTATCACAACGTCACGATAGACGAAAAGACGCTGAGAGACTTCTATGACTCTATTCTCTTTTCAAGAAGAATCGTGGGAAAACAGTTCTCTCACACGTTCGACACGTTTACGATCAGAAAAGAGCTGATTCAAAAAGGCAAGGCAGCGTTGGTAGTAGCAGAGCACGAAGGGAAAAGATCGTATGTCTTCTCTTTGCTGAGCAAGTACAACAGCTTCTACTATGACTCTGGTTACACGGCGAGCGTTCATCCTTACACGGCTCACTATGCTCAACATTCGCTGATAGAGTATATCAAGGCATTGGGTGCAACGAGCTACAACCTTGGAAAAATCGACTCAAACAGAGACGAGAACAACACGGGAAACAAGACAGACAAAGTTGAGTACTACAAGGTTGGATTTTGCAGGTCTCTAACGCAGACGGAGTTCATGTCTTGAAGTTTGTGATGTCAGAGATGACAGGGTTGAAGTTCTTCGTTCCGCTGATTGAAGAGGGAAACAGAAGAGGAATTGACTCTACTATCTTCTTCGGAAGAAGCAACAAGTACAGCAACACACTCCAGCACATTGAGTCGCTCAAGCAGATTTCAGAGAAGCACAGATTTGAGATCGTAGACTTGTCGAAGAACAGCAGCGCAGGCGGAGACATCTTGTTTACTGTCGAGGGAGCATGGCGCGACTTGATTTCAAACAAGAGAGCAACAGTTTCGCTCTATTGCTCTTCTGACTTCACTGCGAGCTACGACAAGTATGTCAATGAAGTAGATCACGTAGTCTTGGGAAGCAAGTTTGTCGCAGATTTATACGGCAAGAAAAGCGACAAGAACATTTACCTGGGATCTCCAAAGTTTGACGTGTCGCTAGACAGAGACACAATACTTGAAAAGTACAAACTGTGTGCTTCAAAGAAGCGAGTGACGATATTCTATCCTCGTCTTCGAGACATCGCTTTGTCGCGTGTAGAAGATGTCATAAAGACTTTCCACAACATGCGCTACGACGTGATTCTAAAGACGCGTGGGAAAGACCCATTCGTCCCTAGGCATGAGGCGCTTGTAGAGAATTCTATGTACGACAGATCATGGTACCCATCAACATCAATGGAATTGATTAGTGTGAGTGATCTGATCTTCAACTTCAGCTCAACGGTCATAGAAGAGACAACAGCCCTAAGAAAACCAGTTATCAATTTTCACGTGAAACCTTTCTTGCCTTCATTCAACTTTCTCTATGAGTACGACTTCGTCAGAAACGTAAGTGACATTCGCGATCTCCCAGATCACATAAAGCACTTTGAAAACTACGTCCCCGCTAATTTCGAAGAAGCAAACTCTAAGCTGTTTGACACGACAGCGTCGTCTAAGTCAATTTTGGACATGTTACTATGAAGATCACAGCAATCATCCCTGCTCGAGGCGGCTCCAAGCGTCTCAAAGACAAGAACATCTTTCCTGTCTGGGGGAGACCGATGTTGTACTGGGCTGTCGAGGCGTGTAGAGACTCGCGTTACAAGATCGACGTTTGGGTGAGCACAGACTCTGAAGACATAGCACAAGTCGCGAAAGAGTGCGGCGCGAACGTCGTGATGAGAGACGAGACGACGTCGAACGACAAAGCTTTCAAGCAAGAAGCGATCAGAGACGCTGCGAGAAAGATCGACGAGATCAAGGGACCGAGCGACGTGTACATCTCTCTTCAGGCGAACTCCCCAGAAGTTCGTTCTTGGGACATAGACAACGGGATCAACATGTTGCTGTCCAAGAAGAAAGACGAGATCATCAGCGCGAATCCAGACCACACGCAGAACGGTGCTTTCAGGATCTTCAGGGGAGAGTACGTATATCAGCGTGACTTGTCGACGAACTGTGGATTCTTCGTGACTGGTGAACTGAGAGACGTTCACACGAGAGAAGACGTAATTTGGATAGAGACGAGAAAGAAAGAAGAGTGCGAAGATGAAGAAGATCAGATTCGTTGACTGTGGAGCGAACGTCGGACAGTCTGTTGAGTGGGCACTCGACGCGTTCAAGAACTGTGAGCTCAAGATTGATTCTTTCGAGCCTCTTCCCAAGAACGTAGAGGTATTGAGAGAGAAGTTTGGAAACAACCCACACGTGTCGATCCATGACGCAGCAGTGTCTACGACTGACGGCTTGACGTCTTTCTACTGCCAGAATTGGGGAGCGAGAACTGGATCGTCTCTCGTGAAGGGCAAGTCTTCCACGAATGACATGGACGTCATCAACGTTCGCACGATCGACATCGCGAAGTGGTTGAGAGACAACATCAGCGAAGACGAAGTGTGTGTCTTGAAAGTCGACATCGAAGGTGCGGAATACGAAGTTCTCCCACACTTGATAGATCAAGGATTGAACTCTGTCGCAGAGTTCCTCTTAGTCGAGTACCACGGCACGAAGACTCCCAACTACAGCCCGTCTGTCGAGATCTTGACGTCAAACTCGTTCGCGCACGTCGTCGACTGGGGCAAGCCAGAACTAGCGAAGAACGTTTTGATCAAGTTCGGTCTCATAGAGTAACATCGTAGACATGAAGAGTGTCTATATCGTGTCAGAGATCTGCGGACAGTGGGGCGGATCTGTCAGAAAAGCAGAGCAGATGATCTTGCAGTCGAAGATGGGAGGCGCAGACGCTGTCAAAGTCCAGCTCTTCGACACGTACAAGATGCCAGGCGAGAACAGAGAGCGTTGGGAATACCTGTCGATGTCAAAAGGTGACTTCTTTCGACTTCGAGATTACTGTGACAAGTTGAACATCACGTTCTTCGCGTCTGCGTTCGACAGAGAGCGGTTCAACTGGATCAGAGAAGCTCAGCTTGGAATCAACAAGATCGCAAGTAGTCTCGTTGAGATAGATCCAGAACTCTGCTCTGACATGGTAGCGTCAGGAATGACGACGTTCTTCTCTCTCGGAAAGTGGTGTGGTCAAGAGCTTCCGTTCTTTGACGACAGTGTGACGTACTTTCACTGCATAGCGAAGTACCCACACACGATGCAAGAAGCGCTCGAGAAGTTACCCGCGAAGTTTTCTGGGAAGATCCTAGGATACTCTGACCACTCGCTTGGAATTTTGTCTTCAATCGAAGCTGTAAAAAGAGGTGCGCTCTACGTAGAAAAGCACTTCACACTCGACAAGACTGCTCAATCATCAACTGAGGGAGCACACGCGTGCAGCATGAACTATAAAGATCTTGTCTCCCTGAGAAACATTTGCGACAAGATAGCGAAGTGACAACGTGTTAGACGTCTTGCTCTCTTGCAGAAATGCTTCTTCGACGATTGAAGACTGCATCGACTCAATCTTGTGCCAGACACACGAAGACTTCAATCTGTACGTTTTTGACGATGCTAGCACAGATGACACTGTTGACAAAGTGAAGTCTTACAGCGACACTCGACTCTACCTGATCTCGTCGAAGAGCAATATCGGAACTTACGCGTCTAAGAACTTCATGTTGAAGAACTTCTGCACATCAAAGTTAGTCGCATTGCACGACGCTGACGACGTCAGTCACCCAGACAGGTTCTTGAGACAAACAAACGAACTTCAGGAGACGACTGCAGTCTGCGTTGGAACAGCAGTCTTAGAGACGTGGAAATTGGGTTCTTACCCGCACACGAAGTGCACAACGACGACTTCGGCGAAGTTCAGACGTGTCAACTACTATCCGCCGAGAATCTACATGGGCATGTTCAAACACGCGTTGTCTCAAACGCAGCCTGGAGTCGAGCACGAACTATTCTTGAAGTATAAGTTCTGCATGAACGGCTCAGTGATGTTCAAACGTGAAGCACTCTTGAAAGTTGGCGGTTGGGACGGAACTACGTTCATAGGCGCAGACACAGATATGTTCGTAAGACTTCTTGCCGTGGGAGACGTCAAGAATATGAGAGACGTTCTGTACGAGAGACGGTTCCACGAAAACTCTCTCACAACATCTGAGACTTACGGAATGGGTTCTCCAACTAGGGAAATCTACAGCAAGAGGCTAGTAGAAACAGCGAAGTCTGTTGCACAAGACAAGATCGTGCACATGTCTTTCTTCCATCCTAACTTCGAATACGAGGTCACACATTGTGTGGAATAGTCGGTTCTACATCTAAGAAGATCTACAGAACGGACTTGAACGAGATGTCGGCAAGAGGACCAGACTCTCGTGGAATTTTCACAGATGACGATGTCACGCTTGGACACACTCGGCTGTCGATCATCGACACGTCTGATGGATCCAGACAGCCGTTAGAGAGTGACAAGTGTGTTCTTGTCTTCAACGGTGAGATCTACAATTACAGAGAGCTCGGGAGAGACTATCTTCACGGAGAACAATCGAGCGACACACTCGTCTTGTTCTATCTCTTGCAGACAAAGGGCGTAGAAGAGACGTTGAAGTTGCTGAACGGAATGTTCGCGTTCTGTTACTACGACAAGATTGAGAAGAAATTGTGGCTTGCGAGAGACAGGTTCGGAAAGAAGCCGCTGTTCTACATGTCAGAGGGAACTACACTCACTTTTGCGTCGAGCCTCGACCTTGTCAAGCAGATGCATCGAGAAGAATCTTTCAAAATAGACGAAGGTATCCTCAGCTTCTATTTCTCTGCATTTTACGTGCCATCACCCAGAACAATCTACGAACGAATAAAGTCTCTCATGCCGGGCACATCGATGTCATTCGACTTGAAGACCGGAGTGACGAAGACGACAACATACTGGCATCCGTCTGTCAGGGAGAGGGCTAGGAAGACTGTCGAAGAGTTCTTAGACGTCTTTCGAGACAGCGTCAAGATCAGGTTGCGTTCTGACGTTCCTCTTGGCGCTTTCTTGTCTGGCGGGATAGACTCGACTCTAGTCGTCAAAGTTATGAGTGAGATCAGCGATTCTCACGTCAAGACTTACACCGCGTGTGTGAAAGACGAACTGAACGAAGAAACGTACGCTGAGACAGTTTCTAACAAGTATGGAACAGCACACACGACGAGAAACGTAGAGAAAAGCGACCTAAAGATCAGAGACATTAGACGTCTCGTCAAGTTCTTTGGGCAACCTTTCGCAGACTCATCGATCGTCCCGACAGAAAGAGTGTGCGATCTGATCTCTCGAGATGTGACAGTTGCAGTCAGCGGTGACGGCGCTGACGAGCTGTTCATGGGGTACGACAAATACAAGTCAACATCAAAGACGTTCTCACAACGCGTGTTCAGGAACAGCGACTTACAGTTCTTGAAGAGGAGATATAGGACAGATCCAGAAAACATCGTGAGAGAGATCGTTCCAGACTTCGACCGCTTGTCAGAAATTGACAGAGTCAACCAGTTCGACGTGAGGATCTTCCTGGAAGGCGACATACTTCAGAAAATCGACAGACTGGCAATGAGTAAGTCGCTTGAAGTGAGGTCTCCGTTCTTGGACTACAGAGTCGCAGAATACGCACTCTCTTCAGACATCTCTCAACTTCTAGGCGCAGAGTGCAGAGAAGGCAAACACATCTTGAAAAAGATCGTAGAGGAAGAATTTGGAACTAGTTTCGCGTTTAGGAAGAAGACAGGGTTCATGCTCAACTTGTCTGAGTGGCGTCAGCAGATCTTGTCTGTCCTGAAGGCGATGCGTGACGTCTACTTGGGTTCTGGATTCTTCGAATGTTCTGTTCAGTTCGAAGCTCTCGATACGTACACGCTGTTTGGGATCTTGAACTTCTTGGTCTGGTTTGAAGAACTGAGGTAAACACATGACGAATGAGAATGACGAACTTTGGGCTGACGTGAGACGAGCGATAAGTCTTCTGACAGACGGTGGCACAACGGATTGTTCGTCGGACTTCTTGAGAGAAAAAAGAATGAAGAACCCAGATGTCTCGATAGTCATCACGAACTACAACTACAGCAAGTACATCACGCGTTGCATCAGAAGCGTCATCAGTCAAAAGAATGTCAATCATGAAGTGATCGTTGTCGACGACTGTTCTACAGACGACTCTCTAGACCAAATCGAACAGTTCAGGCAGTCGGGTGACGTGAAAGTCTTCAAGACTGAGAAGAACTCTGGCGTCGCAGCCGCTGCAAACGTCGGAATCAGGAACGCGAGAGGACAGTTCGTCGTTCGAGTAGATTCAGACGACTACGTCAGCGGTGACATGTGCTACTTCATGAAGACATACTTAGAGTCTAACCACGACGCGTTCTGTGTGTCTTGCGACTACGTTCTAGTCGACGACCACGAAGTGACGATAACGAGAAAGTACGCAGAATTAGAACCAGTCTCTTGCGGCATCATGTACAGGAGAGACCTCCTTCTTCAGATGGGTGGATACAAAGAAGACCAGCGACACAGAGAAGAAGAAGAACTAAGAAAGAGGCTCGGAGACTTCTACAAGATCCACCACTTGAAGATCCCATTCTACAGGTACAGGATGCACGACAGCAACAAGACGAAAACAAAAGAATACGAAGAGTGCAAGATCTGAGAGGTGAAAATGAAGAAGACACGCATAGGAATTCTCGGATACGGTGAGATCGGAAAAGCGATCCACAAGTTCTACAAGGACGATATCACAGAAGTGTTGTTCGACGTCTTCGTGAGAGACATCGACAGAGACGACGGACTGACAGACATCGACTTCTTGAATGTCGCCATCCCATTCAACGACTCGTTTGACTTCGTCGACGTCGTGTGTAAGGCAGCAGTCTCTTCTGGTGCTAAAGTAGTCATCGTACACTCTACAGTCGCTGTCGGGACGACAGCAGAGATCAAGAAGAGACTAGGCAAAGAAGTGCTTGTCGCACATTCTCCCTGTCGAGGAGTCCACCCATACCTCTACGAAGGGATCAAGACATTTTTGAAGTTCGTCGGATCGCCAGAAAGACATGACGCTGTCGTCGTGTCTCACCACCTAGAACAACTTGGAATCCACACGCACGTGTGTGAGAATGCTGAGACTTCTGAACTAGCGAAGATCCTCGACACTTCTTACTACGGAGTGTGCATCGCGTACCACGGTGAAGCAGCGAAAGCGTGCGAGAAGTTCGGAGCGTCGTTCAAAGAAGCTATGACACTGTTCAACGAGACTTACAACGAGGGATACACGAAACTTGGAAAGTGCAACGTCGTTCGCCCAGTGTTGACGCCACCGAGCGAACCTATCGGAGGACACTGCGTCGTGCAGAACGCAGAACTCTTGAAGAAGCAGTTCCAGTCTGAAGCTCTCGACCTGATCTTGAAGTACAAAAAGAAATGACGAAGTGGTTCTCGCACGACTTGATAGCTGCTGTCACAGCCGTGTTATATAGTCAAGAGAAAGAGGAAAGACGCAAGAAGATGAAGAACAGCATCGCTGTGATAGGGCAAGGATTTGTCGGGGGTTCTCTCACGACAGTCTTCGCTGAGAGGGGTTTCGATGTCTTTACATTCGACATCGCTAAGAAGCAAGCAATTGGTGGGAAACATCCTGTCTGTGTAGGTCCACATTTGTGCGCTGCCGATTCTGTCGCAGAACTCGTCTCGTCTTGTGAAGCGAAGAAGGGCTTCTCGAAGATCTACTTCGTATGTCTTCCGACA
>ERZ795059.6016-NODE-6016-length-10873-cov-5.340913_pt1 | contig 10873 bp, 8 predicted proteins | sample MGYA00375143_ERZ795059 | MGnify/ENA primary metagenome ERZ795059 (study PRJEB30188, sample SAMN05720168) | activated sludge metagenome | isolation source: Anaerobic digester | place: USA | collected 2015-01-07 ... | reverse complement strand
AGATTGGATGGTGTGACTGGAGTTCAGACGTGTGCTCTTCCGATCTTCTCGCAAGCCATCCAAAGCGTCGCGGAAGAGGCCGCGGCGCCTTTGTCGCTGGAATTCGCCTATTGCTACGACCAGCAATACCTGGGCATGTCTACCGAAGCGGCGCTGCGGGACCTGGCCCGGCGCACCGGGTTGCTGGAGATCAAGATTTTCGTCGTGGCGGTGCTGGTCCATCGGCAGACGGGAGGAAATCTCTCCGAACTTTTGGAGCGTCTGGCGCGAGTCATCCGCGAACGCTACCGAATTGCGGGCCTGCTGGAGAGCCTGACGGCCGAAGGACGCCTCCAGGCTTATATCATGCTCGCTTTGCCCGTGTTGCTCTTCACCGTGATGTACAGCCTGAATCCGAATTATGCGGGGACCCTTCTCCAGTATCCGATTCTGCTGTTGATCACAGCGGGATTCATGACGGCTGGAGCGCTATGGATGCGAAAGATCATTCGATTCGACTACTGAGGCGATGGTGATGCAATTCCTGCCATGGGTGATCGTATTGATTTCGGCTGGATTGGGTGTGCTCGTGCTGTTCATCGGCCGGCGGGACCCCGTGGAGCAAAGGCTGGATGACCTGTCCGGCAGCCCACGGCCGCATAAACGGCACGCTCCGGTGCGCATCGTCTTGCCCACGCCCCCCACGGCGCACGGGACAAGTACGTCCCTCAGCCGCAGCGAACTGGCAGCCAAGCCCACGTTTCATGACCGGCTTCTCCAGGCTGGCTTCTACAAGCGGCTCAGCACTGGCGCCTTTGTTCTGTTTCGGACGGTTGCTTTTCTGCTGCCGCTGGGAATTGGCATCGCGGCTGGCTACTATGACGTCTTGCCTCGCTGGACGGCCATCGTTTTGGGGCTGGCCGTGGCGGGATTGGGCACCATTGCGCCGAGTTTCTGGCTGGACTACTTGAAGGGCCGCAGGCAGACGCAGATGCGGCGGGCCTTGCCCGACGCCTTGGACACGATGGTGGTGTGTTTGGAAGGCGGACTGAGCTTGACCGGCGCGCTATCACGAATCGCGGCAGAACTGGCGACGGCCCATCCGCTGCTGGCGGTGGAGTTGAAGATCGTCGAGCGCGAGGTGCAAATGGGACGTTCCACGGGCGAGGCGCTGCGGAGTCTGGCCAAGCGATTCGACCTGGAGGAACTGCGCAGCATGGCCATGGTCATCATCCAGTCGGAACGGTTTGGCGCGAGCGTCAGCACGGCGTTGTCCGTATTCGCAGACACGATGCGTCAGAAACGGGGACAGCGAGCGGAGGAACTGGCCCACAAAGCGTCGGTCAAGATCATCTTTCCCACGTTGTTTTGCATCTTCCCCGCGATGTTCGTGGTGATCCTCGGTCCGGCGGCGATCCAAATCGCTCAGCAACTGTTCCCCGTGTTCAATCAAGTCGGCAGGTAGCGATCAACCTCTATCGGGATTCGCTCTCGTCTCGAAGTCCTGACCCGTCCAACGGGATCTCGAAAGCGGCGGCCTCGCGATCGTTGCGAGCGAGCAACACGTTGCGGGCCAAAGCGGGGTGGTTCCAGGTCTTGTCTCGCAGGGCAGGCACCCGCCCCAGTTCGCGGACTCCTTCCGGCGTCGCCTCGACCAGCACCACGTCTCCGCGCTCGGCCTGGATGAGGAGCAGGTTGTGCACGAGCAGGATTTGACCGTGCCCATAGCGGCCGCGTTTCCAGATTCTTCGCCCGTCTCGAACATCCAGGCATGTCAAGATGCCGTTGTCCAGGCCGTACACCCAGTGCTCGTGGACCACGAAATTCGACATCTTGGACTCCAACTCTTTATTTCGCCACACCTCCTCGACTTGCCACGCGCCATCGTGGGAGATCACGCGCACCAACGCCGCTCCCATGCCGTAGCCCGCCGAGATCAGGACGTAACCCTCGTTAGCCGCGGGCGGCCCAAAGGGCGTGACGAGCTGCGGTTGAGCGATGTTCACTCGATTGCTGCCTTGCGTCACCCAGGGGTAGAGCCAGAGCGGCGTCCCCTGGGCCGCGTCATGGCCTCGCAGTCCCGCTCCATTAAGACTGAGGATCTGACGCTGCCCCGCCAATTGAACGAGCGCCGGCGAAGCATAAGCCGCAGGATCGTCGCCGCCGGACCAGACGGTCGTTCCATCTTGACAGCGGTAGGCCAAGAGCGATCGTCCAGGTCCTCCGCCCGGTGAGACGATGACCCAATCGTCAACCACCAGCGGCGAGCCGGACATCCCCCAGATCAGATTCTGCGCCGTGGGATCGGGCAACGTCCGCTGTTGCCAGATGAGCCGGCCGGTGGCACCGTCCAGGCAGGTCAACAAGCCCGTGGCTCCCATGGCATAGACGCGTCCGTCCACGACGGTGGGTGTGGCGCGGGGGCCGTCGCCGTGGCTGGTCGAAAAGCGAACGGCGTCGCCGTGGTTCCATCGTTCCCGGCCGCTCCGCAACCCGTAGCAGACCACCGTCTCTTCGGCTCCCCGCTGCTCTTGCGTGAACGCCCATTCTCCGACGATGGCAAAACCGCCCCACCCCAAACCGACCGGATGCCGCCACAATTCCCGTGGCGGGCGAGATCCCCAGTCCGGGTCGAGCCTGACCTGGTGAATCGCACCGTCACGCGCCGTCCCCAGGAAGCCGGGATAGTCGTAGTCGGTGGGCGTGAGGCTCGCCACAGGCATGCTTTCCAGCTTCTTGTCACCCGAAAGTTCGCGCCGGGCCTGATACGCGGTCCACTGCTGCTCGGCCGACGGCGACCATCGCCAGACCACCCGAGGAAACAGGTCGCCGTAAGTGCCTTCCACGCGGAACAGCAGGCCCACGGCCAACGCGACGGCGGCCAGCACAGCCAGCAAGGCGAGAAGCTTTCGTCGACTTGGCCGAACCCAAACCACCCAGAGTCCGGCGGCGATGACGGTTGCCACGGCCCCGCCCAGCACCCACCAAAACGAATCCAGCCCAACCGACAAACGGTAGCGAGTGTCAGCACTAACGATCGACCTCACGCGAGCGATGCCGATCAAGCATCCCAGCCCAACTCCCGTCGCTATCGCCCAGCCCCACTTGAAGCCTGTTGGCGAGGCACGGGGGGAGCCACGATTGACTTTGGGTTCTTCTGAAACCATTTTCGTTCTCACGGTCCCAGCGTCCAGTTGCTGGCCAATCAAGGAAAACTTGCCACGATCGGTGCCCCGTTACGGTCCACTCGCGGCAAGCCTGCGGTGTGGCCGCGACGGACGAACAGCAGATAGGCGCCGTCCCGGTACACGCGCTGCCACTTGTCCTGCAGCGTCGCCTCCCGTGACTGCTCCAGGACGTCAGCCAGTCTACTCCACCGCGGCACGAGCACGGCGTCCGTCGGGTAGCGGTCGAGCGTTTCTTGCCAACCCGGTTGGGCCTGATAAAAGGCGACGGATTCTTCGACAGCGCCGGGCGGATAGGCCACTTCGTAGCGACTGTCAATGCTGACTTTGACCGCTGGATACAACTCCCAGGAAACGAATCCGCCGGCCTCAAACGGCACCATCAGATTGCCCTGGAACGCGTGTTCGCTCAGGTAAGCGGTCACGCCGGCTGGATACACCGGCACGCCTTCGCGTGCGGCCGCGCACGAAGTGGGCATTCTGACCCGCCAGAATTCCTGCTGACACGCGTGGACCACGCCCAGCAGGCCGCAGACCAGCCACACCGCGGCCAGCCAACCGGCGAGTTTTCGCCAGACTCGGTTCATCGCGTCGCCCAAGGCTGTCCCATCGACCCAAGCCGGGACGAGGCACAGCCAGATCGCGGCGTACAGAGAAAGGTGGCGGATATGCCGCATCGCCAGCCACGCGGTGACGCACACGATGCTCAATCCAAAGCCAACTCCTCGGCCGCGCCGAAACAGGCTGCAGCCAACGGCGGCCAACGAGATCGCGAACAACAAGGGCCATCCCACCGAGTCCTGTTGCCAGAGCGATCCCCACTCGCCAATCAAGGTGCGCGGCATCCGCAGGGCATGCCACAGGTAATGCAAGTAGTCCCACCCGTAAGGATTGACGGGCAAAATCGCCAGCATGATCGCGCCGGCCGCCAGCAGATGCGCCACGCGCCGCCCCGCCCGGCCCCAGTTCCGATGCGTCCCAAGTTCGCGCGTCAAGACCTCCGCCGCGTGCAGGCCGAGCAAGCCAAGTCCGACCACAAAACCCGCGTGCATGTTCAGCCACACGAGAAACAGCAAGGGGGCAACCAGCACCCACCACCGCCGGCCCCGGAGATCGAAAGTCAGGAGCCACAGCCAGAGGACCGCGAACAGCAGGGTAAACAGCTGCGCCCGGACCGTGCCGAAACCGATCCACCCCAACCCCAGAGCGATGGGAGCCAGAAACGAGATGGTGGCCGCACTGGCCCCTCGGGCACGCGCACAGGCCACTGCCCCGGCGCCCAGACCCAGGCCGACGAGGTACTTGAGCGCGAGCAGTCCGCTGCCTCCCCAACCGCTGGACACCGCCGTCCCGTACAACACCAGCCCCGTCCCCCATTCGTGATGCACGACCGGATCGACCGTGGGGGTATACGCGAACGCATCGCGCCGAGGGATCGAGCCCGTGGTGACGATTTCGCGGGCCAGGGACAATTCGTGAAACAGGTCCGGGTCCACGACCGTCGATCGCGACAGCATGGCGAGAAGGCTCCCCAGGAGACCGAAACCGACCGCCGCTTTCAAACTTCTCTCGGTCATCGCTTTTTCCGGGCTTCTACCGGCGCCACGGACGAGGCCGATGTGTCGCGATCCGGCTTCTTCTTCAGGATCAGTTGATAGGAATTATGGACCACCTCGGAACGGTTGGCGAAGCACTGTGCGAAAGCGTCGATCGCCGGCCTGGGGCTGTCGCCGGGTTTGTCGCAGGTACCGGACTCGAAACAGCACGCCCAGCGGTAATCATCGAAAATCAGGATGCCATTCGGCTTCAGGACCCGCCAACACAGGATGGCGTCTTCGAGCACGTCGTCTTTTGCATGCGAGCCGTCGATGTACACGATGTCAAACGACTCCAAGGGCAGGTTGCCCACGGCCCGTTGCGAACTCGCTTTGACCGCCCTCACCTGGTCTTCGAATCCGGACCGTTTCACGTTGGCTCGGAACCTCGCCTCGTAGGGACCATCGAAGATGTCGATGCCCGTGAGCCTCGCCGTAGGATGGGTCAGGATGTTCTCCAGCATCCAGATGGCGGATCGTCCTTCATAGACGCCAATCTCCAAGTACTGGATGTCCGGTTGGCCTTTGAAGGGAGCCAGCACCTTCTCCCAGACGGGAATATTCCAGGTGAACCAGTTGACGGTGAAGTCGTACGCCTGGCGATAGGCAATCCCGTCCGGGACGGTCTTCTCGTCGGCCGCCCGCACGTCGGGCAAGGGACTCGCCGAGACGGCCTCCACCAGTCGCGGCAGGACGCTGTCAAGGACACGATGCGTTCTGAACCGCGAGGCCAGGACGACGATGAGGGCCACGACGCCCGCGATCACGGTCACATCGACGAGGCTGTACCTGGGCTTCAGCATCGTTGTCCGGCACCAGTTTGCGATGCTCATACGCGTGACTCCCGGCCGAGCGTGGGCACGTGGCGCAAAGGAGACCGCGTGCCCGGAGGAGACTCCAGAACTATGCTACGCAGTCGAAATCGGATTCGCTGCGGCATTCCGACCGCCTGACAAACCCCGTCCGACGGGGTCAAGTATAGTCTGGGCGATTTGATCCTGGATAGCACACTCGGCACCCCGAAGGCAACGGTTTGCTCGGCAAATTCGCGAAAACCGTTAAATTCGGATCAAGCCGCAAGGGCGGGCCGTCCGACGATAAGGACGAGACGAGTTGTCGGGGTCTCGAGTTGGCATCTTTGCGCAACGTGCCAACATGCGTGGCGCGGCGCGGCGGCGAGGGCGAGGCATGCGGGACGGCATTCAGAACGATCTGCAGATGGGTTCCCGGCCCGTTAATGCCTGCATCGCGGCCTTGTTGGCGGGACTGTTCGGGCTGTATACCGCGGCGGCGGTCGGCCAGGAACAGGAGTCCGGGCCGAAGGTCCTGATCCTGCGCGGCAATCAACGGCTGGAACTGGAGTTGAAGCCGGGCGGCAAGACGACGGCACGGCTCCCCAACGCCGCTTCCTCAGGGGGCGACGCCGCGGTGCAGCACCCGCACTCGGCTCCGACGAACGCCGATCGCCTCCAGCCGGAGCGAGCCTCGAAAGGGGCGCCGGAGTCTCAAGAATCAAACGCCGATGAGCCGCTAATCCGGTGGTCGTTTCCGACTTTCCCGGCGACGGAAATGCCGCAGGAAAACCGCAGTGCTTGGCCGCCTGGGGGACGCGACGAGGGCTCTCTGTCCGGCCTTCATCCGGACCTATTCACGCCTGCAAACCCTTTACGGCAAGCCTCCCGCGAGCGATCTCCGCCGGCAACTGAAGCACGAAGCGGCGAAGCCGATCCCGTCCCGGCCGCGGTGTCGGCGGCGGCATCGCCAGGCTCAGACTTGCCGGGGGACGCGAGGAGCGGCGGATCGGCGAGCACGGTCGTCGCGCCTGCTGATCCCGTTTCCCTGCGGCACGATGCCTGGTCAGATCCGTCCGTAGTGCGGATCGTGGCCGCGTCGGTGGCGATTTCCTTTGCGCTGACGGTGCTGGCCCTCGGCTGGGTCGTGTTGACGGTGCGGCAGCAGATCGGCGAGAAGCGCGACGCGACCATCCGCGTCGAACTCTCCCAGCCCGCGGCGGCGAATTTCGTGCTGCCGTCGCCGGCCGCCCCACCGACCGAAGTGCCCGGCGAGCCCGATCCGCAGGCTCGCCGGGATGCGCGTGTCGTGGACTTCGCGGACGTCTCCCTGGCGACGCCGACGGGCCCGACCTTCGAGGAATGCCGCCAAGAGGAAGAGCGGTGCCGCAAAGAATTGGAGCAGGCCATCCTGCAGCAGATTTTCCAGGACAATGTGGCGCTGCAACTGGGCGGCGACCACCCCGCGCCCGCGCCGGCGATCGCCTGCTGAGGGTGCCACTGCGTCAAGAGCAACACATGCGACCGTGAAGCAAATCGAAGTGAGGGAATCATGAATCGGGACGCGCTTTTCGTGGGCATGGATTTGGGCAGTTTCAAGACCTCCGTAGTGGCCTCCAATGGAAAGCGGGAGACGCTCCACACGGCCGTCGGCTGGCCCAAGGACCACGTCGCCCGCGCCTTGCTGGGGCGAGACGTCGTTTTTGGAGAAGACATCTTGCGCCAGAGGCTGGCGTTGGACGTCGTCCGTCCGTTCGCCAAGGGAGCACTGAAATACCTGGACCAGGCCCATTCCGGAGTGTCGCGGGATGAGGTTGGCAAGCGTCAGCACGCGGCCCGACTGCTGGTGGAACACGCAGTCGCCCTGATCGAGCCGGCGCCCGATGCGCCGGTGTATGGCGTCGTGGGCGCTCCGTCACGGGCCAGTGAACTGAGCAAGCGGGTCCTGATCGAGGCCGTCCAAGGGGTCTTCGATGCCGTCGTGATCGTCGCCGAACCGTTTACCGTGGCCTACAGCATGAACCGCCTGACGGAAACGCTGGTGGTCGACATCGGGGCGGGCACGATCGACATCTGTCCGATCTATGGAACCTACCCTCAGGAAGAGGACCAGATCACGGTGCCGATCGGAGGCGACGTGATCGACGAGTCGTTCTACAATTGCCTGCGCGAGGCACATCCGGAGGCCCAACTGTCCCTGAACATGGCTCGCGACATCAAAGAAAAGTACGGATTCGTACACGATTTGGACGAGACCGCCATCGTCCCGCTGCCCGTGGCCGGTGTCCCGACCCCGTTGGACGTCACGGAAGTGCTCAAGCAAGCCTGCCTGTCGATCGTGCCGCCCATCATCGACGGGATTCGTGAGGTCGTCGCGCGGTTTGACCCCGAGTTTCAACGACCCATGTTGAACCACGTTCTGTTGGGCGGCGGCGGAAGTCAGCTGCGCGGGCTGGACCGCCTGGTGGAACAGTCGCTGGAGCCGTTGGGCGGCGGAAAAGTCACCAAAGTCTACGACTCGGTGTTCGCCGGTGCGGTGGGCGCGCTCAAGCTGGCGATGACGATGCCGCCGCAGAATTGGGAGCGGTTGCGGGGTGGCGAGACCGACGCGGAAACCCGCACTCCGCAACTGCGGCGCGCCGCGTGAGCAACCCACGCGTTTGTAGTGCCGGCTTTGGCCGGTCTTCTCAGGACTGCCTGAAGGTGGCACTCCGAGCAGCCTTGCGATCATGCACCCGCTGCTCTCCCGGCCATTCGTGATAGCTGGGAGACGAACACCAGCACGCCGCGCAGACAGGGCCAGCAGGTGGCACCGGTCAATCCGCCGATGACGCCGCACAGACCGATGGCGTCGCCAGGCACCTCGGGCCCGTACCAAAACCGACCCAGCAGGCCCAGCAACATCCCCCAGCCAGCGCAGATGACCGACTGCGTGGCGCGATCGGAGAACGGGGCCAACAAGATTCCGAGGGGCAAGAACACGATCCATCCCGCCAGGACGTGCGACACGATGACGACGAAGCTGCCGTCGATTTGTAGACCCATTTGACCGCCAATGAGCCCGCCGATCAGAAGCCAAGCGGTTGTCATCCGCGCCAGGCGACGGCGAATACTTGAAAACGCTGCAAACGACACGAGAATCCCTTTCCGCCGAGGGGTTGCGATCAAAGCGGCTTGGAATAGGGATCGGATCGGGGGGGTATCCCGCGCCAGGAAAAGACGGATCGCCCGGAAATGGGCCCGTTGGATTCGACCGCGCAGCAGGCTGTTGCGGAAAAACCTCGCTTTCTTTTGGAGGGTCTCACTACTTGAAAGAGGGAGCAAGCGGTGTATAATGATCGGACTGTGTTTTCGGATCGGGCAGAGTTAGGTTGCTCCGAGCGCGGAGCTTGGCCGTCGCTGCCGCAGGCGTGAAGCCCACGGCAGCGGGGCAAACGTAAAGGAACGAAGGAGGGCAGACGGATCTGCAGTGACCGTGATTCTCCGTGCTCCCAGTAACGAACCGCGGAAGAGGCCTCATGAGCGGTCCGACTGTAGTCCTGGTGGGACAGCGAAAGCGTGTCGTCGAAGTCGCACGCGAGGCGGTTCGCGCCGCCGAAGGATGCGAGCTGGAGACGCTGTCGCGTGTCGACGCCGCTCTGCACCGAGTGGCGGAGGGGGACGTCGTCCTGGTCCTGGTTCACCTGCCGTCCGAAGCGGAACTGCCGGAGGCTCTTCGGTTGTCGGGTTCGCTCAGGGACCGTCGGATTCCGGCGATTTTCCTGTCTGAATTGGACGAACCCGCGTGGCGGTTGCAGCTTCTGAAGAATGGTGCCGTGGATTGCCTCGGTCCGCCCCTGGATGTGTCGCGGCTGAAGTTCTTGGTCGATCTGCTTACCGTGCGAGCCCGTCAGGGGGCACGGATTGTCAGGTCCTCTGGCACCGTCTCGGCGAGTATGTCCGAGGATTTCTTGTTCGTGTCGCCCTTCGGACAGCGTCTGCTGGATCGCATCCGGGCGATTGCTCTGTTGGACACCACGGTGCTGCTGACGGGCGAAACCGGCACGGGCAAGACGCATTTGGCGCGGGTCATCCACGGGCTGTCCAAGCAGCGCGACAAACCGTTTTCGGTCGTGCATTGCGGGACGCTGCCGCCTTCGCTGCTGGAAACGGAACTGTTCGGCCATGTGCGAGGCGCATTCACCACGGCCGAAGCCGATCACGTGGGCAGGCTGGAGGCCGCCGGGGATGGCACGCTGCTACTGGATGAAATTGACTGTTTGCCGCTGGAGTGCCAGACGAAGTTGCTGCGAGCCGTCGAGGAACGCACGTTTGAACCGATTGGATCCGCGAAGCCGCAACAGATCGGCGCCCGGATTGTCGCGGCCTCGAATCGTTGTCTGGAGGACGAGAAGGCGGCGGGCCGGTTCCGGGCGGACCTCTACTACCGGCTGAACGTGGTTTCGTTCTACCTGCCTCCCTTGCGGACGCGGCCCGAGGTGATTGGTCCGCTGGCCGAGAAGTTCCTGGCCGAGTTTTGCGCCCGCAACGGCAAAGCGATGATCGGCATCTCCGGCACCGCCTTGGATGCCTTGGCCGCCTACGCCTGGCCCGGCAATGCCCGCGAGTTGCGGAATGCGATGGAGCAAGCGGCCGCCTTTTGCGCCGGGCCGATGGTCGAGGTGGACGACTTGCCGGAAGCGATTTGTGAGGCCATCGGAGTGCCTGTCGTTCGCGGCGAAGCCGTCGAGGCCGGAGGGAAGAACAAGCTGGCCGAGGCCCGCGTCACCGCGGAAAAGAGGCAACTCGAAGAGGCGTTGATCCAGGCCGGCAACAATCGCACGGACGCGGCTGCCGCCCTGGGCGTCAGCCGGGTGACGCTGTACAAGAAGCTCCGCCGTCATGGATTGAGTTAGCATACGTGGAAGAGCAACGCTCATCCGCTTCCCTTGTGGGAGCAGCACGATGGATACGCGTGACTCGGATCGATCGGCCTGGGACGCGGCCCGCCCCGTCCTGCGAAGCCAGGCGCGGAAGAACCGCCGCGCCGCGGCCGCGCTCGAATTGGCGTTGATCTTGCCGTTGTTCGTGACGATCGTCCTGGCGAGCGTCGATTTCGGGCGTTTCGCGTACATGTATCTCAGCGCCATCAATGCGTCGCGCGCGGCGGCCGGGTTGGCCACCTCGACGGCCTATTCGGCTGGAAGTCTGCTCAATTGGCAGAGGGCCGTCCGCGAGGCCGTGTTGGACGAAATGAGCCAACAGCAAGGCTTTGACGCCACACGGCTGACCATCGGAACGCCGGTCGTCAGCACGGAGCCGTCGACGGGGTTTCAGATCGGAA
>ERZ795059.6014-NODE-6014-length-10875-cov-6.396396_pt1 | contig 10875 bp, 7 predicted proteins | sample MGYA00375143_ERZ795059 | MGnify/ENA primary metagenome ERZ795059 (study PRJEB30188, sample SAMN05720168) | activated sludge metagenome | isolation source: Anaerobic digester | place: USA | collected 2015-01-07 ... | reverse complement strand
TCTACCACAATAATCTTAGCAGTTGTTAATTCGTCCAACATATCAGAGGCGTAGACTTCGCCACGTGATATAATATGAAGGATGCAATATTCTAAAATGCCCTTTCTCATTTGTACTTGTGTATTTTCAAGATTCATACATCCCGTGTTAAGTCAATCATGGAGCTATATACGGTAAAGTACTATGCATGGCCAAGTACTATTGAAAATATTCTGAATATTTTTAAGAAACGCTGTTTTTGGCTATATTTTAAGGATTAAATTTTTTGAAATGGGAAAATTCGTGCGTCTTCTTTTCAGTGTGCTTTGCATTTTTGGTTGTTCAACTTCGTCATCAAAGAAGAATGCACTTGTATTTCAGTCTGATTTTGGACTTAAAGACGGGGCGGTAGCGGCTATGAAAGGTGTTGCTTTTGGTGTTTCTGATAAACTCCGCCTGTTCGATATCACCCATGAAATACCTCCTTACAATATTTGGGAAGCTTCCTATCGATTGGATCAAACTGCAAAGTATTGGCCTGTAGGAACCGTTTTCGTTTCGGTTGTCGATCCTGGTGTTGGGTCTGAGCGTAAATCGGTTGTCCTAAAAACAAAGTCCGGTCATTATATAGTAACACCCGATAATGGAACCTTGACACTTGTGGCCGAACATTTAGGTATTGAAGAGATACGAGAGATTGATGAAGTCAAAAATCGCCTTTCCAATTCAGAGGAATCGTATACATTTCACGGGCGTGATGTATATGCTTATACAGGTGCCCGCCTTGCTGCAGGTGTTATTTCATTTGAGGAGGTGGGAAGTAAGCTGAGCAACGAAATAGTGGAACTCGATTATCAGAAACCTCTTTATGAAAACGGAGTAGTTCGTGGAAATATTCCTGTTCTGGACGTTCAGTACGGAAACATTTGGACGAACATTGATAAAGCTACGTTTTCAAAATTGAATGTTCAGGTTGGCGATTTGATTCATATTAAAATTTATAATCAGGATGAAATGGTGTTCAATGATGCATTGGTCTTTGCAACTACTTTTTCTGATGTTCCGGAAGGAAAGACATTAGGCTATTTGAATAGCTTGCTCAATTTTTCAGTTGGGATTAATCAGGGTAGTTTTGCCGATAGGTTTAAGATTAGTAGTGGTGAAGCCTGGAGTATGGAACTTATAAAGGAATAAATTGTATTACCTTATTCAACGTTTTTCTCGCTGATAAAATGGACTGAATTTTACCCTTTTTGATTACTTTTGCAGTTGGCCTTGTATCTAACCACGTGTGCTGACTGTTTGTTGATGAGATCGAAAATTTTCCTGGTCATTCTTTCCCTTTTTGCGGTAAACGCTCAGGCTCAAATGGGCAACGAGTGGATTAATTTCGGTCAGTCTTATTTTAAAATTCCGGTAGCAAAAGACGGAATTTATAAACTTACCTACCTTGATTTACAAACTGCTGGATTCCCGGTAGGTACAACCGATCCAAACAAAATTCAACTTTTTCATCGGGGAATTGAACAAGCCCTATATGTTGATGGCGCTAGTGATGGGCAGTTTAATCCGGTTGACTTCATTGAATTTTACGGACGGAAGAATGATGGTACTCTGGATTCTGAATTATATAGACCATCATTTGCCCAGCCTCATGCTTACTACAATTTATACAGTGACACCACGAGTTATTTTCTGACGGTAGGAACTTCAAATGGGAAACGAATGGTTGATTTTTTTGAAATCAATTCATCGGCTATCCCGAAGGAAACATATCACATCGATGAGAAATTAAAAATATTGACATCGGATTATTCTTCAGGAATTTTTTATGGAGCTGATGCGCAGAATACCTTCTTTGATGTGGGAGAAGGTTGGACTGACACTCAGATCACAACCGGTCTTTCGCGTGATTATACCTTTACAAATGTTTCGCTTGCTGTAACTTCTTCTCCGCCTCCGCAATTGGAAATGGTAATGGTTGGCAGAGGAAATATTCCTCATGCTGTGGAGGTTTATGTTGGCAATAGTTTTCGCTTGATTAATACGATTAGCTTTTCGGGGTATAGTGCTACAACATTTTCGCAGGCCATTGATTGGACTGATGTTGCTGCTGACGGAACACTTGTTGTTCGAATAAAAGTGGTTGGAGTAGGAGGTGCCCCAGACCGGATAAGCGTATCCTACCTAAGATTAAATTACGCACAGCAAACAGATGCGCAGGGATCAACCGAAAAAGTTTTCATGTTGAATGCAAACCCATCGGATAAATCGTATCTCGAAATCAGTAATGCAGTTAGTAACACGCGCTTGTTTGATATAACCAATCCTTCAAGCGTAGCACGAATAGGTACTACTTTAACAGCTACTTTAAATGCAGTAATACCTTCAACGAATACAAGAAGAAAAATTATTGCGACTTCTATTTTTACTGTGCCAGCCGTAAAGCCTGTTTCATTTCGACAGATTATACATTCACAACATAACTATATAATCATTAGTCACCCAACATTGCGAAAGGCTGGTGGTGGTTATGCAGATCCCGTTCTTGCGTATGCTGCCTATCGAGCGTCAGATGAAGGAGGGAAGTATGACACACTCGTAGTCAATATCCAACAGCTTTACGATCAGTTTAGTTATGGCGAGCAGACACCTGTGTCTATTTTTCGATTGATGAAATTTTTGGCGGCATCTAACTTGCCGCGTTACCTTTTTCTAATCGGAAAGGGTCTGGAATTAAATTACAGTTACTATCGAAATCCAAATTCATATCCTGTATATAAAGACTTTGTACCATCAGCAGGAATGCCCGCATCGGATATGAATTTTACAGCGGGTTTATCAGGAACAACTTTTGAACCTGCTGTTCCTACCGGAAGAATTACAGCAACAAATTCAAGTCAGGTTGCGGCATACCTGAACAAAATAAAAGAGATGGAGGCTATTCCATACGATGCTATGTGGCGTAAAGATATTCTTCATTTAAGCGGAGGGATTGAAGCCGGAGAGCCGCAGCGATTCAGAAGCTACATGGACGATTTTAAAGTGATAGCAGAGGATTATCATTTAGGAGGACAAGTAGCTTCAATTTCAAAGAACTCAACCGACATTACACTTATTAACATTGCGGAAGAAGTAAACAAGGGATTAGGTCTTGTAACATTTTTCGGCCACTCTTCTGCCAGTACATTGGATTTTGATATAGGCTATGTTAGCGATCCTGTTTTAGGATATAATAATCCGAAAAAATATCCAATACTTTTAATGAATGGTTGTGAAGCGGGTGCATCTTTTATACCCTATTTTCTTTTTGGTGAAGACTGGGTTTTGGCTGCGAACAAAGGAGCAACGGGTTTCATAGCCCACAGTTTTTATGGATTGGAATCCAACTTAAAAAAATATGCAGATATTTTTTACGAAGTAGGGTATGGCGATTCCGTCTTTATTAATAAAGGTATTGGCGATATTCAGAAGGAAGTGGCAAAACGTTTTATACAAGGATCATCAGCATCACCGGAAAACACATCTCAAGTACAACAGATGATTTTGCTAGGCGATCCGGCAGTTAAGCTTTTTGGCGCGCCAAAACCTGATCTTGAAATCAATTCGAATAACCTTATTATCGAATCGCTTGATGGCAGTGAGGTAACGGCATTAACTGAATCATTTGCAGTAAAAATGATTGTCCGCAATTTTGGAACAGCGAAGAATGAAACCATGCGTGTCGAGGTAGAACGATTATTGAATGATGGGTCTGTTCTGTTGTATGATTCACTCTATCCAACACCAAAGTATGCAGACACTCTTGCACTGATTATTCGGACAGGTAGGGAGAATGGATCGGGCAACAATGCATTTACAATCACGCTCGATCCCGATAACATTATTGATGAATTGAGAAAAGATAATAATGTAGCAACCTATCAATTGGTAGTTCCATTGAACGGAACAAAGAATCTGTACCCTCAAAAATTTGCAATCGTTCATTCTGCTTCTCCAAGCTTGTCGTTTCAAACAACCGACTTACTTTCTGGTGAGCGTGATTTCTTAGTGGAGCTCGACACATTAAACACATTTGATAGTCCGCTTAAAAAACAGTTTACCGTAAAAGGAAATGTTCTGGGCAGACAGGCAGTAGACTTATTGTCCCTGGATAGCCTTGCGTATTACTGGCGAACAAAACTGATTAATCCTCTTGCGGGTGAGAGTGAAGCGTGGACGGAAAGCTCGTTCACCTACATCAACAACGGATCAGAAGGATGGGCACAAGTTCATTTTCCTCAATACATAGAAAATCAAGGAGAGGGGTTGGAAAAAGATGCAACGCTTCGAAGATTGAATTTTAAAGAAACGATAACCGCTATTGATATTAAAACATTTGGAGGTTCTGCTGGCAAACCCAATGATTCGGTAAGTGTAAAGATTGGTGGTGCAGAGTATAATTTATACACACAATCAGGTGGAGGTTTTGGCTGCAGAAACAATACAATCAATTTGATTGCCTTCGATAAGAAGTCGACCGTACCGTATGTTGGTGTCTATTTTAAGTGGTATGAAATATTGTATACCTATGGCGGAAGAAGATTGGTGTGTGGTCGTGAACCATTTGTAATAAATAGCTTTACACCCTCTGAATTGAGCACAGGAAATAATGATGACATCATAAAATATGTTGACAATATTCTGGTTGGTGACTCGGTAGTGTTGTATAGTATGGGTGATGCCGGATATAGTGCGTGGCCTGCTGCTGCAAAAAATAAATTAGGTGAGTTAGGAATTTCGGTGGCGCAAATTGATGATCTTTTACCAGGTGAGCCAGTTGTGATTTTTGCCCGCAAGGGATTGGCCCCTGGCTCGGCAACGATTTTGAAAACTTCTGGTCCACAACCGGAACAACAAAAGCTTGTAGTGAATAAAACCATCACAGGTCGATACCTTTCAGGTGAAATGAAGAGCACGTTGATCGGCCCAGCTCAACAATGGCAATCGTTTATTGGACAGCCTTCGGAGATTGAAGCATCTGACATTGCTTATTTTGATATTCATGGGATAACGTTAGATGGTGATGACCAACTTCTATTTTCTCATGTCAGCTATGGAATGGATTTAAGTTCGGTTAGCGCTGATGACTATCCGTATCTGAAAATTGTATTCTATGCTGAAGACAATATTAATCTTACCGCTGCACAATTAAAGAAGTGGCTCGTTACCTATACACCTGTTCCTGAGGGACTATTGATTTACAATGGAATCACATCACAGGAAATAATTAGTGAAGGTGAAGAATGGAAGAGCACATATGGGTTTATGAACATCAGTGAAACAACGTTTGCTGATTCACTTACTGTTCGATATGAAGTCTTCAATCAAAGTACTCGTAATTCAAATCTTGAGGTTTTTAAAATTAAGCAACCTGCTCCGGGAGATACAACACTTTTTGATGTAACATTCAATTCGTCAAATCAAACAGGCTTGAACGATGTAAATGTTTTTGTCAATCAACTTGTTCTACCTGAATTGTATTACGACAATAATGTGATTGAATTGCGAGAACACTTAAATGTGCAGATTGATAATTTCGATCCGGTGATGGATGTGACCATAGATGGAAGACGTGTACTAAACAACGACTTTGTTTTCTCTAATCCCTTTATTCTGGTTAAGGTATGGGACGAAAACCGAAACTCTTTGATAACCGATATTAGTACCGTGCAGATTTTTCTTACCTATCCATGCGATGTAGAAAACTGCCCGGTTACACAGATTGATTTATCATCCGATGATGTAAAGTGGTATCCTGCTACCAATGAATCTGATTTCAGAATTGAGTTTAAACCCACTAATCTCCCTGACGGGAAATACACCTTGCGTGTTTTGGCTACTGATGCAAAGGGTAACGAAAGTGGCGCAATACCTTACCTTGTTGATTTTATAGTTAAGAATGAAACAACAGTTGTGATCAGTGACCCATATCCAAATCCGTTTGCTGCGAGGACGTACCTCAACATTACAGTGAGTGGAAATACATTACCTGATCAGTATCAGTTTGAGATTTTTGATTTGAATGGAAAGTTGCTTCGTGAATTTCAACAAGATGAAATGCCACCCATTTTTATTGGAACAAATATCATTTCGTGGAGTGGTACGGACGACTATGGTAATGAAATGGTAAATGGAATGTATCTTTTCAAACTATCACTTTCGATTGACGGAAATCAAATTGAAAAGAGGGGCAAGATTGTTTTAGTCCGCTAACTATTTATCGGTCATGAAACGATGTATGGTTTTTTGATAATATTTCTCTCCTGGCTTTAAAATCACAGAAGGAAAATCCAAACGGTTCGGTGAATCCGGAAAGTGTTGAGTCTCTAAACAAAACCCGGTGCGGTGTGCATAGGCTATTTTGCTTTTACCGATATCGGTGCTGTCTAAAAAATTGCCAGCATATAATTGTATACCCGGTTCGGTTGTATAAATTTCCATAATGCGTCCAGAAGTTGGTTCTGAAACAACAGCAGCAAGTGTAGGCGAATTGTCTTTTTTTACTAACACCCAGTTGTGATCATATCCACTTCCAAATTTCAATTGCTCATCGTCATCATTAATATGTTCACCAATAGATATAGGTTTTCTAAAATCAAACGGTGTGTTTGCTACGCTGCGTAATTCACCGGTAGGAATAAGGCTACTATCAACCGGTGTGAAATGATCTGCATGTATTGCTAAACGGTGGTTTAAAATATCACCATTACCTTCTCCTGCTAAATTGTAATAGTTGTGTTGCGTTAAATTAATCGGTGTGGATTGATCGGTGGTGGCTTCGTATTCAACGATCCAATCGTTTTCATTCGTAAGAATATACTTTACAATTACTTTTAAGTTACCCGGATAACCTTGCTCGCCATTCTTGCTTGTATATTCTAATTGAAGCGCTTCGTTACCATTAATTGAAAGAGGAGTAGCATCCCAATACACATTATGAAAACCGTTTGGTCCACCATGCAAATGATTTTCTCCATTGTTTATTGGCAACTGATGTGTATTTCCATTCAATGAAAATTTTCCTTTCGCAATACGATTGCCAACGCGACCAATTAATGCACCGAAATACGGACTACCATTTATATATTCTTCCGGAGTGCCATAGCCTAAAATAATGTCATTAAGCTTTCCGTTTCGATCGGGAATCAACATGGACATTACCTTTCCTCCGAAGTTTGTAATGGTCATGGATAAACCGTTTTTATTTTTCAATGTAAAAACGTTTAGCCTTGAAGAAGTAGTATGAGATGAATCCATAACGGAAAGGAGAGAGGTTTTATAGTTAAACAGCTGGATTTAAAATAGCTAAATATTCTTCACACTTAGTAATCTGGTAAGACTTTAATTGGCCAGGTTTTGTGACAGAAATTGTTATTTTTTAAGTGCGCTCATGAAGATACAGATCCAACCTGCAATAAAGAGCAGACCACCAATAGGAGTGATGGCACCCAGCACACCTAAGCCGGAGAAACATAATAGATAAAGACTCCCACTGAAGAAAAGTATACCACCAGTAAAAAACCAGGATGCAAATTTCAGAAATTGAATAGGTAATTGGTTCATTAAAATTCCGGTAGCCAATAACGCAAAGGTATGGTAGAATTGATAGCGCACTGCCAACTCAAAGGTTTCCAGTCGGCCTGATTCAATAAGCATGGGTTTAAGTGCATGCGCTCCAAAAGCTCCGATGGCAACACCAAGCAATCCAAAAGTAGATCCGGTTAATATTGTATTTCGTGCATTCATTTTGTTTCTTTTTTACGGATGTTTACCGACTGCCAAAAATAGCTGAACCAACACGCACCATGGTGCTTCCTTCTTCTATTGCAATTTTATAATCACCACTCATGCCCATAGAGAGTTCCTTTATATCAACGTTAGTAGGAAGCGAAGTCTTCTTTAAGCGATCGAAAAATAGTTTTAAACTCCTGAATTCGTTTCGAACCTGTCCAGGATTGTCGCTGAAAGTAGCCATGCCCATCAATCCCACAATCTTTATGTTTTGATAATTTTTGAACGATGTTGATTGAAGCAGCTCCATTACCTCATCTTCTGAAAATCCGAACTTGGTCTCTTCCTTTGCAATATGAAGTTGCAACAGGCATGGTATTGTACGTTCCAATTTTCCGGCTTGCTTGTTTATCTCCTCAAGCAACCGGGTGCTGTCAACCGAGTGGATGAGGTGAATAAAGGGTGCGATGTACTTTACCTTGTTTGATTGGAGGTGTCCGATCATGTGCCATTCAATATCTTTTGGCAATGCTTCATATTTCGGAACGATTTCCTGAACCTTATTTTCCCCGAAAACACGTTGACCCGCTGTATACGCTTCCGCCAGTCTTTCGATTGGATGCGTTTTGCTAACGGCAATCAGTTTACAGTCAGGAGGTAAGGTTTGCTTTAAATTGGTAATTTTAATATTGATATTCATTGTTATTTTTGACCACTTTATAAAACAGCGTTAACGTAAAGATATGGCGATACTTGGAACCTTGCTTAAAAAAGGAATCCGCATCCGCGAAATGTTGGAACAGGAGTACACCTCTCCATTCGATTTGCAAAAAAAGGAATTAAAAGAGCTCATCATTACGGCAAGCCAAACAGAATTTGGGAAACGCTACGATTTTCAGGATGTGCTTCAGCGATTTAAGAAAAGTGATAAATCTTTTTATAAGCTGTATAAACAGAATGTACCCATCCATACCTATAATAAAATCTACTCGGATTGGTGGAAATTATCATTGAAGGGTGTTAAAAATATTTGCTGGCCGGGACGAACGAAATATTTTGCGCTGAGTTCGGGAACATCGGAGGCAGCCTCTAAATATATTCCCATTACCAAGGAAATGACGAAGGCGATCCAGAAAACCAGTATCCGCCAGATGCTTACCCTTTCAAAGTACGATTTGGAGCCTGAAATTTTTCAATCCGGAATATTGATGTTGGGCGGAAGCACGCACTTAAATAAGAGAGGAAGTTATTTTGAAGGTGACCTTACCGGAATACAAGCTGCACGATTGCCGTTTTGGTTTCAACATTTTTATAAACCCGGAAAGAAAATTGCCAAGAACAGAAACTGGGATGTTAAGCTGGATGAGATTGCAAAGAAGGCAAGCGATTGGGACATTGGTATTTTAGTTGGTGTGCCTGCGTGGATACAAATACTAATTGAAAAAATACTGAAGTATAACAATGCAAAAAATATTCATGAAGTCTGGCCTAACTTAAAGGTGTATGTACACGGTGGTGTTTCGTTCGATCCCTATCGAAAAGGGCTCGAGAAATTATTTGGCAAACCGGTTTATTACATTGAAACGTATTTAGCTTCGGAAGGCTTTTTTGCTTTTCAGGCATATCCAAACAGACGATCCATGCGATTGGTGCTGAACAATGGAATATTCTATGAGTTCGTACCCTTCGAAGAAAAGAATTTTGATGCAAATGGTGAAATCAAACCCGATGCTGAAACTTTAATGATTGATGAAGTGGAAGAAGGAAAGGAATATGCTATTCTGATTTCTTCCTGTGCCGGTGCATGGCGCTACATCATAGGTGATACCATAAAATTCACATCGCTTGAGGAATCTGAAATTATAATAACAGGTCGTACCAAACATTTTCTGAGTTTGTGTGGCGAGCACCTTTCGGTGGATAACATGAGCAAGGCGATTGAGCTCGCATCAAATGATTTTAATATTCGAATTCCTGAGTTCGCAGTGGCAGGGGTACCCCATGGAACACTCTTCGCGCATCAATGGTTTGTGGGCACAGATGATAAAGTAGATGCAGATGCATTGAAGTTAAAGATTGATGCACACCTGAAAGTTTTGAACGATGATTATGCCGTGGAGCGGAGCGCTGCACTGAAGGATATTTATGTTAAGGTATTGCCGGTAAAAACATTTTACGATTGGATGGAGTCGAAAGGTAAAAAGGGAGGACAGAATAAATTTCCACGAGTGATGAAGAATGCTCAACTAGAAGACTGGAAAGAATTTCTTCAACTGCACGCCAATGGAAATCATTCTTAAGGGAATTGTATCAGGTATAGTCCTGGCGTTTTTAATTGGCCCCGTTTTTTTTACGCTTATTCAAACGAGTATTGAACGTGGATTTTGGAGTGGTGTATTTGTGGCTATTGGAATTTCATTGAGCGATGCACTTTATATTTTTGTTTCCTATCTAGGCCTTATTCAGTTTTTACAGGATGAACGTTTCGAGCACTACCTGGCCTATGGTGGTGGTGTGGTGTTGCTTTCCTTCGGACTTTATTACCTCTTCATTAAAAGCAGAAAGCTCACCAACTACAATCCGGAGCACGTAAAGACGCGAAACAGATTGCGGTTGATCGCAAAGGGTTTTGTTATCAATGGCCTCAGTCCAATGGTATTGTTTTTTTGGATTGCTACGGTTGCTATGGCAACGACTGAACTTGGCTACGATACGAATAAGGAAGCGGCCATATTTTTTGCTTCAATTGTAGGAACGGTATTTACCACCGATTTAATCAAGGCCAAACTTGCCGATAAACTTCGGCTACTCCTTACACCCAGAGTCATTAAAGTGATGAACATTATTCTGGGGCTTGTCCTGGTGATTTTTGCAGGACGGTTGATTTTCTTTCCGGATACTATACCGCACTAAGGTTGACCATGATCCATGATCCGCTATCCATTAATGGTTAATTGTATTAAAGCATTTAGGTTTCTACATCAAATAAACTGATTTGAGATTTGGGTTTTGACAATAGTGAATTGCGATTGATGCTCCCGCTCTCGATTAACTTTTAACGGACAACCATTAACGATTAACATCCATTTTCCCTTACCTTTGCCGGTCTAAAATCAAGGAATT
>ERZ795059.6011-NODE-6011-length-10877-cov-7.185271_pt1 | contig 10877 bp, 11 predicted proteins | sample MGYA00375143_ERZ795059 | MGnify/ENA primary metagenome ERZ795059 (study PRJEB30188, sample SAMN05720168) | activated sludge metagenome | isolation source: Anaerobic digester | place: USA | collected 2015-01-07 ... | reverse complement strand
TGTAGCCCTTGATCAGCACCTGGTAGGTGCCGGCCTGTGCGGTCGCGATGCTGCAGGTGCCGGCATTGCCGCTGGCATCGGCCTTGCAGTCGTAGCTGGTCGTGGTCGGCACGCTGCCGAACTTGACGTACATGTCGGCATCCCCGGACCCGCCGGCGGTGGTGAACTTCAGCCCGGTCGCGCCCGCAGGGACGGCCAGCGTCCACACCTGGCTGCTGCCGGTGGCGCCCGAGATCGCCTTCGCCACGCCATTCGCCAGCGCGCCGCCCGTGCCGCCACTGCCGCCGCCCGTGCCCTGGGTCTTGGCCAGCTCACCCAGGAAGGCCAGCGAGAACTGGGCGAACTTGACGCTGGGCTGCGCGGTGTTGCCCATGTTGGCCAGGGTGTCGGCCGTCGTGTGGATGTTGGGATTCATGCCGCCGCCGGCGGTGCCGGCCTCGAACATCATCGCCGCCGGATAGCCGGCACTGGTCCACGAGGCGTGGTCCGAGCAGCCGTAGCCGCAGGTGTAGGTGCCGCGGGTGTAACCGAGCGGCAGCAGGTAGGCGTCGAACAGCTGGTTGAAGAAGGTCTTCAGGTCCGCGTTGGAATAGTCGGTGATCAGGCGCATGGCGGTGGCCGATCCCGACTGGTAGTTGGTCATGTCCATCTGCAGCACGCCGACCACGTTGGTGCCCGCGTTCCTGAACGAGGTCGCGATCGCATTGGAACCGCGCAGGCCCACTTCCTCGGCGGCATAGCCCATGAACTTGACCGTGCGCTTCGGTTTCCAGCCGTTGGCCAAGGCGATCCGCAAGGTCTCGGTCAGGGTGGCGATGCCAGACGCATCATCGTCCGCGCCTGGAGCCACCACCGTGTTGCCGCCGCTGCCGCTGATCGAATCCAGGTGTGCGCCCAGCACGACGACTTCGTTCGGCAGGTCGGTGCCCTGGATGGTGAGGATCACTGAAGGCTGGGTGGAACATGTGCTGCAGGCGAACAGTTCGGTCGTGACGTCGGTGCGACCGTTCGCCAGCGCCTGCCAGGAGGTGCGGATCCACTCCGCCGAGGTCTTGCCGGTCGGGCTGCTGTAGTAGCGGTTCTGGTAACCCTGCAACTGGGTGATGGTCTGCTGGATGTTCGCCGCCGCGACCTGCGACAGCCATGGACCGACGGTGGCCTGGTTGTCGAGGGTGTAGCTCGCCGCCAGCGACCTTCCGACTGCAGCCGCGGCGCGGTCCGCACGCAGGAAAGCTTCCGCCGCCGCGCGCGTGGCGAAGGCGAAGTAGCCGCCGCAGCGCTTTTCCATCGTGTGGATGTCTTCGCTGAGCGCGCTCAACTGCCCTGCGCGGATCTCCGCCAGGACCAGCGGCTGGCCCAGGCTATCCGAACGGGCCACGCCGTTGCGGGTCATTCCGCGAACGCGCTGGTAGGTGTTGTTCGAGGTGACGATGTAGATCGTGGCGTCGGGATTGGCCTCAAGGTGCATCGAGGCCAGTTCGGCGCTGGCATGCGCCCGTGCATGCGCGGTGGCGCCCTCGCCCGCGAACGCCGTTCCGCCGGCCAGGGCGGAGGCAAGCAACAGGCCTTGCAGCAGTCTTTTCCGGATCATGGAGACACTCCTGTCCTGGCCGGTGCGCAGGCGCGCCGGCATTTCGGTTCGTGGAAAAAAACAACCCCGGCGAACCGGGGTTGTCGATGCATCAGCGGATCAGTGGTCCTTGCGGACCGCGGATCACATCGTGATGCTCCAGCTGTTGATGTAGCCGGTATCCGTGCTGGCACGATCCTTCACGCGCAGCTTCCACGCGCCATTGATCGCTTCGCTGGACAGGTTGGTGGTGAAGGTCTTGACGATGTTGTCGGCGCTGCCACCAACGCGGCTCTGGAGGGTGTAGACCGTACCATCCGGTGCCACCAGCTCGACCACCAGGTCGCCGCTGTAGGTGTGGACGATGTTCACCGCCACCTGGGTGTTGCTCGGCGCGTTGCCGGTGCGACCCGAGACGTTGATCGTGCTGGTGATGCCCGTCGCGTTGTTGTCCGGGATGTTGTAGTCGGTGGTGTTGGTGTAGGTCTGGGTGCTGCCACCGCCGCCACCGCCGGCGGTGTAGCTGCCGGTCAGCGTTGCGCCCGAGAACGCGCTGTAGCCCTTGATCAGCACCTGGTAGGTACCGGCCTGCGCGGTCGCGATGTTGCAGGTTTCCGCGTTGGTGCCACCCTCGGACTTGCAGTCATAGCTGGTGGTGGTCGGCGCGCTGCCGAACTTCACGTACATGTCCAGGTCGCCGGTGCCGCCCGCGCTGACGAACTTCAGCCCGGTCGAGCCCGCCGGCACCGCCAGCGTCCAGATCTGGCTGCTGCCGCTGGCACCGGAAATGGCCTTGCCCACGCCATTGGTCAGCGCGCCGCCCGTGGTACCACCGCCACCGCCGCCACCGCCCGAGCAGCTCACGCCCACGGCGGAGAACGCCGAGGTCACGTCCGCCACGGTGTAGCCGAGGTCGGTCGCGGCCGTCTGCACGCCGCAGGCGCCGTTGTTCCAGGAAATGTTCGCCGTCCAGTAATCGCGGTTGGCGCGGGCGAACACCTGGAAGGCCTTCTGCGTGTTCCAGCCGGCCTTGGTGGCCAGGTTGTAGAACGCCTTGTTGTAGACGCCGGACGAGTAGTGCGGATCCATGCTGCTGGTCATGTTCGCAGCGTTGTCGATCGACGAACCGTCCTGCGTCGGGTTGTTCATGTAGCGCAGCGCGCCGGTGCCCTTGAAGATCTCGGCGCCGACCTTCCAGTCGTTGGTGCCGCGCGAGTAGTACTCGGCGGCCTCACCGGCCATGTCGGAGAAGGCTTCGTTCATGCCGCCGCACTGGCTGCCGTTGTCGTAGCAAAGGCCGGATTGCTGCTCGGTGAAGCCGTGCGAGACCTCGTGCGAGCTGACGTCCAGGCTGACCAGCGGATAGAACGTGCTGGCGCCGTCGCCGAACGTCATCGCGGTGCCGTTCCAGAAGGCGTTTTCGTAGTTGGTCTTGTAGTGGACCTTCATCACCAGCTGGAAGCTCAGCGGTGCCTGGCCGATGTAGGCCTGGTACATGTTGAAGACGACCTGGCCGAAGTAATGCGCATCGTTCAGCGGCGAATAGGCGCCATTGATGGTCTTCACCGTGTTGCGCGGGCAGGTGTAGGAGAACGCGGTGTTGCTGGTGTTGGTGCTGGCGTTGTTGAGGTTGACCGTCTTCACGTTGGTGCTGTTCATCGTGCAGGTGGTGCCGCTCTGCGTGACGTCCAGGTAACCGTAGTTGGTGCCGTACTCGTACTGGCCGGTCTTGGCGTTGCCGCCGGGGCCGGTGCCGACCAGCGCATGCTGGAGGTTCTCGCGCTGCTTGAGGATGCGACCGGTGTTGGCATCGATGATGATCAGCGGACGGGTCGGGCTGCCCGCGCCGATGGCGTCGGCGAAGAAGGACACCACGTAGGCCAGGTGGCCACGGCCGGATTCGTCGATGTAGACCCGCAGGTCGGCCGATTCGTTCTCGACCAGCATCCCGGAGATGCGGTCGCCCAGGCCGGCGCGCTTGCCGGCGACCAGTGCGGCCGCCTTGCTCAGGCGCGGCGTGGTCGAGGCGATGTCCTGGTCCAGGCCGGAGTACAGGTTGCCGAACATGGTGCGCACGTTGCCGGCGCCGTCCTCGCTGACCACCACGCCTTCGCCGAAGATCGGGATGCCACGGAAGGTCTGGTCATAGCGGTAGTTGCGCACGCCGTAGTCGGCGCGCTGGGCGCGCATCAGCAGGGTGCTGTCCCCATCGGCGCGCATGAACTGCGCGTGGCGGGCGTGGGCCATCTTGGCCACGCCGCGAGCGGCGACCTGGGACTGGTACTGCTGCTTGAGCTGGGCGATGTCGCGCTTGTGCAGGTCGACCTTGCCCGCCGCTTGTGCGCCGGTCGCGACGAGGGACAACGCGATGGCTGTGGCGAGCATGTTGATTCGGCTGAAACGATTCACTGGCACTACCCCTAGTGGTGATGTTTTTGGATCGCCGCGCAGCGCGACGGATGGGTTGGCAACTCTTGCTGCCCGCGTTGCCTCCTGCAGGAGGTCTAATGAGTCGCGGAGCGCCCCGGCAAGCTGAACCGTTCCCGAAGCGAATCGGACAGTTACGGCGGAGACCATCGACCGTCAAGCGAGGTCGGGAATATGCATATAACGATCGGCAATATGCGATCCTGCATACGTAGTCAATGGCGTTCCAGAGCCATCGCAGCGATTGCTTCAGCGCAGCATCGACAACCCTGAACGGGTTTGGCGCAGCAATTCTGCTGCGTGGCAACACGGAATTGCGCTGACTGACTGGGGCAAAAAGTGACGCAACGGGCCTGTGTCGATGGTCACAAACGCAGTGACACCGGTCACCTTTCGGTTGGCACCCGCGGTCAGAGCATCCCGGTTTCGAGCTTGGCCAGCTCGGACATCATCGAACGGCCCCACGGTGGGTCGAACACCAGTTCGACGTCGGCTTCGGCGACGGTGGGGATCATCTCCAGCTTGCTCCGCACGTCGTCCACCAGGACTTCGCCCATCCCGCAGCCCGGCGCGGTCAGGGTCATCCGCACTTCCACCACGCGCCCGCCTTCGTCATCTGGACGCACCTCGGCCGAATAGACCAGGCCGAGTTCGACGATGTTGACCGGGATCTCCGGGTCGAAACAGGTCCGCAACTGCTGCCAGACCAGCGCTTCCACGTCCTCGTCGCTGGCGCCTTCCGGCAATGCGATCGGCGCCGGTGGTTCCTTGCCGATGGCATCACCATCCTTGCCGGCGATGCGCATCAGGTTGCCTTCCACGAACACGGTCCAGCTGCCGCCCAGCGACTGGGTGATGTAGCCAACGGTCCCCGCGGGAAGGGTGACTTCATCGCCCTGCGGCACCAGGACGGCGGCGCAATCGCGCTCGAAACGGACGGGTTCGCTGCTGCGGGAATACATGGGCAAGCAAGAGGGGACGGTGGAATCCGTACCATTCTAGTCCCTTTGCCGGCTGGGTATGATGCGCGACCCCGCCGCGGCCCGACCATGACCACCGACCCAACCACGACGCCGCGCTGGTTCGCCCTGCCCTTGCTGGCGTTGGGCATGCTGGGATTCGTCTGCGCCTGGGTGCTGGCTGCACTGGCCCTGGAGCGGCAATGCGCATGGCTGGCGCCACTTGCGGCCCTGGACATGGTGCTGCTGCTGGGGTTGAGCCGTTGGCCCGCGGGTGCAACGCGCGCGGGTTGGGCATTCGCGGCGACCGCGATGGCGATTGTCCTGGCGAACTTCGGGATCGCCGCCGGCGAACTGGGCCAGGGCTTTGGCCTGCGTCCGTGGGAATCCGCGCTGATGCTGGGCGCCAACCACGCCTGGACGTTGCTGGAGATGGCGAACTCGCCGCTGGATCTCGCCTTTTATGCGTCCGGACTGCTGGTGGCGCTGGTGGCGGGCCTCAATGCCCGCCGTCGAGGGCCTTCAGTTCGCTGACCAGCGCGCTGGCCACGCCGGCACCATCGCCGTACAGCATCCGCGTGTTGTCGGCGTAGAACAGGGCATTCTCGATGCCCGCAAAGCCGGTGCCCTTGCCGCGCTTGATCACGATGGTGTTCTTCGAGTTGACCACGTCGAGGATCGGCATGCCGTAGATCGGGCTGGCCGGGTCGGTCTTGGCCACCGGGTTGACGACGTCGTTGGCGCCGATCACCAGCGAGACATCGGTGTTGGCGAATTCCGGGTTGATGTCGTCCATGTCGGCGATCAGGTCGTAGGGCACGCCAGCCTCGGCGAGCAGCACGTTCATGTGGCCGGGCATGCGGCCCGCCACCGGGTGGATCGCGAACTTCACCTTGACCCCGCGCTCCATCAGGCGCTGGCTCAGTTCCCAGATCTTGTGCTGGGCCTGCGCGACGGCCATGCCGTAACCCGGGACGATCACCACGCGCTCGGCGTACGCCATCATCGCGGCCACGTCGGCGGCCTCGATCGGCTTCATCGAGCCGCCGATCTCCTGCATCTCGCCACTGCCGCCGCCGAAGTCGGAGAACAGCACGTTGCTGATCTTGCGGTTCATCGCCTTGGCCATCAGCCGGGTCAGCAGCATGCCGGCCGCGCCGACCATGGTGCCGGCGATGATCAGCGCCTCGTTGCCCAGCACGTAGCCCTCGAACGCCACCGCCAAGCCGGTGAAGGCGTTGTAGAGCGAGATCACCACCGGCATGTCGGCGCCGCCGATCGGCAGGGTCATCAGCACGCCCAGGGCGAGCGCCAACACGAAGAACGCCACGATCCAGGGCATCGCCAGGGTCTGCAGGGCCATCGCCCCGCACACCACGGCCGCCAGCGCGATCACCGCGTTGAACCACTGCTGGCCGGGGAAGGTGTAGCGCTTGTCCATGCGCCCGTCGAGCTTGGCCCAGGCGATGATCGAGCCGGTCAGCGAGACCGCGCCGATCAGCGACCCGAGTACCGCCAGCACGCCCGGCACCATCCCCGGCGATTGCCCGGCCGCCGACCAGCGCACCAGTTCCACCGCGCCGATCGCCGCCGCGGACCCGCCGCCCATGCCATTGAACAGGGCCACCATCTGCGGCATGTCGGTGATCGCCACCTTCTTGCCCCAGGCCCAGTTGGCGGCCACGCCAATGACGATCGCCGCGACCATCAGGCCGATGTTGTGCAGGCCGGGCAGGAAGAACGTGGCGAAAGTCGCGATCAGCATGCCGGCGCCGGCCCACTGGATGCCGCTGCGCGCGGTCTTGGGGCTGGCCATGCGCTGCAGGCCGAGCAGGAACAGCGTTGCCGCGACGAAGTAACTCAGCTTCACCAGCACCAGCAGGCTCATGCCTTCGGCTCCGTCTTCTGCGAGGGCTTGAACATCTCCAGCATGCGCTCGGTGACCACATAGCCGCCGGCGGCGTTGCCTGCGCCCAGCAGCACCGCGAGGAAGCCCAGGGCCTGCTCCACCGGGGTGTCGGCGTGTCCCAGCACCACCATCGCGCCGATCAGGACGATCCCGTGGATGAAGTTGGAGCCGGACATCAGCGGGGTATGCAGGATCACCGGCACCCGCGAGATGATCACGTCGCCGGCGATCGCCGCCAGCATGAAGATGTACAGCGCCACGAATCCGTCGCCCACGAAGCCTCTCCCCGATCGCCTGCCCGCATCATAACCACGGCCCGCGCGCTTGTGCCCGCTGTCAACCGACGCGCCACATGGGCGTTTCGCATGTCGTGAATCCCGCCGATCCTTCCCGTGCCCGCCCCGGCACCCCCCCGCCCCGAGAGTGCCCGACATGCTGTTCGTCGCCGCTAAGCTAGGCCCGGTGGAAGAGGCCCCCGACAACGAACTTGAGCCCGTGGCGGTTGCCGCCCCGGCGCCCCTGCCCACGTCGCTGGAACAATTCCTTGCGGGGATCGACGGGCGCGCCTTCCGCTTCGCGGAGCTCGGGCTGCGCCATCGCGAGGACGCGCTGGACGCGGTGCAGGACTCGATGATGAAGATGCTCGGCTACCGCGACCGGCCGCCGGCCGAGTGGAGTCCGCTGTTCTGGAGCATCCTGCGCAACCGCATCATCGACATCCAGCGGCGCGGGCTGTTCCGGCTGCGTTGGCTGATGCCGGGCAGCACCGACAAGGACGGCGAGCCGGTGGACTGGGCCGATGACGGGCCGGATCCATCGCGCCACCACGACAGCCGCGAGGCCTGGTCGCGGATCAGCGAAGCGCTACGGACACTGCCGACGCGCCAGCGCGAGGCGTTCACCCTGCGCGTGCTCGAAGAACTGGACGTGGCCGACACCGCCCGCGCCATGGGCTGCAGCGAAGGCTCGGTCAAGACCCATCTTTCGCGCGCCCGCGAGGCGCTGCAGCGGCAACTGGAGGAGTTCCGATGAATACACATCCTGACCACAGCGGCAGCGATGCCCGTTTCGACGAGGCCGTGCGTCGCACGCATGCGGTCGCGGTCGATCGCCTGTCGCCGCGGGTGCGCGCGCAACTCGCGCAGCGCCGCAACGCCGCCCTGCGCGGTGAGGCGGTCGCGCCGGCGCGCGTCGGCCTGCGCTACGCGGCGGCAGGTTTCGCCGCACTCTGCGCGCTGGCCATCGGCCTGCAGTTCGGAAGCATGCCGGCGCCGGCCAGCCTCGAACCCGGCATCGCCTCCACGTCGGCGACGCCCGACACCACCATGCTCGATGAAGACCCCGAGTTCTACGCATGGCTGGCATCCGCGGATGCCCAGCAGATCGCGATGGAGTAAGTAAACAATGAACCGCACGATCCGCCTCACCATCCTCGCCCTGGCCCTGTGGCCTGCGTTCGCCTTCGCGCAGTCCGCCGCCGTTCCCAACCAGTATCCCGAATGGGACCAACTCACCCAGGCGCAGCGCGACGCCCTGGTCGCTCCCCTGCGCGAGCGCTGGAACCGCAACCCGGACGAACGCGCGCGCATGGCCGAACGTGCGCAGCGCTGGCAGTCGATGCCGCGCGACCAGCGCGAGCGCGCCGGACACGGCATGCAGCGCTGGGAACACATGTCCCCCGAGCAGCGTGGCGAAGCGCGCGCCCTGTTCCATGCCATGCGTGGCCTGGACAAGGAGCAGCGCAAGGCGTTCATGGCGGAGTGGCGGCAGAAGACGCCGCAGCAGAAGGCCGACTGGCTGAAGGCGCATCCAGCGCCGGAGAAGCGGGAACGCTAGGCGCTCACTCGGTCGTCGCAGGGCCGGATCCGGCGAGCGCCGCCGGGTAACCGGGCGCGTCCGATACATCGTTGTGCCCGGCATCCGGAAAGTTGACCACGGTCGCGATGCCAGGCACGAAACATTCCGCCAGGCGCCGCGAACTGGCATTGGGAATGACCTCGTCTCGATCCGCGACGATGACCGTGGTCGGCACCTTGATCCGTGGCGCGTATCGCCAGGACTCGTACCTGTCCTGCAACAGCAGGCCGACCGGGAACAACGGGAACTGCGCCGCGGCGAGTTCGGCGATGCTGGCGTACGGCGTCACCAGTACCAGCCGCTCGGCGCGACGCGTGGCGGCGACCTGCAGGGCGATGCCGCTGCCCAGGCTGCGCCCCACCACCACGATGCCCTGATGATTCGTCGCGACCTGGTCGAACAGGCGACCGGCATCCGCGACCAGTGCGTGCTCCGAAGGCGAGCCAGTGCTGCCACCGTAACCGCGGTAATGCATCGCGTAGATCGCACGCCCCTGGAACGCCGTCGCGAGCAGCGCGACGGCCTGCGACACATCCTCGGCGTTGCCGCCGAAATAGAGCACGGCCTGTGGACTGTCGACGCCATTGGTCGAGACGACCACGTCGGCATCGCCGGATGTCATGACGAACGACGGCACCTCGGCACGCCGCGGCACCGGGAAGTACAGGTAGGCGCGCTGCGACCCGTACAGCAGGCCGCAGATCCCCAGGTAGATCGCAAGGATCGCCGCCGCGGCGATCGCCAGCGACTTACGCAGCAACCACCCGCTCCGGCCACACCGTTTTCGCCAGCAGTTCGTCGTCCCAGTCGAACGCCAGCGCGCCGTCCTTGAGCAGCAGGCTGACGAAGTTGTAGACGTTGCGGGCGTACATCTCGCTGGCGTGCTGCGCCCCCATCGAGGCCAGGTTGAGCGGGCCGGCGATGGTCACGCCGTCCTTCTCGATCGTCTCGCCCGGCTGGGTGAGCTCGCAATTGCCGCCGGTCTCGGCGGCGAGGTCCACGACCACGCTGCCCGGCTTCATCCCGGCCACCATCGCCGCGCTGATGATCTTCGGCGCCGGACGACCGGGGACCGCGGCGGTGCAGACCACCACGTCGATGCCCTTCAGATGATCCGCCAGTCGCTGCTGCTGCAGCGCGCGCTCCTCGTCGGTCAACGCACGGGCGTAACCGCCCTCGCCCGCCGCGGATACGCCGAGGTCGAGGAACTTGCCGCCCAGCGATTCGATCTGCTCGCGGGTCTCCGGACGCACGTCGAAGCCTTCCACCGCCGCACCGAGCCGCTTGGCGGTGGCGATCGCCTGCAATCCGGCCACGCCCGCGCCGACGACCAGCACCTTGGACGGACGGATGGTGCCGGCGGCGGTGGTCAGCATCGGGAAGAAGCGCGGCGCCAGTTGCGCGGCGATCAGCACCGCCTTGTAGCCGGCCATGCCCGCCTGCGAGCTGAGCACGTCCATCGCCTGCGCGCGGGTGGTGCGCGGGAGCTTTTCCAGCGGGAAGGCGACGATGCCGCGCGACGTGATGGCTTCGCCACGCGCGGGGTCGGCCTGCGGCTGCAGGCTGCCGACCAGGACAGCGCCCGACTTCAGCGAACCGATCGCGGCGGCGGACGGCGGCTGGACGCACAAGACGATATCGGCACCTTCGCGCGGGTGCGCGGTGACGTGCGCGCCGGCATCGACATACGCCTGGTCGGGGAAATACGCGCCATCGCCGATCCCGGACTCGATCCGCACCGTGGCGCCCGCCGCCACCAGCTTCTTGCAGGTCTCGGGGGTCAACGCCACGCGCCGTTCGCCCGCAACGCTCTCGCGCGCCACGCCAATATTCACCGCCATCGCCCGCTCCCTCGCCGTGATGCCAGCATCCTACCGAATGCCGGCCGGATGCAGGCAGGCACCATTACCATGACGACATGACCACTTCCCCGACCACGCTCACCCTTGCCGCCCTCGACAGCCGCCTGTCGGTGCCGACCCGGCAACTGGAGGCACCCGGCCCCGACCACGACACCCTGCTGCGGATCCTGCGCAGCGCCGTGCGCGTCCCCGACCACGGCAAGCGCGTGCCGTTCCGTTTCCTGCGCATCGCCGGCGATGATCGCAAAGATCGGAAGAGCGTCGTGTAGGGAAAGAGTGTACCATCCAGTGTA
>ERZ795059.6007-NODE-6007-length-10889-cov-5.365147_pt1 | contig 10889 bp, 8 predicted proteins | sample MGYA00375143_ERZ795059 | MGnify/ENA primary metagenome ERZ795059 (study PRJEB30188, sample SAMN05720168) | activated sludge metagenome | isolation source: Anaerobic digester | place: USA | collected 2015-01-07 ... | reverse complement strand
AGATCTACACTGGATGGTACACTCTTTCCCTACACGACGCTCTTCCGATCTCGATACAGGGCGTTGGTGGCGATGACGTCGCCGAAATGGTCCGGCTTCATCTTTTGCAGCAAGTCGCGGATGCCGCCGCTTTCCAGCTGGAACACGCCCTTGGTTTCGCCGCGCTGCAGCAGGGCGTAGGTCGCCTGGTCGTCCAGCGGGAATTGCTGCGGGTCGATCCGGCGGCCCGTCGTCTGCTCGATCAGGTCGACGGCGGTGCGGAGGATCGTCAAGTTGCGCAGGCCCAGGAAGTCCATTTTCAGCAGGCCGGCCTTCTCGACGTCGCCCATGGACCATTGCGTGATCACGTCCTCTTTGCCGGACACGCGGCACAGCGGCACATACTCGGTCAGCGGCTGGTCGGCGATCACCACGGCGGCGGCATGGGTGCCGATGTTGCGCGCCAAGCCCTCGATCTTGCGGGCCAGGTCGAGCACTTCCCGGATCTCGCCGTCCGCTTCGTAGACCTTGCGGAGGTCCGCGCTTTTCTCCAGGGCTTTGTCCAGCGTGATGTGCAGCTCTTCCGGCACCATCGCGGAAATCTCGTTGACGCGGGCCAACGGGATGTTCAGCGCGCGGCCCACGTCCTTGATGGCCGCCCGCGCCGCCAAGGTGCCGAAGGTGCCGATCTGCGCGACGTTGTCCTCACCGTACTTGTCCTTGACGTAGCGGATGATCTCGCCGCGGCGTTCCTTGCAGAAGTCGATGTCGATGTCGGGCGCTTCCTTGCGGCTTTCGTCCAGGAACCGCTCGAACAACAAGTCGTACTTGATCGGGCAGACGTGGCTCAGGTACAAGGCGTACGAGACCAGCGCCCCCACGCCGCTGCCGCGGGCCGTGGCCGGCACGCCCATCTCGCGGGCCTGGCGCACAAAGTCCCACACGATCAGGAAGTAGTTGGGAAAGCCTAGCTTGCCGATCACGCCCAGTTCGCGGTCCAGACGGTCGCGCACCACTTGGGACAGCTGCCCGCCGGGACACATTTCGTCGTTGCCCGCATAGCGCTCGTGCAAGCCCTGCAGGCACAATTCGCGCAGGAATTGCTCGGCGGTCTGGCCCTCCGGCAGCGGGGAATATACCGGGAAGTGACGTTTGCCCAGCTCCAGGTCGAGGTCCACCGAATCAGCGATCTGCTGGCTGCGGGCCACCGCGTCTTCCAGGCCGGGGAAGAAGTCGTACATCTCCTCCGGGCTGCGGAGGTAGTACTGATTGCCGTCCATCCGCATCCGGTTCGAGTCCGTGCGGAACTTGCCGGTGTTGATGCACAGCATCACATCCTGGGCTTCCGCGTCTTCGGGAGCCACATAGTGGCAATCGCTGGTGGCGACCAACGGAATGTCCAGGTTGTGGGCCAGTTCCACGGCTGCGTCCAGCGCCAATCGCTGGACCTCCACGCCGTTGTTCATGACCTCGATGAAGTACCGATCGCCGAACAGCTCGCGGAACCACTGGGCGATTCCCTGGGCTTCCTTCAGGTGTTCCTCGCCCCCGTGCCCCCGCAGCAGGGCCCGGTTCAGTTCGCTGGACACGCAGCCGCTCAGGCAGATGATGCCTTCGTGGTGCCGCTGAAGCAGTTCCTTGTCGATCCGGGGCTTGAAGTAGAACCCCTCCAGGTACGCCGCCGAGGCCATTTTCAGCAGGTTCTTGAACCCCGTGCGGTTCTGGCACAGCAGCGTCAGGTGGTAGCTGGCCTCCTTCATGTTGCCGGCGGATTTTTCGCGCCGGCTGCCGGGAGCGATGTACGCTTCGTAGCCGATGATCGGCTTTAGGCCGGCATCCTTGGCCTTTTTGTAGAACTCCAGCGCGCCGTGCAGATTGCCGTGGTCCGTCAAGGCCAGCGCGTTCATCCCCTGCTGTTTCGCGCGCTGGATCAGCCGATCGATCGAGCCGGCGCCGTCCAACAGGCTGTAATGGCTGTGGCAGTGCAGATGTACAAAGGGTTTTCCCTTGTCCGTTTCCGTTTCGGTCATGGCTACGATCCGTCGTGCGGAAAAATGGTTCCTTGGGTAACGGGCACGCTCCGAGCCGTGCTTCGCTCGTAGCATGGCTCTCCGAGCCGTGCCGCCGTCCCCGGCGATCCCGAGCGCCGGCGGCGACTTTCACCGGCGCCACGATTGTAAACCAGATCCGCGTTCTGCCAACCACCGAACCGGGAAACTCGTAGCCCACCTTTGGACGGTCGCCGGATCGCGTTCCCCAGACGCTCAGTCGCTCTTACCCGCGCAGGCCAGCAGGCCGCGAGTCGCCGCCAGGCGAACGTGTTTGGGCTGGTCTTCACCGGCAAATGCCTTGAATACCGCCATCGCTTCGCTTTTTTTGCCGGCTGCCAGCAAGCCTTCGGCACAACCCAACAAAGCGTCCACGACGGCGGTTTTCACCTCGTCGCTTTCGGGCTTGGCTTCCTGCAACGCACGGACCGACTCCGGATCGCGAATCGCGCCCAGCGCCAACGCGGACGAACGGGCGACGGTCGCGTCCGCAGCACCCAGCAGGGCCGCCAGCGCCGGTACGCTGGCCGCGTCCTGCCGCACCCCCAGCGATCCCATCACTCCCACCTTCAGCGCGTTGTCCAGTTTCGGCAAGGCGTCGCGCATCGCCTGGGCCGCTTCCGGCGCGGGGATGCGTTCCAACGCGTAGCGGGCCATGTGAGAGAGAGCTTTGTCCGGCAACAGCTCGGCCAACGCCGGCACGGACGCCGCCGTCCCGATGGCCTGCAGCTTGCGGCAGACGAAGTCCTTGGCGGCGCGAGGCGCGCCGGTCTTCAGCACCGCCACCAGGCGGGCTTCCAGTTCCTGACGCGCGGCGGCATCGTCGCGCGTGGCCACCACGGCCTCGTCGATCGGCTCCAGAGTCTTGGGCTCGGCGCCCCAGTCATAAGTCTTCAATGCCTCGAAAGCCTGGTCCAACATATTCGACTCCCTTGGTTTGGCAAAAGATGCGTGGGGCTGAGACGCTAACAATTCACGTACTATGGATTTCTAATCCGTCCAGGCCGTTTTGAAAACCCGGCCTGCCGAGACGGTTCTATCAGCGGTTCTCGAAACGACGCCCCTGTTTCCATGCGGCCTTCACCTCGCGCCGGGCACACGTTTCACGGTCGGTCTCCACAGCGGCAAGGGCTTGCCGGTGGCGGGTCGCAGCTCGAACTGGCGGACCTTCGCGGTGGTTCCGGGCAAGTGGAGGCGGAGGTGGATCAGGGTTCCCCGAACCGGCAGTTGCACCTCGTGAGTCTGCCAATCGTCCGACGCGGCAAGCGGGAACACGGCCCGGTTCTCGGGTGCAAAGTCCTTTTGCTCGGCGGTGCGCCAGGCGATGGCGGCCTGGCCGGCCGTCGAGGTCTTGAGCGAGAGTGTTGCCGTGACCGGGCCGGTGGCCTGGAACCGGCTGCGAGTCAGGAAGGCCGGCTTCGCGTTCGGGCCTCGTTCTCGCGTCAACTGCAGCGCACCGTCCGCCACGGCCAGCGTCCCGTTGCGGGCCAGCCAGCCCTGAAACTCGGGCGCCGCGGCCTTGCCGTCGGACGTGCTCTCGGGCAAGCCGGCCGGCTTCCCTTCCAGATAGTAGTCGTAGTACGCGTTCCACACGGGCGCCATCGGGCTCAGGGCCAGGCCGGGCGGATTGAGTTCCGCACACCAGGCGGTCAGCTTCGCGCGCAACTGGCTGGCGATGTCGGGATGCTGGGCCGCCAGGTTGCGCTTCTCGCCGGGGTCGGCGGCCAGGTCGTAGAGGTACTCCCGCTCGCCGCCGCGCAGCAGCTTCCATTGGCCTGTGCGGATGGCCGATTGCGCCGTCCAACGCCACATCAGCGCCGCGTGCGGCGGAGTCGTGATCTCGCCTCGGAAGTGCGGCAGCAGATTCACGCCGTCCAACTCGCCGGGTTGCGTCTGGAGGCCGGCCAGCGCGGCAGCCGTGGCGGCCACGTCGAGGCTGATCACGGGGTGCTCGTACACTTGCCCGCCGGGGATGGTGCCTTTCCAACAGGCGAGCCAGGGAACGCGAATGCCGCCCTCGCTGAGCATGCCTTTCTCGCCGTTGAAGGGTTCGTTCAGCGACCCGTCCCAACCTCCCGGATCGCCCTGAAGCGGTGAGTCGATCTTGTGGATCTTCAGCGGCGCGCCGTTGTCTCCCATGAAAAAGAGCAGCGTGCGTTCCTCCAATCCGTGTTCGCGCAGCGTGTGCATCACGCGGCCCACGCCATCGTCGATGGCGGAGATCATGGCCAACGCCTGCCGGCGGCGCTCCGGCATCGGGCCGGGGAACCGCTCGGTGTACTTCGGCGGCGCGTCCAGCGGCGTGTGCGGCGCGCGGAACGCCAGGTAAAAGAAAAACGGCTGGTCGCGATGCCGCTTGATAAAGGCGCAGGCCGCGGCGGCATTGGCGTCCAGGTGATACAGCGGACTGGGCACCACCGCGCCGGGGAGCGTGTTGCCCTCCAGATCGAAGTTCGCCCAGGCCCTGCCGCCGGGGCCCTGGTCACAGTACACCTCGGCAAAACCGTGGCGGGTGATCTCTTCCAAGGGACCGAGATGCCACTTCCCGGCCATGCCCGTCGCATAACCTGCCTGCTGCAGTCGCGTGGCGATGGTGGTCTGCTGGTTGAACCCGTCCAGCGCGGAGCCGTTGGAATCCAGGTCGAATCGCCCCTGGAACCGGCCGGTCAGCAGCCCGCCTCGCGACGGCACGCACTGTGGCGCAGTGACATAGCCGTTGGTGGCGCGCACCCCGCCGGCCGCCAACGCATCCAGGTGCGGCGTGCGGACGTCCTGCCGGACGCCCTGCGCTCCCAAGTCCGCCCAGCCGTGGTCGTCGGAATAGATGACGATCAGGTTGGGTTTCGCCGGCTCGCCGCCCAGCGACGGCCCGCAAACCACACACGCCAGAACAAGTGCGATGTGAACGAGTTTCATAACCCTCCCCTTCGTTCGCTGTCTCTCGGTCGTGCGCCGCATCGCGTTCGTGTGGCACGGCCTACTTGTTGGCCGTGCGTCGCGTAACGTCGCCAAGATACCGCCCCCCAATCAGAACGTGCCGATGTCTTGGAGCGAAAGCAGCGTCACGTGCGGCGCATCTTTGCGGAACACATATTTCTGGATGTTCTTTTGCTGCGCGGCGATGTTCACCGTACGGTTGTCCGGAAGAACCACGGTGAACAGTTCCCGCCCCGCCTCGAACGGCAAATAATACTCGGGCTTCCCGTCGCCCCCGGAGCCGGGCCGAAAGAAGCCTTCCAGCGATTTGGCATAGACGATTCTCCACTCGCGTTCTTCCAAGTAATGGAGTGTGCCGCCAAAGCTCCGCGCACAGAGATCGGGCGTCTTCTTCGCAGGCGGCTTCGGTGTCGCGGCCTTCTTCACTCTGGGCTCGGAATCCGCCGCGCGTTTGGCGACCTTCTTGATCTTCTTGTTGAAGTGCGTGAGGTAGTCGAAATGGTCACGCAAGCCAACAAACCTTCTTCCGAGCGCCGACGCCAGGGCCGCGTCATCCTGGAAGACGCGAGCCAGCGCGAGCAGCGCGGCGGTATACGGGTCCTGCCGGCGACTGTCCCGAACATAGGTGACGGGTTGCCCGCCTCGAGCCAGGACGAACTTCTTGGGAAACCCCAAGCCCAGCCGCCCATAGCGGGTCGTGTGCGGCAGGCTTTGCCCCAGCGTCCATTCCGTGAAGCAGGTGATCGGCCGTCGGACCTTGATCAAATCGCCCTTGCCCAAGAAGTCCGGATCCCGCGGCGTCTTGACCCACAGCCCGTTGTCCAGCGCGTTTTGCAGGCAGGCGACGTATTGCTCGCGGAGATCATCGCTCAGTCGCCCCCGGTCGGATTTCTCGTCGAGATGGCTGCCAATCCAGTGAAAAAGCTGTTGGCGATGAATGCTGTTGTACCTGCTCATGGGCGCCCCATCGCAAGTTGTTCCGAGAATCACACGAATTGCCGCCGCTCTTCTTCGCTGACATGCCGACCACCAGACATTGTCGGCGGCCGCTGCCGCCGACGCAAGTGTCCGATTGCCCGCGCCGATCGAGGCAGCCAACTCGCTGCTCAAGCGCGTGACGGGTTTGGGCCGCTTGCGCGTCCGGGTCCGGCATGCCCCCGGTACGTCGCGGCGGTGGAAGGCAAAGGCCCGAAGAAGGCGATCAATCGGCCCTTCGCCTGCCGCCGCCCGTCGACCGTAGACCGGCGCTATCGCTATCGCATCAACCTGCCCTGCGACTGGCTGATGGCACCTTGATTCGCCATGTTCCGAAAGCAGACGTCGAACTGGCCAGCAGTATCGCGAAGGATGCGATCTCACGCGGCGGTCGCCAGCTTTTCGAGCGTGGACGAGAAGGCCAGACGATTCTCGCGCACGTTCTGCCGGATCCGAGCTAGAGTCTCTTGCGATTGCAGGTCCGCGATGGACGTAACGCCCGTCTCGTCGAAGACGTGAACCGCCGCTAGACCGGCCAACATCGCCTCCCCGGCGGTCGCTGCCGTCGGCGGAGGTTGAGCGTCGTCTGGCGGTTCGTCGAATGCGGCCTCTGACTCGGCGGATGTAAACGACGTTCTGCCGAACTCTCGGACGCGGGGATAGAGTTCCACCAGAACATCGCGCAGCATCTCGTCGCTGCCGTCCACCTCGATCAGCCGTAGCACCATGAGTACCAGCGGTAAGATACTGCCTTCCGGACCACATTGCTGGAGTTCCTGCTCCTCCTGGGCTTCGAGCGGCAGTCGGAGGCGCGCTCGGGCGTCGGCGAACCCCAGACGTAGGCCTAGCGGGGCGGTCTTGGCCGTTGAATGCTGCTGCCGAAACGCGGTGATGCGTTCGAGGAAATACGCAGCGGCATCGGCGGCTCGGCCGCGGGCCAACAATAGGAACCCGCGAGCTTCGACAAAAGCCGCCCGGCATTCGCCAGCCGCCGCATCGGGCAAGGCGAGCAGTTGGTGCGCTTCATCCAAGCGGCGGTTCGCCTGGTCCGGATCGCCGCATTGACCTGCCTGCCACTGGCGGACTAGGGCCATGCCCAGCCGCTGTGCCGGCCGCATCTGGTCCGGTGTTGGCGTGACCAGCTCGGTCGTTGGTTCCGCGTCGTCTTTCTCAGGAGGGGCGGGCAATCCATGTGCGGCGAAACGGCTCCATCGGTCATCGAAGTCGCTCAGGCGGCGGCGAGCGTACGGGTTGTTCAAAGCCGCCGCTTCCTCGAACAGACTGCGGGCCTCTTCGCGCTCTGTTGCGTCGCCGTTGGCGGCGCTGCGGTGAAAGAGGATGTCCGCCAGACCGTTTCGACAGTACGGATCGTTCGCGAACTTGGCGACGTTTGTCCGGTAGATATCCTCTGCCGCCTCGAGTTTCTCACGACGGCGAAACAGATTGGCGAGGGCATTGGACGGGGCGGGCGACGCCGGAAAATCATCGATGGCTTGGCGAAACACTCTTTCGGCCTCGGAGAATTTGCCTTGATCCGCCAGCAACTCGCCCAGCAGGCAGCGACACGTGTCGTTTCTCGGAAACTCCGCAAATGCCTCACGCGTAATGGCTTCAGCCGTCTCGAAATCGCGACCTTCGCGGTAGAAACGCGCCAATTCGGTCCGCACGTACGCGTTGCATGGAAAACGATACCGGGCGGTCCAAAGCGTGTCGATGGCTTCCTGACGAGCCGCCAGGACGATCTCCCGCTCGCCGTGCAGGTCGGCTTCCTTGCCCCGTTCCCACAAGCAGCGTGCAAGAACGGTCCAATTCCGTGCGTCGCCAGGGTCCCACTCCAAAGCTTCCTCGGCCCGCGCAATCGCCCACTCGGGATCATGCCTGCGTGCCGCCTCGGCCAGTCGGTTGAACGTGCGCACAAGGAAGTGCGGGTCGTTCGTGATGCGGGCGAAATGGCGATGCCGTTCGAGGAATTCGGGCATTCCTGGCACGACTGGACCGTGATGATCAACCGCCCCGACGAGTTGGTTCACTTCGGCGAGAGATTTGTTGGGAAGATCGACGCGTGCTCGTTCGCGAACTTCCCGCTTCTCCTTCAGCCCCGGCAGAATCCGCCGCAGCCATTTCGGGCCGTTGTTGGCCTCGCTCCGGGCCGCCAGAACGGGCTCGAATTCTCGCAGCCAAGTTGGTTCACTGAAATGATAGCTGGCCATCAGCGCTCGTGCCGTCAGGTCCCACTCGTCGTGTTTCGAGCCCGGCACATCGGCCAGATCGACGAGGGTGGCCAGCAGCAGAAAGGGGGCCTTGGCAGGCAATTGCCCGTGGCCGTCGCGCGCCTTGCGCAACCCCAACAGGCCTGCGTCGCTGTAATACGCCGGCTCATGGTCCCCCCGCAGGGCAATGCTCCGCCACATGCCCTCCAGGCCCTGATTGGTTTCCGCGCGGGCCAACGCAGCCAGGAAGGCGGCCTCCGGGTCCAGCGACTCTTCGAACCGGAACGGCCGCAGCCAGGAGCGGAAATCCCGGAAGCGGCGGCGCAACAGGGCCGAGACCGCGGGCAACGGCAACCCGGCAACCGCCCGGAAGACATCCTGAAGATTGGACGCCCACACGATTTCCGGAGTGCGGCCCGGCGGCGGACGGAAGATGTACCCGTCCAGCCAACTGGCAACGGCCGCATCCAGCGTCTCCGCGTGCGTCTGGCAGATCTCCAGGAAGATTTCGCGCGGCGTGGACCGAGACCACGCGGGAACAGCTGTCCGTCCCATAATCAGGTCGTGAAGCCGCCCTTGCGGATCGGCTTCAAACTCGGCCAACCATGTTCTCACGGATTCGTTCATGGCCGTGGCGGGAGATCCGAGAAATAAGTCAAGTCGTTTATTAACAGGTCGCGATGATCTGCACGGGCTTGTTCAATGCGGGCAACGGTCACTTCGGTGTCGACCTTGCCGATGCGACGAATATCGTCCAGCGTGTAGTCGATTCTGGCATGGAGAAACTCGCGTTTCCACGAGGCGTTGACTTCCGCCAGGTCCACCGTGAATCCGTAACCGTCGGAATTACTCAAGGGAGCCGGAAAGAAACACGCGTTGGGACCCGCCGTCGCTACATCGTCCAGCACCGTCGGGGTCGCGGCCCAGGCCGACTTGGCCGCGTGGGTGCGCTGGACGCGTTCCAGATTGTACTGCACCGGTGGGTGTTATGATCCGGCGGGACATCGGCCCCAGTCCGCCGGAGGAAATCGCCTTGCCTGTCAAAGCCAAGCCTCTGTTTCTTCCAGACGTGATCCGCTGGCGGCTGGCCGAGAACCCCGACTGCTATTCGATTCCGCGCGAGTACCACGTCCAGGTCGATGGCAAATTCGCCGACGGCGTGCTGGGCGAGTTCAACGGCACGCCCCGGTACGTCGCGGCGTTGGAAGGCCAGAGCCCGAAGGACGCGCTCGACCGGCCCTTCGGCGGCCGCACGGGGGGTGAACGGGCCAGAGGACGTGCTAAACTGAAGTCAACGCTTTCGGACGAATAGTCCTCGAATATCAAATTGCTGGAGACACGCGATGATCAAAGAACCGATCGGCTTCATCGGGTTGGGACAGTTGGGTACGCCGATGGTGGTCAACCTGCTGGCGGACGGCTACCCGGTACGGGTGTGGAACCGGACGGCGGAGAAGGCCCGGCCGCTGGTGGACAAGGGCGCACGGCAGGCGGACTGCGCGGAAGACGCGGTCGAGCCGGGCGGGATCCTGATGACCTGTCTGTCGAACGACCAGGCGCTGGAATCGCTCTGGGCCGAGCACCCGGAGTTGTTCTCGCGGCTGGGCGAGGAAGGCGTTCATGTGTCGATGAGCACGATCGCGCCGGAGACGGCGCGACGGCTGGCCGGGCAGCACGCCGAGCGGGGCGGGACGTATGTCGCCTCGCCGGTGATGGGCCGGCCGGATGCGGTCGCCGCGCGGGGGCAGCTGTATCTCGTCTCCGGGTCGGCGGCGGCGGTCGCGCGGGTCCGGCCGCCGCTGGAATCCATCGGCCGGCAGGTATTCGAGTTCGGCAAAGATCCCGGCGCAGCCCACGTGGCCAAACTGGCTTCGAACTTCGCGATTGCCAGCGCGATCGAGGCGCTGGCGGAAGCGTTCACCTTTTGCACGAAGAACGGCCTGGAGCCCGCGGCGTGGCACGCCATGATCGCCGAAACGATCTTCGCCTGCCCGATCTACAAGAATTACGGCCGGTTGATCCTGGACGGCGACTATCGCCGCCCGCTGTTCCAATTGGCCCTGGGACTGAAGGACTTGGGCCTGGTGTCGCAGGTGGCCTTCGACAGCCGCACGCCGATGCCGCTGGCCAGCTTGTTGCGAGACCGCTTCCTGGCCGCCTTCGCCCACGGCCGCGGCAACTGGGACTGGATGTCCATCGCCGCGGAAGTCGAAGCCCAGGCCGGATTGGAACGGGAACCGCCGACGAGCTGACCCGAGGTGAACCTGGGGTCAGGTCTTGACATTTAACTTTTCCGGCGTCGTCTTCGCAAAAGTTGAACGTCAAGACCCGACCCCGATACCCTCAATACCCTTCTTCTTGTAGACGATCACTGCGGAGCCCGGCTGGCCTCGGATCGACACGGCCAATCCCTCGTCCCGCAACTCGCGCCCGCCGATCGTCTGCGACTCGCCGGAATCCCAATCCGTCAACACGTAGTCGGCACCGGGGTCGAGCCCGCGCAGCTTGAGACGAACCACGTCGTCGGCGCTCTGCGACCGGCGAAAAGCTTGCACCGCGCCCTCGCCCGTTTCCGGCCGGTCGAACTGCCAGGCGATCCACTGGTTCAACTCGCGGCTGTAGGGTGTCAGCGGATAGTAGTCGGCCATCATCAGCGGGGCAAGACGCCGGCATTCCGCGTACGCTTTTTGCTGCGCGGCCGTGTTCTCCGCAGTCAACCTTCCCATGCCGAACGAGAGAT
>ERZ795059.6006-NODE-6006-length-10889-cov-22.353055_pt1 | contig 10889 bp, 5 predicted proteins | sample MGYA00375143_ERZ795059 | MGnify/ENA primary metagenome ERZ795059 (study PRJEB30188, sample SAMN05720168) | activated sludge metagenome | isolation source: Anaerobic digester | place: USA | collected 2015-01-07 ... | reverse complement strand
TAGAGATTATAATATGATAATTGAGGAGCGGCATTATATTACTAAAATAATTGAATTTCGATTGTGAAAAAATATTTCCTTATAATTGATACATTACTTAAACTTGAACTATCAGGCATTTATTGATAGTTCATTTTTATGTTTGTTTACCATCTTTATATATATTTCTAATTTTTTGTTAGATCTATTAATTTTCGTCATCAATAATATTATCCGCAAGTTCAATATATTCCTTTAATTTATTCTTTAATAATTTCTTATTAATTAATTTTAAATTATATTCAGAAACCATTGTAGGTGACAAACTTCTACTAAGAGCATATTCAACTATTTCATCATCTTTACTAGCACAAAGTATAACACCAACACTAGGATTTTCATTTTCTTTTTTCATCTCACGATCAAGAGCTTCTAAATAAACATTTATTTTACCTATATATTCTGGTTTGAATTCACCAACCTTCAATTCAAATGCTGCAAGACATGATAGTCCTCTATGATAAAAAAGCAAATCAATATAATAATCATGCGTTCCAACTTGAATACGATATTCTTCACCTATAAAAGTAAAATCTTTACCTATTTCAAGAATAAAATCTTTTAGATTTGTTATGATAGATTTTCTTAAATCCTGTTCAGAATATGAAGACCGCATATCAAGAAAATCTAAAACATAATTATCTAAAAAAATATAACCAGTAGCTTTTTTGGATTTTAATGTAGCTGGTAATAAAGGCTTGTTAGATAACATGTATCTTTCATAATATCCACTATCAATTTGTCTTGATAATTCTCTAAAACTGTAGTTTTCTTTAATGCTTAAATCCATATAAAATATCCTCTCATCCATTGTTTTACAAGTCGACATTATCTTTAAGTGATTTGACTAGCTCAATTGTGTCAACAGTGTTGACACTTTTTTATTGCCTTTGTAAAGTTCATAAAATTGTTTCATTCTATAAAGGCCACGTCTGATAAATCCTTTTAAATTTGGATATTTTTCTTTAAAGAAATCAGCTAATTTTAAAACAAATGAATCGCCATACTCAGAATTATAAGATTGAATGCTGATATATTTTCCAATATCACGATACATAAGTATTAATTCTTCATTTACTTTACGATAGGCACGTGCTTTCCGGGATTCTATAATATCAATAACTTTTTTAAATTGTTGTTCATATTGTAATAATTTAGTCATAGCTAATTTTATATACTAAATTGTTAGTATATTTTTATCCTTTCACTTTATATTACTAATATTTTTTTGTTTTTACTTTAATACTTTAAAAAATGTAACTATTTTAAATAAAATTGTTCATGCTCCTACCATGATTTCAAAAGTCATTCGGTTCGTACTCGTATTACGATTAATATTTTTGCATGAAAAAAGCCTTAGAAAATTCTCGTTTCTAAGGCTTATAATCGCTTTGTTGGCTTAATAAAGTCATTAGTAAAGTAAGATTTATTAGAGTCAGTATTGACCATTATTAATTTGGGCGTTTGTATCTTCAATCAATGCAATCAATTTTTTTATATCTTCATCGTTTTTTAAATAAAACCTGAACTTATATATTGGAGAATACTGATCAAATTCTCCAAATTTCATTAATTCTTCATCCTTTGGTATAAGCAACTGGATTTTAACTTTTCTATTTCTCTTAAAAAACATCACTTGAAAGATTATTCGATTATTGTTATTTTTAACTTCTATCCATTCTTTACTAGCACTTAGTTCTTCTTTTATACCTTCTATTTTTGATGAAACTATTGAAATGAATTTCGTATAAAAATTAACCATATCTTGTCTATAATTATTTAAATAATCTACAACTTCTCGATTTCTATGATTGTGTAATGAACCACTAAGTTCAGGGGTTACTTCCCTTTCAGTACTCATAAAATCTATACCCAAAACCTTTAATTTATCTTCATAACTTTCAAACTTAAATCCCCATCTTTCTTCCATAAACGAAAGTAGGTGAAGACCTCGCTTTTTAATAGCTTTAGGTGTCCAATCAGGATAATTGGTTGCTACCTCAATTTCTGAATTAGAACCATTTTTATACCCTCTTTTTCTTCTGTTATCCCCATCTCTTTTATCATAATACTCATCATTTTGAAGAGATGAATTAACACTTCGAGAAAGTGCTAAAAGATTCCCTAAAGAATTTGTGAGTGCTTTTTTTTCTTCATTGTTATAATTCCTAAAATGATTTTGCCAATAAAAATGGTTTGCTTGTTGGGGATATATGTGTTCAATTGAAATATGATCTTTAGCATTTTTAGTAAATGCTCTCCAATCATTTATTTTTACAACAAATGTTTTTTCTGATAATGACATTTCATACTCAAAGAAAAAATATGATTTCGAGTTCCAACTATAATACCCATCATAGTTTTTAAATAATGCTTCCATCCTATTAATAAATGACCCTATAGCACCATTTATATTATTATCAAAGTTTTCTTGTAATTCAGGTATTAAATCTTCAATATTAACTTCACCCTTTAATAATTCTCTTGCTCTATTATATGTTTCCGAACTTCTCCAGTTGCTACGATATTGACCCATTCTAAAGAAAAGGAATATCGTTTTTTCTATTGTTTTAAAAAGTCTAACTCTATCATTAGAATTAATTTTAGAGTTAGCAAATGACGCAACAACCATAGTTCTAAAATAATTAATACCTACTCTATTTAATTTATTAACCCACTTTTTTTCTTCTTCAGTCATCATACTTCCAGATTCATCTGGATTGTATGAATAATACCAATATTTGGAAATTGATTTTAAACTTTCAATATACTTTTTAATATCCATAGGTTGTAGTTTTCCCTCATATACTTCAACAACCTTTTTTTCTCTAATTTCTTCATCATCATAATCATCTTCAATATCTTCATCTAATACCACTTCTCTTTTTAATCCAAAAACAGCTTTAGGAGTGAAATGTTGACCAAGTAAAAATTTAATATAGTCATCTCCTTTATTTCTTGAATATTTAAAGAATAGTGTCCAGTGATTTTTTAGATAGACATCGTCATTTAATGGAAATTCTTTATTTCTACCTAATTGATAATAAACTTCTTTCCACGCATCATTAATGTTTTTTCTCAATTGGTTTTTGGAATACTTATCTAAAACAGAATCATCATAAATCGTACTCAAATAAATTAATCTGTTTTTTAATATTTCAAGATTTGATAATTTCTTGCCTCTATTATTCATTGTTTCAAAAGCAATGAAAACATCAAAATCGTCAGCAATATCATGAATGTTAAATTGTAAATTATTAACCAATTTATTATAGAGTGTTTCAAAATCTTCTTTTCCATTTTTTATTAAAAACTCTTCTATTTGCTTTTCAAAATAATTTTTTGCATATTCTAAGTTTAATGTATAAAATGTTTCTTGCATCTCGCTTGGAGCACTTTCGCCTAAGATGTGATAACGCAAGTAACTAAAACTCGGATTATCAGTCTCATAACCAAACTTATAGGCTTTTAAAATTTCTTCAGGAAGTTTAGTTTCGACAATATATCTACTTTTAATTTGCTCTAAAGAATCCCCAGTTAAATAATTAATTCCTTTGGATTCGGCAAATTTCAGTAAACAATTTAAGAATATAACAAATGTTGTAAGTCTTTGTTGCCCGTCAACAACATGATAAGCTCTGTATCTTTTTTCTCTTATTATCCACTGAGCATCTTCCCATTTACTATAAATTTCTTCTTTTACTTCTTTAAGCGAAAGCATACCAATATAATGGTTTCTAGATGGAGTAAGGTTTTCAATATCTTCCCAAAAATCTTCTAATTGTCTGTACCCCCAAGCATATCCCCTTTGATAATCAGGTATCCTAAATATTTTTTTATCAAATAATTCTGATAATGATTTCAACGAATTCATAGTTACCTCCTCTTTGGCCCTCTATCATTTATTTTATCATAAATAAATGATTATATCTTTAAAAACTTTGAATTAAGAGTTCGACTCCCTACCGTGTAATGTTATAAATACATAAAAAAACTGCTCTAGATATTTAATTTTATCTAAAGTGGTTTAATTTTGTAATTTTACTTTTGGCTTAATAAAGCCATTACTAAAGTAAGATTTATTTGGAGCCGTCTTTTACCTTAAAGGGATCGGTTTTTCCGCTCCAGCTTTGTAAAACGGCTAACATTTGACCACCGAAGGGAAAATGGGGCATTTTCATATACTTTTGAGGCATTCCAACGAACAATTGGGTATTTTACCTAAACTGCTAACATTTGACCTTCCATGGGTAAATGTGATACTTTTGAGGCATTTTAGAGGAAAATGGAGAGATTAGAAACATTGATTTTTATAAATAATCTTCTCTTAGTTTATCAACATCTTCGTAAATTTTTTCAATTTCCAAATTTAACTGTTTAATATACTCTGTCGCAATCTCTTCGAATAATTTGGTTGTAGGATGTTCTTTACATATTGTTAGATTTAATTTTATTCTTTTTGTCTCCTCCTTAATTATATCTTTCATCAATAAATAAAAGACTTCACGTAAATGTGTTTGGTCTTCACTATTTAAATCAATATGCTCAGGTTGCTCAAACCCAAACTCTAGAATATCTTTATTATCAATATTCATTAAAACAACTTCAATTTCTTTTATCTCCATAGATAACTCCCCTTTCATTAAAGGCATTTCTACCACCTTCTAAAACTTTAAGTGTCACTTCTGACCAATTTAACACTTTTGATTCATTTCCATAACAAACAAGATTATCAGTAAATGGATTTCCTAGAAATGTTTCATATTTGTTTGACCCTTTATCCACTCTATATATAGTTTGCAGTGGTAAAGTTCTAACTCCTATGTTTGCGTCATGTGTAGCAATAATTATTTTTTTATTTAAATTAGATAATTCCTTTAGTCTGGGGACTATGATATTATTTATATATTCATTCCCGACACTAAGCTCTGGTTCATCTAAAATAAAAACATTATATCCTTCGTTAATTAAAACATTATTTAAAATTAGCATTGATTGTTCTCCAGTAGAAGGTGAATATTCGTTACCATCAGCTTTTTTGACTTTGCTTGAAACTCCTAAAAATTTATCAAGATTATTAATTCCCATATCATTTAATTGTTTTTTTACTTCCGATAATGATTTGTTAATTGCTATTGTAAAAACATTTGATTCAAGATCTATAATAGATTTTTTTAAATTTTGTAACTTTCTAAGATAGCCTTGACCTAATATGAATTTTGAATCGCCATCAAAGTTATCTGGATTAAGTGAAATGTTTTTCTCCACATATATTCTCCCTTTGTCGGGTAAGTTTCCTATTGTAATTTCATTTTTTTGGACACCCATATCCAAGATTGTTTTAATTTCTGAAATTTTTTTCTTTAGACCTATATGTTTTACAAAAAAATCATTAAATCCAGTATTACTAGGTTTAGGATATTCTCCTTTCTTGCTTTGATAAATGCTTTTCATCTTATTAATGGTAGTTTTTTCAAGTTTCAAAGACCACCAATTGCAGTATTCATTGATTAATTTTTTTCTTATTTCTGCATCAACAATATTTAATATATTTTTAAAATTTTCCAATTCATTTCCAGCAACTTCTTCTATTTCTTTTTCGTGTTTTAAAATTTGTTTTATACCTGATTTTATCTCCTTGTAAACTGATTTCCATTTATTAAGAGTAACATCACTTATAAGCTCAGCAAAATCACTATTCATGAAACCAAAATTCTTACTTGGTTGAAAGTATGCTTTCCAATTATAGTAATCTTGGGTGTTAGTTGCATTTGGAATAGTCCAGTCTAATAATAACTTTAAATCCAAACTTTGATTATCAAGATCAAATACATTAATGTCATTCTGTTCAGGGTTAATCTCTATAAGTTCTTTGTATTTGATTTTATTTTTTGCTGCATAATAGGAAATAACATCATTGTTCCCCTTATCTTGGAAATTTTTTTCCATACTCTTTAAAATCTCTGTTTTCCCAGTTCCTTTTCCACCGATTATTACATTAACATCATTATATATTTCGAGTGTTAATTTTAAATCTGAAAATGGTTGTATAGTTACCAACTCATAATTTTTTTGATCCAAAAAAGTCTTGATAATGCTTTTGTCTTTTTTCAATAATAACTTAAACTTATCAAAATCACTAACCTGAAGTTTTAATTGTGGTAATTCATATTCTTCATAATTGTTCCAATCTTTTACATCAGAACCAACAATAGATCGTAATCCGTGAGCCACCATAATTCCAGCACTTTTTAGGCTGCTTGGTTCTAACAATAATGCGTTTTTATCAGTAAGTCTTTCTTGTAAAAAATCTAAATCTTCGTCATGAATTGATGGTTCTTTATTAAGATAGTGAACTAAAAAAATTGAATCTAACTCTGAAAAAATATTCACCAAATCTTCTGCTGAAATTAAATAATTGTCAGGTGATTTATTTTTAAACTCGTTTTTACAAATTTCGTTAAATTGTTCCGCCTCTTTTGGGTTGACAATGATTATACAATGATATTTACCATTCGTTCCAGAAACATCAAGTTCTATGCCAGGCCAAACAGTAGAAAATTGACTTTCTGAAAACTGAAGATATTGTTCATAATCGAAATGATTATGATTTGTTATAGCAAGCACCTTAACATCCGCATCTTGAATTTTTCTTTCGAAAAGATCAAAATCTACATTACGACTCTCGCCATCTCCTTGTTTTGTTTTTTTAGTGTGGCAGTGTAAATCTATTTTCATTTTAACCTCCTATCTTACTCTCATATATCCATCTAATGAAGATTATTTTATAAGTTATATGTACAAGTGAAAAAATCTTATTTTTGTGGAAAAATAGGAAAACCAACTTTTAAATTCTATCATCATAAGGTGTTTCTTTTATGAATTTTACCATACATTCTCAATCGAGGTCTTCATTATTTGTAATTTTATATACTCATTTTTGAAAATTGTTTTAAATACTTTTTAGCCGTATGTATCGTTTTTATCGAAAACTATAGAAAAAACTTTAAAAACCTACTATAAGTATTTAAGAATTATTTTTTGCCTTTTGTTGACGATATTGTTTAAATCATTTCTTAAACTTTGAATTTCATAGTTAAACGCATCTATTTGGTCCATAACTGTATTCTGTATTTTTAATTCTGGAAATTTTAATCTTATCTTTTCAATTTTTTCTGTTGAAGCTCGATTTGTTCTTGTAAATTTTTCATCTAATCCTGCTTTGTGAAGCATGACAGCCAAAAATCGAGAATCTATATTCTTGTTTTTAACCTTTATTACTCCTGCATGGTCTGTTGGATAGAAAGGAGTTCCAGCATTAATATGTCTAACATCCCAATCACTATCTATTGACCATAATACACTCGGATTACTAAAATCCTTCATTAAATCTTTATCAATTAATCCAACCGGACTATATAAATTTGCTGAAATAACTGGTATCCCTTTATTTGTTAATTCATGAGAAACAACTCGTTTTCCTAGTTGTAATTCAAAATGATCAGAACCTAAAGTATAAATTTTGCTAGGTTTATTTGATACACTTTCAATAATCTTGCTTATTTTGTCTTGTTTTTGTTCAATCATTTTAACAATTTCGCTCATTTTTTCCGTTTCCTTTTTGATTTCTTCGGATATTTTGTTCTGAATATTAATCGGCGGAACCGGAATTATAACTCTATTTTTTAAATATTCTGAATTCAAACTCTTACCAAAAGCTTTTGCCGAAACACTTTGTAAATCTATAGCATTTGAGGTAAATAAAGAAAACAAATATTCATTAGTAATCTCGTCATTTTTTGGAATTAACCCTGCTATCGCCTCATTTGTATAAAGGTCAACTCCAGCAATTGCAGTTTTACCAATACTCAACTTAAAACTGACTAAAGTAGTACCCTTAGGTATAAGCTTAACATTAGAATTTTTTACAGCTTCATCCGTAATTTTTTCAACAGTATCAGTTATAATCCCTGAGTTCATTTCAGAAATGCTTACCCAAGGATTTTCCCCTTCAAAATAAGTATCTATATTTCTTGATGGAGTTCCACCAATAGTAACATTTACTACTTCTCCTAATCTTTTTAAAGGAAATTTAGATACTATCTTTTGGGGTATAATTGTTCTTAACTGAACATCAAAAGATGAAAAATCAAACTCTATCATATTTTCCAAGAAAGATATTTCAACATAATCTTTCAACACTTCAGGTATATTAGGGACTTCATTATTGAATGCAGTCCTGATGACATAATTGATTTTGGTTTCATCTTGAGAATCATTTGGATTTAGTAAAGGTGATGTGTAAAATGACATAGCTTGATTTTTAGAAACATCCATTTCGTCATCGGAAATTTTTACACCTAAATATTGAATGCCCTCTTGTCCTCTACGAGTTGTCCAATCATATCCTAAAAACTTTTTCTCTTCCATTGCTGTTGTAGGAGATTTCACTAGTATAACAGGATTTTTTTGAGATACTGCAAGCAAATAATAATAAACTTTTTCTTTTTCTATTTCTTTTATATAATTAACTCTATATCTTTCAAGCTCATTTTTTTTATCTTCTTCAGAATATGTTTTTGTAATTTTTTTCTTTTTTATCCGTTTGAAACCGGCATTTTTTTCAATATCTCTAATATATAACTTAAACATTTCATAATTCAACAAATTGTAAATTTCATCATTTTGTAACTGTTCATAATCTGAATATTCAACACCGATATGATGAGCATAAGATTTTATAAGTTCAACATCTTCATTTTGAACCTGTGTAGATGAAAACCACCTATCTACTACATACTTACAATGATTAGATTCTTTAGGTGGATACTTTCTTTTCCTTAAAAATAACGCTATTGTATTGGTTCCGGTCTTACCAAAAGTTCTTTGTCCAAACTCTACAATACCTACAACATAAAAGTTTCTCAACAAGAACTTTCTTGCTTCTATGTGTATTTTCCCACCATTCGATAAGAAAGGTGTGGGTAATATTATTCCGACAACCCCTTCACTTTTTAAAAGTTTACTTGCCAATTCTAAGAAAAACAATTCAATATTATTAAATGTCTCAATATCGTTAACATATTCATACAATTCAAACTTTCTTCTTTCTGACTCTGTTAAGGTCTCTAAAAACCCCTTAACTGAATATGGTGGGTTAGCGATTAATATTGAAAAGCTATTTGACTTGATTTCATCTCGTGTCTTTAATGCATCTCCATAAATAATATTTATTTCATCTTGTCCATACATAAAAGCTGAAACTTTTGATACTTTGCTTAGCCTATATTCTTTCTCAATTCCATAAGTATTTTTCTTAAATTCAGTTAATCTATCTTCTGAAACTAATTCAGTTATTTGATTAATATACTGATTTAAAAAATGACCAGAACCACACGCATAATCTATTGCCTTTACCGTATCAGAGGAATTAATCAAATTATATAAAGGAAGAGATGATATTACAAATTTAACAATAGGAATGGGTGTGAAAAACTGCCCTTCTGATTGTTTTACTCCATCATCTAAAAAACCCTCAAATAAATCTCCTAAGAATTGGTTATCATCGGTGGATTTTAATTTGAAATCTTGAAATATTTTAATTATATCGACTAATACTTGTGAATTTTCAAAAAACAATTTTTCATTATATACTTCCAAAAAAGTAAAGTCACTATTTGAAAAATATTTAAGTTGTTTGAAATACTTTAATATAGCATCTTCTGCTGCACTCTTTCTTAATCTGAAAGCATTTTTAACATCTTCTTCAGCAACATATGTAACTGTCTCATTTAAAAACTTTTGCATGCCTATTTGATATAATTTTTGTAATCTATCCACCAGTTTATAATATGTATCTTGTGCCGTTCCTTTCCAAACAAATTGAAGGTCTTCTGAGTTTTGTTGTTCATCAACAATTTTTGCAAGAAATAGATTTACTAATTTATCAAAAGCATTCTCTCTTCCACCTATATTATGTTTTCGCAATATAGATGCAAACTCATTATACTTCTTTTGCACCTCAGAATGCGAAAAATCCTTTAGATCATCTAATGTTTTTTTAGGTTTATTAATACTATATGGTTTAATATCTTTTTCTAATACACCATTTACCATGTAATCATACTGGTATGTATCTTTCCAAACATTAAACTTATCATCTCCTCCTTTAGCATCTGCATATGTTTGCGGATTCTCTAAGGTATTAATGAATTCATCATTATCAACTAAACTAATAGCGTGGTATAATTCTTCAATCTCTAAATCTACCAATCTTGCCGCATAAAGAATTATTACTCTTGATGTGTTCTCTTGCTTTTCATAAGAAAATATTTGTCCCCCATCTTTAAGGGTATCTTTCCATGCTTTATCAAATTCAGTCCCATATGTTTTACATTCTATTATCATAAATGTCTTTTTGTCATAATCAGTGACTGTTATATCTGCATTACCGGACTTAGTATTAAGGCCTAACCTATAACCTTTCTCAATTTCTATATTTTCTGAAGCATATCCTTGTCTAACTAAATTAATGGTCGCATTTAATACAACAAAATTTTCTTCAGCTTCAAAATTAGTTATAGTATTTCTTCCTATCTTTATTAATTTAGGATATCTTATTTTTTCTTCTTTTAAATCTATCTTGAAAATATTGGTGTTTAAACTCATGGACCAAACGTTATCACTTTCTTTACTAAACCCCAATGCCATTGCCCACTTTTTAGCTAGATTAATATTTTTATTCGACACTTATACCACCTCTATATTAAATAAATTAATTAATTACATATTATCATTACAATTATATCATTTTTATAAAATAATTTCACCATTGCTAAATGATTTAATTA
>ERZ795059.5994-NODE-5994-length-10899-cov-6.097473_pt1 | contig 10899 bp, 3 predicted proteins | sample MGYA00375143_ERZ795059 | MGnify/ENA primary metagenome ERZ795059 (study PRJEB30188, sample SAMN05720168) | activated sludge metagenome | isolation source: Anaerobic digester | place: USA | collected 2015-01-07 ... | reverse complement strand
CGATCTTATGCGAAGTCATCGAAGACGTGATCGCCCATTTCGAGTCTGAGGGCCGCTCACTACCTTTCCCCAAGGTTAGGCCCATGCAGGAGGTGGTATAGCCGCCGGGGAATCGGGGTCAGGTCTTGAATTCCAACTTTTCGTGCGGTTACCGCAGGTCGGAGCGTTTGCGCCGCGGCGGGGTCGCGGGGGTCGGGTCGGACTCTTTGGGCCGCAGTAGGTGGGGCGGAGGCGGGCTGGGCGAGGGGAGGTCGATGCCGTCGCCGAAGTACTTGGCGCGGGCCTCGGCGTGACTGAGCACCTCCGCGCGGGTGCCGTGGCACAGCACCTGGCCCTTGCTGATCACGTAGCTGCGGTCCGTGATCTGCAGCGTTTCCCGCACCTGGTGGTCGGTGATCAGGATGGAAATCCCTCGCGAACGCAGATCGCGGATGATCTCCTGGATGCTTTGAATCGTCACCGGGTCGATGCCGGTAAAGGGCTCGTCCAGCAAGATGATCTTGGGGTCCGAGACCAGGCAGCGGGCGATCTCCAGCCGCCGCCGCTCGCCGCCGGACAGCGAGGCGGCTTGGGCCTTGCGCAGGTGCGTGATTTTGAACTGCTCCAACAACTGGTCGCACCGCGCCCGGCGGTCGGCGCGGCTCATGCCCAGCAGTTCCATCATGGCCAGCAGGTTGTGCTGCACGCTCAATTTGCGGAACACGCTCGATTCCTGCGCCAGGTAGCCCATGCCGCCGTCGCGGGCGCGGCGGTACATCGGCCAGTCGGTGACGTCCTGGCCGTTCAGGAACACCTTGCCCTCATTGGGCTCGATCATCCCGCAGGTCATGCGAAAGCTGGTTGTCTTGCCGGCGCCGTTGGGGCCCAGCAGGCCGACGATCTCGCCGCCCTCGACGTGAAAATCGACTCCATCGACCACCCGCCGGCGGCCGTAGATCTTGACCAGACCCTGCACTTCCAGAATTCTCATGGCCCGCACTGGAGCGACGCCGGTGGTGGCGGCCTTCTCTTGTGCCTCCAGAATTCCCATGACTTGACCTCCTTGCCTTGCGCCCCGTGGATCAAGAACGCTTCCGTTTCGGTTTGCGGTCATCACGCGGAGCGTGATGGCTACTTAGCGAATCAGTCCCATGCGGCGGAAGTTCGGCAGCATGGGAATCGGCCGTCGCCAGGCGTGCGGCCAGTAGATCAAGAGGGCTTTTCCCGTCAACAAATCGCGGCGCACGAACGGATCCGGATGCGGATGGTCCACGTCGCCGTACTGCGACCAAACTCGCGCATCGCGGCTTTGCGGGCTGTTGTCCCCGCAAGGAAAGAACTCGTCGTCGTGCAGTTGGAAACGGACGTCTTCGCGGCGGGCATCGAACAGCGGCGTCGTGGCCCAGGACTTGGGATCGGCGAACACCCCCGCGATGTACTCCTCGCGCGTGCCGGCGTACAAGAGATCGTCGTAGTCATCTTCTGCGGGAAACATCTTGTACGAGACGGCCACGTAGTAGACGTCGCGGAGCACGCGCAGGCGTTCGACCCGCAGCGCGACGCCCTCGGCGCCCAGTCCCGCGGGCTCCAGGTCCGCCGGGTCCTGCGGGCTCCACTTCGGTTTCACGTTCCGCTCCGGCACGTAGGTGGTCGGCCCGTCGAACTCGACCAGGCTGTCGTTCACCCACAGCAGCAGCTGGTCGTCGCAGTTCGAGAACCGCAAGTCGTACGAGCCCGGCCCGCGGAGTTCTGTGGCGGCCTGGGGAGGCGGGATGGGTACGCCATCGTCGCCCGCGAAGGACCGCTGGCCGCCGTCGATCGACAGCACCGCCTGGCCGCTGGCCACGTCGATGCGGCAACGGTAGTGGACGCCGCCTTCGACCAGGTCCAGCAGCACCGCGCCTTGGTCCCCCTGGACTTCCACGTTCTCGCATTCCAGGGCCAGATCGCCCACCCAATGCTGGCCCGCTGCTTTGGGATCCCCGGACCGATGGCCGCCTCGGGACCATGCCGAGGCCTCGGGGCCGGAGACTTCCGCATTGTCGTTGTAGGTGTAGTAATCGGTGATCAACTGGCCCTGCAGCGTGCCCTCCGCCCGTCGCCGCCGGCCACTTTCCGCCAAGTCCTCCCAGTCCCCGGCCCACGGTACGATGTGCCGGTAGCGCAGCCAGGCCTCGCCGCCGGGCGCGGCAGCCGTCTCGAATCCGCGTCCGTCGGCCTGGGGCTGCCAGCCGGACGAGCCTGACTGGGCCCGATCTTGCCAACGCTCCGGCCAGCCCGCTTCGCTCAACTCCGCCGCCCGATACCGCGTGTCGTCGACCATTTGCAGCATCGCCTTGACCTTGTGAGGCGGTTTTCGGGCGATGCGGAAATCCTCGGCCGACTCCCCCCCGCCGGGTTCGGAGCTGACATAAATGTCGCCGTGGCGAATCCAGACCGTCTCGTTGGGCAGACCGATCAGACGCTTGATGTAATTCTGCTTGGCGTTGCCCGGAAACTTAAAAACGATCACGTCCCAGCGTTTCGGGTCGCTGACCTCGTAGGTGAACTTGCTCACCAGGATGCGGTCGCCGTTGAACGAGGCCTGATTCGGATCGTTCCGCTTGTCCAATTCCATCGTGTACCGGCAGATGGGACAGGTCGTCGCCACCACCTCACGCAGTCCGTCGTTCTCCCCGCTGGCCCCACTGCGATAGGGGCAGCCGCATTTCGCGCACGTGACATCCATATGGCGGCCCTGCAAGGTGGGCGCCATCGAGCCGGTAGGAATCACAAAGGCCTCGGCCACAAAGGCTCGGAACAAGAACGCCAAAATGACCGCCACCGCGATCGATTCGATCGTCTCCCGAACGGCTCGCCCGGTATGATCTGCGGCGACTTGGGAATCCTCGGGTCTCGGTCCTGTCGGCGCCGCTGCGGCGCGACCTTTAGGCTTGGTTCTATTCATCAATCGACCTTCTCGCTCGGGATCAGCCAGAATCATATTCGTTGCGAAAGGGGGTAATATAGCGAAAAATGCGAATTTCCGTAACTTCCCGCATCCGGGAAAATCGGCTCCAACTTCTGGGTAGGATGGCCCTGTGCCAACCGCCAGCACTGGCAGCAATCCGCAACCCTACGATCAAGGCCGGACCGGCATCCGATCGCAATCTTGCCAGAAACCGTTGATTGACACAAGCCGGACCGTCTACGACACTGACGGCGATCCCGGCGAACGGTGGGCGTCAGCCCACCGGTTTTCTTCCATGGTCCGCTGGCTAACATCAAAGATACCCGTGGGCTGACGCCCACGGTTCGCCGGAGTGAGAAGATACCCGTGGGCTGACGCCCGCGGTTCGCCGAAGTGAGATAGTCGGACCAAGAGGAACACCGAAATGGCTCCTGACGCAAATCCAAATACCCAGCCGCTGGCTGGACGGCGAGTTGCTTTCTTGGGCAAGCTGGGAGGAGTGACCAAGCGTGAGGCGCAACAGTTGGTCCGGCAGCAGGGCGGCACTCCGGTGGACAAGCCGTATCCGGACGCAGACCTGATTGTGATCGGCGCGGACGAACTGCCGCTCAGCGACGCCGAGGACCTGGTGGGCGAGGCGATGCGACAGGCCGCTGCGGAAGGCCAGATCGAAATCATCGGCGAAACGCAGCTGTGGCAGCGTCTGGGCTTGATGGAAAGCGAACAGAACGTGCGCCGGTTGTACACGCCGGCGATGCTGGCTGACCTGCTGGACGTCTCCGTGGCGACGATTCGCCGCTGGCACCGGCGGGGCCTGATCGTACCGGCGCGCGAGGTCCGCCGGCTGCCCTATTTCGATTTCCAGGAGGTGGCCACGGCGCGGCGGCTGGCCCAGTTGTTGGCGGCGGGCATTTCCCCGGTGGCGATCGAAAAGAAACTCGCCGAACTGTCCCGTTTCGTCCCGGAAGTCGAGCGTCCGCTGGCCCAACTGTCGGTGATCGTCGAGGGGCGGCAATTGCTGCTGCGGCAGGGCGAAGGCTTGATCGAGCCCGGCGGGCAGATGCGGTTCGATTTCGAAGCGTTTGAGAACCTGGCCGAGCCTCCCGAAACGGCGTCGCTTGCCGCTCCCACCTTGTCGTTCGAGGAGCACATCGCCGAACGGACCCCGCCGCCGACCCCGGAAGAAGCCCAGGCGATGGCGGCGCACCTGGAAGACGAAGGCCGCCTGGAAGACGCCCTGGAGATGTACCGCGTGGCGGCGTCGGCCGGCGGCCCGAACCCAGAGGTCTGCTTTCAGTTGGCCGAGTTGATGTATCGCCTGGGCGACCTGGCCGGGGCCCGAGAACGCTACTACATGGCCATCGAATTGGACGAGAACTACGTCGAGGCTCGCGCCAATCTGGGCTGTGTGCTGGCCGAACTCGGCCAGCCGGAACTGGCGATTTCCGCCTTCCAGGGCGCGCTCAAGTACCATCCCGACTTCCCCGACGTCCACTTCCATTTGGCCCGCACCCTGGACGAGCTGGGCCGGCGGGAGGCAGCCGAGAATCATTGGCGGGAGTTCTTGGACCTGGCCCCCGACAGCCCCTGGGCGCAAGAAGCGGAGAACCGGCTGGGAGGGGCTTGATCCCTGGGACCTTCGGATCAGGGGGAAGACGTACAGAATTCAATTTTCGCGGCGACGGCGTCTGCCATTTGGCTGGATCAGGGGCCGCGAGAATTGAATTCTGTACGTCTGACCCAGTGCCAACGCGGCGTCACATTTCAAGCTTGACGTTTTGCGTGTCGAAAAGCGTTATCGACAGCGACTTGTAAGAATTCGCTACCACCGATTGAAGCAGAACTGCCAGAAGTTAACATGGGCATTCGCTTGTCCGCACAAAAAGGCGGTTCCCGACTCCGATAGACGGACGACTTCCCAGGAGGATCATCCATGTATTCCAGATCCATACTCTTTCGCCGCGCCGAGAATCGCACTAACCGACGAACCCGCCGGGACCGCCGCAAAGGGCAACGCAAGCTGCTTCTCGAGATGCTCGAGGATCGACGGCTGCTGGCGTCGTTCTTGGATGCCAACCCAACCCTGAGCATTGACCTGAACGCCGCCTCCGAAAATGTGGCCCTCGTGTCCAACGGCACCAGCTACACGCTGACGCTCAACGGCGCCAACACGTGGACGGGAGCGAACACCGCCAACGTCACGGGCAACGGCACGGGGACGTTGACCGTCACGGCAGCCGGCTTGGCCGCTTTCAACACCGTCAACATCACGGACTCCGCAAGCGGCTGCGCCGTCACGTTTGGCAACAGCGGTGCCAACGCCTACTCGGATGACTTTAACATCGTGCTCGACAACAGTCCGGCTGGACAAATCACCTTCAACGGCGCGTCCAGTTTCGGCACATCGAGCCTGTCGGCGTCCACGATGGCCGGCCTCGTCGTGAGCAGCGGAGCCACCGTGACGGCCAGCAGTCCGGTGACGCTCGCTGCGGATTCGATGGACATCCAAGGCACGATCACGTCCAACGGCGGGATCACACTGCAACCGGCCACGCCGTCGCGGACGATCGGGCTGAACTCCGGCACTGGCGATTTCAACTTGACCCTGGTGGAGTTAGGCAACCTGGCCTCCACCGGCACGGTCACGATCGGCCGCAGCGGCGGCACCGGTGCGATCACGATTGGCAGTACGGCGGCGGTCAATCTGGCGACCGAAGACTACGGGCTCACCCTGCGCGGGGGCGATGCTACGTTTTCCAGGTACTTGCAGCTGGCCAGCGGCAAGACGGTGGAGCTTCAGACAGGCGCAGTTGCCAGTGCGGCGGGCAGTTCCGCCGACATCACGGCCGGCACGGTGGTCCTGAACACAAGTGGCGCCGTCGGAGCCAGCAATAATCCTTTGTCCCTGGCCGTGGACTCGCTGCAAGGTACCGCCAACGGCAGCGTGTACGTCAGCGAGAGCAATTCGCTGACGATCTCCGGACCGTTGAGTGCCGGAGCGAACACGATCCAACTCAACTCCGGCACGTTCGCACTGGGGGCGTCAAATCTCCTCGACGACGCCTCGATGCTGAAGGTCATCGGGACCGTGTTGCCCGCGACGTTCGCGATGGGAGATTACAGCGACACGGTCGCCGGCGTCACACTGGGCAGCCCGACAACCGCCGGCAATATCACCGGTAATGCCGGCGCGGTCCTCACCAGCGCAAGCGACTTCGACCTCCAGTTCGGGACCATCAGCGCGAGGCTGGCTGGGCCGGTGGGACTGAACAAGACCACGACTCGCGATGTGACACTCAGCAACACCGGCAACACCTTTACCGGGCCCACGGTCATTTCCGATGGTACGTTGAGGATCAACGGTGATGGTTGCCTGGGGATCCCGCCCGCCGCGCCCACAGCCGGCCACCTGATCATCGACGGCGGCAGATTGGAGGTGACGGCCAGCATGACCCTTTCCCCCAGTCGCGGGATCAGCATCGGCACTTCCATGGGCCAAGGCGACGGGATCATCAACGTACCGGCGGGCGTCGTCTTGACCTACAACGGCGTCATTGCCGACAACGGCACCGGCGCCGACCGCCTGGTCAAACTCGGACTGGGTACGCTGGTTCTCGGAGGCAATAACTCGTTCAGCGGCGGAACCGAGTTCCGAGACGCCTCCTCGGGCGCGATCCAGCTCAATACCGTCAACGCCTTGGGAAGCGTGGGAGACATCGTTTTCACGGGCAGCGGAACGCTGCGCTACGGCCTGGGAATCACGACGGATTTGTCGAGCCGGATCACCACGGCGAGTTCTGCGGCGCGGGCGATTATCGACACCAACGGTAACCACGTTACTTTCGCGACCGAGATGACCCTCAGCGGGGACCTGGAGAAGCAGGGCCAGGGCACGCTGACCTTGGTGGCGCCCGGCGAAACGCAGGTTTTCGTCTTGGTCGTTTCCGGCGGCGAATTGGCCCTCACCAACGGGACGTTGAAGGCAACTGGCTCCGATCCGGGGTGGCTTGAGGGGCCGTCCTTCGTGGTCGGCGAGGTCAGCGTCTTCCTGAGGAACGCCCAGCTGAGCCTCGCCGGGGGAACCTTGCAAACCTCCCAGTCCCTCTTCGCCGGAAAGGCGTCGAGTTTCTCCACGGGAACCTCGCCCTGGAAGCTGGACGTCAGCGCCGGCTCGCTGCAGGTCGGCGGCAATCTGTACACGACGTTGGGCACGGTAGGCGCCGACCCCGCGCTGGTCACCATCCACGGCGGCACGACGCAAGTGGCCGGCAATTTCTACATCGGCTTGAACACGCGGCAAGTCGCGTACATCAGCGATGGGACGGTGTCCGTCGCGGGCAACCTCGTCGTCGGTCGCACCAGCTATTCCGATCTGTACGTCAGCGGCGGCACCGTAACTGCCCGCAGCTTGCGTCACGAGGAAGTTGGTGACACAGCGCGCGTCTTCTTGAGCGGCGGAGTCGTGACAGTCGACGAGGTCGTGAACGAGACGGCGGGCGAGACCTTATCCAAGTTCGAGGTCAACTTGGATGCAGGCGGCACGTTGGTCACGGATCGCATCTACCTGAACCGGACCGGCGGTGCGTCCGGCACGCACACGCTCGACTTGCGTTTCGACGGCGGCACGCTCAGGCCCAAGTCCGATCCCAGTTCAGCTCCTGTCATCAATCTGATCGATGACTTCGTCATTGCACCGGGCGCGGGATTCACCGAACTGAAATGCCAGGCGACCATCGAAGACGGGGGCGCGTTCATCGATATCCCCGGCCCACAGAACGCCCGTGTGCTTCGGCCGGTGGTCCACGACACGGACTTGGACGCGACGCCCGACGGCGGGTTGACCAAACAGGGCGCCGGCACGTTGACCTTGAATCATCCCGGCAACACGTACACCGGCGAGACCGACATCGTGGCCGGCACCTTGGCGCTGGCGGCCGCTTCGGTCAACAACATCCCCGCCTCGACGCTGATCACCGTCCGGGCCGGCGCCGTGCTGGACGTGCTGGGCTTGAACGGCAACACGATCGCCTTGGCCAACGGACAAACGCTCCAAGGCCACGGCCGCGTCGAGGGGCAGGTCACTGCGCGGCTCGGCTCGACCGTCTCGCCGGGGATCATTCCGGAGCCGTCGGGCACCAATCCGGGGCGTCTGACCACGGATGGAGCCGCCTTCCAGACCGATTCGAATTTCGTGGTCGACATCGAAGGCCGGGTGGCGGGCAGCGAGCACGACCAACTCCGGGTCAATGGCCCGGTGACCATCCTGGCCGGTGCCATGCTACAGACGCCCGGTACCTTCCTGCCGTCGGAGGGCGACGAAATCGTCATCATCGACAACGACGGCACCGACGCCGTGATCTTGGGCACCGAGGACCGAGGATTCAACAATCTCCGCGAGGGCGGGGTCTACGACAGCAATTTCCGGGGAACCGGCTTGAGAGCCGTCATTTCGTACGTGGGCGGTGACGGCAACGACGTCGTTTTGAGATTCCCATCCTCGGGGTTCCGGTTCGACTTTAACGGGTTCCACGGCTACACGGCGCCGAACTACGTGCCCGTGGCCCCGGAACTGGTCAAGACCCCGTCGAACAACTATGGCTGGGACGCACCGATGGAGTCGTTCGAGCGGCCGGAAGACTATCCGGCGCCGCACCCGACGGTCGACTTGCTGTTGTGGGACGGGCACGTGGTCCAGTTGGACACGGTGCGGACGTTTCAGGTCGAAGTGGATCCCAACACGAAGTACCAGGTGTCGATTGCGACAGGCGACTGGGTGCATCCGCACGACTGGCAGCAGTTCCGGGCGTACGATCCGGGGCCAGGCGGCTTGGGCCCGATTGGTGACGACCAGACCAAGGTCGTCAGCACGCAAGCGGACGTCACGGAGTACACGACGGTGCGGTTCGAGGTACAGGTCGGGACCAGCGGCCTGCTGTATGTCCAGATCCGGGACCTCCCCAATCCAGTGATCGGGGCGGAGACCAATCCGTCCGCCGTCATCCTGGGCATGGACGTCCGCCCGATCGAGAACGTGAACGTGATCACGGTCGTTCCCCCCGCGGCCGGCGCACTGCCCGCGGATGGCCTGAGCGTGGACACCTACACCGGGTCGGGCGCGCCTCCCGACGCGTTGTTGACGGTGCGGGCCAGCAACCAGAACGAGTACGACGCGCCTCCCTGGGGCGACGTGACGGCGTCCAACCTGGGCACGATTACGACGGCGGACCAAGACATGTACCGCACCTATACGCAGGTGGTCTCGGATTTTAACGGCGATTTCACCTTCGATCTGCGGCGGCCGACGGGCACCGGGCCGGTGCTCATCACGGTCGATCCAGCGCCGGGCCAGCACGTCGTACCGGCCGAGGGCGCCGGGAGGGTCTTGCCTGCGGACGCGTTCGGCATGTACCGGGGGACGTACATCCAGGAGTACGATCTGCCGAGGACGCGACTGCTGGACTTCAATGCCGGCAATGTGGTCACGGCGACGGATTATCCGGGCACGCTGGGCAACGAAACGATTGCGGAGGACTACGTGGGCGTGCCGCTGAGTCAGACGTACGACCTGACCACGACCAACGCCTTGGGCTGGAACGCAGCGCCCACGCCGCCGCCGGCCCTGCCGCTGGCCAGTTTCGACCGCGGCGGCCCGGATGCGCTGCTGCGGGACGGGCACTACGGGTACGAATCGAAGTTCCTGGTCGACCTGCCGGATGGCCCCTACATCGTCAACACGGTGATCGGCGACACGTCGCCGTTCTATCACGATCAGGTGCAGGTGTATGCGTTAGGGGCTCTGCAGACGACGGTTTCGACGGCGCCGGGGCAGTGGACGTCCTCCAGCTTTGTCGTCAACGTCCCGGCCGATCCGGACCCGCTGATCGCACCGCAATTGGACGTCCGGTTGCGGGACGCGGGCGGCGTAGACCCGCACTGGGTGCTGAACGCCTTGCGAGTGCGGCCGGCGCCGGCCCAGCCGATCGTGATCGCCCGCACCATGCCGACGGGCAGCGGAGCCTTGGATACGGACGCGACCGGCACGACGGTCGACACCTTCCAAGGCAGCGGAGCGCCGGCGAACTCGCTGGTGACGGTGGCCACGACCCTGGGGACGATTGTGTCGTCGGACCTGAGCACAACGTACCAAGGCGTCCAGGTGCAAGCCGACGAAGCGGGCGTGTTCTCGTTCCAGATCCGGCGTCCATCGGGGACGGGGGGCAGCGGCACCGAGACGGCGACGATCACGGCCCAGGAGGTGCTGGGGCGGAACCTGGGCTCCACGGCGCAGGACTACCAGCCGCCGCAGACGCCGGACACGGTGCTGCGTTTCGACATGGGGTCCTCGGCGACGTACACGCAGGCGGGGTTCACGCACGTGGGTCCGCGGGATATTTTCAGCGCCACACGGGGCTACGGCTGGTCAACACGGGTGGCGGCGGCGGACCGGCCGAACACGGGCTGGAGCAACCTGAACCGCGACTTGCATTCGGGCAGCAATGCCAGATTCCAGGTGCAGGTGGGTCCGGGCAGCTACAGCGTGCGTGTGTATCTGTCCAACCCGCTGGGGACGGGGGGCTATCCGTACACGTACGACAACTTCGAGGTCCGCGTGGAGAACGGCGTGAGCTGGTCCGTTCACCCTGTGACCTCGCTGATGCCGGGCGCGGTGGAGGTGCAGACCTTGACGGGTGACCCCGGCGCCGACAACATCCTGGACATCTGGTTCGTCGATCTGGGCGGCCAGAATTTCAACTGGGTGGTGTCGGGGATCGAGATCACGTCGGGCAGTTTTCCCGACGGCTCGGCGATCCTCAACCTGCTGGCGGCGGCTCCCGCAGCGGCAGCGGGCGGCGGGGCGACGATCGACGACGCGATGTTGGCGCCGCTAGTGTCGGAGGCCGCGGCGCGGTGGTCAGCCGCCGGGCTGACGCCGGCCCAAGCCGCCGTGCTGAACGACCTGCACGTGGGCG
>ERZ795059.5986-NODE-5986-length-10905-cov-6.208756_pt1 | contig 10905 bp, 8 predicted proteins | sample MGYA00375143_ERZ795059 | MGnify/ENA primary metagenome ERZ795059 (study PRJEB30188, sample SAMN05720168) | activated sludge metagenome | isolation source: Anaerobic digester | place: USA | collected 2015-01-07 ... | reverse complement strand
TATTGGAGCTTGACAATGAGACGGCGCTTCGCTATGCAAAAGACAATGCGGTTTTTATTTCACAGCTTCTGGAAAAGCATGCAGGAAGCAAGCTTGAAATGGAATGCAGGCTGGCAGTTAAAGACAAAGAAGAAAAGACCGCCGAGGAAATTGCCGGCGAATTGGGAAACAGCCTTAATATAAACATAGAGGTTAAATAGGAGGAGAAGATGGGCAAAGGAATGAAGGCCGGGAAAAGGCCCGGAGGCGGAGGGCAGGCCTCAATGCAAAAGCAGATGCAGCAGATGCAAGCCATGCAGAAGAGGATGGAAGAATTGCAGGCATCGTTGGACGAACAGGAAGTGACGGCTACGGCGGGAGGCGGGGCTGTCAGTGTTACGGTAAACGGGAAGAGGGAGCTTACCGGTATAAAAATACAGCCGGAGGCCGTGGATTCCGAGGACGTGGAAATGCTGCAGGACTTGATAATCGCTGCCGTGAATGAAGGATTGAGGCAAATCGAAGAGCTTTCATCTGCGGAGATGGGGAAAATAACCGGAGGTCTCGGGATTCCGGGGCTATAGAAAGGAATCGACCCGGCATATGAGACACTATGCAAAACCTTTGAGCAATCTTATAAGTCAACTGTCAAAGCTTCCCGGTATCGGGGGAAAAACAGCCCAGAGACTTGCTTTTTATATTCTGTCAATGGATGAAAAAGAAGCTATAGCCATTGCGGATGCGATAGTTGAGGGCAAGCGCAGCATGAAGTACTGTTCGGTCTGCGGGAATCTCACTGATGATGACCCCTGCGGCATATGCAAAGATCCTGCAAGAGACCGTAAAATCGTATGTGTGGTAGAAAACGCCAGAGACGTAGCGGCGATGGAGCGCATCAAGGAGTATAACGGGCTTTACCATGTGCTCAACGGAGCCATATCTCCCATGGAAGGTATAGGTCCTGAGGATATCAACCTGAAAACCCTGATAATCCGTCTGAGGGAAAGCGATATCGATGAGGTGATTCTTGCCACCAATCCAAATATCGAAGGCGAAGCCACTGCGATGTACATCGCAAGGCTGATAAAACCGTCAGGGATTAAGACTACAAGGATCGCTCACGGGATCCCCATTGGCGGGGACCTTGAATACACAGACGAAATCACATTGTCAAAAGCTATAGAAGGAAGAAGGGAATTATGACTATCAAAGCCCTAACTGTTTTTTTGCTGTCTTGATAAGATACTCATATCTTGATTTGGCTGCCATTATATCGTAAGCGGCGAAGTCGATCAAATCCGGATCGGTGGCTTCATTGAAGCGCCCTTCCGCTAACTTCCACTGTATTTCAGCATCACGGATGCAGGCATAAAGCTTCTCCTCTTCCGTCTGCTCCGGAGGCAAATTCAAAAAATGCCGATACATTTTGTCAGCTACCCCTTTCACTCCGATAAAATCACTATCCATAATCTTAGAATCCTCTCATCTTTTGTCTTCTATTCTATTCATATTCAGCATATTTTATACAAAATATGGACGAAAAGCGTTTAGAGGTGGATAAAATATGGAAATGAGTACCGAAATAGGTATATTGCTTGCTTACGGATTTGGAATACTCGTATTATACCTTTTGGGATATCTGCTTTTAGTTCCGATCAAATTCCTTTTAAAGCTGCTGTGCAACAGCCTTTTTGGGGGAGTTTTTATCCTGGTGATAAACCGGGTTGCAGATCCATGGGATATACATATACCTTTGAATATTCTGTCTGCAATACTCACGGGCATTCTGGGACTGCCGGGAGCCATACTTCTCCTGATCGCCAACAATTTTTTATAAGCAGGGCCGAGGCCCGATTTCTGAAAAGCGAAACAATTCACAGCAAACTAATTATGTTATGACCGCAAACATGTAGTTGCTTGTTTTCAGATAATTAGATAAAATTAATTATCTTAAGCTTTTATTTTCTTTTTTTATTCTGTTAAAGGAGGGAAACGCATAATGAATGAAGTTCAAAAGACAGCCAAAGTGGATGTGGACGAACTGGGCATTAAGAAACACGATCTTAAAGTGCATACGGTCGTATTCATGATTTTCTGTCTTTGCGCTGCCGGGGCATATGGGATCGAAGAGATGATACCCGAATCCGGTCCGGGATTGACTTTAGTCATGCTGATCGTGCTGCCGTTTGTCTGGAGTACCCCGCTTGGCTTAGTGGCTTCTGAGCTCGGTTCCGCCAGGCCTCAGGAAGGCGGCTATTACAAATGGGTGCAGGAGGCTCTCGGAGAATTCTGGGGGTTCCAGGCAGGCTGGTGGAGGACGATTTCCATCTACATTGACAATACGCTGTATGTGATTTTAGCCGGAGGCTATCTGGCAAACCGCTTTGGATTTGACTGGACGATCGAATTCGCATTCAAGGCAGCGATGATACTCGTATTCACCTATATAAATATCAGAGGCGTCAGGGATGTTGGCATAGTATCTACCATACTGTCCATTCTGGTAATCGTTGCCTTCGGTATGGTTGCGCTGTGCGGCTTCCTCAACTGGAGTCAGAATCCTTTCATACCCTTTACGGCGGATGGAGAGATCTTGGGTCTTTCCGGCATCGGCTTCGCCGACTGGGTCTATTATATCGGAATGGGCATATCCATCGGTATGTGGATGTACGCCGGTTATGAATCTATGTCTACTGTGGCCGGGGAAGTGACAAATCCCCAGGTCATCCCCAAAGCCACCATGATCACGGTACCTTTGATCATGATGGTCTATATTTTCCCGACTATGGGGGGCTTGGCTTCCATGGGAAGATGGGACGAATGGGGCACGGAAGGCGAAGTGGTCGGCTATGCCGATGTGGTGACAACCTTCTGGGGAGCAGGCTTCGGCGTTTTCTTCCTTATCGTTGCTGTGCTTGCCCAATGCTCGATATACAATACCTATATAGCTTCCGGATCCAGAGGGTTCTTCGCCTTGGCTGAGGACAATCTGGCGCCGCCGATTTTGGTCAAAGTTGATAAAAAGCATGGCGTACCTTATGTTGCTGTGCTTTCGGTAGGCATCGTCAACCTGATACTATGCATGTTCGCATTTAAAGTTGTCGTGGTCATCGACGTCTTCCTGCTGATTTCGGCCTATGTCATGATCTTCATTTCAGCTTTGATATTGAGGAAAAGAATCCCGGAGGAAGAACGTAAATTCAAGATCCCCGGAGGTTACGGCTTCCTCGTACTGATCTGTGTCGTTCCGATTTTTATTGCCTTCATAGCATTCTTTATAAACGGCACTAATTACTTTATCGGAGGTATGATCGGCATTGTTTCCGGTCCGATCCTCTACTACATATGGCGGAGGATGTACGGCGGACTGACAAAGAAGGATCCCGTCAAGTATCCCGGCAATCCGAAGACAGGCCTTGCCGTGGGGGATGTGAGAAGAATGAGCATTATGTTTGGTATCCTCTCGGTTATGGGCATCATCGGAAGCTTCTTCCTCCCCTGGTTTGAAGGCGACTGGGGTGATGAATACTACTTAGAAATCTACGGCATTAATGGTTTCCTCGGCACTATGCTGCTGTGGATAAAAATCGCTACCATAGCAGCGGTGGCAATAACTATAATATTGGGCATCGTAGCTTCGAAGGTTGAGCCAAAGAAAGCATAATCAGGTCAACCAAGGATAACAAAACCAAGGGCGGTCGCAGCAGCGGCCGCCTCGTTGTTTGCAGCCGGGTAAAATCATGAGGTATAAATTCCCGGAGGCTGTTGTGCCGGAAGCCTAAAATGAAGTATAATAGTTAAGAATATACACCGGATACAGTATTACCGGCGGGGAAGGATAGTATGAGTAAAGTCATCGGGATATTCGCGTTTTTACTGTTGACACTGCCTTTGACGGGTCTGATGGAATGGCTTGGGGCGGCGGTTTCATCCGGGCTGAAGGGGGAAAAGCCTCCGGGGCTCCTTCGGGCGGTCATAAAACCGGTTTTACTTTATAGAAAGCCGTGGGGCGAAAGCCCCAAAGAAAAGTTGACGGCATTTCTCCATCTGGCTTTTGCAATGGCCGGCGGTTCCGTTTTCTTTGCCGGCGGCAGCATAGCCCTTTCTTTTCTTTTGCTGGTTTTTGCTGAGGCTGTAATGGTTTATAAGATCGGTCACAATGAAAGAGATCCGCTTTCTACAGGATTTGAAAGCGAAACAGCCTCCGCTTCATATTCTGCTTGCCAGCTTTTCTTAGCTGCTGCGGGTTTTTATTGCTTTAATAGATTGCTTTATTATAAAGGCAGCTTTCTAGTATCCGGCATTGTGTCGTCTCAAACAGCACCTTCATTTTATATGCCTGCTATGCTGATGGGATTCATCTGGATGCTTGTAAACGAATCCGGGATCGGCCTGTCGTCTATTGATAAGAATTGTGAGTATTTGGAAAAGGAGCAGGCTATGTATGAAAGCGGGCGCCGATTCAGGAAAGCGACTCTTTTCGGGGTCCTGTTCATATTCAACTATGGCGGCACTGTTCTTTCTGCTTTGATTTCCGGCGGGATATGCCTGTTGGTTTGGCTTTTTGGATTGCTTTTGCATGAGCCTTATTCCCGGCCATGGAATCCCCGGGCAGCTTCTGCGGTTTCTGCAGTTCTTTTGATTGCTTCCTTCATTAATCTGTTTGTCCTGTTTCAGCTTACGGACGGTCTGCGATAGGCACGTACTGCTTCGGAGGCTGGGCGTTTATATATGCGGGGCGGACGATCTTGGCCCCGGTGACCAGCTCTTCTATCCTGTGTGCACACCATCCGGATATCCTAGATGCGGCAAATACCGGGGTTGAAATATCCAGGGGGATGTTCAGGGCACTGTAGACGAACCCCGAGTAGAGATCCACATTGGCAGGCATGGGTTTTTCCACTCCCTTGATTTCCTGATAGAGCTTTGGACCTTGCTTTTCAATGAAATCGTACAGCATGAAATCATCGATCAATCCCTGATCTTCCGCCAGTTTTTTCGCCATTCCCTTAAGCAGGACAGCTCTGGGGTCGGACAATGTATAGACAGCATGGCCAAGACCGTAAATCAAGCCGGAACGATCAAAGGCCTCGCCTTTCAAAATTTTAATAAGATATTTCTCAATGCTCTTATAGTTTGTAATGTCTTTCACGTTAGCTTTCAAGTCATTGATCATGCTTATAACCTCCACATTGGCTCCTCCGTGTTTAGGGCCTTTCAGAGAGCCTACGGCGGCGGCAATGGCGGAATAGGTGTCTGTGCCTGTGGAGGTGACCACGTGTGTAACAAAGGTAGAGTTGTTTCCTCCTCCGTGTTCCGCATGAAGGATCATGCTCAGATCCAGTGATTTGGCTTCAATGTCTGAGTATTCTCCGGTGGGACGTATCATGCGCAGGATGTTTTCAGCGGTGCTCTTCGAAGGATCAGGATAGTGGAGATGAAGACTTTCGTTATGATAATGGGAACGTTTCGCCTGAAATCCGTAGGCTATCAAAGAGGGAAAATAGCCGATCAAATCGATGGATTGTCTGAGAACATTAGGTATTGCTAAATTGTCCGCATCATCATCATACGAATAAAGGGCAAGTACGCTTCTTGCCAACTTATTCATGACATTGTTGCTGGGCGCAACAAGTATCATATCTCTGGGAAATCCCGGCGGAAGCTCGCGGCGGGTAGCCAGAACGGCGCAATAATCATCCAGCATCTTGCGATTGGGCAGCTCTCCGAAAAGAAGCAGGTAGCTGGCCTCTTCATAGCCGAAACGATTCTCACTGACTACATTGTGGACCAGGTCGTGTATATCTACACCGCGATAGTATAATTTGCCTTCTACCGGCAGCTTTTCATTTTTGTCGTTGATGGTGTATCCTACTACCTCTCCAACCCTCGTAAGCCCGACTACCACACCTGTTCCGTTGGCATTTCTCAAGCCTCGTTTAACATCGTATTTACTGTATAATCCGCTCTCGATATGATTATTTCGCAGCAGCTGTTCAGACATTGCCGCAACAAATTCTTTTTCCAGTTGGGACCCTCGTTTCTTTAATTTGCTTTCCATCCTGTTTACTGTTTTTGTACCCGTTGGCATTTAGTCCTTACCTCCTGTCGGTTAAATATTAAAAATGACACTACATCCCGCAGTATCACCGAAAACAGCATTTCCCTGCTCACGCGATTCAGCGCACTAAACCGCTGAAACGTATTATATAGCAGATATTGTCGGTTTTCAAGTAGTGAAAACATAAAGTTTGTGTCAAGTAATCTTTGGCAAAAGTCTCTTATACAATTTCCCTGTTTTTTATGGTTGCAAATCGCATTTATTCCACGGTTCTGTTGACATGGGGCCCCTGACCCTCTGGATTCCGATTTTTCAGGCAGAAGGTGGCAAGGCGGCGCTTTGTTTGCCACCCTGAGAAAATTAAATTCAAGTTCCCGTTGCTTTTGGCTAAAATCTTAAAAGCAACGGAATTTCGAGAAGAGTCTGTATTCCGTTGCTTTCAGGGTAGAAAAGGGTAGAAAAAGCCATGAAAAGCAACGGAAATTCATAAAAAAAGCTGTATTCCGTTGCCTTTTCAACGAAAAAGGCAACGAAGATCGTAGAATTCTTAAAAATCCGTTGCTTTCAGGGTCAAAAATGGTGTGAAAAGCAACGAAAAGCAACAGAAATTACGAAGAAGGCTGTATTCTGTTGCCTTTCGGGTTTCCTATCAGAATTTAGGTTTCGTTTCAACTGCTTTAGTAATAACGATTAGGGTGGCAAACAAAGCGTCCCTTTGCCACCTTTGCCACTTTGCCACAACAACTGCTTTAGTAATAACGATTAGAAATGTGAGATTGTCTTAAGTTACTGACAGTAGTGAAAACATAAACTCGGTGTATACAAATGTCGATGGTCAAGAACATATGTTTGACATGCCGCCAGGAATGGATTACACTATTAATGTGCGTCTGAAAGGGGACGAGATCGGAAGAGAGGTCCGAGGACGGGCAAAGGGCAGGCTTCGAACATCAACAGGGATGGAGGCGACATTTTATGTTCAAAATCGTATCTGATTATAAACTGACCGGAGATCAGCCCCGGGCAATCGATCAACTGGTACAGGGGATCAAAAGGGGGGAGAAGCATCAAACTCTTTTGGGGGTCACCGGATCCGGAAAGACCTTTACCATGGCCAATGTCATCGAACGTGTCCAAAAGCCCACGCTTGTAATTTCCCACAACAAGACCCTGGCAGCACAGCTCTGTGGTGAGTTCAAAGAGTTCTTTCCGGACAATGCCGTAGAGTATTTCGTCAGCTATTATGACTATTACCAGCCGGAAGCATATGTCCCGGCTACGGATACCTATATCGAGAAAGATTCGGATATAAATGATGAGATAGACAAGCTGAGGCATTCTGCAACGGCCTCTTTGGCAGAGCGCAGAGACGTCATCATAGTCGCCAGCGTATCCTGCATATACGGTCTCGGCAGTCCTGTGGATTATGAGGATCAAGTCCTGTCCATACGCCCCGGTATGCAAAAGGATAGAAATGAAATGCTTCACAAGCTTGTGGATATCCAATACATGAGAAACGACTTGAATTTTGTCAGAGGGACTTTCCGGGTAAGAGGCGATGTTATCGATATCTTTCCAGCGGGCGCTGAACACGGGATAAGGGTAGAGTTTTACGGGGATGAGGTGGAACAGATAAAGGAAATGAATCCGGTAACGGGAGAGATAATCGGTTTAAGGAATCATGTTTCTGTTTTCCCCGCATCCCATTACGTTACATCCAGGGAAAACATGGAGAGGGCGGCTCTAAGCATTGAGAGCGAACTTGAGGAGAGGGTCCGCTGGTTTAAAGAGCAGGGGAAGCTGGTGGAGGCGCAAAGACTTGAACAGCGGACCAGGTACGACTTAGAGCTGCTGAGGGAGGTGGGGAGCTGCAAAGGCATAGAAAACTATTCCCGCCATATAAACGGATTGGAGCCTGGGACTCAACCCTATACACTTATCGATTATTTTCCGGACGATTTTCTCATAATCGTGGATGAATCCCATGTGATGCTTCCTCAGCTTCGGGGCATGTGGGCGGGAGACCGTTCGCGGAAGGAAAATTTAGTGGATTATGGATTCCGGCTTCCATCGGCTTTGGACAACCGCCCCTTGTCATTCCGGGAGTTTGAAAACAAGATCAACCAGATCATCTACGTAAGCGCAACCCCGGCTGATTACGAGCGTGAAAAAAGCGCCGGGATTGTAGCCCAGCAAGTCATTCGTCCTACCGGGCTTTTAGATCCGGAAATTAGCGTCAGAAAAACAGAGGGGCAGATCGACGACCTGATAGGAGAGATTAACAAGGTGACATCCAAAAATGAAAGGGCGCTTGTAACTACGCTGACGAAAAAAATGGCGGAAAGCCTTACCGATTATCTGAAAAATGTAGGAATAAAAGTCCGCTACCTTCATTCGGAGATCGAGACACTGGAGAGAATGGAAATAATCCGGGACCTGAGGCTTGGAGTGTTCGATGTGCTGGTCGGCATCAACCTTTTAAGAGAGGGCCTGGATCTGCCGGAAGTATCTTTAGTGGCTATATTGGATGCGGATAAGGAAGGATTTCTCCGAACGGAAACCTCTCTTATCCAAACCTGCGGCCGGGCTGCAAGAAATGTTTCGGGACGGGTCATTATGTATGCGGATCGAGTCAGCGTAGCTATGGCTAAAGCGATAGCAGAAACAAAGCGCAGGAGAGAGATACAGGAAGCCTACAATAAAGAGAATGGCATCGAGCCTAAAACAATAGAGAAGTCAATAAGAGCCGTCATCGAAGCTACTAAAGTTATGGAGGAGTCAGAAGAATACTATCATGGGAAAACTCCTCTTGAACTGACAAAAAAGGAACTGAATGATTATGTAAAGCTATTGGAAAAACAGATGAAACAAGCCGCGTTAGACCTTCAGTTTGAGCGGGCAGCCCAGCTGAGGGATCGCATATTCGAATACAAAGCCAAAATATTATAATAGATAAAACTGCAATCAAAAATCGGAGAAAAGAAAACAAGATGTCTGATAAAATCATTATAAAAGGTGCAAATGAACACAACCTCAAGAATTTGAGCGTAACGATACCAAGAAACAAGATGGTAGTTTTTACCGGCCTTTCCGGTTCCGGAAAATCCTCGCTGGCCTTTGATACCATTTATGCGGAGGGACAGAGACGATATATGGAAAGCCTGTCCTCCTATGCAAGGCAGTTCCTGGGACAGATGGAAAAACCCGATGTGGAATACATTGAAGGGCTTTCTCCAGCCATTTCCATAGACCAGAAGACAACCAGCAAAAACCCACGTTCAACAGTGGGTACCGTGACGGAGATCCACGACTACCTAAGGCTTATGTATGCCCGTATCGGAGTTCCCCATTGCCCGATATGCGGAAGAGAGATCAGCAGCCAGACTGTAGACCAGATCGTGGATCAGCTCATGGACTCCGGTGAGGGGACAAGGCTGGTGATCCTGGCTCCGGTCATTCGTGAACGAAAGGGAGAACACGAAAAGGTTTTGGCAAGGATCCGCAAAGAGGGGTTTGCCAGGGTCAGGGTAGATGGGGATATCAAAGAACTATATGAAGAAGAGTTCAAACTTGAGAAAACCTTCAAACATACCATTGAGATAGTAATAGATCGGGTCATTATCAAGCCCGGAGCGGAAAGCCGTCTGGCCGAATCCGTCGAGACTGCTTTGACCCATGGCGAGGGGCTGGTCATCGCAATGAAGCAAGACGGGAATGAGATGGTGTTCAATACAAAGCTGGCATGCCCGGAACACGGTGTAAGCATGGAAGAACTTGAACCAAGGATGTTCTCCTTTAACAGCCCTTTCGGAGCATGTCCCGACTGCAGCGGGTTGGGCTTTATGGAGAAGATCGATCCCGATCTGATCATAACGCAAAAGGATTTGTCTATTCCGCAAGGCGCTTTGGCCAATGTTTTCGCTTCAATGGAAATCAGCGGTTTTTATCGACAGATGATCGATGCCCTTGCAAAAGACCATGGAGTCGATATAGGGCTGCCTTACGAAAAGCTCCCGGCAGAGTTTAAGCAAGAACTGCTTTACGGAACGGGGGACCGCAGGCTGCAATATTATTATGTGAGCAGAAACAACGGCTCCGAGTCATACCGTAACCATTCCTTTGAAGGAGTCATAAATAACCTGGAAAGAAGATACAAGGAGACAAATTCGGATTATATAAAAGAGAAGATGAGGAATTACATGAGTGTGGCGGCCTGCCCTGCATGCGGAGGCAAAAGACTGAAGGCGGAAGTTCTTGCAGTCACCGTGGGAGGAATAAATATCGCCGATTTTTCCGATATGTCGGTACGGAAAGCATTGCAGTTCATTGAAAACATGAAGCTTTCGGACAGAGATAATACCGTGGCGAGGCATATCAAAAAAGAGCTGATATCAAGACTTGGGTTTTTAGTCGATGTGGGTCTTGATTATCTGACCCTTTCCAGAGCCGCCGGGACTTTATCCGGAGGCGAATCGCAAAGGATAAGGCTGGCGACCCAAATAGGATCGGGACTGGTAGGGGTTTTATATATACTGGATGAGCCAAGCATAGGTCTGCATCAAAAGGATAATGCAAAATTGCTGAAAACTCTTAGAAACCTCACAGACATGGGCAATACGCTGATTGTTGTGGAACACGACGAGGAGACTATGTACGAGGCGGATCACATCATAGATATTGGCCCGGGAGCAGGTATACACGGAGGAGAGGTAGTGGCGGAAGGAAATGTCGAAGAGATCAAAGCCTGCAGGGAGTCAATAACAGGCAGCTATCTCAGGGGAGAAAGGCAGATCCCGGTACCAGCCGCAAGACGCTCGGGAAACGGGCAAAGCCTGAAGATCGCAGGAGCTTCGGAAAACAACCTC
>ERZ795059.5982-NODE-5982-length-10910-cov-6.299954_pt1 | contig 10910 bp, 7 predicted proteins | sample MGYA00375143_ERZ795059 | MGnify/ENA primary metagenome ERZ795059 (study PRJEB30188, sample SAMN05720168) | activated sludge metagenome | isolation source: Anaerobic digester | place: USA | collected 2015-01-07 ... | reverse complement strand
AAACCAAATATTATAACCGATGAAGATAAATAATGGCTAAGAAAAAGAAAACACAAACAACAGGTCTGCAAGATTTGTCACAAAGTTCGTCTGAAAATATAAATAATTCAACAAACTCAAATCAAGATGTTAAAAAAAATCTTTCTGATTTAGATACAACATTAAAAAATATTGAGCGTCAGCTTAATGTATCTGAAATAAGTGACAAAACAGCGGAACAAAAACAAGAATCAAAATTTCAATTAACATCTGAAGAGATATTGCGACAAGTAAAATCAGATGTAAACCGAAAGATGGATTTTTATCGATATCCACCGAGATTTTTAAAACCAGTTTTTTTCTTAGATTCTTTAACTCCTTATTTAAAAGTTACTTTGATAACTGATCTTGGAGATCCTGATAATCCACAAAAACGTATGGAGTTGTTCGATACGCTTTCACAAAACGAATCGACGCACAATCACTTGTCAAAGTTTACATATGAGTCTAACCCAGAAGCAAACGAAATTGCTACAATTTCAATAAATGATGTCGAGCAAAATACTGTCGATCAAGTATTATATTTGTTAGCATCATTACAAAACGGTAAAATATCAGAAGGTAGATTGTCCGGTGTTATTTATATTGAAATAAAATTTGGTTGGGCACCAGATGCTCAAAGTAAAAATCCAAAACAGGCTATGTCAAAAGAATATGGATTTATGTTTAAACAACGAGATATAAATCAATTTGTTAAATATACAAAAACGATATACATAGTTCCAGGGGCGGATGATGGTAATAGCGGAATATCAATTGAATATTCTGCTGATGGTATTGCTAAAATGACAATAAAAGGAACTGTAGATCAAACTTTTCCAGATCCATATAAATCCATGTCGCCATTTTCAATTTTCGGACCAATGCCTGCTGTTAATTTAACATTGTATAATTTAGATAAAATGCTTTATTATTTTGTTTGTGAGCTTTATGATAAAACAAAAAAATTTACTTCAAAAGAAAATGGAGCGTGGACAATTGGTTGTTATCATGCTGTCATGTGTAACCATTTTAGGTTAAAAAATGATGCTAAAATGTTGAATGATATTTTAAGTAAAGCCATTAAGTTTTATTGCACAAGGTTTGATACTGGCGAAGGCGGTAATTTATCAACACAACACGGTATTGCTGGAAATTTTGTTGATGGAGCTTTAATTAAAAAAAATAAAGATTTATCTAAATGTTCTGAAAATGATGTTAAAACATTTATTTTATTTTTAAAAAGTGATAGGTTTGGCTCAAAATTTTTAGGATCAATTTTAAATACAAAAGCTGGTCAATCACAAAGGAAAAATGCAAAAGCTATTGCAAAACAGTTTGTTTTTTGTTCAGATTTTTGTACAATTTCTGGAGATGGTGAACTTGACATAATTGGGCATCAAACAAGATTAAGAACAACATTAAAAGAGTTTAAATCGTTAAATAGATCTGTGGATTCATTAAAACGAGGAACTAAAGAATATTCTTATAAAGAAATAATAAGTTACTATCAAGCAATTGGCATGATTGCTCAAGAAATGAAACTACATCCTTATTATTTATATTCATATATTATGCAAGGCTTAAGTATGCATCTTAAACAAAATAAGAAAGAATATCAATGTGAATTATTATTTTTAGATTATGGTGCTTTAAATGATAACATAATTGCAAATCAAGATGAGCAATCAGACGTAGAAATTGTATCAGGAGCTTCTTCTATACCAGATGATTATTTTTGCTGGTCAACAGACTCATTAGAAACGACTCAATACAAAGGAAATGTGCTACCATTTTGCAAATCAGGATATAGAGATCTACCGTGGGAAGAAAACGAAGGGTTTTATGAACCAGCTCATTCTTTTAACACATCATTTACAGATAGCTGGAGTACATATTTATCCATAATTTGCAGTAAGATACAAATAGATTATGCTGTAAGAAACGAAACACACGCTAAGACATTAGTAGGGGAAGAAGAAACTGAAAAAGCACGAAGCAAAACAAAAAAAGGCACTTTGAGAGTTCCAATTAGATTAAAACAACAAATGTTTTTGACTGGCGCAAAAGATGCTATGGAAAATATATACACACAATACGTAATAGTTTCTGGAATATCACAAGTTTTAGAAGCACAAGATCGAGAAAATGGCACGAATGAGTTTGGCCCAAGAAAAGAAGCGGCAAAAAAATATTTAGAATTTTTAAAAAAGAAATATGATGCAATAAAAGGAAATTCAAATAAAAAATATATCGTATGTATACGTGATGTAGTTTCAACAGATTCAATATTTGATGCTGACATGTCTGGAGCTTCAATACTTCAAACATTTTCATATAGACTAAGTAACATATATGATGGACAATTCGATCCTGGAATTAAATCATGTTGGACTGTAAATTACCCTGATATATTAGAGTTCAACCCTAATTATAATGCATTTCAAGCAGTTATGGGTATAACTACAAATGCACATTTTGTTGGTGACACCGTTAGTGTAAAACAAATATCTATTGCTGATGATTTAGAGTCATTTAAAAAATCAGTAAATGAATTTAAACAAGAATTTGAAGGAACTGGAAAAACACGAACAAAAGAAGAATTAAGCAAATATAAAACACAATTAGAATCATTTAAAAATGATTTGGATAATTATAAAAGATTAGATGAAGTAACTAAAAAATATGGTCATAAATATCAATTGGGTCATTATGGTGACACCGTCTCTATGGACTCGAATGAGACACACGCACAGAGCATTCTTAGAAGTCAACAAACATTAAGACGAAGATTATTGCTGGGCAGCAATGCATTTGATGCAACATTAAAAGTTTTAGGTGATGCAAATTTTGATTTATTCTCAAGAGGAAAGAATATTTTTTTAAAATTCATTAATAATGATGGTACACTTGGTTATTTTACCGGTGTTTATAATATTACTGGTGTTCAACATGATATCGAAATTGATAAGTTTGTGACAACTTTAAAATTAACATATACACCAATATTAGATTCTAGTGATAATAGCGCTTTTGAAAAAATGATTTATCATTCAGATATTTTATCTACAAAAACAAAAATAAATCCTTATTAAAAATAAGTAAAATATATATAAGTTTTACACAAGAGTGATATATGGCAAATAAAAAAATTGAAGTTGATTTATCTACAAAACATGTTGTTAGTGAAATAACAAAGCTTAAAAGCGCATATGATAAACAAAATAAATCATCAGACGAAGCGAGCAGAATAACCCGAGAATATACAAGCGCTTTAAAATCATTATCAAATCAAACCAGCTCGATACAATTAAAACTTAATAAAGTCACTGGAACAATAGGACTTTCTTTAGGATTCAAAGAGTTGATAGATAATGCTCACGATGCAAATATGGAAATATGGCAATTACATAATAGTGTTAAAGATCTTACTGACTCATATGGTGACACAGGAAAAGTAATGAGTGCAGTCTGGAAAGCATATGGTTCATCTGCTGTAAATTTAGGAGATACTATACAGATCATGCGTGGATTAAACCAAAGCGGACTAGAAGTAAATAATACTATTTCTGATATGGCTGGCTGGATTGGTCGAGTATATCAAGCATCAGGCGTAAGCACAGAAGCACTTACTGGACTGATGGGTAAATCAATTAGATTTTGGAAAGTAAGTCAGAATGGTGCCGAAGAAATGGTTCACTCTGTTTTTGCCGCAAAAGCTGCATTTAAATTAACATCAAAACAAACCGAAGAATTATTGGGCATTGTAAATGTTACTCAAGATAGAATGGCATATGCATTTAAAGATGGAGAAAAATCATCGATAGCATTAGCAAAAGGTATTTCTATGGCCGCAGGGGCAATGGAAAAATTAGGAGTAAATTCTCAAACAGCAACATCATTTGTTGAGGGATTATTAGATCCAGAAAAGATATCTCAAAACACCGCATTGCTTAGAAGAATGGGCGTTACATACATGGATCAAGTAAATATGATGGAATCTGCTCAAGGTAAAGAAGTATTTTTTGATAAACTTATGATGCAACTGCCAAAATTGTCTACAGAACTTTCTGCAATTCGTGACCCGTTCGTGCGAATGAATGTTGCTAAAAATCTTGGATTGCCTATGGAAATTGCATCTAAAATGGCGGGGAAAACTGCTGGTGAAATCCAAAATATGTTAGCTGAATATAAGGACATGAAAAAAGCTGCTGATGTTCAACAAACAAAAATGAAAGCACAACAAGAAAGATTTGATGAAGCAAAAAAATGGTTGAAATGGAACGCATTGCTTCCTTTGATGGAATGGGCACAAAAAATGTATAAATACATGTGGCCATTTTTGAATGCTGTAAGTAATGGAATGCAAAAAGCAAATAAATATTTTGTTACATTTTTAGATGCAACATTTAATGCTTTTAGACCAATATATGATTTAATTACTGGGGCCGCAAAAGGAGATGTGATCAAAACAATTGGAGAGGTGGCGCTTAACGCATTTTCAGGATTGACTAACTTCTTTGCGGCTAATATACCAACTTTAATCCAAACTACAATGCCATTTTTAGTTAATGGTATTATTACTGGTATAAGTACATTTATAGATGCTATTCCAATTATTATTGAAGGCGTTGGTAAACTAATCTATACAGGCTTTGAAAAAGGTTTGGGAACCGGATCATTGATATTAGGCTTTTTGACTGGCAAGTTGTTAACGAATATGAAGGACATGTTGCTACAATATGCAATGATTCAAGGAAACTGGACTTACACAAATGCATTATTATCAAAAATTGCTGTTTCTAGTGGTTTGAGTGTTGGTGATTTACCAATGAAAAAAGGAATGTTTAAAACAATAGCCGGATTTTTTTCAAAACGAGCTGCTGGAGCTGCGGCTTCAGGAGTTACAAGCGCTGCTACTGGAGCCGTTACTTCTGTAGCAACTAGTGGTGCGGCCACAGGAGTTACAAGCGGAGCAGTAGGTATGTTTAGTAAATTTACTGGAACATTTAGTAAATTTGTTGGTTTGTTAAAAATTGGCGCAACTTTTGGAAAAGTAGTTCCGATATTGGGATCGATAATTGGTGCTATTCAGTTAATTCCGGGAGTATTTAAAGCGATCTCGGCTTTTTGGGACAAATCAAATACCAAAAATAATTTTGAATTTAATGAAGCAGAAGAAGCACAGCTGCAAGCAATGCACGAAGGAAGGGTGGCTCAAAACAAAGAATTATTACAGCGAGAAGCAAATGCTAATGAATACAAAATGCTTATGGCAAAAAAAGAGAAAGGGTATATAGATAAAGTAGAAGAAGCAAGGGATAATGCTAGATTAAAATATCTTGAGGATCAAAAAGAAAGTTATCAGTTAGGCCGAGCATATGGTGGTGCAATGGTTGGTTCATTAGATGCTATTTTAAATGTATTGCCTTTTGTTGACTCCAATTTAAGAAAAACATTTGAAGATTGGTATGATGGAACAGAAGCGATAAAACAAGCTACTGCTGAAAATAAAAATGCTGCACAAAGCATGCATGATTCATTTAAAGGCCAAGGACAAAATAATTCAAAATCAAAAGAATATTATGAAAAATTAAATAAAATAAATGCGCTAGAAAAACAATATGCTAAAGAAAAAGATGAATCGATCAAGAAACAAATGGATTCAGAAAAACAAAGATTATTAGAGATTGCTCGAACACAAAATAGTGTTGTTGCAAATTCGGCTAATTTAAGTTCAGAGTCTTTTTACCGCCAAGCAAAAAGTATCGAAATGCTTGATGGAAAAATGGGAACTGCTGCTGATAGAATGAAATATTTTGCAGATGAAGCAAACAAAATACGTGCCAGTTGGGACACAAAAGCTTTTGATGAAAAAGAAAATGAAAAACGAGTAGAAGAATATAAAGATAGTGAAAAATATGCAAAATTTCTAGATTTTAGACAAAAAAATGCAGAAAATATGCTTGAGCAAGGCAAACAATGGAATGATAAAAGCTTACAGGAGCAAGCACAAAAACAAATCGATGCTGTTAAAGCCGAGCGAAACAAAGCGCAACAGCTGGGTGGTGGTAGAGTTGTAGGTAAATCAGAAGAAACACGAATGCAAAACGACAAGATGGTATCGGCTCTTGTGGGTATAAATGTAAAAAACTCAAAAGCAAGTTTAGAAAAATATGATGAAATGATTAAACAGTCTACTAATATGTCAGATTTTGAAAAAGCAGAAGCAGCAAAATCTCTTGAAATCAGCAAAAAGAATATCGAACTAGCTAAAAAAGGAAATTATACACAAGAAGATTTATTAAACGTTCAAATCAAAGCATATCAAGATCAACGACAAAAATTAGAAGCCGACTATAAAGAAAAATATGGTGGTTTTACGGGATATATAAAATCGGCGTTTACAAAAGAAGATAATAATATGAAAGCAGCAATGCAAACATTAGATGATCAAATAAATGCTCTAATTAAAGAAAGAGAGTCAACAGAAGCAAAGCGTGCCAAAGAAACGAACAAGTATTTAGCCGGAATTGGTGCAAGTACAGCCAAAACTGCTAAAAATACAGAAAAAGAAAAAGAAAAACAAACGGATTATATAGGCAATCTAATGCGTTATATGGGTGGAAATGTAGATTTAAGAACAGTAGGATTTTAATAAATGAACTCAGCACATCAAACAATGTTAAATGAATCTCAAAAACATAATTGGGATTTTAGATTTTTATCAACTGCATTTTCAGCACCAATGGATGCAAATAAATTTGGGTTGAAAATAATCGATACGACAGCGACTGGATTAAGATCATCAAAAAAGAAATATAAGGATTTTTATATACCATTTCAGTACGTTGAAGAGTTTCCCAGCTGGCAGAAAGGAGCAAATTGGAACTCGGTAAGTGATGCAATAGGAAGATTTGAAGATATTTCAACATATGCAAACTCTAGTGCTCAAGAATCATCAATAACTATTTCGTATTATGCAGAATCTGAAAAATCTTCAGATAGTGGTAGCAAATGGAGTCTTGAAATGGTCAATATTATAACCAAAAGAATTCAATCTTTAGTTTATCCTCAAGGGGATCAATATTTTAGTCCGCCATTTAAGGCTTTGTTAAATATTGGAAAAATGTATGTTGATTATCCTGTGGTGGTGAGAAATATTACAATGCCTATGGAAGCGCCTTTTTATTGGAAAACTGCTGAAACAATATATAGAAAAATAACAATTGAATTAAGAAGCTCATATCCAATGTGGCAAACAATCACAGCCGAGAGCGTCTATAATTCAAAAAATGGAAGCTCTTCATGTTTTGCTAGAAAAGAATATAAAAGAAAATCATATAATTATTAAAGAGGAATAATGCATATTCATAATTTTAGCGATTTGTTCGTTTATAAAAACAAAACAACTTTTTCGGGAATACCGTTTAATCTTCCAATATTAAATGATGCGGATTATAAAACTGCAAGGGTTTTTACTATAACTCCGGAATTTTGTTTTCGTCCTGATAAAATCTGCAAAGAATTATGGAATGATGAAGCATTAGAATTGATACTGTTTTATATAAATAAAATTGTAGACATAAGCGAACTGACTGTAGGAAAAAACTTATATTGGTTTGAATCAGATATATTATCACAAAAAGGATTGATACAATGACATTAGATTATACATCATTAACAATGGTACAGGTTATAGGAGAATTTAATGGAACAGCTTTACCTGTTCAACCAATACGTGATGCGGATAATGAATTTGCCCATACGATGTATGCAAAAATATTAAGTCCTTTTGGTGTAGATCCAACAAGTATACCAAAAATCGGCTCAACTGGTGTAGTAATTCAAAAAAACAAGGATGATTCTCAACAAGTTTTTTGGCTTGGGAGCATAGTCACTGCATATTCTGGAGCAATTAATTCTGACGAATCATCAATTGCTAAAGAAGATTCCAAGGTTGCAATAAGCAAAAAAGAATTTAATGTTATGCATGAAGAAGGGTCTATTGAACAAAACGAACAGCATTCTAAATTCACAAAAGGAAAAAATGCATTAATCATAACTGACACAACAGCTACATTGGCAATAGATGATGGCAAAGAACCTTCGGCATTCCTAGTCCTTAATAAAAACGAAAATAAATTAGTGTCAAAAGGGTCAACTGTTATTAGATCAGATAATGACACAAATATTCAAAGCAATAAAGGTTCTGTTCAAATTTATGGAGCAAAAAAAGAAAATAAAGATGAATATTTACCAGTGCGTGCATTTAATGTAGATTCTAGAAGTACTGCATTAAAATCTCACGGAGGCCCAATGTTTATTGAGGCTGGAAAAATGGTTATAAACTTATCAGACTCCAGAACAACTCATACAATTCCTGGTCTTGGTGGTCCAACAGCCTTTGAATTGGCCGCGCTATCTGGAGATATAGATGTAAAAACACATGTTGGCGACATAAATATTACCAATATGAACTCAGCAAGCATAGGTTCAATTAGTATAGTTAATGGATCAATTTTAAGCCCAACAACAATAATGCAAACATCAATTGATATGAAAGTAAATAAAATTGAAATATGTCAATCAACCATACCGTTTGCAATTGAATCCTATATGAAACTAAGCAATGCCAGCGCGGAAATATATGCAACAAGAAATATTGACATAATTTCAGATATAAATGTTGGAGTTAATGCCACGGCAAATGTTGAAATTGATGCTATGATAAAAGCTGCCGTTACGGCGGCAAAAATTGAAATAATTTCTGATGTTCAGACAATCTTAAAAACTGCAATGATGCAGTTAAAAGCAGACAAAATGGATGTACAAGCGTCTTTAGCCGATATAAATACAAAAATAGCAAACCTTAGTGGCCAAGTATTAAATATGGAAGGAATGAAAATGATAAAAGCAGGACCAAAAGTTGTTGCTCCTACCGGAGTAGGTCCTTTCTGTGCAATACCAAAATGTACTTGGAATGGATTACCACACGTTGGCGATGTGGCGGCTGGATAATATGTTAAACGCATCAGATTTAGGAACTGCACTAAGTGACGCAGCAAAGAAAAATCCTCAAGCGTGGTTTAAAGAGCTTAGTGGATATTTAAAGAAAAACACAGAATTTAAGATAGTGTGGGTAGCTGTAAATAAAGATGGACAACCTGATCCTAAAAAAGACCCAATAGCAAAATTCACAATGCTTAACATACCATATATGCCATATATCACACTAGTTGATATGGGAATGATAGTTGCGCAAGGAGCAGCAACGGGAATAGTAAACATATCAGGATTTCAGACAACTCCAGTGCCATTCGGAATATCAATTCCTTTAGTATTGACGCCAGGTTTTAAAGAAGATTATAAAGAAGAGCATTTGCATAAAGCAAAACAAATAATACAATGGGTCAAATCATGGATTATCCCAATGCCTTTCACTGGAGCTCATTCAAGCTATACTGGCACTGGTATGCATATATCAACAAAGTAGGAAAATAATGCTTTCAGAATTAACAAAATTACAAAATTTATTAGATAGCGTAAAAGATAATTTGACTGGCGTGATTGACACTCAAATTCAAACTCACGAAGTGTTAAAAGAGTATTATCGAAAATTGCTTAATTATGCTCAAGATGCAGAAAATCAAAAAAGACTTAAAACACTTGAAGAAGAATTAAGAAACTCCCAAGAAAATATAAACAAAATGAAACAACAAATTGATGAAATAGTAAGTCTTTCTCGAAAAGGATAAAATATGTCTTCATATAACTCAATTATAAATAAAAACACAGAATTACAAAATAATACTAAAACTAGGAATAAACCTGAAGAAAAAGTTCCTGAGTGGAGAAGTTTTCGTGATAAAATAGGAAAGAATTCTGCTGTAAATAAAATCAATTCTAGTTTAAATACGTCTGTTGTTATGCTTGAAAAGATAAATAATTATCTTGAAAAAGCAGAAGATATTTTAGAAGCGGTCAATGAGGTGGCTTCATTGTTTGCCATGCTAGAATCATTATTAGCATCAACAGCATGGGTATTGCTTAATTTTTTAATAACACAAATAGAAACCATCCTACAAGATTTTCAATCATCTGGTTTTTATATACTTGACTGTTGTATGAGATATTGGGGAAAGATGCCTGATGCTCAAACTAAAGAAAATGTTGTAAGTGGCCCGTGGTATGATATTAAAATTGATCGTTCTGATTTTGAGGATGATACATTAATTCCGTACAAAACAAATACTTATTACGAGTTTATTGATGATATTGTAGATTCATTTTATAATGAAAATGACACCCCGGGTGACACAATTGGGAGTATATTGTCTGGCAGCATTCCTCATCCAGGTAGACCAATATTTAGCGAAGGTTCTATGATGATGGGCGGAATGGTAATGTTTGCAGTTCCAGATATTGAGAATGCTTATAAAAAAATAATGTCTCTTATAAATACATTCGGGATTTTTGGAAAGTATCTTATAAATGGCGATCTTGCTAAGGACACACAAAGTAATATTGATGGAATGATAAAGCAATTTAAAAATCTTGAAAATATGATTGATGTAAGTGATTATATAAAATCATGGGATGTATTTCGTATTGATCAACCAACATATCCTAAAACTATCAGGCCAAACCCAAGTTTTATAGGAATGAATGCTTATTCAATATTTCCAAAATTTTTTGATGGATTAAACAATATAGTTAAATTGTTAAAATCGTGGGTAAATGCAGATCCGCTTAAAGATACAGGTATGATAAAAGCAATTCAGGATAAAATTGAATCGATAATCGATGATATCGATGATATTCAATCAATCATTCAAACTATACGATCAATAGTTGAATTACTAGAAGCAATTTTGGCATTTTCTGATTTT
>ERZ795059.5977-NODE-5977-length-10912-cov-6.955052_pt1 | contig 10912 bp, 16 predicted proteins | sample MGYA00375143_ERZ795059 | MGnify/ENA primary metagenome ERZ795059 (study PRJEB30188, sample SAMN05720168) | activated sludge metagenome | isolation source: Anaerobic digester | place: USA | collected 2015-01-07 ... | reverse complement strand
GATGGTGATATGGCAATGCTTTTCAATTGGGTCACGAAACCGGATACGATGAATATGGTGATGAATGTTCCTGAAACTTTGGAAGCGTTTTATGTAGCTTCAAAGTTGGGTTCCATGACAAAGGAACAGATCATTGAAAATGTTATCAAGTATCGTTTGCCTCGTGAAGTTATTCCTACGGAATATTTGACTGACGTTGATATTTGGGCGGCATTGATGGATGTTGGTATGCCTATGACGGCCATGATTCGTAATCTTGGTAATATGACAAGAGCGGGTCTGTTGGTTCCTCTTGGCAAGTATACCAAGATGGTTATTGAAAAACTTGAATCTTCGGAGAATTTGAAGAAGGCTCGTATCCATCCTATCAATGTTCTTATTGCCTTGAAGACGTATCAGAGTGATGGCAATGTTCGCGGCCGCAAGGGAAGTTCAACTTGGGATCATGTTCCTGCCATTGCCAGTGCCCTTGAAGGTGCTTTCTATGATTCTTTCCATTACGTTGAACCTACGGGAAAGAATATTCTGTTGGCTCTTGACGTTTCCAGTTCTATGTCTAGTGCTTGTATGGGAACGCCAATTTTGACAGATGCAGAAATTTCAGCGGCATTTGCCATGACAACGGTAAGAACAGAAAAGAATGTTCATGTAGTGGCATTTAACCATTCTATTTCTACATTGTCAATTACAAAGAACATGTCTTTGAAGGAAGTTCTTCGGAAGATTCAGAATATTAATTTTGGTGGAACAGATTGTTCCTTGCCTATGGTATATGCTAAGAATCAGAAACTTGATGTAGATTGCTTTATTGTTCATACAGATAATGAAACTTGGTGTGGCCAGGATCATCCTTATCAGACGTTGAAGAATTATCGTGAATCAATGGGTAAGGATTCAAAGTCAATCGTAATGGCTACTCGTTCTACTTCTTTTACGATTGCTGATCCTCGTGATAAGGGTATGTTGGACATTGCCAGTTTCAGTAGTGATGTTCCTTCGGTCGTGTCGGGTTTCATCAAGGGTGATTTTTAGTCCTTGACAGGATAGTCAAAAGGTGGTATGATGGGTTTGTCAGGGAGAAATTCTTGGCAGACCCAATTCTTTTTTGGAGGTGCAAATTATGATTAAAACAATTGCAATGTGGAAAGGTGAAGTTAAGAAACAGGTTGTATTAATTGGTGAAGTTTGTGGAGTTAGTTTTTATCAGCTTAGAACCAAAATGGATTTATATAATGATGTTTATACTGATTACGGAACCAAAAATGGTCATCTTTATATTATCTGTTCAAAAAGAGATTTGATGGATCAATCGAATCATATAGCACAACAGATTATTGAAAATACAAAAATTGAAAAGATTCGGGAAAAACTTTTAGAATTTAATCAAGATTCAAATCCTTATGATTTTTCTGTCTTTAAATGTTTTTTTGAAGGAAAAGAATTGGAAGAATTTATGGTTAAATATGAAAATGCTTTGAAGGAATGGAATTTGAAAATTGATCGTGAATTGAGGGAAAAGAGAATTCAGGAAGAAATAAAGAAAATAGAAAAACAGAAACAGGAAGAAATAGATAAGAAAAGAATTATTCAGGCATTTGTTGATGGTGAATGGATTTCTGGCGAATCTATTGTCAATATTTGTCCACGTAATATAATCCCCAATAGAACTCTTGGGGCAATTAAAAAGTATATCAACAGTGTCGAATTGAAAAATGGAGAATGGGATATTTGGGGTAAAATAAATAAGAATACTTTTAAAAGTATTCATACATCTATTTCAAATCTTCGGGAATATTGGAAAGAAGAGTTGCAGCCGAAGGAACCGGAGATTTCTGATGAGGAACTTGATCATCTTTTCGGAAAAACCCTTGACAGAAATTCCTAGTCGTGGTATACTGGTTTTGTTGAGAGGGGACTTCCCCAAAAAATCTGAAAGGTGGGATTTTTGATAAAGAAAATTGAATATCAAAGTTGTTCTTGAAGTGGATTCTGCAGAATCCATGGCAATTATTTTTGGAATTTCACAGATAGTTTGTATCAGGGCAGGAACAAAATTGCCGCTTGACAGAACTTAGAAGGTATGATACAATGGATTCAACAGGTCTGGAAACCAAGAGAAGTTGACAACGAGTGAAGAAATTGCGGGAACAATTTCCTCATGACAACAAAGTTCACGCTTGCAAGTTTGATCAAAAGATGATATACTGGTTTTGTTGAGGGAAACAGGATTTAAAAAGTAGGGTTCCCGAAAATTGGGGGCTTGACACAAAACAAAGTTTATGATAAACTAAATTCATCAGGTTTGGAAAACGGAAAACGGAAGATGAGATTCAAAAAGTCGGAACATGGAAAGTTAAAGTTCACACTTGCCAGTTTGATCGAGATGTGGTATACTGATTCTATCAGATGAGGAACAACTTCGTTAAACCTAATTGGCTGGACGAGCTTTCTGACAATGATGTTGTTGTTACTAGGGATCCTAGCGAAGTTCTAGAACTTCTGAAAAAGGAGTGATAAAAATGAATTGGAATATTAGAAATTTCATCCATATGACACGTGATATCATATAGATGTGGACGGATTCTCTATCCTAATGTTGGGAGATGAGATATAATGAATTTTAATTTCAAAGATACAATCAAAGATAATTATGGTAATAGAGCACAAATTGTATTAGACAATGATACATGGACAATTCAAAATATTGAAGGTAATGAATGGAATACTTTTTATCCTGTATTTGTAGATGATGATGGAAGATTGTATTACAAAAGGGGAGATGGCATTGTTGATAAAGTATATTTTACATTTAAAATTACAGGAAGGAGTGTTAAATATCTTTATGACAAATGCTATTTTATCAACGTAAAGATTTTTACCAATCTTAATGAGAATCGTGAGGGTTTCCTTGGTAAACTCTATTTAAGTTTTTAATAAAAGGGTGATTGAATGAGTGTCGATGATCCGCCGACCCATTAAGTTAAACTCACATTGATTGAAGAAACAACTTAAATTTGTTTGTAGTTGGGAAACAACACAAAAAATAAAAACTATATTATTGTCTAATGGAGGACGATGTAAAATGGCTAAGAATACTGAAACGAAGGTTAATACGGAAGTTGTAGAGGAAAAGGGTTTCAACCAGAAGGCTTTTATCGACAATCTGGCTGAGAATATGGGCACCACGAAGAAGGTTGCGGGAGAAGCTTATCACGCTTTCCTTGCCACTCTTACCGAGGCAGTTGCTAATGAAGGTGAAGTTCGTCTTACTGGTGTAGGGACGTTCAGTGTGAAGGATGTTGAGGCTCGCACTGCTCGTAATCCCAAGACTGGTGAGGCTGTTGAGGTTCCTGCCAAGAAGAAGGTTCTGTTTAAGGTTTCCAGCTCGCTGAAGAAATTTGTAAACGGCGAAGAGTAATAGTAAAACAAAAAGGGATAGTCGAAAGGCTATCCCTTTTTTCTTGATCTATTTAGTTTGTTCTATTGGTTCTTCTGCTGATTGTGGTTCTGGAATAATTTCTGGCTGTTTTAAATCTTGATAATAAATTGATTCATCGGTCATTTCAATTAAACCACGATTGAATGAAACTTTTAATCCTTCAAAGAATGTATCTCCTTTGAATTCTGCCCATCGTGGACAGTCTTTTGTTTGTGCAATTGTTATGTGTGGTGTGAAAGATTGTCTGCCAATAACTGGTTGACCACCTTTTTTCTTTTTTTCTTTTGGTAGTTGTTCATATTGTTGAATAATATATTGTCTAAAATCTTCGAGATTTTCAACATCTTTGCACATAATAACTAAACTCTTTGCTCTAGGATTATCAAAGAAATCAAGTGTGCCACATTCAATTTTAATTGTTTTTCCATAAGATTTAACAATATCAATTAATGACTGGTATTGATCAGGTGCCATGTGGAATCTATTACAAATTGTCATGTGCAAATTATTTAAATATTTTTCTTTTGAAAAAGTTGGATCAATTTCTTTAATCTTTTTAGAATTAGCAGAATACCATTGTTTCAATTTGTTTGGAAGATTTGTCGTCTTTCCAGTTAAAGCAATACTGGCATAATTGTGATTTTCTAATAAAATACCAGCAATTAAATTGTTGAGTGTTTCAAATATGTTGGTCATTGTCTCACCTCAATATTAAGTTTGAAAGTTCAAAAGAAATAAAATTAATTCTGTAGCCTGATTGAAAAGGAAACTAGGCCACTTTTCAAATAACAGGTTGCAATATTTTAAGGAGTGTGTTGCAAGTTGTTTAAGAAAGTATTTATGAGTTTGATGTTGTGTTTGGTTATGGTTTCTGGTGCATTTGCAAGTAATCCTTTTATGGATGTTCCTATGAACCATTGGAGTTATGATGCAGTAAGTCAGTTGGCTGCTAATGGTGTCGTTATTGGGTATCCTGATGGTCTTTATCGTGGAAACCAGTCTACAACACGTTATGAAATGGCCACAGTCATTGCTAGGACACTTGCTTTAGTAGATTTGAATAAGGTTTCTCAGAGTGATTTTGAAATTCTCAAGAAGTTAGTTGTTGAATATAAGGATGAATTGGATGTTCTTGGTGTTCGTGTTGAACAGATTGATTATCGGTTAAAGGTTATTGAAGAACGTATTGGCGGATGGCAGATTAATGGTCATATGGCTGTTAGATATGATTCTGTTGGTGAAGGCAATTCCCCTTATAATGTAAGTAATAGAAATAGTGTTTATTTCAATGATGGTAATGGCAGTGGAGCTTCCATATATTTCAGGAAGTATATTGATGATAAGACTACATTCAATTCTGAATTGGCTGTATCTGGTTCTGATTCAAATCTTTCCGAAGTGTATTGGCGTCAGTTTTATGTTGATGTAATTCTTCCGTGGGATATTACAATGAGGGTTGGGCGATTTACTCATAATTGGTATGAATACTATGATTATCGTCCTTGGTTTGGAATGGTTCAGAAGGATGGCCTTATTTTTAGTAAGACTTCTGGATACTATAGTTTTGGTGCTTATTTCAGTAATGAATCTGCTTCCGATACTATGAATCAGGATGTTATGCAGAATGTTAGTTCTGATGTAATGACTTATGGTATTCAATTTAATTGGACACCTACGGATTGGATTCTTTTTGGAATGAATTATGATTATTGGAATTATGAAACTGTTAGTATCAATGGAACGGATGATGATATTTCCGTTCTTGGTGCTGAATTAGTTTTGACACCTTGGAATGGTATTAAGGTTGGTGGGGAATATTGGAAGCAGGACAATGAAACATTTTGGCAGATCAATAATATAAAGGATCCTTCTGCTTGGAAAATCCATGGATTTGTTGATCAGAATGTTCTAAAGTATACTTCTGTTTATGTTGAATATAGTTCTTTTGGTCAGGGTTTTTGGCTCCAGAATGATCCTTTTGCTCCTTTTGGTGCTGATGTTCTTTTTGCTATGAACAATGTCAATAATGCCATGTGTTATGATACAACTTCTTTTTATACTAAACTTGACCAGAAGTGGAATGAAAAGTTTAATAGTTATGTTCGTTATGTGAAAATTGATAATGATCGTTCTTCGGATAACCTTCTTGATCAAACTGTTTCTAATTGGTCTGTTGGTGTGTGGTATCATTATACCCCTTCTGTTGCTTTCGGTTTGGAATATGACAATGTTGATTATGATAATGTTCTTTTGAATGATGACAGTATGATTCGGCTTCAAACGAACATCACTTTTTAAAAATTAAAGAGATGGGCTCAACCGTCTCACATGTGGTAAAATGAGAGAGTAGGGGGATTCCTCTACTCTCTTTTTGTTTTGAATTTGATGATAAAAAGAGAAGTGATTCCTATGACTGAACTAGATCGTTTCTATAATGATTTAAAAGAAATGATGGAGTCAGAAATTAGGAGGGGCAAAAGAAGTATTGAAGAATGTTTCTTGTTGAGAATGTATGATTGTGCTCAAGAAGAAAAAATTGAATTAAAGAATACTCAAGATTGGTTGCATTCTATAAATCTTTTGTATTATAAATATAAAGAAAAAGAAAGGGAGGAAGGATGACATGGGGAGAGTATTAATCACTGAAGATCCTACGGAAATGCAGATTTTGGATTTACAAATTCAATTCAAAAAAATTTCCAGAGGGTCGCCATTTAACAAAAGATTATCATATTGATAGACGAATTGTATACAAATTTATGGCCCCTATAGAAATATTGTCGAGTTGATCTAAAAGGCTTGACAAGTTCTTTCCCCCTTGGTATAATGGTCTTGTTCGAAGAAAACCAATTTATGCCAAGGGGGTTTTCTATGAATAGTATAAATTTGAAATTGGAATAAAGAAAGTAATACTTGAAAAAATAAAAAAATAGAAAGGATAGATAGTAATGAAATTTCAAAAGTATAACGAAATTGAAAATGGATATAGGGAAATGTTTATTAATGAAATTCGAAAAGTTGTCCCGCCTGACGAGCAATTTGTCGCATTGAATAAGATTGATGGAAGTCAATTTTCTTTTTATATTGATGCTGAAGAAATTCGAGTAGCCAAACGGTCTTGTTTGATTTCTAATGATGACAATTTTAATGGTTCCAATAAACTTTATCAAAAGTATGTGGATAGAATGAGAACTCTTTATGATTTTATCCTCAAGAATATCCACGATTATAATCTTAAGATTCCTTACAATATTGTTTCAGTTGTCGTTGATTGTGAAATTTTTGGTGGTAGTTATCCACATCCTGATGTTGAAAAAGTAATGGATTCCAAGGTGGTGCAGAGAAGAGTTTTTTATGCCCCATTTAATGACATTGCTTGTTATGATATCAGGGTTGGTTATTTTTACAATGATGGGGAATTTGAATACAGATATCTGCCTTGGGATTTGACGATGAGATTTGCAATGCAATGTGAAATTCCTATTGTAACTGTCATGGCTTTTGGTAGCTTGGATCAAATGTTGAATTTGAATCCTGAATTTCTCGATCCTACTTATATAAGGTATAAACTTCCTCTGATTGAGAATAATTTTTCCGAGGGATACGTGATTAAACCATTACATCAGGAATACAAGACGAATCACGGTGAGAGGGTAATTTTCAAACACAAAAATCCAAAGTTTGCTGAAAAGAGTAAGAAAACCAAAGTTAAAACAGAAATTGAAATGTCGGAAGAAGCACAGAATTTTCTGGATGAAATTATTTCTCATGTTAGTGATTCTCGGTTTGCTTCGGTTGCCAGTAAATTGACTGATGAAGAAAAGAAGAATTTCCCTTTGTTGATGAAAGAAATGGCTTCTGATACTTTGAAGGATTTTGGGAAGGATAATCCAGACTGGCAGGAATCAATCAGCAAGGCAGAAGAAAAGAATATTATGAAGACTTTGAACAAAGCGATTGCAACAGTTGTTCAGAAGAATTGGTAATTGATTTGGGGAGTTGAAATACACTCCCTTTTAAATATTATGGGGAGATGACTGGGAGGTGAAAGCCTAATGGAAAATGAAAATGAATATGTCCCTTATACGGAAGAAGAATTAGAAAATAGAAAATTATATTTGGAAAGTGGGTTTCTTTTGGAGAATCAATTAAATAAATCAGATTTAACTAAATGTAAAAGTTGTGGGCTAAGTTTGGATAGAAAACATTTTAAAAATGAACGATCTTATAAGATGAGTCAACTTCAACACATGTGCCAATTATGCCTCATGGATTTATTTGGGTATCCCGGCGGGTGTGAAATAGAAAATCCTTTTGAAAAGCCAAAGAAAAGGGGCTAAAAATGAATCCACTTGAAACAAAAGCTTGATTGATTGAATTTCAGAAAAAGGTGGCTTTTGAAAAGTTTGGTATTGATCATAATGGTGATTGCAATCAATGTATTGTCTGCGGAGAACAAGTTAATATAAATGATTTTCGTGATGAGTTGTCAAGGAAAGAATGGCATATTTCTCAAATGTGCCAAAATTGCCAAGATGAAGTGTTTGACTAATTTTTCATGTCCTGAAAGGGGATAAATAAAGTAAATGGTTCAGAAGATTTACACAAAGAAAGACCAGTGGTGTTATACTGCTACGGAAACAGAAGCCAGGAATAAGATTAAGATGGCTCGTTCGAAGGCTCGTCGGAATGTCGAAAAGGAATATATTGCTGACATTGTTCGTGGCAATATGTCCTACGAAGAGATTGTTGATGGGGAAATGGAACTGGACATGATTTAAAGGAATAAATTGGGGAAATGGAGGGGTCTTGACAAAAGGCCCCTCTTGTTGTATAATTGTGGCACGACTTGAGGGAGGATGATTCTTATGATTACAAAAGCTCAGTATTTTGACGTAAGAGTTTTTGGTTCTTTGGATGAAAGGCTTTTTAAAATTTCTACTCAATCTGATAAGGATCAAGTTCCTTTTAAAATGTTGATTTTTAAAGCCAATCAAAAAGATTGGGCAAATGGTATTGTTTATAATGAAATTAATAAATTTTGCCACGTGAATCACTGTGATATCCCAATTGAAAATATTTTAGTTGATTATTATTGAAGGGGTTAAATATGACTTTTAAATTTGGAAGAAGAACTTACTCGGAATATAAAAATTTGGTGGCAGAAAAAATGGATAGAGAATTTGAAAGGGAGATGAAAGAAAATGGATAAAAACTGTTTTGACCAATTCTATTGTGTTGATTGGAATTATGCGGAAGAAGTTGAAGAAATGTTAGACCCTCTTGGTATTCAGAATCCTAATCTTAATGAGGAAGTTAAAGAATACTATAGGAAGAGAAATCAGGAGGATAGATAAAATGAAGAATACAATGTATGAACTTCGTGAAATTTCAAATAATGAAAAGGGATATATTGTTCTTAACATTCATACAAAAAAGGGATTGGCTTATGGTGAACAAGAATCATTGAGAAATCATGGCAGGAAAGTTTATATCGAAGAGGTCAACAATGAACATCGTTAATTTAGTTGAAGAACTTCGAAAGACAAAGGGAAAGAAAGATCATATTTCTATCCTACAGAAGTATTTGAAAGATGAAAAAATTAAAGCAATTTTATGGTATTGTTATAATCCATTTGTCAAATTTTATATTACAAAAGCTACAACTTCCAAATATGGAAAGCTTCATATGGAAGATGACTTTGAGGGCCTTGAAAAACTATTGAAGAAACTTTCTTCCAGGCAATTGAGTGGTAAAATGGCTAAAGAAGAGGTTGCTTTATTTGCTTCCAAGTTTACAAAAGAAGATGTTGATATTCTGACATGTATTTTTAAGAAGTCTCTTGAATCTGGAATTGCTGCTAAAACAATCAATACAGCTCTCAATGAAGAATATATTCCCCAATTTGAAGTCCAATTGGCAAATAGTTATATGGATTTTAAATCAAAAAAGAAATCTTCCAAGGTAAAGAAATTTTGGGAAAGTGTAAAAATGAATGGAATAAGAGGATATTGGATTGAAAATACTACTGACGTTTTGAATTCAAGAAAGGGGCTTCCTCTTTATGGATTTGATCACTTGGTGTTGGAAATTCAACAGTTAGCAGACGAATATAATCTCCAATTTGTTGATGGTGAACTATTCAGCACAACAATTCCTTTTCATCAGATTCAAAGTATTGTCATGTCAGAGAAGCACGATGATCTGAAAAGAAAAAAGGAATTGAAATTAAATATCTTTGCATTAGGGGTTAAAGGGAAGAATTTAACAACTGATGAAATGGTAAATCTAATTGAAAAAATGAGAACAAATGAAAATTTCAAATATATTGAGTTTGTCAAATATGGTGAAATTGAAAATGACTATGAGAAGATTAAAGAGAAATGCCAAGAATATCTTGAAGAAGGTCAAGAAGGGATTATGCTTCGAAGTGTAGAAATGGCTTATTCTTTTGGTCGAAGTGATGATCTTCTAAAGTATAAACCCATTATGGATGTGGAAATGGAAGAGAACCACAAGATATGTGAATTGAGAATTACTGATTTTAAAGAAGGTTCTGGTTGGTGTCAAGGTTCTCTTGGAAGTCTTCGCTGTTGTGGATATTTGCCTGATGGAAAAACATACGTAGAAACATGGTGTGGTTCAGGGTTTGATGAGGATGAACGAAAGGAAATTTGGAATAATCGTGAAAAATATCTTGGGGGAGAAATTGAATTGAAGTATGCTACCATTACAACTAATTCTAAAACAGGGAACAATAGTCTTGAATTTCCAATTAAACTTTGTATTAAAATTGATAGGTGATTTATATGACACATTTTTGTTATGTTTTAAGTAAATTTTTTGATTTAAATATGTTGACCAATAAAATTCTGTTTAATTTAACTTCTCAAATAGAAACTGATCAAGAAACAATTGAAGAGTTTCGAGAGTTGACTGAATATTTAAATTCGGTTCTATCCAATAAGGATGATGATTTAAAATGTCAATAAAAACTAAACTGTGGATTATTTTATCTATTGTTATCTTGGTAGTAGGAGGAATGTCATTCACTTCCTATTATCAAGGTAATTCTGTTTTGACAGAACAGATAAATAAAGTTGGTATGTTGACCATTGACACGGCTGCTGTAGAAATTGATAATTATTTTAACAGTTTAGAGAATATTGTTGAAAATGTATCTGTTAATGTAAGAGATATATATAGAACATCTAATTTTGTAATATCAGATGATTTTCTACAACCTTTAATGATTGATTATACAATAGCAAATAAAGTTAGAGGTGTTGTTGATGTTTATTTCGGTTTAGAATCGTCAGGTAAATTCGCTGATGGAACTGAATGGGATGAAGGGTTAGAATATGATTGTAGAAAAAGACCTTGGTATCAATTAGCAGTTTCTAAGAAAAAAACTGTTATAACAGACCCTTATATTGATGGTATAACGAAACAATTAGTAATATCAATAGTTA
>ERZ795059.5972-NODE-5972-length-10918-cov-7.601491_pt1 | contig 10918 bp, 10 predicted proteins | sample MGYA00375143_ERZ795059 | MGnify/ENA primary metagenome ERZ795059 (study PRJEB30188, sample SAMN05720168) | activated sludge metagenome | isolation source: Anaerobic digester | place: USA | collected 2015-01-07 ... | reverse complement strand
GTCATGCTATCAACTTGTTGATAGTATGACTGAAAAAAGATGTCATTGGCAACCCTAAGATAAAGAAAGACCTTTATTTAAATAGCGATGACACATTTATTTATGTCATTTCCATTTAAAATAAAAGTCTTCTTTTATCAGGGGGTTCGGAATAACACAAAATAGTAATTCTTTTAATGAATTATAATACTAGGAAAGTTGAGTTACCATAATAACAATTAACAATTTATTATCTAAGCGAATCTTTCTTTTTATCCTGAAATGGACTTGTCTTTTGGATATTTGAAGGAGTTAAAAACATTGGAACTGTTTCCTGTTTCTGTTTACGTAAATTTGCCTGTCTAATGGCATTACGGGCAGAATCTGAAATATATGCTTTCCTGATAATACTGTCTTTAGTTATTTTCAATTCATTTATTTTTGAGTATGGTTTTCCAAGAGGAGGGAGCAAAACACCATCACGCCAAAATTCGACAGCACCAGCCCTGCTTAATGAAACAATGAAATAACTTTCAGCAGCCCATGAGCGCGCAGTATTAGTCATCAAAATAACTTCTTCGCTTCTTTTGTCATCAATATTCATTTTTATCCATACGCTATCAGTAGCTCTTGCTTCCAATTTAATAAGTTTTATTTCAGAATTAATTAAGTTTTGGGAGCTTGTATCCTGAGAAATTCCTCTATCATTGCTTACCTGTTGGATATCTTGATTGGTTAATGATTTTTTGTCAGTGCTATCGTAAAATAAAGTGAAATAAAATACTACAATAATAACTATAATAATTGAAATAAAAATAAAAGTATTAATCAAATTTGTCCGATTAATTAATTTGTATCTGTCATTGAGAAATGAAAAAAATTGTTGATTTTTGCTCTTTTTCTTTTCGATTGCTTTTTTAATTTGGATAATCGGCTCTGGAGTTTCATCTTCAATAAATTTTAATGTTTCCTTGCTTTCAGTAATCTTCAAGTCAGTATCTTCTATATCAATTTTAAGATATTTAGCATACATTTTGTAATAATTTTTTATAAAAACCTTAGGTAAAAATGTAGTGCTTCCTTCCTCCATAGCTTCAATATAGGAAAGATTGATGTTTGTATCTCTACTAGCATCTTTTTGAGAAATTTTTCTTTTTTCTCGTGCTTCCTTTATTTGTTTTCCAATTTCCAACATTTTTTAAATATAAAATTTTTATGTTTTTAGTTAGTTAATTACTAAATTTGTAATTAAATAGTTTTTTAAATAAAAAACACATAATTTTAAATAGAAAAAATAATGCCAGAAAATAAGATTTATAGATATTTAATTACTAATATTATAATTATTTGCATAATATTTAATTATTCATTAAAAGCAAGCGAAGATACTACAAAAACAAAAGAAAAAGAAACTTTTTTTGCAGGTTCTAAAAGATATACAATTCTGGGAGATAATCCCCCAACAGAAACCAATATTAAACCAATACCACTTGCTATTACTGCCGGTGCTGTTACAGGTGTTTTCATAGCTCAACATTATTTACAGCTCAATACAATATGGAAAGAACGTTCAGATTTTCATATCGTTGAAGATGGGCGCTATGCTCTATATGCCGATAAAGCTGGACACTTCTTCGGAACTTATTTCACCGCTTATTTAATGTCAGAAAGTTTGATGCTATCTGGATTTAGCTATGAAACTTCAAATATAATTGGAACTTGCATAGGATTGGGTTATACAACTTATGTTGAAATTTTAGATGGCTATGGAAAGAATTGGGGATTTTGCCCAAGTGATTTTTATGCAGATATTGCCGGCGCTGCTTTCCATTTTTCCCAGATTTATGTACCATTTATGCAGAATTTTACTCCAAAATTTACATATATTCCAGCTAACTGGCACGGCGAATTGAAACGCAAACCGTCAGATATGTTTATTGATGATTATAGCTCCCATACGCTCTGGCTTTCAGTAAATGTTTATAATTTATTGCCTGAAGATATGAAGAAATATTGGGTGCCCTGGCTTCAAATTAGCTTTGGTTATGCAGCAAGAAATTTATGCAATCCTTATGATAAAAGTTTAAATTGCGACCCGACCCGTTCAAAACCAATGTACAATGACGTATGGGGAAATCCAAAATTCATAATTTCTTTAGATTATAACTTAATAGAACTTTTGCCTGATGGACCGGGCTTTTGGAATTGGTTCAGACAAACTTTAAATAATTTTAAACTCCCTTCTCCAGCCATTGAATTCGGTGATGTTACCAAATTTTATTTACTCTATCCATTTTCTATTAATTTGAATAATATAAGATTTTAAAAATTAAATTTTTAATGAAAACATTAAGAGAAGACATAACTCAGGAACGGACAGCAAACAGCATTGAAGAAAAATATATCCAATGCTTTGAAATCGAACAGAATATTAATTTGTCGAAGCCATTTATTAGTGTGATTGTTCCGGCGTTGCAGGAAGAAAAAATAATTGCCGATTCGCTCTGCTGCTATACAAATGCCTTAAAAAAGAAATATAATTTTGAACTAATTGTAAGCGATGGCGGAAGCACAGATAAAACAGTTGAAATTGCAAAAAAATATGCTGACAAAATTGTTATCCATACTGATAAAAAACGTCAGACAATTGCCGGCGGCAGAAATAATGGCGCAAGAGTTGCAAGCGGCGACATACTTGTTTTTATTAATGCTGATACTAAACCCAAAGACCCAGAACGTTTTTTTCAGGTTATTAACAACTGGGCAATGAATAAAAATGGCTTTCGTGATGCTGCTGCAATTGCCTGTAAGGTTTATGCTGCTCCCGATGAAATTACCTTTAAAGACAAATTGTTCTTTTCTTTTCATAACTGCTACGTATGCCTGCTTAATTCAATGAAAATTGGAATGGGAAGAGGTGAATGTCAAATTGTAAAATCTAAGGTGTTTAAAGATATTGAGGGATACAATTCTGATATTGTTGCCGGCGAAGATTTCGATTTATACCGCAGAATTTCAAAAAAATATTTAATTAAGTACTCAAATGAATTAGTTGTTTATGAATCATTAAGAAGATACAGGAAATTCGGATATTTTAGAATCATATTTTCATGGTCACTTAATTCTGTTTCAGTTGTTTTTCGCGGTAAATCTTTATCCAAAATTTGGGAAGCTGTGAGGTAAAATAAATCTGTGCAATTATTTTAAAGGAGTATTTATGAAGTATTTTTCTATTACGCTTGTTTACATTTTATTAATTTTAAGCTGTTCTGAAAACAATACCGATTCAAATGATCCAAAAAAGGAAATCTGGCCTCTTACTGTTGGAAACAAATGGACTTATACTTTTTTTAGTTATCATAGTTCTAATGTTGATAGTATTAAAAACAAAGGCACTTTTGAATATTATATACCATATAGCAAAATTGTTGATGGAGTAGAATGGTTTGCTTTCGCTGAATTAGGAGATAATCCTAATATATTTTTCGCAAATAAAAGTGATGGACTTTGGGTTACTGAGCATTTGCATGATACTTCTGATTTTAATCCCCAGAATACTGGGTTAGCGTATAAATATCCTACTTATGTAGGTGAATACAATCCAAAAGATTCTTCCGGATTTAAAACAGTTAGTATTAACGATTTATTAAATACTCCGGCAGGTAGTTTTAATTGCATAAAATACATTCAAGCTAAAGACGAAACCAGCAGTATGTATTTAGCACCTGGTATTGGATTAGTCAAAACCGAACAAATTAATCATATTGACACAATAGCCAAAGACACAAACTGGATAGTGCAGCATCTTATTAGTTATGAATTAAAAAAGAAGTAAAATTGGAAAAAGTGAAAAACTTAGATATTCATTATATCCAGTCATACGAGCAACTAGTTGTTCGCATGACTGGAAAACACTTTCAATAAGCTAATAAGGTTTTAAAACCGGTTTTTTGTTTTTCTACTAAGGTTTATTATTAAAATAAGGTCTATTTTTTTAGAAAGAAACCTTATCTTTCTCATAAACCTTAGTAGAAAATAAACATTAAAGAATAATTAACCTTATTAGCTTATTTTTCTTCCAGTCATAGTATCAACAAGTTGATAGTATGACAATAAATAGATGTAATGCTGTCAGCTTGCTGATAGTATGACTAAATAAATTGCATTTTGGAAAGAAAGTAAAGATAACACACCTACCATTTTTTTTCTTCTCAAGTTTAACTTGAGAAGAAAAAAAATAACATAATTGTTAATTATTAATTGTTTTTTACCAATAACCTAATAACTTAACAACCCAATAACCTAATCAACAATTAATCATTAATCATTATTTCCCGCTTTCCATTTGATTTTTCATAAATGGAGTGAGTAAATCAATTGGAATAGGGAAAATAGTTGTAGAGTTTTTCTCAGTAGCAATGTCTGCAAGAGTTTGCAAATAGCGGAGTTGGAGAGCAACAGGGTAATCCTGAATTGTCTCGGCTGCTTCTTTTAGCTTTTGAGCTGCCTGGAATACACCTTCAGCGTTAATTACCTTCGAACGACGCTCGCGTTCTGCTTCAGCTTGCTTTGCCATTGCACGTTGCATTTCGAGTGGTAAATCAATTTGCTTGACTTCAACTGAAGAAACTTTTATTCCCCAGGGTTCAGTGTGGTCATCAATAATTTCCTGTAATTTTTTATTGATTTTGTCGCGTTCTGCAAGCTGTTCATCAGACTTTTCATTGAAATTTTAAATCACCTCGTTACAATTACCTGCTTCACTGCCTTTGTGCTATTTGATTGAAATACTAAAATATATGCTCCTACTGGATAATTATCTGGATTAAATGCAATAGAATTTGAATAAATATTTAATAACCCGTCAAATAAAATATCTATAAGTTCACCCATTGGATTGTATAAAAGCAATTTACCCTGTTCTGCTCGGTTTGATTCAATTCCAAACTCAATTCGAATTGGTTTGGTAACTGGATTTTCCTGTAAATGGATATAGCTGATTGGTAAGGGTAGGTTTTCATAAACAGATTGCGGGTCAACTCCCTTTCCTGTTAATTTTATTTGATTTGATGGCGTAACAGGGTCATTTGTTGAAATGTTAAGAGATGATTCGACGTATCCTGTTTTTATTGGCAAAAAAGAAACGAGAACCTGCAATTTCTCATTTTGATTCAGAAAGATGCTGTCCGTAAATTCCGGTATAGTTTTTATAAGCGAAAATCCTTTTTTCCCAATCATATTGAGTTTAACTTCATAAATCATTGTTCCTAAACTGTTTGCAGGTTCAATTTCTAACATTAATTGTTTTTCCTCGTTTAAATTAACATCACCAAAACTTAATGTATCAAAGCTAATTAGAATTTTGGGAGTAGGTCCTGTTTGAAATTGTAAAAATAGCTCTGTTCCGAAATCTGAATTAAATCTTGCAAGTGTATTACCTTTTTCGTCAAAAATGTTCATAGCTCCACTTCCGGCTTCTGGAAAATACTGCCAGTAAAGTCCATTCTTTGCTAAATCGTATAATTTAAATTCATAGCAACCATCTGGAAGATTAAGAGTATCTCTGTAGTATGTATTGTTTTGTAAATTATTACGCTGAAACACAATATTTGAATTGGCATCTTTTATTTCATAATAGTTTTCGTAAGCATAGTTATTTGTAAGCAATTCAAAAATTAATTTGCTTGGGAAAAATTTCACTGGTTTTATATCGCTTAAAATCACGTTATCAACAGGATTTTCATCTTCAGTATTATTTGGTTTTGAAATTTGCACCAGAAAGCTAATATCATCTTGCATTAATGGATAATTTGGTAAAACTACATTGATTTTTTCATTAAATTTTAAGTTCCCATTCCATACTAATTTTTGCATTTCCTTATTTGGAACACCATATTCAATTTCCAAATAAGTAAGAGGAGCAGTTCCCAGATTTGAAATAATGATTTCGGGACTCAAGCAACTTGGATTTTTTCTGCTATATTCCCATTTCATACTTGGTGCAACAACATCTTCAAGTGCTGCATTATTTGTAAAATTGAAATCTTCATATAAAATTAAATTTGAAGACAAATAATAGGCACAATTATTATTCCCCTTATTTACGAAAGGAGTCATATCAAAAGAAAAAGAATGTTCGCTGCCGGGTTGAATAAATTCTGTTATATCATTAGTAAAATGAACGACTGGCAAGCCGGGACACCAATTCGCCCTGTCAAAAAGCCATGTGCCGGGCTGAGGATAATGTGGATTCAATCCGCAATCACCTTTCCAAACGTGATTTGTTGCTGCTAAATTGCTATTGACATAAATAAAATTATCTTTTTCACAAAATTCAGCACAGTCCTCATTTCCACCAAATCCGTGTCCTGTAATAATCGTTCTGAGAGCAGCGCTTTTCGTTTTTTCATCAATGCTTGCAAATCTTTCGCCTATTAAAGTTCCAATGGGATTATTTTCATCGCCATAAGCAAAACTTCCATAAACTAATTTTTCTACTTTAAATGGCTTTCTTGCCGGAGTTCCTTTGATAAAGGTAAAATCAACAGTCGCAGTAAAACCATCAGTCCAGCCGTCATAGAAAATATCAAGTTTAGCAGAATCAGTCAGTAGTGGGGCATAATCAGTAACATCATAGCGGTAAGTTCGCGACCAGGTCGAATTAAGATTGCCGCTGTATGCTGTGATGTATCGTGCGAGTTCGTAATTAATTGAATTATCGCCGGACTTCTTTTCCAAAAGCAGACAAACTGTGTAATCCCATGGACTGCAGCCGCCTTCAGGACAACCAATTGTCAAATCAAGCCAGATTCGGCGGAAAGTTTCGCCAGCAGTAGGGAAATAAGTATCCCGAACAAAATGCCCATTCCAATTTAAATGTTCCTTATCGTGAGTGCGAACTTTTATTGTATCTTCTGAAGCAAGAGCAGAAGCAGCACTTAATATAAAAATGCTTATAAGGATTAGTATTTGATTTTTCATATTTTTCTATATTTATTTAAAAATTTACCAATTAATAAACTAATGCAATATAGTAATTTATTTTGAAATATAAGGGAATTTGTATTTGAAATTGCTATTTACCAAAAAGATTGGGATTTTCTTGTTTGTATTCTGAAATAACTTTTTCAATGTTATTGAGCAATAAAGGAAGCTTGTTTTCAATAACATTCCAAATAATAGAAATATTCACTCCAAAATATTCATAAATCAGAATATCTCTAATGCCAGCCATATTCTTCCACTCAATTTCAGGATATTTCTTTCTTAATGAAATTGGAATCTTTTTAGCAGCTTCTCCTATTATTTCTAATGCTCTTATTACTGCATAAATAGTTTTTTTATCGTTTATAAATCTTTTATAGTCAATATCATGAGTGAAATCAATAATATCGGCAGTTGAATTCTTGATATCATTTAAAAACAATAACAAATCTCTTTTCATAAATATACTACCTCTGACATTATTTGATTTTTGATTTCTGGTCTTAAAGCTTCTTCTGTAACTAAATCAACTTTTCTTCTTAACTTTTTCTTTAGATAATTAATAATTTCAATATAAGTAAATAAGTCTGGATTGGTGCTAAATTCAACCAATAAGTCAATATCACTGTTTATGGTATGTTCTTCTCTCGCAAAAGAACCAAACAAACCAATTTCAGATATATTATATTTCCTTTTCAAGAAATCTTTTTCTTGTTTGATAGTGTGGATTATGTCTTTGTGGTTCATAATAAAAGTATTTATATTCCTTTGTTTTATTTCAAAGATAAGGAAAAATTCAATTTGAATAATATTAGATAAATTTACTTTTTATTAATCGTAAAAATGCTGAATTACGTGCATCAGCATCTTTGATTATAGCATCAATATCCCAAATAAAAATTTGGATAGGCAAAGTAACTTTAGGGCTTAAAGAAATTGCCACTTGAGTTTCTTTATAATAAATTTTTCCTAAAGAATACAATTCTCTATATTCACCAGCTAAATGTAGCTCAATTTTTTCATTAAACTCAATGATACCATAATACCATATTCTTTGAATTCTATTTTTATAATATTCCATTAATTTTCGTGCTCTTTTTTCTAGCTGTGTAACAGTTTTCATATTTTCTTCTAAAGAAATACCACGTTTTTTTATCTCGACAATTACTAAATCGAAAATATTTGAAGTTTCTGGATTATTTGAAAAAACTAAAGCCATATCAGGTCTATCTGCATCTCGTTCAATGTTCTCATCGCTTGTTATATATTTTATAAGTTCTCCAATTTCTTTATCACTTAAAATAGTTTCATAAGTCATATACTTATCATCTAGCAACCAAGCATTATTACTATAAATATCGTTAACCATATTTTTATTATTGAACTGAACTTTAGGAGTCATAAATAAATTATGTAATTCATATTCACTATTTTCCTTTGTTGTCTTTTTTAGCTTTTCAATTGTTATCTGTCTAAATAAAATATATTCAGTTAAAGATCTAGCAGATAATTCAATTGATTGCTTGTATTGTTCATCAGTTAAAGATGTAGCTTCAAGCAACTCTTTTTGATCTTTAAAAAATTGTTCTTGAGCGTTTTTGAGAATATCAGTTTTTGCAGCATAGCCAATAGTCTCAGTATTAAAATAACCGGATAAGTGTGGAAATTTGTTGACTAAATTTATTTTTACTTCTTTATTTCTTTGTGCTATATTAGGTATTTGTTCTTCAAGAATTGAAGCTACTTTTTTTCTAAACAGGTGTTTTATTTCTTGTAGTTCAGACTCATTAATCTCTAATTTTTGCCTTGCTGAATCAACTTTACCATTAAAAAAGTCTGAATAAAGTAGAAATACTATAAAATACCCCTTTGGTTTATTTTCTTCTGAAATAATTTCTTTATTTGGCAAAGTTCTGTTCTCAACAGTTATAGCAGTAATTAAAGTTGTTTCAGAAATATCTACTTCTTTAATAAAATAATGAAGATAAAATTTATCAATTAAAGTTATTGAACTATCTAATTCAACTGTCTCAAAATCTGGAATATCATTATTATTCAATTCTTCATTATAATCCTTATCTTCAATATGAGAATTTATTGTGATTTTAATATTACTCTTATTTTGCTTTAATTTAAATAATTGAGAATAAAATTCTTCTAATATCCTTTTTTTTAAATAATTTGGTTGAAGATATTGATATGAGTGTAAACGATCTAAAGAACAATCGCTCATAATTATTTTAGTACCAGATTTAAAACCATCAACTTGACTTATTTTAACATCTTCTTCTTTAAAATTCTCATTAAATTCAAATTCTCTTAGTTTATTATTCTCATAATAACTTGTTATTTTTATATTGTTAAAATAACATAGATAAACAAGCCTTCCTATTCCTTTATGGGTATTTTCATCTACATCTAATAAATTCGAAAACTTCCTATATCTAACATCGGTAAATCCAATTCCATTGTCACAAATTGTAATTTTTATTGAGTTTGGCTGATTTAAAGCTTCAGCACGTATATCAATTGAAATATCAATGGCATCAGCATCTAATGCATTAGCAATAGCTTCGAAAAATATCATTTCAAAAGATGATTTTCCAAAAAAAAGTTTAACTGCTTGTCCAATTTTTACTTTCATTTTAAAGATTGAAAGAAGTTTAACATAATATTTATTAAAATTACAAAAATTAAATTAAAAGTCAATAATAAATTTGAAGAGCTAATATTATTTTCCCTATAACCCCTCCACTGCCGCTATTGCCATTAATACATTCCTAATCTGGTGCTTACCCGCAAGTGGTGATTTAATTTTATATTCGCCTTTTGGTGTAATAGCAGTAAATTCTGTTGTTAAATCTGGATTGAATTTAATGTTCTTTGCAAAATATTGTTCATCAACGAAAATGAGTTCACTTTGCTTTTCAATAGCAGTTTTCCTGAAAATATCTTTAATATTGTGTTTTTGTTCGGCAACAACGCATTTTACCCCCTGCTTGATTATTCCAGCTTTTTCTAAAGCAATTTCTTCAATTGTATTTCCCAGATATTCCTGATGGTCTAAATCAATTTGAGTTATTACAGAAACTTCTGGAATAATAATATTTGTAGAATCAAATCTACCGCCCATACCAGCTTCAATAACTGCATAGTCCACCTGCTGTTCTGCAAAATAAATAAAAGCCATTGCAGTTGTGAAATCGAAGAAAGTAAAATCTGTTGAAAATTCAAACATTTTTTCAATCAAGCTGCAAACGCTGTCGTCATCTATATCTTTTCCAGTAACTTTTATTCTTTCGTTGAATGAAAAAAAGTGAGGTGAATTATATAAACCAACTTTTAACCCGCTTTCTTGCAGTATTGAAGCAATGCAGGAGGAAACTGTGCCTTTTCCGTTTGTTCCGGCTACGTGGATTTTCTTATATTTATTTTGTGGATTTCCGAATTCGTTGAGTAAAAGCGAAATTCGTTCCAATCCGGGTTTAATTCCAAATCTATGTAGTGAAAAGAGTTTTTCTAATAATTGCTTTTTTTCCATTTATTTATTAAATTATAAAAAAAATATGTATATTATATTTTTAAATATTAAAAATTCAAAAATATAAAAAAATGAAGAAATTAATAATACTACTTATAATCTTTCTTGGAATATCGGCAGATTTATCCTCAAAAGTGTATGTTATTACAGTAAAAGGTGGAATAAGTCCGGCAACGAGTTCATTTATTTCGAGTGGTATTGAGCTGGCAGAAAAAGAAAGAGCCGAGGCATTAATTATTGAACTAAATACTCCCGGCGGATTGCTCGAATCCACACGGGATATAGTTCAATCAATCATTTCGAGCAAAGTGCCGGTAATAGTATATGTCGGTCCATCAGGAGCAAGAGCGGGTTCTGCCGGTGTTTTCATAACATTATCAGCAAATATTGCAGTAATGGCATCGGGTACAAATA
>ERZ795059.5971-NODE-5971-length-10921-cov-6.489877_pt1 | contig 10921 bp, 8 predicted proteins | sample MGYA00375143_ERZ795059 | MGnify/ENA primary metagenome ERZ795059 (study PRJEB30188, sample SAMN05720168) | activated sludge metagenome | isolation source: Anaerobic digester | place: USA | collected 2015-01-07 ... | reverse complement strand
TCCCGTCAAATTGCCACCCACCACATCCCGGTCATCATTGTCACCGGCGACATGGACTCTCTTCAACTCATCGACCGCAACACCAAAGTTTATACCCTCAAACGCGGTTTGAAAGACACCATCATCTACAACTCCAAAACCGTTCGTGAACGCTATGGTTTTGATCCGCCGCAAGTCATCGACTACAAAGCATTGCGCGGCGACCCATCCGACAATATTCCCGGTGTCAAAGGCATTGGTGACAAAACCGCCACTACGCTCATTCAAAAATATTCATCCATCGACAAATTATATAATTATCTCGCCCTTCATCCTGATACCACAGAAATCAAGCCGGCTATCAAACAAAAATTGATCGAACAAAAAGATATGGCTTACCTTAGCCGTCAGCTGGCTACCATCGTCACCGATCAACCCCTTCCCACTTTTGCTCTGGAAAAATGTCTGGTTCAAGATTTTGATCATCAACAAGCCATCTTATTATTTCAAAAACTGGCATTCAAATCGCTCATCCCTCGTCTACCCCTCTCCAACCAACATTCCGCTGCCACTCTTTTTGACACCACTTCTTCCCCCTCAGCCATACCCATTGCCGCTCCCGCCAACACCCAATACCACACCATCAATACCATCCAAAAATTAAAAAAAATTATTCCTCAACTACAACACGGCTTCACTTTTGATACCGAAACCAGCTCTCTGGATCTATTCGATCAGACACAATTAGTCGGCATTTCCATCTGTTGTCAACCCGGCCAAGCATATTATCTGCCATTGCATCACTCATCGGGTCATAATTTGCCGCTCGACCCAACCGTCAAACTGCTCCAACCGATTTTTGGCAACCCCAATATTCCCAAAAACGGCCATCATTTAAAATTTGATATTCAAGCCCTCAAACTGGAAAAAATCGATACTCATGGCCTACATTTTGATACCATGCTCGCTTCCTATCTACTTAATCCCAATTCTTCCAACACTCATTCGCTTGATCATCTAGCCATCGAGTATTTTCAACACCAGATGATTCCCATCACTACTCTCATTGGTGCCAAAAAATCTACTCAAATCAGTTTTGCCAATACCGATGTTGCCAACGCCACCATATATTCTTGCGAAGATGCCGATTTTACCCATCGTCTTTTTTTAGAACTCCAAACCAAACTCGCCTCTAACCAACTCCACGATATTTTTCAATACATCGAAATGCCTCTTGTCACTGTCTTGGCCACCATTGAACAAAATGGTTTTTTGCTTGACTCCGACTATTTTCACCAATTCAATCACCAGCTCACCGCTCAAATCCAAACAATCGAACAAACAATCTATCAACTTGCCGATACTACTTTTAATATTAGTTCCACTCAACAACTATCCAACATTCTTTTTCATCGTCTGCAAATTTCTCCCGATTCAATCAAAAAAACTAAAACCGGCTTATCGACCGCTGCCTCTGAACTGGAAAAAATATCCTCCGCTCACCCCATCATCCCGCACATTCAAAATTTCCGTTTGCTAACCAAACTTCAAAACACCTACGTCAACACGCTGCCCAAATTGGTCAAACCAGATGGGCGCATACACGCTTCTTTCAACCAAACCATTACCGCCACCGGCCGCCTGTCATCCTCCAACCCCAACCTGCAAAATATTCCGGTCAAATCAGAAATTGGTCGACAAATCCGCCAAGGTTTTATTGCCCCCGCCCATCACCAAATTGTTTCCATCGATTATTCCCAGATTGAACTACGTCTCATGGCTCATATTGCTCAAGAACCAACCATGATCAACGCTTTTTTGCATAACCAAGATATTCATCGCTCGACCGCCGCCATCATCTACAACAAACCACTAGCCGATGTCACCGACACAGAAAGAGGTCACGCCAAAACTATCAATTTCTCCATTATCTATGGCGCCGGCCCACGCAATATCGCTCATCAATTGAATATTTCCTACCAAGATGCTCGCGATTTTATTGCTCAATATTTTCAAAAATTCACTCACATCAAACAATACATGGACAAAGCAGTTAAATTTGCCCAAACTCACGGCTATAGTCAAACCATCTATAACCGCATCCGTCCTATCCCTGATATCAATTCCCCCAACCAACCCCTTCGCGCTACCGCCGAACGCATGGCCATCAACACTCCCGTTCAAGGTAGTGCCGCTGACATCATGAAATTAGCCATGATCAAAACCCACCAAACTATTGTCGAACAACAACTACCCGCCAAAATTATTTCTCAAGTCCACGACGAGTTGATCTTTGAAATTCCTCAGCAATTTGTTGATCAATCGGTTATAATAATAAGCGAATGTATGGAAGACATCGCCCAGCTATCCGTTCCTCTTCAAGTCGAAGCAGAAGCCGGTCCAAACTGGGGCCAACTGACCAAGATACCCATTCATCGTTCACATTCCTGATCAAATTTATTCTTTGCTTTTTTATTAAAAACCACCGCGCCACCCGCTATCTCATTTTTCGTTTCGCCGTCCTAGCTCAATTGGTAGAGCAATGGTATCGTAAACCATAGGTTATCGGTTCAATTCCGATGGACGGCTTTTATCAAACTATTCATGCTATCACTTATTTACGGACCGGATATTTTTCGCGCCCGCGCCTATATCCTCCAACAAATTTCACAATCCACTTCTTCCATTCCCACCATTTCTCTTGATGGGCAAATCATCGACCCCGCCAAATTATTCGCTGAATTGGAGCCAACCCAACTTTTCGCCACGCAAAAAAATATTATTCTCAAAAATATTCTCGCCAACAAAAACAAAACATCCCACCAAACACTAAAAACATATCTTACCCAACCAAATCCTGATCTGCATCTTTTTATCTGGGAACAAAGCGAACTTGATAAACGTTCTTGGTTATACAAATTTTTTCAAAAAAAATCTGTTTCTTCATCCCGAGTCTGCCAATATTTTCCTCTGTTATCCACCAACCAACTCAATACTTGGCTCCAACAATATTGCGCACAACACAACATCAACATCGATTCCGACGCCATTGCCTGTCTCACTGCCAAAAACCGCGACACCTACTGGCTGTCTCAAGAAATCAATAAATTAAAATTGTTTTCCGACAATCACATCACTCGTCAACATGTGGAACAAATCTCACCATATCATTCTTCCGACGTCATTTTTGATCTCACCGATCATCTCGGACAACAACATTACAAAGAAGCGTATCGCATTGCTCAAAATTTGGTTCGCCAAGGTGAAGACCAATTTCAGATCTTATCCACGTTGGCCACTCATGTTCAAAATCTATTAGTTATCAAAGATTTGCAATCCAAACACTTTTCGTCGGCCCAAATCAAAGACAAAACTTTCCTACACCCTTTCGTTTTGCAAAAATGTTTCAACCAAATTGATAAATTTAGTTTTTCCGAGTTAGCCAATCTATACCACCGTGTTGCCCAAGCGGATGTTTTGTTAAAAACCGGCCAAACCGACTGGTCGCAAGCCATCTTCAATATCATTTTTTCCTACTAACAACCTTCAACTTTCCGCCAACAAAAAAAGAGAGGAGTAATGAATACTTCTCTCTTTCACTGCTAATTTCAAAAAAATTATTTGCCTCTTCCACCGGCCTTATTCAATCTACTCATCATCCGTGATTTCATTCGCGCTGCTTTATTGGCATGAATCGCACCAGTTTTGGCTGCCTTGTCGATATCTTTGTATGCTTTGCTTATCAAGCCTTTTACTTCTCCTTCTGCCTTTTTATCAACCACTGCCGCCTTGACCGTTTCTTTGATTGATTCTTTTAGTTTTCTCTTTCGCACCAAATTACGTACTCTCGCTTTTTCACTGCTTCTAATTCTCTTTTTTGCGCTTTTAATATTAGCCATAATGATTTATATTTCTAAAATATGCTCAATTACATTATATTTTCTTTTTATCAGTTTAGCAAATACAATATTATCATACAATTATGTATTTTCAAAATTTGTAAAATTGAGCTAAAATAAATCTGTTAGATAATTCTCGTAATTTTTTCTTCGTCAACAAATCATTGACTTACTTCTAATTACGATGATACAATAAACTGTCAATATCTTAAAAAATATTTCCAACCATGAACAAACCCAACCCCAAACAACAAATTGTTGAAAAAATAAAAACCAGTCAAAATATAATCATTGCTTGTCATAACAATCCTGACGGCGACGCCCTTGGTAGCGGTCTGGCTTTATATCACTCCTTACTCAAAATCGGTAAAAAATGTACCTTGGCCGCCGCTGGCAAAAAGAGCAAAAATCTGGATTACCTGCCCGGCATAGACAACCTAACCAACCAAATTTCCAATCCCAAAGAGTTTGTCATTACGCTCAATACCGGCCACACCCAAGCTCCTCATAAAGTCAAATACAAAACTGAAGATCAAAAAATTCATCTGATCATCACCCCCGAACAAGGATTTTTTTCTGCCGAAGATATTTCTTTTTCCGACGGTAAAGGTATCTATGATTTGATAATCACTCTTGATACTCCCAACCTGGAATATTTAGGTGATATTTATCATCAAAATCATGATATGTTCTTTGAAACACCCATCGTCAACATTGACCATCACCCTGACAACGACAGCTATGGCGAAATCAATTATGTTAATTCCGATAGTTCTTCCGTCGCTGAAATTTTGGTTTCAATTATCGAGTTACTTTCCGAAAATCAAAACATTATCGACAACAATATTGCCACTTGTCTTTTGACCGGCATACTTTCCGACACCGGGAGTTTTCAAAACAACAACACCACCGCCAAATCACTTACGGTCGGCGCCCAAATGATCGCCGCCGGAGCCGATCACCAAGCCATCATCAAAAACTTGTTCAAAACTCAAACCCTATCCGAATTGAAAAGCTGGGGAAAAATTCTTACCAATCTACAAATCAGACCCAGCCTCAAATTGGCTTGGTCCAAAATCTCCAACGCCGAACTCAAAGAAATCGGCGCCAATCCCGAAGAAACCGGCGGAGTTATCGATGCTCTTATCAAAAATTTGCCGGATATCGACATCTTTGTTCTTCTTACTCAAACTGATGAGTTAATCAAAGGCAGCTTGCGTTCTCGCCCCAATATCGATATCAATCCAATAGCCACCGAATTGGGCGGCGGCGGACATCCGCAAGCCAGCGGCTTCCGTCTCTATGAAATGACTCTTTTGGAAGGCGAAGAAAAAGTACTCAGCACTATCGAAAAACATCTAAAAACTCCTCGTCCAACATACAACACACCATCTTCTCCCACCCCTCCAGCCACCAACCAACTCGATCGTATCGATCGCCCAACCATTTCCACCGACAATCACCAAGCCCCGTCATCATCTCCCATGGATTCAATCGACCCCTCTGAATTAGATTTTGATCCCAACGCCGAACCATTCGACCCCACCAATCCGCCCGACCAAAATTTTTCCCACCAACACCGTGAAACTGACAACTACTAATTAATTTGCGCATAAAAAAACAATTGAGCAACATATCAATTGTTTTTTTTATTTATCTCGATGTTCATCACTCGCTACATATACTTTTGACTTTCAAATCCGGCTATGCTAAAATTAAGATTGTTTATCCTAAAAAGACAATATGGTCCTCACAAAAGAAACTAAGAATAAAACTATCAAAAAGCACCAAACCCACAAGACCGACACTGGCTCCCCCGAAGTTCAAATCGCGATCATCACCGAGCGCATCAATTATCTTACCGAGCACCTGAAAATGCACAAAAAAGACAATCATTCTCGCTTGGGTCTATTGAGGCTGGTTGGTAAAAGACGCAAACTGCTTGACTATCTCAAGAAAAATGACGAATCTCGATATAACAAGATCATCAAAAAACTCAAAATCCGTAAATAATTTTGTTCAATCGTTATTAAATATTTTTCCAAAAAGAGTAGCAACTTCCCGTTTATTTCTCTGTCCTTGCTACTCTTCTTGTTTTCTTATACGATATAAATTAGATATTTGTAAAATATATAATTTAAAAATATTTACTTTTCTGAATGTACATTCAATAAATATTCATTTGACAGTTTCCAACTTTTTTGGAAATTGAATACTGAAGATTTATTGAAACAACATTCAACTTTACTTCAATAAATTTTTTCTATGCAAACAACTTCCGTTTCTACTCTCTACGGCCAAAAAGAACTCGTCATCGAAACCGGGAAATTAGCCCGCCTATCCGCTGGCTCCGTCACCGTCCGTTGGGGCGACACACTCGTTTTGGCCACCACCAACATTGCCCCCGAACCTCGCGCCGGCATCGACTTCTTTCCCCTCATGGTGGACTATGAAGAAAAATATTATGCCGCTGGTAAAATCGTTGGCTCCCGTTTTATCAAACGTGAAGGCCGACCTTCCGATTTGGCCGTTTTGACTTCCCGTCTCATCGATCGCCCTCTCCGCCCTTTGTTTCCCCACGAATTCCGCCGCGACATCCAAATAATTATCAGTGTTTTATCACTCGATCCCGACCACGACCCGTCCACTGCCGCCACCATTGCCGCCTCCGCCTCCTTGTTGCTGGCCGAAGCTCCTTTTGCTGGTCCGGTTGCTGCCTGTCGAGTTGCCTGTGTCAATGGCGATCTTATTCCTCATCCCACTCAAGCTCAATTAGCCCAATCCGATTTGGATTTGATTGTTTCCGGTACTGCCGATTCAGTTATGATGATTGAAGCCGGTGCCAATCTATTACCGGAAGAAAAAATCATCGCCGCCATCGAGCTCGCTCATCAACAAATCAAAAATGCTATTGCTATTCAAATTAACCTTGCCAACCAACTAAACAAAAAACCTCTTGTTGTTGACAGTATTCCTCTTGCTCCCGAATTGATCGACCTAACCCAACAATTTTTTAACGAACATCAAGTATTTGAAACCATCAAATCTGCCGACAAAAAACAACGCGACCATGTCATCAAGCCGTTGCACGACCAGTTTATCGCTCAATTCTCTTCTGAATTAGACTTGGATGACACTTCTTCAACCGCCACCTCCAAATTTTCCTCATCCGATCTCTCTCAAGCTTGGGAAGAAATTCTTACTCATCATATTCGCCAACAAATTTTTCAAACCGATACTCGTCTCGATGGCCGACACCTCAATGAAATTCGTCCCATCGAATGCGAAATTGATCTGTCACCACGCGTTCACGGCTGCGGACTATTTACTCGCGGTTACACTCAAATACTCACCAGCGTCACCCTCGGTTCCACCAGCGACGAACAGATTGTCGAAGGCATGTCCCAAGAAACCACCAAACGTTACATGCACCACTACAACTTTCCTCCCTACTCCACCGGTGAAGTCCGCCCCTTGCGCGGTCCCGGTCGACGAGAAATCGGTCACGGTGCTCTAGCCGAAAAAGCCCTTGCTCCAGTTATTCCCGGCAAAGAAGATTTTCCTTATACAATTCGCGTCGTCTCCGAAGCACTATCTTCTGACGGCTCAACTTCCATGGGCTCCACTTGCGGCAGTACCCTCGCTCTCATGGCCGCCGGCGTTCCTATCAAAACTCCCATTTCCGGTATCGCCATGGGACTCATGATTGATGAAAACAACAATTACAAAATTCTCTCCGACATCGCCGGCCACGAAGATCATTATGGTGACATGGATTTTAAAGTCACCGGCTCAGCAGACGGCATCACCGCTTTGCAAATGGACATCAAAGTCCAAGGCATTAGTCACGCCATCATTCGTGACGCCATTATGTCCGCCAAAGAAGGTCGCTTGCATATTCTCAACAAAATTCTAGCCGCTATTCCCGCTCCCCGCACCGAATTGTCACCTTATGCTCCTCGCCTCATTATCTTGCAAATCAAACCTGAACAAATCGGCACCATCATCGGTCCCGGCGGTAAAAATATTAATGAAATCATCGACAAAACCGACACTACCATCGACATCGAAGACGATGGTCACGTATTCATCTTCGGCAACGACGCTGCCAAATGCCAACAAGCTGCCGACATTATCAAAAACATGACTCGAGAAATAAAACCCGGTGAAATTTTCGAAGGCAAAGTTACCCGCATTATGGACTTTGGCGCTTTTGTAGAAATCCTGCCCAAACAAGAAGGTTTGGTCCATATCTCTGAACTGGCGCCATATCGCGTCAACAAAGTCACGGACATCGTCAAAGTCGGCGATAAAATCAAAGTCAAAGTATCCGAAATTGACTCACAGGGACGTATCAATCTCTCAGCCAAAGCTTTGCTGGTTGATAAGTCCAAAACCAGCGATAAACCAAAATATAAATAATCCGCTAGCAATAATATACTTTTCTTGCTTAATAAAAATGTGTTATTAAGCGAAAACAACATCTCACTGTGATATGATCAAACGTTTCTTTCAATTTTTGACAATCTTTTTTTGCTCACTGTCTTTTCTTTCGTGTCAAATAAACATCAATCATTCCGCCAATCCGTCGTCTGCTCCATCATCCACTCCCGGATTATCATACCTGATTTTATCCCACAATTCCCAAACCCCTTTCGCCGTTTCATTACAAAATACTATTATTAACCTCTATCCCGAACCGGAATTTATCCGCCAAATTGAGTCCAACCTTACTCCATATCTCACTTCTTATTATCACTGTTTTTTCCAAACCAATCCTTCCGGCCAAATAGACTACACTATTGAGATTCCCCTGCAAAAAACTATTGCCACCGAACAACTATCTCATCTTTCCTCTTCTCTTTATCAACTATCAATCCAAAACGACATTCTAGTTATTTCCACCTCCCCACCCGCCACCGATTACTCACTTATTGCTCCTTCCACCGACGACCTGCTTACCATCATATATTTCGATTATTATCCTTTAATTTCTTCCACTCATTCACTTACTCCGGAACAACAACTCAACCACTTCAACCTCCAACAACTTTTTTCTTACCTGCCTCTCTCGATCAAAGAAAACAACAACCAAATCATTATCAATCAACCACCGCCCGCCACTATCAATCCGGTTACCGCCACTGCCATCAATTTTCATCCTCAAGCCAACTCAATATTTTTCCGACAGCAATTCAATGATTTGTTGAACACCATATTGCACCCGTATTTTTTGACTAATAATCTTTTTTCTAATTCAGCCGTTGACATCGTTCATTTGGATATTGACCAAAATAATTACTTATTGTCATACCAATTCTCCGACAACGAAGCTGCCACCGATATTTTTAATACTCTCAAAAACTCCCTTTCCTCGCAAAATACCTACCACCAGCAAACCAAACTTCTACCCGACAACACTTCTTCTACGTTGTATCAACCTGACCCAACCAGCAAATTAACCGTTACCACCGACTCCCAAACTATTCTTTTCGCCAACAATGCCCAAATTTCTCTCGACAATCAACAAATAATTTTTACCAATTCCACCGACCAATCATTGTCCTCCAATCTGCCCAATCAAATTAATTTTTCCAATCTATCCACTATTTATCCTTTTTTGCAATCCGTCGATTATCTCAAATCCATCCAATTTTATATTTCCGACCACAACCAGCTGAGCGGATACATCATCAAATAATGAACCAAAAACTCACCCAAATTATTCAACAAATTTCCACCTGCCAACAATGTCCATTGAGTACCACTCGCACCAATGTTGTACCTGGCTGCGGCAACCCCCATGCCGAAATTATGTTTGTCGGTGAAGGCCCGGGCAAAAATGAAGATCTGCAAGGTATTCCGTTTGTCGGTGCTGCCGGCAAATACCTTGACCAATTGCTAAACTCCATCCACCTCTCTCGTGCCGACATCTTCATTACCAATATCGTCAAATGTCGTCCACCCGGCAACCGCGACCCCTTGCCCACCGAAATCGACATTTGCTCTCCCTATCTAACTCGGCAAACCGAATTAATCAAACCTTTGCTTATCTGCACTCTAGGCCGTCACGCCATGAATTTTTTTATTCCCAACCTGCGTATTTCTCATGATCACGGTCAGCCCAAACGCTATCGTAATCAAGTATATCTGCCACTTTATCATCCGGCTGCCGGATTATACAATCCCAACACTCGCACCGACATCGAAAAAGATTTTCTCAAAATTCCTCTCGTTTTACAAAAAATTAAAGACAACAAATAAATTTATTAAAAATATTTTATCCAAATAAACATTTTAACCATATAATCATTAATACTTTATTCATGAATATCAAATCACAATTTACTACCAAACAAATTCAAACCTCCATCAACAAAGTTAAAGCCACCAAAACACAGGAAGCCATCAAACAATCGGAAATGGAGAAAAAACTAATTGATAAACTCAAAAAACACAAGACGACTCAACAGCAAATAAAAAAAACCTCTCACCACTCCAAGTCAAATAATTATTCAACCAAATCTCATTCTCGTCCTCATCCTCACTCCCAACCTCCCAAACCAAAAATTAAATTTCAAGGCAAAAAACTCCGTATCATTGCTATCGGTGGCTATGAAGAAGTAGGAAAAAATTGTACCGCCATCGAATACGACAACGACATTATCCTCATCGATCTTGGTTTTCAATTTCCTCGTACCGATATGCTCGGTGTCGACTATGTTTTACCAGATTTAAATTACATCATCAAAAATCGTACCAAACTACGCGGTGTTTTTATCACTCACGGCCATCTTGATCATACCGGCGCCATCCCCTACATCATTAACAAAATCGGTTATCCTCCCATTTTCTCTTCCCGTTTGACTCTCAGCCTCATCAAACAACGGCTCACTGAATTTCCCGACATCAATGCTGTTATGAAACAAATCGATCCTGAAAAGGACAAGCTTAAATTGGGTAATTTCAATATTGAATTTTTCCGCGTCAATCAAGATCGGAAGAGCGTCGTGTAGGGAAAGAGTGTACCATCCAGTGTAGAT
>ERZ795059.5968-NODE-5968-length-10930-cov-4.940598_pt1 | contig 10930 bp, 10 predicted proteins | sample MGYA00375143_ERZ795059 | MGnify/ENA primary metagenome ERZ795059 (study PRJEB30188, sample SAMN05720168) | activated sludge metagenome | isolation source: Anaerobic digester | place: USA | collected 2015-01-07 ... | reverse complement strand
AAATCCGTCAAACAAAAACTCGTTGAACGCAACATGATTCCCAAAGACACCAACTCGTTATAAATTCGGCTAATATATTCTTCACTTCTTCCCAACGCTTTTGCCGCCTCGGGGACGACAATCCAGCGTGTCTCTACTTCGGCAAAAAACAACTTCAACAAATTCACATAAGCCGGATTGGCGTTAACCAAAACCACAAGTCGAGACACCTGTTCTTGATCGATTCCTTTCATCGCGACCTCCTTTTTGACGGAACAAATTAATTTAATTTACCCAATATCATTTTTAATGTCAACAAAAAGACCGCTCCGCCGATGTGGCGGGGCGGCTCTTGTCTGGTAGACTGCTCAAACAAGCCTCCTGTGCACAAATTCACGCAACACTCGCCGACCGCGAGACGTCAGATGGACGAGAGTTCCCTGCTGCGAGATAAGGTCTTGATTTGCCAACACTCGCAAAACGGTAGCCAACCGCTCCTCGCTCCAGCAAAGCTGCGTACAGATCTCCTCTGCGTAAAATCCCAGATCCTCTTGTTCATGAAAGATCCTGAAAAATTTCAAAACCTCCCGATCTTCCCCGAACGCGGCGACTGCTCCTTGTTCCAACATGACACTATCCTCCTCGCCACGCCAACGCGTCTACCGAAACTTCGCCAAGTGTTGGTCGAAGCTCCGCAGAGCGAAGGCGAGTTGCAACTGCGGTTACCTCATCTTTTCATTCCAATAATTATCCAAATCCATCGCTCGTTCATTAAAAACATTGCCCAATTCTTCCAACTGATCAACAATTACCAAATACTTTTTCTCAATAATAACATTATCAAATAAAATTCCTTTAATCTCATCTATTTTATAATGCGCAAAATTGTTTCTTAAAAATTTATACAACACGCCGATTTGTTTATCGAGATCCAACGATGCCTTGGTTTTAATGGCGTCCAATTCTTGATATTTCACATCCTGTTCTTTTAGTTCTATTATTCTCAACACCATTGCCCTCTCATTCGCAAAACTGGCCGTATCATCTTTATAAGCAGAAAAAAACTGTTTCATTTTTGCCAAAATACGTTCATCTTTTTCTTTGTAATTTTTATATTCTTCTACGCACTTATTCGTCAACTCTTCAATTTCTTCAACTTTTTCCAATTTTGCAAACGACGCAAAACTCGGGACGTGTTGACTATTTAGTTTATAACAATTAGGGTATTCTTTTTCTTCCTCTACGATAAATTGCTCGTCCCAAACATCAAAAAAATTTTTACTGCTTTGCATCTTTATTTCGGCAGTAATATTTTCTCCTATTTTTTCCGCTACAATAATCACCGCCTTCACCATCACCCAACAAATAAAAATATTAACACTCAAAACAACCGCTGAAGTTCCCACTATCAAAAATATTTCGTTTATCTTCCTTTTCATAATTTATGAATTTATATTTTTTATAACTTAATTATAACACAAAAGACGCCCCACAACAGGTGAGGCATCTTTTTGTTTATCTTATTTCATTGTTTCTTCGGACTTGTCTTGTTCTGCCAAAGAAAGATTGGCCACTGTGTCATCCGAGAGTTTGAATCGCATAATGCGTACGCCTTGTGTATCCCGTCCAAGGACGCTAATACTGCCATATGGCAAGCGAATCACTTGTCCTTTCTTGGAAATCACAATCAAATCTTTTTCTTTTGATTCCGTCTCATCGACGATAAACCCGGCAACCACTTTGCCTGTTTTGCTGGAAACTTTTGCTGTTCGCACGCCAGATCCGCCACGATTCTGAACTTTATAATGCTTCAGCTCCGTTCGCTTACCGAATCCATTTTCCATTACCACGAGAACTTCCAACGTTTTTATTGCTTCGGGATTTATTACATCCATTCCAATTACCTTATCCCCATTCTTCAACTTAATGCCGCGTACACCTGCCGCTGTACGTCCCATATCTCGCACATCTCCTTCTTTAAATCTGATCGATTGTCCCTTATTGGAAATCAAACTAATTTCATTGTTGCCTTTCGTCGGCTTTACCCACTTCAAACTATCTCCCGGATTCAATTTAATCGCGATCAAACCGGAACGACGCACATTTGCAAAATCCTCAATTGCCGTTTTTTTAATTGTGCCTTGTTCTGTCACCATAATCAGATATTTCACTGCTTTTAGATCCGCGACTGGCAAAATCGTCGATACTTTTTCTTCGGGCGCCAACTGCAAAAAATTAACCAAAGCCTGTCCCTTGGCTGTTCTTGTTCCCATCGGCAAATCATATGCCTTCAATTGAAATACTCGACCCTTGGAAGTAAAGAAAAGCAAATCATTGTGCGTCATTGTGGTAAAGAATTGCTCGACGACGTCTTCCTCTTTTGTTGTTAATCCGATCACGCCTTTGCCGCCACGATGTTGCGATTTAAATGTGTCCATTGGCATTCTCTTGATATATCCATCACGAGTGACTGCCACAATTGTTCCTTCATTGGGGACCAAATCCTCTTGAGAAAATTCACCGACCGGAGATTTGATAATCTTCGTTTTTCGCTCATCGCCATATTTCTCTTTAATATCTTTCATTTCGGTCTCGATAATTCCCAAAATCTTCTTTTCCGAAGCCAAAATTTCTTTGTATCCTTTTATTTGTTCTTTTTTCTCGGACAACTCATTCTCAATTTTCAATCTTTCCAAGTTAGCCAAATTCTGCAAACGCATTTCCAAAATTGCAGTCGCTTGTATATCGCTAAATTTAAATCTACTGATCAATTCTCTTTTCGCTTCTTCTCTGTCTTTTGATTTTTTAATTAACTTAATAATTTCATCAATATTATCAATCGCCTTCTTCAATCCTTCCAGAATATGCGCCCGTTCTTCCGCTTTGCGCAAATCATACTCCGTTCTTCTTCTTACCACTTCTTGTCTGTGTTTTACGAAATATTCAATAATGTCTTTTAAATTTAAAACACGCGGCTGAATACCATCCACTAGCGCCAACATGTTTACGTCAAAATTAGATTGCAACGCCGTTAATTTAAACATGCGATTCAACACCTTTTTCGGATATGCGTCCCGCTTCAATTCGATCACAATTCGAACACCGTCTTTATTGGACTCATCGCGAATATCTTTAATTCCTTCCAATTTCTTGTCTTTTACCAACTCCGCCATTTTTTCCAACAAAGTTGCTTTGTTCAGTTGATATGGGATCTCCGAAACAATAATTTTAAATTGACCGGCCTTGTCTTCGACAATCTCCGTCTTTCCACGCATTACAATTTTACCTTTGCCCGTCGTGTACGCGCTACGAATTTCTTTAATATCATAAATAATACCCCCGGTTGGAAAATCCGGTCCCGGCACTATCTCGCAAAGTTCTTCAATATCGCATTTTGGGTTTTCAATATAATGCGCAATTGCGTCGCACAATTCACCCAAATTGTGTGGTGGAATTTTTGTCGCCATACCGACGGCGATACCGACTGTGCCATTCAAAAGCAAATTTGGTAATTTCGAAGGTAAAACTTGTGGCTCTTTATGAGCGCCGTCATAATTTGGAATAAAATTGACCGTTTCTTTATCCAAATCAAATAATAATTCTTCAGCAATCGCTCGCAATTTCGCTTCCGTATAACGCATCGCAGCCGCTGAATCGCCATCCATCGAACCAAAGTTACCTTGTCCGTGAATCAACTGATACCTCATGGCAAAATCTTGCGCCAAACGAACCATACTATCGTATACCGCCACATCGCCATGCGGATGATACTTACCAAGCACTTCACCGACGACGGTCGCTGATTTCCTAAATTTTACATTGGACCGTAAACCCATGTTCCACATCGCATACAAGATACGTCGATGCACCGGTTTCAAACCGTCTCGCACATCTGGCAAAGCGCGTTGCACAATTACCGACATCGCATAATCGATATAACAATTTTCCATTTCATTAACAATGGAAACCCCCTCTACGCGATTACCTGGGATTACTGATTCTTCATTTATTTTTTCCTTTTTCGCCATATTTTATATATCTAGAAATTTTATAATTTTATTATTTTGTCTCCGGCAACTGTCCGACCGGCGCTGTCACTGTGTCCTCTTTTATTTTTTGTTGTTCATTTTTTTCTTGTTGTTCTTCTTTTATCTTTTGAATTTCCGCATCACCTTGTTTCAAAATATTTCCCGCACCATCAAACATATCCAACACTTCTTGCGTCGCTTGTTCCGATGTTTTATTCACTTGCGCCGCAGTTTCCTCATTAATTTTCTCAAAATTATATTTCATCGAAAAAAGCCACCCTGTAAAAATTATTCCCGCACAAATAATTACACAGACCCACAAAAGCAAATACTTCGAATTTGATTGATTTTGATCGTGTTCTTGCTTCGCCTCCCCCATATGATTTTTAATTAAAAACAAATTAAATAATTACGCTTTTTCCAAAATAACCAATTTTATTTCTTCTTGCGGTAAATCTTTTTTTGAAACTTTTAATTTTGGCAAAACTTCCGCCTTTTCTCCCATTTCTCTTTTAAATTTTTCCAAACCATCCAACTCTCCATTCATTCCTTCTATATTATAATGCATAGGGATAACAATTCTTGGTTCCAACACGCGTACCAATTCCGCCGCTTCTTTCGCATCAAGTGTTTTTTTGCCGCCTATTGGAATCAATAAAATATCGATGTCCCCCAATTTATCAATTTGCTGATTGGATAACTGTACGCACAAATCCCCCAAGTGGACAACATTCACTCCGCCGATATCAAATCTAAAAATTGTTGATTTGCCCTGCTCCGCTCCGTCTTTTTTGTCGTGAAATGCCCCTACGCCTTGAATCAAAACATCTTTTACTTCATATTCTCCTGGTCTATCAAACAACAACGGCAACGCTTCTTCTACGCCAGCAACCTCCTCCACATTGTTGTGGCCCTCATGCTGATGACTTACCGTCACAATATCTGCTTTTACTTTTGGCAATCGCAAACCGACGCTCTTGCCATACGGATCAGTCACAATGGTCACCGATTTATCCCCTTTTATTTTTTCTTCAATTTTAAAACATGAATACCCGAGCCATGATATATACATAAAGCATTAAATCAAAAGTTAAAAATAAAAAATAAAAAGTCCTGCTGTTTTTTTCACTAACTTTTAATTTTTAATTTTTCACTTTTAACTTCGTTAAACAATCCCAGTTTACCATAAAAATTTAAACAAGTAAATTCTTATTATTTACAAAATTTAAAATAGAGCCCTTTTTGGCCCTTTGGCGACATATCTGCTTTTTTTCGTTTTTCAGTTTCTTTTTTCTTGAAATAATTTTTCTAAAACAGTATCCTTGTCTCATACCCAAAAAAACACAAGGGGGTTGAGATGCTTCGCTATGCGCCAGACCACGGTACCTTCGGGACATTAATTAAAAAACACGCAGAACAAGCAAAACAACACCTCCGCCAATTTTGGCACCATCTGATTCGCTGCGAATTCAACCAGGCCACTCAAGCTTGGCGCGAATATCGCAATTTCAAAATCATGGAAAAAGCATTTAAAACTCATCTTAAGGGATGATCTTTGCACCTTACCGACACGCAACGTGTCGGTTTTTATCTAATTTTAGAAACACTTGTTTGTTATTTAACCACCGCATCTGAGAACCGGTCCACTCTTGACAAAAAACAAGTTTTCGATAGAATGTAAATAACTCATTGAAAGGAGTAACTACACAATGCCGAAGAAAAAAATCGATGTTGCCAAGGCGACTTCCAAGATGCAGGAACTTTTAGATAAAGATTCTGTGCTTGCGTCTTTGCCAAAAGTTGGCGACATTATCAAAGGAAAAGTTATCAGTGCGAACAAAAAAGAAGTCCTTTTGGACATCGAAGGGATGACTACGGGAATTATCCGTGGTAAAGAACTCTGCAACGAACTTGCCGAATTCTCCGAATTAAAACCAGGCGCTGATGCCGAAGCAACCGTCCTCGAACTCGAAAACGAGAAAGGCATGCTCGAACTGTCATTCCGCTACGCTGGTCACCAGAAAACTTGGGCTGTCTTGGAAAAAGCGAAAGCCGAAAACCAAACAGTACAGGCGAAAATCAACGACGCCAACAAAGGCGGCTTGTTGATTACCGTCAATCACGTCCCTGGTTTCCTGCCTGTTTCTCAATTAAGTCCTGAATTCTATCCTCGTATTCAAGGCGGGGATAAAAACAAAATTTTAGAGAAACTAAAAAGCTACGTTGGCAAGAATTTCCCTGTGAAAATCTTAGACTTCAACGAAGAATCTGAAAAATTGATCGTTTCCGAAAAAGCCGCTTGGGAAGAAACGCAAAAAGAGATCTTCAGCAAGTACAAAGTTGGTGATGTGATCGAAGGAAAAATCACCGCTGTCACGGATTTTGGCGCTTTCGTCGAATTCGGTGAAAAACTTGAAGGTTTGATTCATATCTCTGAATTGGCCTGGCAACGCATCGACAACCCGTCTGATTTATTCAAAGTTGGCGACATGATCAAAGCGGAAATCATCAAAATTGATGGTTCAAAAATCTTCTTATCTAGCAAAAAATTACATACGGATCCTTGGAAAAATGTTGGCGAAAAATACAAAATTGGTGATATCGTTGAAGGCACAGTCCTCAAAGTAACACCTTTTGGTCTCTTCGTGGAACTCGATAAAGATATCCACGGACTTGCCCACATCTCTGAATTATCCACAAAACCAATCTCTTCCACAGATACTATTGCCAAATCGGGCCAACTCATGAAGTTCAAAATTGTCTCAATCGAACCGACTGAACATCGACTCGGTTTAAGTCTAAAATCTTTAGACAAAAAGGAAGAAAAAACTGAAGAAAAAATCGACGAAAAGAAAGAAGAAAAAGCTGAATAAAGGCTGCATAAACAAAACGCTTCCGCCCAAAAACGGAGCGTTTTGTTTTTCTCCTAAATTGTAAGCATTTATTTATTGTCGCTTCAAACCCATTGTCAAAAACCCAAAACAATGCTAAACTAAAGATACAATAATTAATAAACTATTGTTTTTGGACGCAAAGAAAGTTTTTGGTCGACATAGCTGAAGTTCAACTATTTATCTCTTCACGCTCGTTGCGTGATATAAAAAAATGATTAAATTAAGCCAAAAAAAGTCAACTTCCAGTTAATACTCGCACCTCCGAGCTCTTTTGGCTTTACTTCAACTTTCCCCTAAAACCTTCTTGTCTACAAAAGCAAGCTATATTATGTTTTATCCAATAATTGGCGTCATCGCCTTGATTATTGGTTTAATAATCGGTTACTTCGTCCGAAAAAAGATTGCCCAGACAGAAGCGGATTCTTTGGAAGCCAAGATGCAAACCATGGTCGAAGAAGCGAAAAGCAAACATCAAGAAATTCTTCTCAAAGCGAACGACAAAGCGCTTTCCATTATTTCCGAAGCGAAACGCGAAGAAGAAGCTCGTCGTTCTGAACTCAAAGGCATTCAAGCCAGATTGGAAAAAAGAGAAACATTGTTTGACCAAAAATTATTAGACCTAGAATCAAAACAAACAAAATTACAAGAACGAGCCAAACAACTTGAAGACGTCAAGGCTCAAATTCAACAAATCAAAGACGAACAATCCAAAAAATTGGAACAAATAGCTGGTTTAAATCCTGAAGAAGCAAAACAAATTCTCTTGACCAATATCGAAAAAGATATGGCCGAGACATTGTTGAATCGAGTCCGAAAACTCGAAGATGAAAACTCCACCGCTTTGGAAAACCAAGCAAAAAAAATCCTTTCTTTGGTTATTCAACGTTGTTCCGTTTCTCACGCCGTCGAATCTACGACCACTATTATTGATTTGCCGTCCGAAGAAATGAAAGGTCGCATTATTGGTCGTGAGGGTCGTAATATTCGCACTATCGAACAACTAACAGGTACGGAAATCATCGTTGATGATACACCCCAAGTTATTACTATTTCCGGATTCAGTCCTATTCGCCGTCATGTGGCCAAACGCGCTCTGGAAAAATTAATTATTGATGGACGTATTCACCCGGCCAGAATCGAAGAAGCCATCGAAGAAGCGCGCAAAGAAATCGCAATGGAAGTCAAGAAAGCCGGAGAAGATGCCGCCTATGAAGTCGGCGTCGCCGGTCTTGATCCGAAACTGATTCAAATCGTTGGTCGCTTAAAATATCGTACTAGTTACGGCCAAAACGTTTTACAACACAGCATCGAAGTTGCGCATCTCTCCGCTTTAATTGCCGAAGAACTGGGCGCCAATGTCCCTGTCGCGAAAAAAGGTGGTTTCTTGCACGATATTGGCAAAGCCGTGGATCACGAAATTCAAGGTACTCACCCTGAAATTGGTCGCGATATTGCCAAAAAATTCAACCTTCCGGAAGAAATTATCAATCCTATTCTTTACCATCACGAAGACAAACCGCCGACATTGGAGGCGGTAATCGTCAAAGTGGCCGACGCCATTTCTGGTGCCAGACCCGGAGCTCGTAAAGATACTTACGAAAGATATTTACAAAGACTCGAAGAGCTTGAAAACATTGCGGAAAGACAAGAAGGCGTGGATAAAGTTTACGCTTTACAAGCCGGCCGCGAAGTTCGTGTTTTCGTCGAACCGCAAAAAATATCCGACATCGATGCTCAAAAATTGGCCGAAAAAATCGCCAAAGAGATCGAAGCGGAACTCAAATATCCCGGTGAAATCAAAGTTACAATCATTCGTGAAAGTCGCGTTATCGAATACGCTCGATAATCAAACGAAAAAGAAGGCCACTCGGCCTTCTTTTTTTTATAAAAAATACTCACAGTTTGACTGCGAGTATATCGACTACATCCACACCACCGATTTTTTCGTTCGATGAAACTGAAAATTACACTCACTTTCATTTGGCAAAATTTCCAATGAAACATTCTCCAAACAAGGAAAAAACTTGGAATACCTAAATGCTTTTTTCATTTCTCTTATCCACGATTCCAACGAAATTTCTTTTTCATGGGATCGCTCCAAGAAACAACTCCGTAACGTCATTGTTATATTGCTTTTTAGACGTTTCCACTCTTCGCGCCATTCATCACTTTCTTCGACATCAATTCGCACTTTCACCACCAAAGTCACGATCACGATCGCTCGAATGTTTTTAAAAGTCAGGGGAACGCTTATAAAGAAGGCCTCTCTATGAATTTTCTTAAAAAAAGTGAAGATCAAAAGCTTACACGCCAGAAAAGCCACCAATATCCCCGCCCAAATCGCACCCAACCCCCACCATTGTCCGGAGACAAAACCAAGAATCAACGTTATCGTCAACAAAATCATAAGTCCCACAACACCCATCACGAACTGCGCTTTTTTATACAATCTTTTCAACTCAATATCTGACATTTCACTGACTCTTTTTTTCTTCATTCTTTGACGAGCTTTTCGAAATTCAACTCTGCTTGCAATGCATACTTCATCGGGCTTCCAAAAGCACAAACATTGGAAATCTCATACAGTGTTCGCAAATTAATTGCATCAATTTTCTCTGGAACAAATCCATGAATCTTGTCCAAAACTTCTCGCAAACCGTTTTCCAAAATAACGCGAAAAGTTTGATCGATTTTTGCTGAATTAAAATTCGCTCCATGTCCCTTTACCAAAGCCACTATTGCTTCGTTCTCATCTCTTACTCTCATCTTCGCCAACAACGACACCTGGAAAACGCCGTTCTTTGTTCCAAAAGAAGACTCGTCCAGCTTCACTCGCCGTTCTCTCAAATCTACCAACCAATAATCATGGAACCACGGCAAAACAATTGATACCGGCCAACGAAAAATTTTGAATTTTCGCGTCAAAAAGGTTCGCCGAACAAGCACCTCGTCATGTCCGGGAACAACAAGGGAATACTTCATCCCTAGAGAAAAACAAATTGCGAAAAAGAGAAAGGAAATCACAGAAATCAAATAAACATCGGCAAACAAAAAATAAATCGCAAAAAACAAATCCCATAAAGAAACTAGAAAAAAAATTGCCGCCTCGCTTCTTCTATCTTTCATTACCCACCTCCTCGTCATGCTTTCGCTCTGAGTTTATCGAAAAAGGCAAAAGACACCTCCGTTCTAGTCGTAATTTGTAACCGTATTCAAAGAACAACTTTATATCAGAGTAAAGAAAAGACTTTCTTTTGTCAACAAACTACTTGTCTTAATTTAGCTATTTTGCTACTATTTAATTATCTTAATTAGAAAATCAATCGCTAGTCGCTAGTCACTAGCCCCATCGTCCCTAGTTACCAGCTCCTAGTCCCCACAATATGTCACAACTAAAAATAGTCTTCCTCGGCGATATTATGGGCAAAATCGGCCGCAACGCCGTAAAAAAAGTTTTGCCAGAAATAAAAAAACAATACGAACCCGATTTGATAATCGCCAACGCAGAAAATCTCGCGCACGGCAAAGGTATCACAAACGACACCCTAAAAGAGATGATGACTGCCGGAGTAGATTTTTTCACTTCTGGAGATCATGTTTGGGATAATCCCGAAAGCGAACAAATTCTCAACGAAAAAAAACTGCCCATCATTCGACCGGCAAATTATCCGGACGGCGTGGCTGGTGATGGATACAAAATTATTGAGATTGGCACCAAGAAAGTTTTAATTATCAACTTACTCGGTCGCGTCTTTTTCCGCATCAATCCTGATTGCCCTTTTCGCACTCTGGAAAAAATTCTCGAAGAGACAAAACATGAAAAACTTTCCGCTATTATTGTCGACATGCACGCGGAAGCCACTTCCGAAAAAAACAGCATCGGCCGTTATTTTGATGGCCAAGTAAGCGCTCTTGTAGGCACACACACACATATTCAAACAGCGGATGAACAAATTCTCCCCGGAGGTACTGCCTATATTACCGATACTGGTTCTTGCGCCGCCAAACATTCCAGTCTTGGAGTCACTC
>ERZ795059.5966-NODE-5966-length-10932-cov-5.951641_pt1 | contig 10932 bp, 10 predicted proteins | sample MGYA00375143_ERZ795059 | MGnify/ENA primary metagenome ERZ795059 (study PRJEB30188, sample SAMN05720168) | activated sludge metagenome | isolation source: Anaerobic digester | place: USA | collected 2015-01-07 ... | reverse complement strand
CGTTGGCGGCAGTTCTACAACCAATTCATCAGCTTGAAGGGGCCGCCGGAAAAAGTGGCCCGCGCATTCTCCATCGGGTTGTGGATCGGCTGGTTTCCGATCATCGGCACGCACAGCATCATGACTGTGGCGGCGGGCGCGATCTTTCGTCTGAGCGTCCCGGCGATTTTTCTCGCCTCGTGGATCTGCAACCCGCTGACCATCCCTTTTTTGCTGCTGGCCGATTATAAAGTCGGCAGTCTGTACGTCGGCGAGGCGGACATCAGCGGCGTCCAGTTACACACGCTGACCTTTCAGCAGATGATCGCCCTCGGTTGGAACGTCCAGTTCCCGATGATCGTCGGCGGCGTTATTCTGGGCACGCTCACCGCGCTTGTCGCCTACTACCCGATCAAATATTGGGTCGTGCGCATTCGCCGGCACGGCGCCCAACCCAAACCGCTCGAGCCCCAATCATGACCGCCCAGCCGCCGGTGGAGGCGAAAAAGTCGCTCGGCCAGAATTGGCTGACCGATCAGAACATCGCCCGCAAGCTGCTGGACGCCCTCGCGCCCGTTGCCGGCGAAACCGTATTGGAGATCGGACCGGGCGGCGGCGCGTTGACCCAGCCGCTCTTGGCGCGCACCGACAAGGTGATCGCCGTGGAGATCGACGGGCGGCTGCTGGATCACCTGCGCGAAACCTTTAGCGAACGCATCGAGTTGATCCACGCCGACATCCTCGACATCGACCTGACCGAGCTGGCCGCGCGTTGCGGCGGCAGCTTGGTTGTGTTGGGCAACCTGCCCTATTACGCCTCGAGTCCGATCCTCTTCCATCTGCTGTCCCACCGAACCGCTTTGTCGCGCGCCGTGCTGACCCTGCAGAAGGAGGTCGTCGAGCGCTGCATCGCCGGGCCGGGCACCAAGGATTACGGCAGCCTCGCCGTGCAGTTGACGCTAGCCGCGAAGGTCAAGCGTTTGTTCACGATTTCGCCGAACGTCTTCCGCCCACGCCCGGGCGTGGAATCAGCCGCGATGCTGGTGGATTTCACGGCGCCGCATCCGCGCCAGCCCCGCGATCCCGCGCTGCTGGAGAAGGTCGTGCGCGCCGCCTTCGGCCGTCGTCGCAAAACGCTGCGCAACGCTCTGGCCGCCGAACTGGGTGAAGATACGGCCGCTTACCTGCTCGAAGCCCTGGCGGAAAATCCCATGATCCGCGCCGAGCAACTGAGCGTCGAGCAGTTCGTCGACCTCGCCGACGCCCTGGCCGCGCGCGGACAATAAGGCCTTATTTCGTCTCGATTTTTCTTGCCGAAATCGCCCTTGTGTCCGATAAATCTCGGTGGTATGTTAAGCCGCCATTTTCGGGAGGCGGCGGAGTGTTTTGCCTGCGCTCCGACGTTTTTCACAACGTGACAGACGAAAAGGGAGCTTGTGGACAAACCGCGGCATATCGTGGTTGAGGGGCCGATCGGGGTAGGCAAAACCAGCCTCGTCAGCCTGTTGGCCGAACGGCTCAAGGCACGGGCCATTTTCGAACGGCCCGAGGAAAACCCTTTTCTGGAAGGGTTTTACCGCGACAAAAAGCGGTACGCCTTTCAGACGCAGCTCTTTTTTCTCGTGTCGCGCTACCGGCAGCAGCGCGAACTGATCCAGCAGGATCTGTTCGCACGCAACACGGTGTGCGACTATATGTTCGCGAAAGACAAGATTTTCGCGCACCTGAATTTATCCGACGACGAACGTCGGTTGTACGGTCAGATCTATGAGATTCTGGAACGCGAGGTGGTCACGCCGGACCTGGTCATCTATCTGGTGGCCGATCCGCGGATTCTGATGGAGCGGATCCAACGTCGAAACTTCCGCTATGAACGACCGCTAACCATCGACTACCTCGAGGAACTGACGGCCGCGTACAGCAAATTCTTTTTTGCGTACGACGCAAGCCCGCTGTTGGTGGTCAACACCAGCGACATCGATTTCGTCTACAACCCCGACGATTTCGAAGCCCTGGTGCAACAGGTGACCTCCCATCGGCGCGGCACGAAACAATTTATTCCGCTTGGATCCGGCTGAGCCGGACCGGGACGGGCAAAGCGATCGGATTTCGCTGTACATCGTTGCGCGATGTGGTGGCCCCTTCCGGTATATCCATGCACCGGGAAGGGGTTTTTATTTAAAACCCCGCCCATGAGAGGATGCGGATGCTGGTTCTGGAAACCGCCGCGAAAATGCAGGCCTTCTCCAAGGCGCAACGGGCCGACGGCAAGACCATCGGTTTCGTGCCGACGATGGGCTACCTGCACGAGGGCCATCTGGCGCTGATGCGCAAGGCGCGCGAACTGGCCGACGTGGTGGTGCTGAGCATCTTCGTCAATCCGACGCAGTTCGGCAAAAACGAGGACCTCGACAAATACCCGCGCGACTTCGACCGCGACAGCAAACTGGCCGATTCGGTCGGCGTCGATGTGATTTTTTTCCCCAAGCCCGAGGAAATGTACCCCGCCGGCTACCAGACGAGCATTTCGCTGGCGAACCTGCCCACCGTGTTGTGCGGCAAAAGCCGGCCGGTGCATTTCGGCGGCGTGGCCACGGTGTGCTGCAAGCTGTTCAATATCGTGCAGCCCCATTTCGCGGTCTTCGGGAAAAAGGACTACCAGCAATTTCTGGTGGTCGGCCGCATGGTCAAGGATCTGAACATGGATCTGGAGATCATCGGCGCGCCGACCGTCCGCGAAAGCGACGGCTTGGCCATGAGCAGCCGCAACGTCTATCTCACGCCCGCGCAGCGGGCGCAGGCCCCGGCGCTCATCGAAGCCCTGCGCCGCGCTGAGAAGATGGTCGCGGCGGGCCATCGCGACCGCGATGAAATCCTTGCCGAGGTGCGGCACATCGTCGAAAGCCGCCCCGACGCGCGGATCGACTACGTGGAAATGCTTAAGTTGCCGGATCTTGTTGACGCCGCCGCCCAACCGGCGGGTGCGCACCTGCTGGCCCTGGCGGTGTTTTTCGGCAAGACCCGGTTGATCGACAATACGGTCCTGGAATTCGGACTTGCCGGTTAATTAAGGGGGGACGCACGATGCAGCGGAAAATGCTCAAATCCAAGATTCATCGCGCGACGGTGACCCAGGCGGATTTGCATTACGAAGGTTCGGTGACCATCGACGACTATTTGATGCGCGCCGCCGACATTCTGCCCAACGAGTTCGTTTCGATTTGGAACATCTCCAATGGGCAGCGGTTCGACACCTATGCCTTGCGCGGCGAACCGGGCAGCGGCGTGATCTGCGTCAACGGCGCGGCCGCGCGGATGGTCGCTCCCGGCGATCTGGTGATCATCGCCAGTTGGGTCCGCCTCGATGAAGCCGAAGCGCAGAATTGGGAGCCGCACCTGGTCTTCGTCGACGAACGCAACCGCATCAAAGCCGACACGCACATCGCGAGAATGAGCGCCATATGAACAAACGCCAAGAATTGATCGCCCTGTTGCACGAAAAATCCTTCCGCACCGGTGAGTTCATTCTTACCAGCGGCAAGAAAAGCAATTACTACATCGACGTGCGCGCCACCTCGACCGACCCCCACGGCGCGGCGTTGATCGGCGACCTGCTGCTGGAACGCGTTGCGTCCTTGGGCGGCGTGGACGCCGTGGCCGGTATGGTGCTCGGTGCGGTGCCGGTCGTCATGGGCGCGGTCGCCCGCAGCGTCGACGCGGGCACGCCCGTTTCCGCGCTGCTGGTGCGCAAGGAAGCCAAGGGCCACGGCCGCGGCAAGCGCATTGAAGGCACGATCGCGCCCGGCATGCGCGTGCTGATCGTCGACGATGTCGCCACCACCGCCGGCTCGACGCTCAAGACGATCGAGGCCGTGCTCGATGAAGTGCCCGCCGCGCAAATCGTCGGCGTCGTCGCCGTCGTCGACCGCAACGAAGGCGGCCGCGAGGCTGTCGCCGCCGCCGGCTACGAGCTGACCGCCCTGGTCACCGTCGACGAACTCTTCGCCCTCGGCGAGCGTCCGGTCGAATAATCCCCTGTAAATGAAAAACGGAAGCGCCCATCTTGAGCGCCCCCGTTTTTTTTACTTCCCGTCGGTGTTATTTCGCGCAGTTCGCGCAAGCGCAAGCTTCCTTGGCGCAGGCGCAGGCGCCGTTGTTCAGGCAATTACCGTCGGTGCATCCGCAATCGTTGCCGCATTGGCTCGCCGCAGCCGCGCATTGGCAATCGCCGCACTGGCAGTCGTCACCGCACGGACAGGTTTTCGCCGCCGAGTCGCCCCAGGCGGTTTGCGTAGTCATGATTCCCAGCGACAGCAACATTACGGCCGCGAAGGCCAAGGTAACCAGATTGATCTTTTTCATCGCTTTTCTCGCTTTCCGATCCGGCTATGGCCGAATCATTCAATGATTGTTGTGCTATTCCTTTTTCTCCAAACCGGAAGAAAGCGAATCTCAACAACGCATCACGCAAGAAAAGGCGGAAGGATGAAGGTTGGCAGGAATTTTCGCGAACGCCGGCGGCAGGGGAAAATTCGGAGTAGACAAGACCGAAGACGCTCCGGCGAAAGTGATTAACACCGTATCGGTGCGCGCCGGCTTCTCGGTGATAGCCATGGGACGATTCGTCCCATGGCACGTCGTGGAGGAATCTCGATGCGCGATGCCGCAGGCGTTGCATGGAGCGGGATCCGATGACGCCGCGGCATCATCCTTTTGCTCGTTATTGCGGCAACAATCGTGTGTTTCGGCGGCGCGGCCGGCGGCGAAGTTCTCGTGTGCGGCGCATACGCAGGGCAAGGTGAATACTGAATTCACCAAGATCACCACCAGAATCATCGAGCCGTATGCTTTCATCGCATCCCTACTATAATTATAAACATAGTAGGTAATTGTCGGTCGACTGTCAATGTTTTTTGATCCCCGGCCCAATTTTTCGCTATGGAATAGGTCGAAAACAACAAGGCGACCGCCGCCATGGCGATCGCCCCGTTGTTGTTTTCGTTTGCTTGGTTGCTTACATTTTATGCAGGATGGTCGAGTATTTGGGGAGGGCCCAAATCGCATCTTCCACTTCCAACTCGATCGCGTTGCATACCTGCCGCATTTCTTCGAGCGTCGCGCAGCCCGCATTGCCGAGGTAATCGGCGCAGCCGGCCAGATCCCTGTGCACCATCGCGTCGGCCTTGGCGAACACTTCGTCGATCGCATTCAGCCCGCTTTCGAAACGCTCGAACAGATTCTCCAGTTGGCCGATGTTCTTTTCCAGCAGTTTTCGGCCCTTGCCGCCGGGTGAAAGCACCGCGGCTGATGAAGCCATGCTTTGCAGATGTTTGATCAACGCCGGACGCACCTGTGTGCGCGCAATTTCTGCCAGCACGTTGAGCTCGAGCATCTTGATTTTCACGTACTGTTCACGCCGGACTTCCACCCGCGCATGTATTTCATGGCTGGTGAGCGTCTCGTACTTTTCGTACAGTTCGATCACCTCGGGCTGCAGATAGGTGCCCAATGCCTCGGGTGTGTTGCGGGCGGCGGGCAGATTGCGTTTTTTCGCCTCGGCGTGCCAGTCGTCCGAATAGTTGTTGCCGTCGAAGCGGATGTTTTCCACCTCATTGAGCGTGTCGCGGATGGCGGCCAGCGCGGCGTCCTTCACGTCCTCGAATTTTTCCTGATAGGCCGTGATGCGGTCGATCATCATTTCCAGTCCGGCGGCGACCATCAAATTCAGCGCCGTGGTCGATTCGGAAGTGTTCTGCGACGATCCCACCGCGCGGAATTCGAACTTGTTGCCGGTAAAGGCCACCGGCGAGGTGCGGTTGCGGTCGGTGGTGTCCAACGTGACGCCGGGTAGGTGACGGACCTTCAGGTCCAGACTCGCCTCGTGCAAATCGGCGATGTCCTTGCCGCCGGCGATCGCATCCAGCACCGCTGCAATGTACCCGCCGATGAACACCGACATGATCGGCGGCGGCGCCTCGTTCGCGCCCAGGCGATGGTCGTTGCCCGCGTCGGCCACCGACGCGCGCAGCAGCCCACTGTATTTGAACACGCCCAGCATGAACGCCGACAGAAACGCCAGGAACTGCACGTTGCGCTTGGGCGCTTCGCCCGGCTCCAGCAGGTTGTTTCCGTCGCTGTCCATCATCGACCAGTTCAGGTGCTTGCCCGAACCGTTCATCCCGGCGAACGGCTTTTCGTGCAGCAATACAGTCAGGTTGTGTTCGTCGGCCACCTGCCGCATGATCTCCATCGTTTGCAGGTTCTGGTCGACCGCCAGGTTCGCCTCGACAAATGTCGGCGCCAGTTCATATTGGTTGGGCGCCACTTCGTTGTGCCGCGTCTTGAATGGAATGCCCCGGTCGATCAGGATCTTTTCCACGTCTTCCATAAACGACAGCACGCGCGGACGGATCGACCCGAAGTAATGATCCTCGAACTGCTGCTGTTTCGCCGACGGCGCGCCCAGCAACGTGCGCCCGGTCAGCAGCAGGTCGAGCCGATCCTGGAAAATGCTCTTGTCGACCAGGAAGTATTCCTGCTCCGGCCCCACGGTCACCTTCACCTGCCGCGCGGTGCGGTTGCCGAACAGCTTGAGCATCCGGTACGCTTGCTTTTCCACCTGACCCAGGCTGCGCAGCAGCGGAGTTTTCAGGTCGAGCACTTCGCCGTTGTAGGACATGTACACCGACGGAATGACCAACGTCGCCGATTTGCTGCCGTTCATGATGAACGCCGGGGAGGTCGGATCCCACGCCGTGTAGCCGCGCGCCTCGAAGGTGCTGCGCATGCCGCCGGAGGGGAACGACGACGCGTCCGGTTCGCTCTGTATCAGTTGGCCGCCGGAGAACCGCTCAATCGGCCGGCCGTCTTCCAGGGTCAAAAACGCATCGTGCTTTTCGGCGGTGACGCCCCGCTGCGGCTGGAACCAGTGCGTGAAGTGCGTCGCGCCGTGATCCTGCGCCCATTCCTTCATCGCGTGGGCAACCTGGTCGGCCAGTTCGCGGTTCAGCTTTTCCTTCTGCTCGATGACGTTCATCAACGCTTGAAAGGCCGGTTTGCTCAAATGGCGTGACATGACGTCACGGGTAAACACCTTGGCGGCAAACTTTATATGCATCTTTATCCGTCTCCTTGAAAATGAGAGTTGCTGGCTTATTGCAAACGATCCGGCTGTTTGTTTTCTTCGCAGTCGATAGAAGGTATTTTCTGCATTTGACGCAGTTTGTCAATGTAAAAATGTCCGATTTTGGAAATTTATACACTTGAAAGAGTGGAAAATAGTGCAAAGTGACTGTTGTTGTCATTTGGCAATAATCATAAAACATCTTCAACATGCCGCGCTAATGACACAATATTCCGACGTAATTCCGCAGGTGAGGACAAACCGGTCAAGCGTTCGCAACAATCGGTCGATATTATTGATTTGCTTTTTACAAAAAAAACAGGCTGTAATTTGAACGCTTTCGCTTGCGCGAAGGTCTTGTAAGCGGGGAGCGGGATAGAGTATGGTGAGGCAACTTTTTTACGCTTCCAAGGAGTGATTCGACCGTGCGTCGTATAATTCTATATCTGATTGTCCTTTTGATGGGCTTTTCCTGCCTGGCGGTCACTTGGCATCTTGAACCGCCGATTCAACGCATGCCCAGACTGAACGCGAAAACGACGCCGATTGTGACGGAAAATCAAAATTTCCATGTCCGACTGTTCTCCCGGCAAAAACTCGAGCTCGACGAACTGACTGTCGAAATCGAATGGGACGAGGGAGTGCTTGATCAACCGGTAATTAAATACGGCATGGTGACCCGCCGCGCCCGGCCGCGCTTGCGGTTGACCGGCAACCACGCGGTGATTCATTTCAAAAACATAAACGGCGAAAAGGCGCAGATCGTCGGCCGCGGCCCGATCGCCCGCCTGTCGTTCCGCCGGGTGGATCGGGACGCCAAGCCCGGCGCGCGTTCCGTGCGCGTCCTGTCGGCCAAAGGTCTGACGCCGGCCGGGGAGCAGGTCGATATTGCCGGGATCACCGTGGCGCGGTATACACCAAGGGTGAAAAAAGCGCCGCCACAGGCGGAAACGCCGAAGGGGAATGATCAGTGAGCGAAACCTTGCGTCAGACAAAAAGTCTCGATATGGAAACCAAGCGGTTTGCCATCGAGGATTATCTGGCCATTTTGCGTTACCGCAAGTGGCTATTGATCGTTCCCGCGGTCGTGCTGGCGCTGGCCACGGCTTTCGGCAGCCTGTTTCTGACCGACATCTACCGCGCGCAGACTTCAATTTTAATCAGCGCCAGCGACGTTCCCGAGGATTTCGTGCGCACGACGGTCAACGATCCGATTCAGGAACGCATTACCACCATTCGCGAGCAAATTCTCTCCGAAACGCTGCTGCTCAACGTCATCAACACGTTCAACCTCTACCAGGACATGGCCAATCGGCCGGCCGAAGAGTTGCTCGCACGGATCAAAAGCAACATCCGTTTGCAGATCTACGGCAAGAATGCCTTCACGCTCAGTTTCACCGGCACCGACCCGATGGTCGTGCAATCGGTGACCAACGGTCTAGCCCTGAAGTTCATCGAGGAAACCGTCGGCGATCGGCAGAAGAAAGCCAAGGATACCATGGACTTTCTCGCCCAGCAGTTGGACGAGGTGAAGGTCAAACTCGACGGCCAGGAACAGTTGGTCGCCGAATTTAAAAAGCGCAACATCGGCCTGCTGCCCGAGCAGATGGAAGCGAACCAGCGAACGTTGGACCGCTACCAGCTGGAGTTGCAGAGCGTCGACGATCAACTGCGCGCCTACGAGGGCAACAAAAGTCTGCTCGTCAGCCAGATGGTGCAGTTGCAGGGCACGCTCATGGCCGCCGGCGGCGGTCAGTTGATCACCGCGCAACAGCAGCTCGAAGCACTGGAGGCCGAGCTCAAACAGGCCCTGCAGGATAAAACGCCCGAACACCCCGACGTCGTCGCCCTCAAGAGCAAGATCGCCGCGCTCAAAGCGGAGATCGGCACCAACGTCGTGGTCGACGGGCAGCAGTTCCGCGTGAACTCGGTCAACCGCGACCTGTACAACAGCATCCAGCAGACCGAAGTCAAAATCCGCTCTCTGGCCGGTCGGCGCGCGGCGGTGCAGGGCGAAATGTCCAAGCTCAACTCCGACGTAACCAAGGCGCCCGCCGTCGAGCAGGAATTGTCGAGCCTGATGCGCGACTTCGATAAGCTGCGCGAGACCTACCAGGACCTGCAAAAGAAATTCATGGAAGCCAAGCAGGCCTCCGCCCTCGAAGCACAGCAGAAGGGGCGGCAGTTCAAGATCATCGATGAAGCGCGCTTCCCGGAAAAACCCTACAAACCCAATCGGCCACGGCTGGTCGCGCTGGCCCTCGTTATCGGCCTGATGATCGGACTGGTCGCCATTTTCATCACCGAGCACATGGATCACAGCATTCGCGACGACAACGACCTGGCCGAGTTCACCGGAAAAACGGTGCTCGCAACGATCCCGCGTTTCGAACTTGAGCAAGACCGCATCGCGCGCAACAAGATGATCAAACTGGCCATCATCGCCGCCGCCGCGATCGGCTTTTTGATTCTGCTGTTTGTCATTCTCAAGGTGGGCTTCGGCTTCAATCCGCTCAAGCTGCTGGGCCGCTGAGCCGAGCGGACGCCTCGACTTACGCCTTCAAGGTGGCGACGACATCGCCGAAAAACAGCGCATCCTTCACCCGCGCGCCGCGCGGGCGCATGGCGTCGTCGGCATAGAACCTGGCTTCGCCGCTCTTGATCGCGTAGACGTCCTTGTCGAGCTTCACGGTAAACAACCGCTTGGCGCCGACCTGCTTCATCCATTGCTTTTCGTCGTCGGGCAGTTCGGATGTTTTAGCGATGTACACGTCGATGCGATCGGTCGACACGCGCTGCTTTTTGCCGTCTTTCTTGATCGTGCGTTCCCACGGCATGGTCGGCAACTTGAACAGTTTGCCTTCCTCGATCTTGCCGTAAACGCCGGCCCGCATGTTGAAAAAGAGATTGACGATGTCGTCGTAAAACACATTAGGCGGAATGTGCCGCGCCTCCGGCTTCTTGCGTTTACCGTTTTTAACCCGCGTTTTGATCCAGCGCCGCGAACCGTAGTTGAAATAATGCCGCGATTCGCTCGTGCCCTCGGTCGAAATCAGCTTCGTATAAAAACTCGAGGTCACGAACCGCATGCCCTGCGGCGTCTGTTCCGGGCTGAAAGTCGAGGTCAACACCTGCTTGCGGTACTTGACCACCTGCGCCGCCAACCCGGTAATCGTCGCCTCCATCGACGCGGTGAACGTATTCTCCGCCGTGCGCTTAAAGGTGATCTGCCCCTGTGCCGTCTTCGCGGTCATGAACCGAATCTCGAACTTGATGCTCTCGTTGATGAACTGTCTCGCGATCGCCGCCGGCGGCGCCCAACTCGACGGATCCGTCTTCTGTATGCCTTCGACTTTTTGCGGCTGAGCGGTCTCTTGCTCCACGATAATTTCGAATTGTTCGGCCAACGCCGGTGTGCCGAACAATAAAATACTGGCCGTCGCGCCCAATCCCGCGATCATAAAACCGCGACGGTCCATCCCGGATTCCTGTGCAGCGTTCTGGCGGCTTTTTTCTTTCACGATCCGGTCCTTTCATTTTGCTTAACGCCAAGATAATTGGCGGCTCCTATGCTGTCAAACGGCCGCCCGCGGAAACGTATGTCTCCTTGGGCGGCCCCCTTATATTTTATTAGACACCGTCGGACCGCAAAAGGATCACCACAATTCCTAGTACCGGTCGTTGCGGATGTATGCGGGAGCTTTAGGATGGTTAGGTTTTGTTAGCCCCGCCAGGGGGTGCGTAAGAGACTGTCGATAAATGCGTCGTCAGGCCGCCTTTAGCCCCATCAGGGGCGATAGAAGGTAGCCCGGCACGTGAGTGCCGGGAAA
>ERZ795059.5965-NODE-5965-length-10933-cov-4.598915_pt1 | contig 10933 bp, 12 predicted proteins | sample MGYA00375143_ERZ795059 | MGnify/ENA primary metagenome ERZ795059 (study PRJEB30188, sample SAMN05720168) | activated sludge metagenome | isolation source: Anaerobic digester | place: USA | collected 2015-01-07 ... | reverse complement strand
ACACTGGATGGTACACTCTTTCCCTACACGACGCTCTTCCGATCTCACCACGAGTGACTTTAGGAACTGAAACAGAGGGAGCACTTACTATTTCGTTGATGATGTTTTTTACGGCTAAGTAAGCGTTATATGCACCCCATAGCGTTGGGATAAACCTGAGCCAACCGGCATTACCCTGGTCAACTTGTTCATTTGTTCTCATTACAGATTGCATAAAATCATTCAAGACTGGTAAAGCCTGAGTGGCAATTTGAAACTTGAACTCCTGGATATTTTCATTCCATTCGTCTTGTGTTCGCATATACTCGTCGACTTGTTCCTGTGATTTTCCAGTAACTACCATCCATTCTTCAACCGCACCGGTTGCATCCTTTATCGCATCACTACCCATAAGCATTAACCGCGCCATTTCCTGCCCAGATCTACCAAAATTGTCAGTTAGAAATTGTGTCCTTGCCAGAGGATCTTGAATTGCTAAATATTGATCTGATAATTGGGCTAAACCTTCAATTGATGGTGTTGTTCCTTGCTCTGCCATGGCTTTCATAGCCATTTTTACCGAATCAGTTTCGATCCGTAGATCATCGGCCACTTGAACCAAGCGGGATGTTTCTTCTGTAGTCATACCAGTAAAAGCTGCCATTTTAGAAACTTCTTCATTATAAGAAGAATATTCACCGATGCTATCTTTGATAAAAGCTCCAGCTTGATTTATCGCTACCCCAAACAATTGCATAGGACTTGTCGGAATAGACACGCCCAACCCGGAAAGTAGATCAGCGGTTGAACCTACGTTTGTACCAAAAACTGACATATCCCGGTCAAGATTTCCGACTGTTGACCTTGTACCGGCCATGGCTTTTTCTACGTCAGTTAACCCGCCCTTCAAATCTTGAAGATCATCAAGGGTTTGTTGCGGCGCATCACCTTCCCGTTTTGTTCGCAGGATTAAATCCAATGCACTAGTGGGCATGTTTACTTCTCCACTCAGCGAATATGTTTTCCACTTTGCCTAAGCCTTCCGAGACTTCGCGCATTCCATTCACCGCTAAAACTGCATCAATGATTTCGTCTGGCATCTGGTCTATTTCCCATGGTGCTATGACTGCTCCACCAAGAATTTGATTAATTTGCCGCGCCATAAAAACGTTTCCCAATTCTGCTACTGTAGTTCTCCCAGTTCTGGCTGCTTCGAAAATTCCGTGATCCAATTTTTTTTTATACTGAGTCTATGATCGCGAATAAGTTGAAACGTTTTGAGGATCAGCCAGGTAACCAAAGCCGGATCAGTGTCCAGGCTATGCTGAATTAGGATTTCAACGTCATCAGCAGTCCAATCTTTCCACAGTTGCACAAGAGCGCTCAGTATGCTGGGGGGGTACACATTTTCCTGAATGCACTCGTCGAACTCTTTCAGCAGAAGCCGGGAAGGATTTACCCGGACTTGAATCACGATTTCGCCAAATTCTTGAGCATATTCAGCCAGTTTAATTTCCTCATAAATTGGAGGAATTTCAAATTTCATAATGTGCTCTTATTAGTAATGACATTGATAGCAAGCATTTTGGCCCCGGTCTTATCGTAGAAGCCATGGAGGACAGCAGTCCATAAATTATTACCGTTGCTCTCACTGGCCAGCGGAACAATATCTTCCCATGTTCCAGAAATATCAACCTGGAATTTATGCTTTGCCCCAGTTCCAATTTGAGGACCTTCAGTTTTCAGGCGGACAACTTGCAGCGATTGAGAATCTCTGGCAGTATAAATTGCTGCCGCATTTGCGTTACCCTCGAAGGTGAAAGAAGCCATGACTTCAATCGGACCTTCACCATGAATGTCAAAATATTCCGTTCCAGACCCATGGAATTTCGGGTGCAATCCGGTAATGATTTCAACGTCATATGCCCGAAGAGTACTGGTTTTTTCTGTTGTCCCAACAGTTGCCCAAGTAGTATTAAGATAAAACTTAGTCAATTTAGAATTAATTGGGGTCAACACCGGTATACTGAGCCCTTTGGTAAAAGCGGTCACTGTGTTTTGCCGGCCAAAGTAAGAAGCTTCAACTTTTAGGGTACTGTCACCCCCCTCCTGGTTGATCTCCCCGGAAAATTTTAGGTTGTCGAACATTACATATTCCGATTCAACCATAAAACCATCGTCACCACGCTCTAAAGTGATAGAGTCCTGAGTATTGCTTGTACCGTCTAACGCTGGAGTATGGTCCCAGGCATAATCACCCTGGCCAACAGTCGTTTCAGTTGGAGTTATACCGCCTTTGACGCCACATGACAGTAATAACGGTAATAACTGGAAAAAGGCCGAGTCCCATTTCAACGAATCTTGCACCAGACGGCTTGAGAGATAAGACCTGGTCGCCGTGGCCAGCACTCCCACATCTTCCCGGGGGTATGTCGGCTTACGGTCTGACTTGATTGGCGGAACCGATACAGGAAGTAACGTAGTTGCGGCAACCGCGGTGCCATGATTCGTTTCCTTACCATATTGCATTTTCTTCAAAACAGAAGTTCCCATTGATTTTCCTCCTACGCCGAAACTGTCAGCGTAACCAATTCTTTTACTTCCCAATTGACGATTAGACCATAATGTGGCGATTCGTCCCCATATTGCAGAACCCCGGGCTGAATCGGTTCTTCCGGACCCAACAAAAAATGACTTACAGTCCCGCCAAAAGTGATGCTGCTTGCAGCTGCCTCAATAATCCGATCATAAAACCCAATAACATAGGCCATATTACTTTTTAGAACATTCGGCACCAGGTGAAACTCAGAAACGCCGCGCCAAATAATGATATTCGGGCCGCCCGCACTATACTGAACCACGGGAAGCCGAGTTATGTAAGTGATCGCACAAGGATAGACTGTTAATGTTTCTGGGAATTCGTTTTTCCTGAAAACCGCATATGACCGAACGAACCCCCCCCGGCCATCGTCTACGGTGCCCCAAAGATCAGTTATCTTGTCTATCCAATTAACTGCGGCCATTAGATAATTCCTCGGTTATTTTTTCCAGAGCTTTGGCAAAATAAGTTTGCACCTGAGATTTAGACTTTTCCCAACCTTCTGAAAAAAACCTTTTGCCCTTGATCCCGTGTTTATAAATCTTGCGAGCAACCATAAAAGCAACAGATCTTTCTTCGTTCTCTGGCGGTCTTAGCTTCAGATGCACCCACCGTAACAACGAATCAACGGGCGGGAAAGTACCTGGTTCGCGGCCAAATTCCATTACTGCTGGGTAGACTTCGTTTTTTAGACTCGATCCAACTGTACCGACAATTGACAGACTACCTTCTTGAACTACTTTGCTTCCAATCGAATTTTTCAATCTGGCAGATACGCCCACCGGAACCAGCGGAAGAACATTAGATCGGATAGTCATTACAGATTTTTGCATTGCTTCAAATAATCGCCTATCTGCATTAAGTTCATAGCTTTGTAGCGTTTTAATTTGCTCTTCCAACCCTTTCATTTCGATGGTGTAACCAATCATAAGGATGTAATCCTGTAATTTCTTTCAATCTTTTTAATCAGATCCGGAAATTCATTTTGATAGAAAGTTTCTCCGGTATCAACATTCCCGACCTTACCAGAAAACCCGGAAGCAGCTTTCATCCTCATAAGACCAGCAATTTGCCGGCAAAGCCAATTCACATCCCAGGGAACCATACAGCGAGAAATCGACTTATTACTATGCGCCGCTGCCGTAGTGCCGTTTACACCTCTTTCGGTTGTGAATGTTCTGAAAACTGAGATCGCCGCATCATCCAAATGAGCTTTGCGGGTTGTTCGGTTCCAACCACGATCTAAAACCAGTACATTACCAACAATCATTCGGATTCGGCAGTCCTCAGTAGAGAGACGGATCACCTCCTTTTCAAAGAATTCGGTGCCGTTATCGACCGTGGCTTCTTCCTGGTCAATGGCTAGGGCGCCATTGAGTTTTGATGTTGCCGCGCTGGGTGTACCAAAACCTGTTACAAGTTCCTGTTCGGATTCGAGAAGTAAAACCATTCCAGGCGACAACAGCGACCCATTGGTAACGGTCACCGTTGCAGTGTCAGCCGCTGCCTGTGTCCCGGTCAATCCCAAACTTTGATTCTCAATGTACTTTCCCCATTGGCCGGCAATCTGGACATTGGTATCATCCCAAACGTTATCCTGGTAGATTCGAGTATAGGGACCATTTTCCCAGTGTCTATTTAGAGGATAGAGGTCATAATCGCTGACTGTAATCCCACCATTGGTTATAGAGGTCACAGCCAATAGCGGATCCACTTGAAGATCCTCGGACCCTCTGGTCCCGAATTTCTTAGTAGCAGTAACCGGAATGAAGTCACCAAATCGCCGTTGAATAAAATCGGACGCGGCTTTGATTCTTTCAAATAGCTGATGTTCATCACCTGGTAACCCAAGGTCATCTATTAATTCGCCAATAGTACAGTACAGTTGAGCTTTCATTTTGTCCTTACGTGACGTTTCCGCATCATCCGATCAACAGGTGGATTATCTATGCTCAGTATAGGAGGGGGGTTTTCAATGGCGAAACAGCCCGGAGCATCTACCAGTAAAAACCGGCCTTCGGCCTCAGATACCTCAATTACAACCCCCTCCCTATACTGAGTATTTTTATTCCGATAATTGCTTTTCACGAGTAAACGCATAGTTACCTTCTTGCTTTAATCCAAATCGTTCTTGCCATGCCTGGAATAGCTTCTTATGGTCATAATGCATCGGGTAAAGATCCTGTTGGCCAAAATTGGCATGGATGTAGAAATCTTTGCCATGGTTTGCTAAATGATCCATGGTTTGATCAAATTCATCTGGATGGATATGCTCAACAACATCTACCATGACGATCAAATCATATTCGCCATGGACTGCTTCCATCACGGTTTCACCATCTAGGTATTGGACCTTTTCCCCAAGGCGTTTCTTGCCAAACTCTTTTAGCTGCCCGGGAAGTTCAAAGCAATCGACCTGGTTAGCATCTGCCATCAGGACAGCTTCCCCGCCAATGCCGGCACCAACAATCAAAACTCTTTTACCTTTAACTTCTTTCAAGGGATCGGTAATTTCCCGGTAATACTCAGAAATATTCCAGGCTGCTAAATCGTAAAGGTAATGAGGGCCATCGCCATAAAATTTTCTAACTTCTTCTGCACCTTTGGGATTTTTCCATGCCTGTCGAACGTTTTTTGACCCATTCAAAATCTTTTCTTTTACAACTTCAATGGTTTCACCGGTTTCTTCGGCAATCAATTCAACTAATGGGTTGTTCACTTCTATATCTGTCTGAACAATCTGTTTCATGATCGCATCTCGATTGATTGCCAGATATTCCTGATAAGTTTCCCAGGCTACGATCACCTTCGAAATATGACCTGCTTTTACGTGAGTAGTAGCACCCAATTTGAAACCCAAACGCCTGGCTTCGTTACTCAACATTGAATCTTCTGTCTCTACCCCATGGCGCGGGTAGTAAAACCAATCAAAAGATTCTTTATCTATTTCGGGATGTTCAGTCAGCATTGTTTCAAATATTTCGCGCCTGAACAACGCGCAATGTGTACCGATCACCGCCACCGGGGCACAGGCGTCTGGATGTATTACGATGTTGTGTAAATAACGCCCATCCCCGGTAGGTGTGATCCAAATTGCTTCTGGGGGCCATCCCCGCCGAACGTAAAAAGCTTGTAGAGCATCATATTGCCAGCCTTCTTCATAGTCTCGGAACTGGCCCAATAGTTCGGGGCCAAAGTCGGCATCACTGTCAACCATGAACAAGGTGTCACAGTCTGTTTTCAGGAACCTGCGAACAACTTCATTTGCTGCCCGGTGCGCAATACGATCACGTACAATGGTCCAGCCATCACCAGGCCTAAGGCCTTTTGTGATTAGTTCACACCAAACAGGCACAAATGCGGCTTCAACCTGCTTCTCAAGCCGTGTTCCAGCGAAGATTTTTCCCCAGTTTTTCATTATTACGAATCCAACATCACAATCAGAACAGCGTCAAAATCATTGGAATTGGTTGGAGCGAGATCAGTCGAACTTGAATAACTCACCCCGATGCCATCACCAGCAGAGAACTTCATGACCCCGGGCCGACAAGTTCCTTGGGTTTCAAGGTCATCAACAGCCGTTGTATCAGTGTTTGCGGCAATGCCTACTGAGATAGAGCCCGCGTCGGCAATTTCGGTGCCGTCTTTATGGACCTTGAACGTAGCTGCCCCAGCGGTTACTTCAGCCGAGGCCCGGACGCCTAGCCCAATTACAGATCCAGCAAACGGCATTACTGCCAGGGTGTTTCCACCAGGCAAAGCCAGATCGGTATTAGTTCGGCCAGTGATAGCATTCGCAACCGCGAAGGGAATTGCAATTACACTTCCAAATTTTGAATCAACATATTTACTGCTCATATCATGCTCCTTTCATCTGGTTGGGTGAGTAGCAGTTCCGTACTACCCACCCAGCACAGATCAAATTTATTAGACAGTAATTCCGTATCCACCAACAGTGTGGATAGCAGTTGAGCGGGTTCCGCGGCATCCAACAGCAATGCGGAAACTGACAACCATGATCATTTGTCGCTTTTGGATCGAGCGATCAATCTCAATAGTCAGCCCGCGCCGAGATCCACGTCGCCACATGAGGCGGTTGTAAGCTGCCAACTGCCCCTTGACATTCGATGCGGGGGTTTTACATGCTTTACCATCTGCTTCAGTCAGCGGCATCGACGCGCTTGGAATCACTGGGATACCACGGTAGCGAGCCAATTCACCGGTGACAACAGTGGCCGCCGGTCCGTAAACATCAACGGTTTTGACACTCGACAGAGCCAACATGGATAGATAACTTGCTACATCTGGGACGATCCGCAAATTGGCAATATCTAGCCCATACTTTCCGAGCGGATTCAGAATTGCCGCCATTTTGGTATCGTCAAGAGCAGCCCCAACATTTTCGCCCTGGGCAGTATTGTCAACCAAAAATTGATGACGGATTCCATCCTGTCCATTGGTCAAGTAGTAAGAATCATCAGCGGGGTTGTCGTCGTCCAGGTTGATATTTCCGGTAGCCGCATTTGTGGAATCGGCGTTAAGTGCAAATGCGTCCATATACTCAGCACCGGCTCGGGCTGCCTCGGCGCGAAACGCGGGCATTAAGGCAATTACAGCATCTTCGTCCAGGTTGTAGGACCAGTTGACTTCAGCAAGCAGTTCGGTCGTAGTCAACACGGATTCACCAGTTGCTAAATCCTGAGCAGTGGTTGCCGTATTCTGTGATCCCTTGGAAAACGTCATGTTTCCCAGTAAACCAATATTCATCGGATCACTGGTCATTGGCTGTTCAGGCAAATCGGCAAAGACCTTAGAAGCCGCATACATATCTTCCCACAGAGTTGCAGCAAGATTTTCCGGGACCAACTCTTTACCAGTTGCAACTCCATCCGTGGTCATGCCTTTTACAACATCAACAAGATCAGTTGATGGTGAAAATGCGCCACCTTGCCCCGCGGAAACCGCACGTTCCATTAGGATTTTTGCCAATACCAAATCAATTGGTTTTACCGGAGTACCATTAATCCGGGCTTCTCCATGATTGGCAAAATCCTTCAGCAAACGGCCATACCGACCCTTGACTTCAACAACTGGAGGAAATTCATTATCTTCCCCTTTACGCTTCGGCATGGCGTCTAACAATTTCTGGTTGTATTCATCCATTAAGGATTTCAGATCTGCAACCAGAGCCTCTTTATTCAGGCCATCAGTACCTTTGTTTTCTTTTACCGCGTTGGTTAACTCGGTAATTTTTGCGAGTAACTCTTCAAGTTCCATTTCACACCTCAAATAAAACAGATAATAGTTGGTTAATTTTTTCCACCGCTTCAGCTTTGTTCGCGTCGTTCCCTGTCAGATCAGTGTTTGACTCAGCATCAGCAGATTTTCCGTTATCATCCTGTTCGGATGGTTCGGGCTCAGTATCAGGGGCGTCGAGCTGCTTCAAGACATCGTTCAACGCCTGGGCGGCATCTTTCAGCCGCTTTTCATTTGCGGCACTCAAAATCCGGCCACGCTTTTCAATGGTTTGATTGATATTGTCCAAAGCCAGCCGCAAAGCATCCTGATTAGCCGGCACTGTGACAATGGACCATTCGAGTAATTCCCATTCGATGTAATCTTGTGGCCCCCATGGTTTATTGGGATCCAGGTTGATTGATTTCAGCGGTGAGAAACCAATACTTGCAGCATTAAGAAAACCGGCATCCCAAAGTTTTCTGGTGGTATCAGCTTTTTCATAGAGACCGTTTTCCGGAAATTGAAATTTCGCCTGAATACCAATACCAGGAATGACGCCGATTTCAAGTGTTTTTGCTATTGGTAAATCACTGTAGTCATGGCCAAGTAAAACTACCGGATTCTTTAGATAGTTTTCAAACTTGCCACCAGAAGCCCGGACAATATCACCTTGGCGATCAGTAGATTCAGTAGAGATCATCACCTCATAAATGCCGGCTTCTTTGTCAATAGCTTTGCTTTGGATCGAGAAAATCTTATAAATTAGACTCATAATTTTTACTCCTTCACAACTGCAATCATGCCGCACAAGCAATTAATAATATTTCCAGGGCTGCCGTTAGGATCGCCCGGGTGCATCAGCGATTCACCATCCACATCAAAGGTTTCGTTTACTCCAACCCGCTGCCCATGGGCTTCCCAGTGCGCCTGTCGAGTGCGGCCAACCTGTAATGCCGAAACCCATTCTTTCTCTACTTGAATTCCGTTTTCCTCTGCCTGATTCCAGGCTTCCTGTTCGCCGGCATTTGAGGAAGCGGTCATTGTGGTTCTGGCAATTCTTTCTGTCTGATAGTCACTTTTCCGATCCCCAAAATACTGAGAAAGACGCTCTTGAATTGCTGGTATTCCTTCACCGTTTTGTTCAGCTTCTTCAAACAAAGAAACTAAGTCATTCCAGGTTGTTTCATTCGTTTTCTTGGAAACCGATTCGAGTATTTGCCGGATTGCTGCTACTACTGTGGGACGTGACAAATCGAAAACAAACGAAAGACCCAAATCGGTTATTTCTCTTTGGCCAATCTCTAACACGGAATCTTGTACAGACTTTGTAAAAGCTTCAACAAATTTCTTTATTTCCCCTTCAATATCAAAAAGGCTATTCGGACTAGGAACATTTTCTGAATCTTTGAACTTACCCTTTCCGAAAATCTTACTGTCACGCAACTTTTGGCCAATCTCATTTTGTTGCCGCTGAAACTCTTTCTTTACCAGCCGTTGAAGAATGGAAACATGACTATCAAGTCTGGCTTGCAATCCCTTCCAAACCGCCTCATGCTCTACTGAGCCATACTCAGTATGGGGGGGGGATTTCGTCTTTGGCGGCTGTATCCTGTCAGATACAATAGCCGGCGGTTCGGGCGTGGATCCAACCGGTAAAAGCATCCCAGAAAGATACCCAGTATCACCGCCCGGAATTGTTTGCAATCCCATCCGTAAATATTCAGAAGCCATATTCAGCGGAACACCCATATCAAAAAGAGTTTTAGCTTGGTTGATCTTGCTTGACCGATCTTCTTGGAGCTGTGGAACTTGGCGCAAATCAGTTTTGATATTTTCCCCAGGCTTCAAAAGATTGATTCGTCTAAAGAACCTGGTCAACTTACCATCTCGCATTTCAACCAAAGGGATAATGGTCAGAGTCCAAAAAATTCGATCAGCAGTGTCAAAGTTTTCGTATGTATCCCGGCCATAACCCATTAGTTCATCGGGAACGCCAACTATCGCCGCAACTTCATCTCTACTCATTTCGCGTTGAGTAAGCCACTCAATATCTTTAGCCGCAAAAGAAAAGGTTTTGATATCAGTGACACCAGACTCTAAAATGATTGGCTCATGCGCATTTACCCCAGAATGATCTTGACGAAGCTTCAATAGCATTTCGTCTTTTTCGGTTTTAGTAATTCCTTCCGGCGCAATGACTGCAAAATCTGGCCTTGCCGAATTCTGGAAGAAAAGCCGGCTCCAAATTTGCGCTAATTGATCAATCTGGATGCTGTATCTAATTGCAGAAACAGGTGACAATCCCCTAAATGGCTGCAATGGGTTATAAAACTTGAAGTGAATAAACTCATCAGGGGTCAAGTTATATGGCTCACCATGGCCATCATCAATCTTGTATGATGCTACTTTTCGATATCTGATCGACTCTGCTCTTACCGTTACATCTTTTGATTGCCGCGGCCAAAGCTCAAGTACCTTTCTTCCACTAGTAGCTTGAACAACCTCAAACCCAATTTCGCCGCCTAACATCATATCAATAACCCATTGCCGGCTAAGATCTTCACTCGACATATCAGCGTTGGGATTATCCAGTAATTCAATCAACGGATGCCCAGAAATGTATTCGACATCTTCATCAGTATCCCGGGTAACTGCTAAGCGTAATGGAGCAATATTATTAGCCAGGATATTTACAGCCTTCTGCAACCACATATAGTTACCGTAGTAAACCGCTGCCTGGTTAAAATCGTTCACTGGTGTTCCAGTTTCATCCTCGCTGGATATACGCAATAGCGGATCACGCTCCAAAAGCTCTGGATGTTGATCATAAAGAGCTTTGGAGATCAAAGGCTGTATAAGCCGGCTAATCAAGGTTTGTTTTTTCATGTTCGTGTATACGCCCAATACCGGTATCCATCACATGCATGATCATTCCCATCAGCGGGTTTTTCATTATCCCGTTTGGTTGTTCCTTCAGGATATGCATAACCCTCAGTCACTTCCCTAATCAGGTTCTTTACCCTGCGATTCACTTTCAAGGTTCTAACTCCATTACCATCGCAAATTTGTTCCCTGACGACTGCGATACCCTGTAGGATATCGTTTTTGCCTTTTCTC
>ERZ795059.5957-NODE-5957-length-10939-cov-6.247336_pt1 | contig 10939 bp, 6 predicted proteins | sample MGYA00375143_ERZ795059 | MGnify/ENA primary metagenome ERZ795059 (study PRJEB30188, sample SAMN05720168) | activated sludge metagenome | isolation source: Anaerobic digester | place: USA | collected 2015-01-07 ... | reverse complement strand
ATCGCGGCGTGCTCGAGAAGTACGGGGTCGAGCTGATCGGTGCCTCGCGCGAGGCGATCCGCATGGCCGAGGACCGCGAGTTGTTCCGCGTCGCGATGGCCGAGATCGGTCTCGAATGCCCCAAGGCCGAGGTCGTGCGCACCTTCGAACATGCGCTCGAGGCCCAGCTCAAGGTCGGTTATCCGACGATCATCCGGCCGAGCTTCACGCTCGGAGGCTCGGGCGGCGGCATTGCCTACAACCGTGAGGAGTTCGAGGAGATCGTCAAACGCGGCCTCGAACTGTCGCCGGTCAACGAGGTGCTGGTCGAGGAGTCGGTGCTCGGCTGGAAGGAGTTCGAGATGGAAGTGGTCCGCGATACGGCGGACAACTGCATCATCGTCTGCTCGATCGAGAACTTCGACCCGATGGGCGTGCATACCGGCGACTCGATCACCGTGGCGCCGGCGCAAACCCTGACCGACAAGGAATACCAGCGCCTGCGCGATGCATCGATCGCCGTGCTGCGCAAGATCGGCGTCGACACCGGCGGCTCGAACGTACAGTTCGGCATCAATGCCGAGGATGGCCGCGTCGTCGTCATCGAAATGAACCCGCGTGTTTCGCGCTCGTCGGCGCTCGCGTCGAAAGCGACCGGGTTCCCGATCGCCAAGGTCGCCGCGAAGCTGGCGGTCGGATATACCCTCGATGAACTGCGCAACGAGATCACTGGCGGACTCACGCCGGCCTCGTTTGAGCCGGCCATCGACTACGTGGTGACCAAGATTCCGCGCTTTGCCTTCGAGAAATTCCCGGCGGCCGATTCGCGCCTGACCACCCAGATGAAGTCGGTCGGCGAGGTCATGGCGATCGGGCGCACGTTCCAGGAATCGCTGCAGAAGGCCTTGCGCGGCCTCGAGACCGGCAAGAACGGCCTCTCTCCGCTGGAACTCGATGCCTCGACCGAAACGGGAATGAACACGCTCAAGCGTGAACTGCGCGAGCCCGGACCGGAACGCATCCTCTATATCGGCGACGGTTTTCGTGCGGGCCTGTCGCTGCGCGACATCTACAACCTGACCCGTGTCGATCCCTGGTTCCTTGCCCAGATCGAGGATCTGGTCGCGATCGAGAAGGATGTCAGCCGACAGGGCCTGGCGGCGATCGATGCCGCACGCATGCGCTCGCTCAAGCGAAAGGGATTTTCGGACTCGCGTCTGGCCGAGTTGCTCGATACCGACGAGAACGCCGTGCGCCACCTGCGTCGCGCGTTCGACGTGCGACCGGTCTACAAACGCGTCGACTCGTGCGCGGCCGAATTCGCGACGACCACGGCCTACCTGTATTCGACCTATGAGGAAGAATGCGAGGCCGAGCCGACCTCGCGCGACAAGATCATGGTGCTGGGCGGTGGGCCCAACCGTATCGGACAGGGTATCGAGTTCGACTATTGTTGCGTCCACGCGGCGCTCGCGCTGCGTGAGGATGGTTACGAAACCATCATGGTCAACTGCAACCCGGAAACGGTCTCGACCGACTACGACACTTCGGATCGTCTTTATTTCGAGCCGCTCACGCTCGAGGACGTGCTCGAGATCATCGACAAGGAAAAGCCGAAAGGGGTCATCGTGCAATACGGCGGACAGACGCCGCTCAAGCTCGCGCGCGCGCTCGAAGCCGCCGGGGCGCCGATCATCGGCACATCGCCGGACTCGATCGATCTTGCCGAGGATCGCGAGCGGTTCCAGAAGATGATCACGCGGCTTGGGCTCGCCCAGCCACCGAATCGTACCGCACGCAATGCCGACGAAGCGCTCGCCCTGGCGCGCGAAATCGGTTATCCGCTCGTTGTCCGGCCGAGCTATGTGCTCGGCGGCCGGGCCATGGAAGTCGTGCACGATGATGAGGATCTTTCGCGCTACATACGCGATGCAGTCAAGGTCTCCAACGAGTCTCCTGTCTTGCTTGACCGCTTTCTCGATCACGCGACAGAAATCGATGTCGATCTGGTTGCCGATGCCGAAGGCAATGTGCTGATCGGTGGCGTCATGGAGCACATCGAGGAAGCCGGCGTGCATTCGGGCGATTCCTCGTGCTCGCTGCCTCCGTATTCGCTGAGTGCCGAACTGCAGGACCGCCTGCGCGACCAGGTCAGCCAGATGGCCCGGGAACTCAAGGTCATCGGCTTGATGAACACGCAGTTCGCGATCCAGGGTGACTCGATCTTCGTGCTCGAAGTGAACCCGCGCGCGTCACGCACCGTGCCGTTCGTGTCGAAGGCGACCGGTGTATCGCTGGCCAAGATCGCCGCCCGCTGCATGGTCGGACGCAGCCTCGATGAACAGGGTGTCGGTGTTGAACTGGTGCCGGGCTACTACTCGGTCAAGGAAGCGATCTTCCCCTTTCTCAAGTTCCAGAATGTCGATCCGATCCTTGGCCCGGAGATGCGCTCGACTGGCGAGGTCATGGGTGTCGGGCGGACCTTTGGCGAAGCCTTCGCACGTGCCCATGAGGCGGCCGGCATTGCACCTCCGGCGTTGGGCAAGGCTTTTCTGTCCGTTCGCGAATCTGACAAGGCGCGTCTCGTCCCGATCGCCGAGGACCTGTTGCGCCGCGGATTCGGCCTCGTCGCCACGAGCGGCACCTGCGCTTACCTGAGCGAACGCGGCATCGCCTGCGAACGCATCAACAAGGTCATCGAAGGACGTCCCCATATCGTCGATCTGATCAAGAATCGCGAGATCGTGTTCATCGTCAATACGACCGAAGGCAAGCAGGCGATCGCCGACTCGTTCTCGATCCGTCGTCAGGCCCTGCAGCAGCGCGTGACGTATTCGACTACCATTTCCGGTGCCAGGGCCTTGCTGCACTCGATGGATTTCCGCGACAGCGAGAGCGTCAACAGCCTGCAGGAACTGCACAGGGAATTGATTGCATGAATCGAGCTCCAATGACACAGAAAGGCGCCGATCGCCTGCGCGCCGAACTGGAACGCCTCAAGTCGGTCGATCGACCGCGCATCATCCATGCCATCGCCGAGGCGCGTGCGCACGGAGATCTCAAGGAGAACGCCGAATATCACGCGGCGCGCGAGATGCAGGGATTCACCGAGGGCCGCATCAAGGAGCTCGAAGCCGCGCTCAGCTATGCCGATGTCATCGATATCTCGAAGCTCAATGCAGGCTCGAAGGTCGTCTTCGGTGCGACCGTTGACCTCGCCGACGAGGACAGCGGCGAGGAAATCACTTATCAGATCGTTGGCGACCTCGAAGCCGACATCAAGCAGAAGCTGATTTCGGTGTCGTCACCGTTCGCGCGCGCCCTGATCGGCAAGAACGAAGGCGACAGTTTCGAATTCCAGGCGCCGAACGGAACCCGGAACTACGAGATCACCGGCGTCCGCTACCTGGTCTGATCGTCGCGTGTCGTCGCTGCCGGGAATCCAGGCCGCCGTGCGGCGACGATCACATCGGACTTCCCGATGATCCGGATCATTCTGCTGTTACCTGCGTGGAAGCGCTGCGTCGCGTCCGCGGTCGTGGCCAGCGGCACCCTGGCCCGCTGGTCGGCACGAGGTGATCGTCTGGCCGGCAACGCATCCCCGGACGAAGGCATCCTTCGCCCGTTGTTCGAGTGGCCGGGCAAGGACTTGCCGATTGCCGCGCTCAGTCGCCAGTTCGACGCAGGTGATGCGGCGGGCTCGCTGTGGATGCGCGCTGACCCGGCCCACGTGCGTGCCGACATGTCGACCGCGCGCATGCTCGCCTGCGGTGAATTGGGTTTGTCGATCGCCGAATGCCGCAGTATCGAGCGCGATCTCAAGCCGCTGTTCGGCGACGCCGGATTCGAGTTCGACGCGTGCCGCACCGACCGCTGGTACCTGCGCGCGGCGAAAGGCTCCGAGCTGCCGCACGCAGCCTCGCCCGATGATGCGATCGGCGACGACCTCAAGCTTCATCTTCCGCAAGGCCCCGCCGGCAAGCGCTGGCGGCAGTTGTTCAACGAAGCGCAGATCGCGCTGCACAACCATCCAGTCAACGCAGGCCGCATAGCGCGCGGTGCAATCGGCGTGAACAGCCTGTGGTTCTGGGGCGCCGGGGCCTTGCCCGACTACGTGCGCACGCAACTGCGCAGCACCTCCAGCAATCGGCCCGAAATGCGCGCCCTGGCCGGGCTTGCCGGTATCGAATCGTTGCCGCTCGGACAACGCACGATTGCGGATTCGGTCGAGTCGCCTGGTTCGGATGGCTCCGTAGTGCTCGATCTGGTCGATTTGCGCGACCGTGTGCTCGAGGAAGAATGGCTGCTGCCGCTGGACCGCGCGATGGCCCGGCGGCGAGTGGAGTCGATCGATCTCCGTTTCGCCTCGGGCGAGCATGTCGTGATCCGCCACAGCCACAGGCTGCGCTTCTGGCGACGCGTCGACGAGCTCGGTTCGTGAGCAATCGGGAGATTCGCCGACGCGCTGGCGATATCCGCGGGATCGACTGGCCGGTCGGAATGCATCCGGTGCTGCAGCGCGTACTTGCCGCGCGTGGAGTAGGCAGCCCGGGCGAGATCGACCATCGACTCGCGAACATGGCAGCGCCAGCGACGCTCGGCGGCATCGACACAGCGTGCGTCCTGCTTGCCGATGCAATCGAACGCGGGCGGCGCATCTTTGTCGTCGGCGATTTTGATTGTGATGGCGCAACCGGTACCGCTGTTGCGGTGCGTGGCTTGCGCATGCTTGGCGCGGCCCATGTCGATTTCCGCGTGCCGAATCGTGCCGTGCATGGGTACGGGCTTTCGACGGCACTGGTCGACACCCTGCACGATCCGGCACCGGACCTGATCGTGACGGTCGACAATGGCGTGGCCAGTCTGGCCGGCGTTGCAGCAGCGCGCGCACGCGGCATCGATGTGCTGATCACCGATCACCATCTGCCGGGGCCGGACCTGCCGATCGCGAACGCGATCGTCAATCCGAATCTGGATGGCGACGCATTTCCAAGCAAGGCGCTGGCCGGAGTCGGCGTCATGTTCTGCCTGCTCGTTGCGCTACGCGGACATTTGCGGACCCAGGGGTTTTTCGCTTCGGCAGGGCTGGCCGAACCCGATCTCGGCGTACTCCTCGATCTGGTCGCGGTCGGCACGGTTGCCGATCTCGTGCCGCTCGATTTCAACAATCGCATCCTCGTCGAAGCCGGCATGCGGCGGATTCGCGAACAGCGCGCCTGTGCGGGAGTGCTTGCATTGCTGCGCGCAGCGGGGCGCGACCCGGCAATGCTGGTATCCAGCGACCTCGGCTTTGCCGTCGCACCACGCATCAATGCGGCGGGCCGCCTCGAAGACATGGGGCTAGGCATCGCCTGTCTGCTCACCGACGATGCGGCGCGCGCCGCCGAGCTGGCCGAACGCCTGTCGGCGATCAATGCGGAACGCCGCGAATTGCAGGCGCAGATGATCGAACAGGCCGAGGCCTTCGTCGCGCGCTGGATTGCCATGCAGGGGCAGGCGGCCCTGCCAAGGGGACTGACCTTGTTCGACGAGGCGTGGCACCCCGGAGTGGTCGGGCTGGTCGCCGCACGGCTCAAGGAACGCCTGCACCGCCCCGTGGTCGCCTGTGCGCCTGCCGGCGAGGGCACGGACGAGATCCGCGCATCGGCGCGTTCGATACGCGGCATTCACATCCGCGATGTACTGACCGAGGTCGATGCAAATCACCCTGGACTGATCGAACGCTTCGGTGGCCATGCCATGGCTGCCGGCCTGACCCTGCGTCGTGCGTCGCTCGACGGGTTCTCCGCTGCATTCGACAGCGTGATCCGCACACGCGCCGCGGCAGAGTTGTTCGATCCCGTCGTCTGGACGGACGGTGAGCTGGAGCCGACTGACTTCTGTCTCGAACTGGCAAGCCTGCTGCGCTTTGCGATGCCCTGGGGCCAGTCGTTCGACGAGCCGTTGTTCGACAATGTCTTCGCGCTCGATTCCTGGCGGGTTGTCGGCAATGCACATTGGCGGCTTGGCCTGCGCCTGGCCGGACTCGAGCGTCCGATCGAGGCCATGCTGTTCAATGCAGATGCCGGCGCCCGACCGCCCGACCGCCTGCGCGCGGTCTACCAACTGGACATCAATGACTGGAACGGACGCGAGTCGTTGCGCTTGATCCTGCGGCACATCATGCCTGCCTGAGCATTGACCCGGAGGATACTTTGGCGGAGCCATTCGTGGGCTCGCGCCAACCTGCCGGACGATGGCGGGAATTCCGGCGTTGTGCGCAAGCAGGATCGTCGATCTGAGTCGCAACGCAACTTTGGCACCCAGCGGGCGGTGCAGGGTGCGGGCAGGCCGGCGCCGCGTCGCGCCATGATTTGCTATTCTTCGCGGCCCACATTGTACCGCACCAATACCGTGATCGAGACCAATCCCATCCATGCCAGCATCGACGACCTGAAGAGCCGGCTGCATTCGCTCAGGGGGTATCTTTGACTTCGATACGAAGTCGGAGCGCCTCGAGGAAGTCGGTCGCGAGCTTGAAAACCCGGATATCTGGAACAATCCAGCGCGCGCCCAGGATCTCGGCAAGGAGCGCGCCCAGCTTGAACGGGTCGTCAACGGGATCACTGTCCTGACGCAAAGCCTCGTCGACGCCGGAGAACTGCTCGAACTCGGTGAGGCGGAAGCCGATGAAGAGGTGATCAAGGGGGTCGAGTCCGACGTGGCCGCGACAGCGGCGCGTGTCGAGAAGCTCGAATTCCAGCGCATGTTCTCGGGCGAAATGGACGGCTCGAACGCCTTCGTCGACATCCAGGCCGGCGCCGGCGGCACCGAAGCACAGGACTGGGCCGAAATGCTGTTGCGCATGTATCTACGCTGGTCTGAAGACAAGGGCTGGAAGACCGAGTTGCTCGAAGCCTCGTCCGGCGAAGTCGCCGGCATCAAGAGCGCGACCTTCAAGGTCGAGGGCGAGTATGCCTATGGCTGGCTGAAGACCGAGATCGGCGTGCATCGGCTCGTGCGCAAGTCGCCGTTCGATTCGGACAACCGTCGCCATACGAGCTTCACTTCGGTGTTCGTTTCTCCCGAAGTCGACGACAACATCGATATCGAGATCAATCCGGCCGACCTGAGGACCGATGTCTATCGCTCGTCCGGAGCGGGTGGCCAGCACGTCAACAAGACCGAGTCGGCCGTGCGCATCACGCATGTGCCCACAGGCGTCGTCGTCGCGTGCCAGACCGGACGCTCGCAACACGCCAATCGCGACAACGCGATGAAGATGCTGCGTGCCAAGCTCTATGAACTTGAAGTACAGAAGCGCAATGTCGAGAGGGATGCGCTCGAGGCGACCAAGTCGGACATCGGCTGGGGCCACCAGATCCGCAGCTACGTGCTTGATCAAAGCCGCATCAAGGACCTGCGAACAGGGGTCGAGCGCACCGATACGCAGAAAGTCCTCGATGGCGATCTCGACGAATTCATCGAGGCCAGCCTCAAGTCCGGCCTTGAGGCCGGCGCCAGACGCAGCGATGCCTGATCGTTGGCGTCCCCGCAGAGCGAAGCAGTCGACGCTTGTCCATCCAGAAACGTTTCAACGCACACAACGGATCCACAGATGACGGCCAACAGCAGTCCCGATCAATCGTCAGCGACATCCGCCGGGGCACCGCCAGCGGTCGACGAGAACAAGCTGGTTGCCGAGCGCCGCGAGAAACTTCGCGGCCTGCGTGAAAACGGGGTTGCCTATCCGAACGATTTCCGCATCGATGCGTTCGCCGGCGACCTGCAAACCGAGTTCGCGGATGGCGATCGCTGGAACGCCGAAGCCCTCGCGGCATCACCGCGTCGCGTGCGCATCGCTGGCCGCATGCTGGCCCGCCGCATCATGGGCAAAGCCAGCTTTGTGCAGATCCAGGACATGACAGGGCAGGTCCAGTTGTTCCTGCAGGGTTCCGTGCTCGGCGATTCCTACGAAGCGTTCAAGAGCTGGGACACCGGCGACATCGTCGGCGCCGAGGGCGAGCTGATGCGCACGCGGACCGGCGAACTTTCAATCAAGGTGGATGGCCTGCGCCTGCTGACCAAATCACTGCGTCCATTGCCGGACAAGTGGCATGGGCTGGCCGATATCGAGCAGCGTTACCGTCAGCGCTATGTCGATCTGATCGTCACGCCGGAATCGCGCAGCGCCTTCGTCCTGCGCTCGCGCGCGATCGGCTTCATGCGCCAGTGGCTCGAAGCGACGCCGAGGCGGTTCATGGAAGTCGAGACGCCGATGATGCACATCATTCCTGGCGGTGCGACGGCACGCCCGTTCGTCACCCATCACAACGCGCTCGATCTTGACTTGTACCTGCGCGTCGCACCCGAGCTCTATCTCAAGCGCCTCGTCGTCGGCGGCTTCGAGCGCGTCTACGAGATCAACCGGAATTTCCGCAACGAAGGCGTGTCGACCCGGCACAATCCCGAGTTCACGATGCTCGAGCTCTACCAGGCGTACGCGAGCCATGTGGAAATCATGGATCTGACCGAAGCATTGCTGCGGGAAACGGCAAAAGCCACTTTGGGTCGAACTGCACTGAGCTGGGAAGGCCGCGACATCGACCTCGGGCCGGCATTCCGTCGCTGGCGCATGGACGATGCCGTGCTCGAACACAATCCCGAAATCAAACGCGAGGAACTGCGCGATCGCGAGGCGATGGCGGGCCATTGTACGCGCCTGAAGATTGCCGTGAAGCCCGCTTACGGCTGGGGCAAGATCCTGCTTGAAATCTTCGAGGCAACGGTCGAGGCCAGCCTGATCCAGCCGACCTTCATCACGGCGCACCCGGTCGAGGTTTCGCCGCTGGCGCGTGAAAGCGACCACGAGCCCGGGATCACCGATCGGTTCGAGTTGTTTGTCGGTGGCAAGGAGCTCGCCAATGGCTTTTCGGAACTCAACGATCCGGAAGACCAGGCCGCGAGGTTCCAGGCCCAGGTCGAAGCGATGTCGGCCGGAGACGACGAAGCCATGCATTTCGATGCCGACTACATCCGGGCGCTGGAGTATGGCCTGGCGCCGACCGGCGGACTCGGCATCGGCATTGACCGCTTCGTCATGCTGCTTGCCGATGTCGGCTCGATACGCGACGTGCTCCTGTTCCCCTACATGCGTCCGGAAGCCTGACCACGGGAAACCGTCGTCTGATCAATCGATCGACGCGGGATCGTGGTACCGCCCGGGCTGAACGCCGACCTGATGCGGATTGCGGGCGGCGGTGATGTGATAGCCTTTGGACTTCGGTTATCCGGTTCCAGAACAGCACTCCAGGAAGTTGTTGTCCTGCTATCGGATGGCGGACGCGTGGGATCTCCCGATCCTGCGCGAGCGACGGCGGAGGATGCGGTTTGAATGTACTGATCGTCGACGACCAACCTTCTGCCCGGACCATGCTTCGACACGTCGTCGAGGGGATCGGGCCGGTGGTGCATGTCTCTGATTTCGGGAATCCGGTCGACGCCTTGCGCTGGTCGGAATCCAACAGCACGGACCTGCTCCTGCTCGACTATCGGATGCCGGAAATGGACGGTCTCGAGTTTGCGCGGCGATTCCGGCGTCCGTTCTCGCGACGCGATGTCCCGATCGTGCTGATCAGCGTGGTCGGAGACGAACCGGTACGCCAGGCAGCGCTTGATGCCGGTGTCATCGATTTCCTGATCAAGCCGGTGCGGCCACGCGAGCTCAGGTCACGTTGCAAGAACCTGTTGCAGATGCGTCGCCAGGGCGAGTCGGTCAAGGAGCGGGCCCGATCGCTTGAGCAGAAGGTCCTCGAGGGCGTGCAGGAAATCGAGCAGCGTGAGCGCGAGATGCTGTTTCGCCTTGCCAGGGCCATCGAATATCGGGATTCCGGAACGGGCGCGCACTTGCTGCGCATGGCCCGCTATTCCGAAATGATTGCCGAGGAGATCGGCATGCCCGAGGAGGATGTGCGCACGCTTGCCTTGGCAGCGCCGCTTCACGACATCGGCAAGATCGGTGTGCCTGACTCGATCCTGCTCAAGCGCGGCAGCCTCACCGACGAGGAAATGGCGGTGATGCGCAAGCATCCGTTGATCGGCTTCGAGATCCTGCGCGACAGCCAGAGCCGGTTCGTGCAGACCGGTGCGCAGATCGCGCTGAGGCACCACGAGCGCTGGGATGGAAGCGGTTACCCGGACGGCCTGAAAGGGGAACAGATCCCGCTGAACGCCCGTATCGTGGCCATTGCCGATGTGTTCGATGCACTGACATCCGAACGTCCGTACAAGCGGGCCTGGAGCAACGAGGAGTCGTTCAGCTACCTGAGGGAGCACGCTGGCACGTTATTTGATAGTGCTTGTGTCGAGATCTTGCTGGCCAACGAGTCTCGTATCATCGAAATCCAGCAGGCCAAGTTGGCGCCACCAGGTTTCGGATTCTGAAACCTGTCGTTCGCGCTGAAGGAGGCGGCTCGAATGCGAATCTTCACCCACAAGCTGCGTTCATGGTGCGAAGCGTGCCCTGACAATGAGCGCGTTCAGGTGGCTTTGCGCCTCCTCATCGTCGCGCCATTCCTGATTCTTGCCTTCGCGGTGGCATGGGCGCAGGACTTCGACTGGCAGGTTGCCGCGCGGGCCTTGCTGATCCTGACCCTCGAAAGCGCTGTTCTGGCCGCGGTCCTCGCACATGCGGCGATCGTCCCGGCGGCGTCGCCCGTGCGGTGCGGAATCCGCCAGGTTTCCGACTTTGCCACGATCGCAGCGATGATGTGCCTGGGTCCTGCGTTCGCACCGCTGTACGTGGTCTGCCTTGGGCTGGCAATCGACAGCGGATCGCGTTCCAGCGTGCGTCAATTGTCGGCATCGGTGTACCTGGCAACCGCCTCGTTCGCGGCTGTCGTCGCCGGTACCGACTATTGGCGCGCGAATCTGCCGCTTGCACTGGCCTTGCTGGTCAGCCTTGCCGGTTTCCCTGCGTACG
>ERZ795059.5956-NODE-5956-length-10941-cov-6.220742_pt1 | contig 10941 bp, 5 predicted proteins | sample MGYA00375143_ERZ795059 | MGnify/ENA primary metagenome ERZ795059 (study PRJEB30188, sample SAMN05720168) | activated sludge metagenome | isolation source: Anaerobic digester | place: USA | collected 2015-01-07 ... | reverse complement strand
GCCGGTACCGGTGACGCTGACGCTCCCCGTCCCGCCCGCCGAGATCGAGCCGCCGTTATCAAGCTCCACCCCGAAGTTAACTTGTGAGTCGCCGGTACCACCACCCAGGCCCACGACCGTGACAGCGCCGCCGCTGGAGGTGATCTGCGAATTCGCGTCCCAAACACGCACTCCAGTGTTGTTATTGCCCGTGCCGGCCCCGCCCGTTCCGGACACGGTGACCGTCCCGCTGTCGCCCGCCGTAATCGTGCCGCCACCGACCACTTCCACGCCGAAGTTGCTTCGCGAACCGGCCGTGCCGCCGCCCTGGCCCACGACCGTCACATCGCCACCGCTGGAGGTGATCTGCGAACTCGCATCCGGAACGTGAACCCCGATGTTGTCATTACCCGTGCCGGCCCCGCCCGTTCCGGTCACGGTGACCGTCCCGCTGTCGCCCGCCGTAATCGTGCCGCCACCGGCCACTTCCACACCGAAGTTGCTTCCCGAACCGCCCGTGCCACCACCTTGGCCCGTAACCGTCACATCACCACCGCTGGACGTGATCTGCGAACTCGCATCCGCGACGCGAATACCCCGATTGCCGCCGCCCGTGCCGGCCCCGCCCGTTCCGGACACGGTGACCGTCCCGCTGCCGCCGGCCGAGATCAAGCCGCCGCCGGTGATCACCACACCCTGGCCGTTCGATGCACCACCCGTCCCGCCGCCCTGGCCCGTGACGATGACGTCGCCGCCGGTCGAGTTGATTTGCGAATTCGCATTGGTCACGTACACGCCGTGACTGAACGAGCCGGTTCCCGTGCTACCCGTGCCGTTGACGGTCACGGTGCCGGAACCACCCAGGACCTTGCCGCCAAACGCGAGTTCTACTCCGAATTGCAGATCGCCCGTACCGGAGCCGCGGCCGGTCAGGGAAACGTCGCCGCTGCCGGTCGACTGGACGGTGCTGCCGCCCAGATAGATCCCCACAGAAGGGCCCGTCGCCGTGCCGGCGGTATTCGCGCTCATGGAAATATCACCATCCACGGTCGACAGGGTGGCTCCGCCCGTCATGGAGATTTTCTGCACGGCGGTCAGGGTGGCCGCCCCGTTGCCGGACAGCGCGACGGCGGTGGACCCGCCGCTGATCTCGATCGACGTTGCATCGCCCGTCAGATTCTTGTCGCCAGCCAGCGTCATCGCACCGGCCACGGTCAACTGGTCGAACGGCGCCGTCCCTTCGCCGATCGTCAAACCGGCCGTGAAATCGGGTACCGCGTTGATCCGCAGGTCGTCGGTGGCGCTGCCGCGGTTGATCGTCACCGTGCCGGAGGGATTGGCAAAATCCGTCTGCTCGAAAGCCACCGGGTTCGAGCGCAGTCGCGTGAGCGTGTTACCGGTCGTGCCGTCGTCTTCCAGGATTGCCTGCACGTTGCCGCTGGTCGGCAGGTCGAAGACGACGTCCGTCACCGTCCCCGTGTTCGTGATCGGCGCCAGACCGGTGTAAAAGACGAGTGAACGCAGCGTCGTCCCGGCCGCGTCGTCGAAGTTCCCGATCAAGCCGTCATGAGCATTGAGGTAGGCGTACTCGACCCTGCCGAACGTCCCGCCGCTGAGATACAGCCCGCTGTTGGTCAACGCGCCGCCGCCCGCAAAAGCCACGGAGACGTCCTCCAGACCGGCGACCCCCGTGTAATCGATCACCAGGTTGTCACTGCCGCCGTTACCGTTGACGGAGACGTACTGGATTACGTTGACGTCACCGAATGCGACCTTGGTCGCCCCCGTCGGCCGGTCGACCTGGATCGCGCCCGCGGGCGTGACCGTGATGACCACCCCGGACCACAACTCGACGTCGGTGGCGGTGCGGATCAGTTGGAAGTTGGTGTTGGTCCCGGCGACCGGGTCCGTGTACGAGATAAACGGGGCGGGGTCGACGGTCAGCGCAAAGTCGTCACCCGTCCCACCAGGGGCAAGATAGCTGTAGGTGGCGTTCTGGCCGTTGACCGTGGTTGTCGAACCTTCGGTGATTTGATTACTCGCGGGATCGCGGAACGGCGGATCAACGATCGCGGCCGCGCTCTGATTGTCGATGAACGTGTAGGTGCCGCCCGCGCCGGTGCCGCCGCCGAGCACGTTCAGGTCGAAGATGCCCTGCGCGCCGGCGTTCAGATCCACAGCGCCCGCCGTCACGATGGTGTCCGACTTGTTTCCTTGCAGGTCGGCGTGGTAGGTGCCCCCGTTGAACGACAGCCCACCGACCGTGAGCGTCCCCTCGTCGGTGAGGGTGCCGCCGGTGATCGTGCCGCCGCCGTTGACAGTGACGGTGTTGGCGATCGAGCCGGTGCCGCCGAGGGTGCCGCCCGAGTTGACGGCCGTGCCGGAAGTGGCCGTCACGGCCCCGTTGACGTACAGGGCACCGGCGTTGACCGTGGTAGCCCCGGTGTAAGCGTTGTTCGTGCCGTTCAGTTGCAGCGTCCCGGGGCCTTCCTTCACCACGCTGCCAGCCGAGACGATGTTCCCATTCAGGTACCCGTCGGTGTCGGTCAGACTCATCGTGACCGTACCCGTTCCCGCGGTCAGGTCGCCCACCATCTGGATCGTCCCGGCGTCATTGGGCGCTCCGCTGCCGTCCTGGTCGGCGATGAGCGTAATTGTCCCGCCGCCGCTCGAAATGTTGCCATTGGCTTCACCGAGGATGTCCTGATCCGAGCGGATAGCAATGGCTCCCCCGCTCGAGGATATCTGGGCGGACATCAGCTTCACATCACCGCCGATGCCGTCGGCCGCTTTGACGCCGTTAATCAGGATCGGGCCGCCTGACGACTGGATGTTCGTTCCACGGATGTCAACCGCGACTCGTGGTTGATTCGAAGGCCCAGTGCCGGCGGTTCCGTTGATGGTAAGGGCACCGGAACCGTCGATGACGATTTGTATCGCTGCTGTACCGATCATACCAACACCGATATTGTCACCGCCCGTGCCGCCGCCGCCGGTTCCGTTGATGGTGATCGTTCCCCCGCTGGTCGTGCTGATCCTGCCACCGAGGTTTAATGTTACCCCTAGATTGTCACCTGAGCCACCCGTCCCTCCCCCCTGGCCGGTCACGACCACGCCACCACTCGCAGAAGTGATTGCCGAACCATTCGCCAAAGCAATCCCATGGTTAAAAGAAGCCGAACCGGCCCCCCCGGTTCCCGTCACGGTGACTAACCCTGTGCCTCCAGTCGAGATGTTCGCCCTATTCGACATCAAAACCCCCTCGGAAGGCCGATTACCGTCAGACGCCCCGCCCTGGCCAATGACCGTCACGTTTCCGCTCGCGGAAGTAATCCCGACAGTAAAACCGCTGTAGCCGGGGCCGTTCATGTTGATGCCCGGATTACCGCTACTGCCGGGTCGGCCGCCACCCGTTCCCTTGACAAAAATATTTCCGGAACCAGACCGCACGGCGCCAGCACTAACACTGATGCCGAAATTGCTGACATCATCGGTGCCGCCGTGCCCCTCGAGCGAGACCGTCCCGGTGCCTGTGATTATGGCTGCGATTTCGCCAAAGCCGATCCCTGCAAAGCTGCCCGTGGTGGTGCCCGCCGCATTGGCGCTCATGCTGATGTTGCCGCTCGACGACGTGATAGAAGTGCCAAACTCGATTTCGATGTCACGAGTGGTCGAGATCGTGAGGTTGTTCGTGTCGAATGGGAAGGTCTTGCCGCTTGCATCGAAATGCACCGATGCCTGTGCACCCGGCGCGACGCTCGTATCGTCATCGAACGTGACGGTGACATTTTCGGTCCACGGTGCGCTGGTGTTTGATTTTCCGAAAACGACTCGGGTGTCCTGCGCGGAATCGATGATGTGGATGGTGTCGTAAGCCGCCTGTCCTGCACGGGTAATGGCGAAGCCACTGCCAAGAGTCTTGATGCGCCCCGCGGTGATGCTGCTAAAGTCGAATGTCGAAGAACTGGTTCCCACAGCGTAGGCCAAGTTGATGGCGGCGGGGGAGTCGGTGTACGAAAAGATCTTGAGCTCTTCGCCCGGGACGTTCAGATCGATCGTGAGCGTGGTGCCCGATTCGGTGAGGACCGCCAGCAAGCGACGATCCTCGAGCGGTTCCATGAACAGCTTCCGCATCCCGCGACGCTTGCGGGCCTGCTGGCGGGCGGCTTCGGTGCTCTTGGACGAACCAAACAACGACATCAGGCTGCGGGTCTTCAGACTCATGGGTAAATACTCCTCGACTAATTCAAACGGGGTTCTATATCCGAATCAGGGCTGAACGAACGGTCCTTCGGGAGGCTCCCGCGCGGCGTCGGGGAACTTCCCGTCACATCGAGCGTCCGTGCCCAGAGAAAAATCCGCGAATGTCCGATACGCGAATAGACGGAGAGCGCGAGCCCTCCTAACAGTTACATAGCTACAACCGTTTCAGATGTATCAGGCCGGGCCAAAGTTTTTCGAAAAACACTCTCTCCGAGTCTGGTCCGGCACGTCAGCACGCTCGAAGTAACGCGCCAGGCACGGCCAACGGTGCGGCGCGGTAGGTAAAAACGTTCTGCGCGCGGAGCGGCGCACGCTTCGCCTTTCGTGTGGCGGCGCCGGCGGGGTTGGGTTCAAGCGTCCTTCGCCGGTGTGTCCGACGATGCACTGTGCGTTGCCGAGCGTTTCCGGATGTTGACACATGAATGTGACCCGGTTGCCTTCGCGCGGCGGAGAACGAAGCGGGGTTGAAGCCCGCCGCGGGGTGCGGCGGGTCGGGGATGGAGGACGGTGGAGGGAACGGACGTTGCTGTAGCCGGCCAGTCACTTCACCGCCGACGCAGGGTCGGCGGGGATCGGGGGCGGGGCTGGAACGTCACGTGGCGGGGGCTAGCCGGCCAGTCACTTCACCGCCGACACAGGGTCGGCGGTGGAGATCCCCGCCGACCCCGTGTCGGCGGAAGGATGACTGATCGGCTAGATCGGTTGGCATCCCGCCGTGCACATCGCGCCGCCGCCGGGCCCGCCTCCCCGCCGACCCCGTGTCGGCGGAAGGATGACTGATCGGCTAGAAGCCCACGCTGGACGCGCTCGCTCCCCGCCGTCTCGGCGTCTGCGTCACTCACCCGCACCCGTCACCCTCCGCACGGCGTCCATATCGTACTCGCCGAACGTGCCGATGTAATATCCGAACTGGTACACGGGCTGCATGCCGTGGGCGTACGCCAAGTCCCGCCACCGCTCCGCGTGTACGATCACCAGGTGCAGGTTGACCACGTAGGGCCCGTGATCGCTGAAAACCGGCCGCGAAAGGTCGACGTCGGGGAACTCCAGTTGGTACTGGGCGAGCCGAGCCTCGATCCGCGGATCCGCCGTGCGGTGATGGCCCAACTGGTCCGACACGTATTGCTCGACGGCCGCACGGTTGGCATCGCCCAGGCTGGTGAGCGAGAAGTTGCGGCGGAAAGCTTTTGGGTGAGCGGCCTGCAGCAGGTGCTGCAAACGGCCCTTGACCGATCGGATGATCTGCGACGGCGCGACGGTGGGCAGCGTGCTGAGCAGGAATTGCCAGACATCGGCTGCCCGGCGATGGCATTCGAGCACGCGGACGCCGTCCGTCTCGGTCGCCTGTTTCAGTGGGGCGAGCCAAGCGTCGGCGGGCGGGAGTTCGGCGCGTGGGAATAGGGCCAACGACCATCGGAGCTGGTAGGCCGGTGTGGAGTTGTCGGGGGTGTAGATGGGATCGGACATAGCTGAGCAGTCATTCTACCGCCGACACGGGGTCGGCGGGGATGGGGGGAGCAGGAAGGAAGGGCTTGCTGCTGCGTTCTAGCCTGCCAGTCAGCTAACCGCCGACGCAGGGTCGGCGGGGAGCCCACCGCCGACCCTGCGTCGGCGGAAGGATGACTGGTGAGCTAGCCGCCGCCGCGACGCGGCGAGCCCCCTCCCCGCCGACCCTGCGTCGGCGGAAGGATGACTGGTGAGCTAGCCGCCGCCCCACCCCAACACCCCGCTCCCCGCCGAAGATCGCGCAGGCGAAAACAGGCGCAAAGGGATGGCTAACGACGAATTAGCGAAGTACAATGACACGTGCAATACCCCGACAATTCGGTCGCTGCAGCTGGGGGCCACGATTCGCGAATCGCCGGGCGTCCGTTGGCGCCACGGCAGCACGGAGAAACGAACGTGTCCGATTCCATCACGAATTGGTTGTTTGCCGTCCGTCGCGGAGATTCCGTGGCGGCGCACCGTCTGTGGGGTCGTTACTTTCACCAATTGCTGCGTTTGGCTCGGCGCAATCTGGCTCGCCGGACTCGGGCGACCGCGTTTGACGAGGAAGACGTGGCGGCCAGCGTCCTGGGCGAATTCTTCCTCAAGTTGCAGCAGGGAGGCTACCGCGAGTTGCGCAACCGCGACGAGTTATGGCAGCTGCTGGTCGTCATCACCATTCGCAAGGCGGTCGTCGTCGCTCGTCGCGAGAACACGCAGAAGCGCGGCCGCGGCCGCGTGACGTTGGAGTCGGAGATGACGGCCTCCGGACAATTCCGCTTGGACGACTTGATCGGACACGATCTGGCCGTGACCTTGCCCGATTTCATGTCGGAGCAGTGCCGGACGCTGATCGAGTCGCTGGAAGATCCGGATTTGGAGAAAATCGCGTTGTGGAAGCTGGCGGGCCATACAAACGAGGAAATTGCCGCCAAGCAGAGTTGTACGCGGGTGACGATTCAGCGCAAGTTGCGGTTGATCCGCAAGATTTGGGACGCCGAGACGGAGGGACTGGCGTCGAGCCGCGCGCCCTTGGAACTGGCGTAATGCGGGCGGTGGCCGCAATGCTGGGTGGACGCGTCGTTTCGCGGGCCCGAATCCGCTCGCGGAGCGAGCGGCCTACGATCGGGAGTCTCATCATTCATGTCCTCGCCTTCGCTGGTAAGCACCCGCCGCATCGACGCCATCTGCGGACGATTCGAAGCCGCCTGGCAATCGGGCGAACGTCCCGCTATCGAAACCATCCTTGCGGACGCCGAGCCTGAGGAGCGGTCGCAGCTGTTGGGCGAGCTGGTCGCCATGGAGTTTGAGCTGCGGCTGACGGAAGGGCAGCCGGCGCAGGTAGACGACTATTTGTCTCGGTTTCCCGGTGACAAAGACACCGTGCTGGCGGCCCTCGCGCCGCTGACCGACAGCGCTGCGACGGACCGTGGCCAGGTCTCCGAAGAACAGCACGAGGCGTGGCCGTCGGCCGAGCGATATCTGCTGGGAGAGCAGATCGGCCGCGGCGGCATGGGCGTGGTGGTCAGCGCCCGCGACCAGCAATTGGACCGCGAACTGGCGGTGAAGATCCTGGCCGAACCCCTGCAGACTCGCCGCGAAGCTCGCGAACGGTTCTTGCGCGAAGCCCGCATCTGTGCGCGTCTGCAACATCCCGGGGTCATTCCCATCCATGAAATGGGCTGGCTGGACAAACGCCCCTATTTTTCGATGAAGCTGGTGCGGGGGCAGAGCCTGGCGGAATTGCTGGACGCACGCCCGCACCCCGATGATGAGCTTCCCCGCTGGCTGGAGATCTTCCATCACGTCTGCGAAACGATCGCTTACGCGCATGCCCAGGGGATCGTTCATCGCGACTTGAAGCCGGCGAACGTCATGCTCGGCTCGTTCGGCGAAGTCTACGTGATCGACTGGGGCCTGGCCAGACAGGTCCCGCTGGCCGGCGGTGCGGTCTCGGATGACGAAAGCGAATTCGCGGAACGTGGCGATGCCCAAACCATCCCGGCCGACGAGGCTTCCGCCGACGCGTTCGAGGGCGGGGGCGATTTTGACCCAGCGAAGCGGCCTTTGGCCTGGACCTTCCTGGGCGACGTCTTGGGCACGCCGCAATACATGTCGCCGGAGCAGGCGTGCGGCGACGTCGAGGCGACCGACCAACGGTCGGACGTGTTTGCTTTGGGCGCTGTGCTATGTGAGATCCTGACGGGGGCACCGCCTTATCAAGGCGGCGACCGCCTGACGCAGCTCGAACAGGCCCAGCAGGGAGATCTGGGCGAGGCGCTCGCGCGACTGGAAGCCTGCCCAGCCGATCGCGAACTGGTCGACCTGGCCCGCGACTGCCTGTCGCCCGAGCCCGCAGACCGTCCGCCCGACGCAGGCCATGTGTCGCAGCGTTTGACCGCCTTTCTGCGAGGCGTGCAGGAGAAGCTGCAGAAGATGGAACTGGAGCGAGCCGAGATGCAGACTCGCGCCGAGGAGCGCCGGCGTCGGCGCAGGGTCATCCACGTGCTGGCCGGCAGCCTGTGCCTGCTCGCTCTGTCGCTGGCCGCGGGGGCGGTCTGGGTCGCTCGGACGGAATCCGCTCGCCAATTGGAGCAGGCTCGCCAGCGAGAACAGGTCAACCGCGATCTGGCGCAGACCCTGGACGAGGCGGCGCAGCTGTACGCGGGAGCCCCGGAGGACTGGCGCAAGGATCCGTCGCGGCGAACGCAAATCCGCGAATTGGCTCGCCGGGCGGAGACCTTGGCCGAGAGTCCGTGGGCCGAGCCGGCGCACGTTGGACGTGTCCGCGGCCTGCGCGACAGAATCCTCGCCGAGGATGCCGACGGCCGGTTGCTGGACCGCTTGGAAGCCATCCGTCTGAAGCGCGCCGAAGTGAATCCGCGCATCAACAAGTTTGCCACCGGCCGCACGCGTCCCATGTACTGGCAAGCCTTCGACAAGTACGGCCTGGATTTGGAGAAAATCGATGCCCAACAGGCCGTGACGAAAATCCGCAGCAGGCCGCCTCACGTCGTGGAAGCGTGCCTGTTCGGGCTGGAGAGCTGGCGGTCGTTGATCAAGCAGCCTGTACCCCAGCGACAATGGATTGACGCGGTGTTGGATGGGATCGATGACAATCCTTGGCGACGCGCCGTGCGTCAGGCCTGCCGCGAGCAGAACTGGTCGGCGATTGATGACTTGCTGGAAGCGGCCCAAGACGAGCCGCTGTCAGCCGATGCGGTCAATATCGTGGCCTCAAGCCTGGTTAACGCCAATCAGTTGGAGTTGGCCCTCAAACTTCTCAGGGCGGCTCAGCCGAGGCATCCCGGGGATTTCTGGATCAACCAGTACTTGGGACTCGTCTATTACTGCCTCCCCCGTCCCCAGCAGGAAGAGGCAGTTCGGTTCTTTACGGCGGCCCTGGCGATCCGGGAGACGAGCGCCGCCTATTTCAATCTGGCCACGGCACTGGCGGACTTGAAAAGGTATCCGGAAGCGGAACGGGCGTTCCGCTCGGCGTTACGTCTGCAACCGGACTACGTGCAAGCCCAGCTCAATCTGGCGGACCTGCTGGAGCGTCGGGGGCAGACCGCCGAGGCCGCCGCCTTGCGGCAGCGCGCCGCCCAGTTGCAGCAGGCGAAGAAACCGAAAGCGGACGTAACGCGGCAATAAGCTGCGGAGTGGGTTTCCGTGTGTGGGCCGCCACAGGGCGGCGGGAAACGCGGGTCAGATGGCCTTCTTCGGCCATCACAACCGCGTGATGGACAAGCTCGGAAAACGTCCGGCTTTCGGCCGCTGCCACCATCTCACGCAAGTGCTGCTCGGTCGCATCGAATGCAGACACGAATCGATCCGACGTTCGATCCTTGAACTGACGACAGCGGACTTGTGAAACGGCCTCTCGGCCGTCGGGTCTTCGAGCGATTTCTGGCAGGTTTGAGCGATGAAACCAAAATTTTCTCACAGGCGGGCATCAACTCACTTGGCTAAACATGCGGAAACGCAACTCCCTGGCGCGAGAACCCCGTGCCGAGGCCAGTCACATGGTATTCGCCCAATCTGCCATCCGAATGCACCGCGGGTCGTCGTGTCGCGGGCTGTTGACATACGTATCCACGGGGTCGGCACGCATCGCTTGGACGTCGAACGGGCAGAGCAGTTCACGGAGAGGACCGGGGTTCTGGAATTGCGGATCGAGCCAGAGATCGTAATCGGCGGCGTTCAAGATGACCGGCATACGGTCGTGAATCGGACGCATCAGTGCGTTGGCCTCCGTGGTGATGATCGTACACGTCTCGATCGGCTCACCCGTTTCGGGGTTGATCCACCGTTCCCACAGCCCGGCCATGGCAAACGGCCGCTCGTCGCGCAAGCGGATGTAGTACGGCTGTTTGCCCTTGCCCGTTTTCTGCCATTCGTAGTAGCCGTCGGCGGGCACCAGGCAACGGCGGCGGCGCAGGGCTGTGCGAAAAGCGGGTTTGTCTGCCACGGTTTCCGCTCGCGCGTTGATCATTCGGCTTCCCATCGATGCGTCTTTCGCCCAAGACGGAATCAGCCCCCAGCGGACCATCTGCCACTGCCGGCTGGCATCCTCAGGTCCGATCCGCACGGTGGCCACCGACTGCGTCGGGGCGATGTTGTAGCGCAAAGGCAATTCGAAAGGCAATTCACAGCCAAATTGTTCGACCAACGAGGCCGAGTTCGTCCGCAAGGTGAACCGTCCGCACATGATTCGTCCCCCTCTCGGGTGAGAACTTCCAACGGCTGGCAACGTGACAGCCCAAACCATGAACTAATAACGACTAAGGGCGATCCAAGTCACTGGCAATCACTCCGGTATGACAGGTCCCGGTCACTTGGCATGGGCGCTGGCAACCCGCCGCAAACCTTCCAGGAACAGCCATGATTCCGCATTTCTCCCGGTCAATGCCGTTTGCCAAATTGCGTTGGGCCCGAATCTTGCTACACTGTGGCACTTTGCAGCGAACCCTGCCAAATTGAACCAAATCCGGTTTGGCAACGTATCAGGATGTTTGATTGGCCTGCCAGTGTGGCCGAAAGTCCTACCGATCTTTCCCCCCGATTGTGACTTGGCGGAACCATGATTGACAAGGTGGACAGGCAACCCATGATCGAGGCCGTTGGCCTCTCCAAATTCTATGGCCCTTTTGCGGCTTGCCGCGAGGTCTCTTTCAAGGTTCACGAAGGCGAGTTGGTCGCCTTCCTGGAGAT
>ERZ795059.5950-NODE-5950-length-10946-cov-7.078138_pt1 | contig 10946 bp, 5 predicted proteins | sample MGYA00375143_ERZ795059 | MGnify/ENA primary metagenome ERZ795059 (study PRJEB30188, sample SAMN05720168) | activated sludge metagenome | isolation source: Anaerobic digester | place: USA | collected 2015-01-07 ... | reverse complement strand
TTCCGATCTGCTTTTATTGGTTTAGGTGGATTTGAAATCACCAATGACTTTAATGGATTGAATGCAGTGCTTTTACCTTTAGTTTTGTCTGGTGTAGGTATTGTAACTTCTATCTTGGGTACTTTCTTTGTAAAAGTAAAAGAAGGTGGAGATCCACAAAAAGCATTGAATGCTGGTGAATTGATCTCTTCTGTTGTTATGTTAATTGCAACGTATGTGATTGCACAATGGATGCTTCCAGATACTTGGGTAGCAAATGATATTGCAACAAGTTCTGAAATAACTTTTACCAACAACGGTGTTTTCTATGCTGTAATTATTGGTTTGGTTTCTGGTCTTGGTATTGGTTATGTAACTGAATATTATACAGGAACAGGTACAGGTCCAGTAAAAAGAGTGGCACAACAATCTATTACTGGTGCAGCAACCAACATCATAGCTGGTCTTGGTGTAGGTATGATGTCAACAGCAATTCCTACGTTAATTCTTGCTGGTGCCATCATCGGTGCTTACCATTTTGCAGGCTTATACGGTATCGCGATTGCTGCAGTAGGTATGCTTTCCAATACAGGAATTCAATTGGCCGTTGATGCTTATGGTCCTATTGCTGATAACGCCGGCGGTATTGCAGAAATGTCTGAATTACCTCCTGAAGTTCGTGGTAGAACAGATAAACTTGATGCAGTTGGTAATTCTACTGCCGCTATTGGTAAGGGTTTTGCTATTGGCTCTGCTGCCTTAACAGCACTTGCTTTATTTGGTGCATATATGACTACTGCTCATATTCCAACAATTGATATATCTAAAGCAAATGTAATGGCTGGCCTTTTTATCGGTGGCCTTTTACCGTTTATCTTTTCGGCTTTAGCAATGGGTGCAGTTGGACGTGCTGCAATGTCGATGATTAAAGAAGTAAGACGTCAGTTCAATGATATTCCCGCACTTAAAGCTGCTCTGACTGTAATGAAAGAATGGGGTGAAAAAGACCAAAAGGAATGGCCTAAAGATAAATTAGATATCTTCCATGCTGCTGATGGAAAAGCAGAATATGAAAAATGCGTTGCTATTTCTACAAAAGCTGCCATAAGACAGATGATAGTTCCCGGTTTGCTTGCAGTTGCTGCTCCTGTTATTATTGGTTTTACTCCATTTTTTGGTAAAGAAGCATTAGGCGGAATGCTTGCAGGCGTTACTGTTTGCGGTGTACTTTTAGCAATTTTCCAAGCTAATGCTGGTGGCGCATGGGACAATGCAAAGAAAATGTTTGAAGAAGGTGTTGAAATTGATGGTAAAAAATATTTTAAGAAATCTGAACCGCACAAAGCTGCTGTCGTTGGAGATACCGTTGGAGACCCATTCAAAGATACATCAGGACCTTCGATTAACATTTTAATAAAGTTGATGTCCGTAGTTTCTTTGATTCTTGCAACCTTGCTTGTTTAAAATTTTTGCAAAGAACCTTCCGAAGGTTCCTTAACTTTCGGAAGGTTTGTAGTATATAAGTAAAGATGTCATTTCCTTTATCTTGGGGTTGCCAATGACATCTTTTATCAGTCATGCTATCAGCTTGTTGATAGTATGACTGAAAAACACTGTTTAGTAACTATGTCATCTTCATTAAAATAAAGCACTTGCTTTATCTTGGGATTCAGAATGAAAAGAAACTATTATAAGCCATTCAATGAATTACAACACTAACTATCCCTTTTAGCACGAAAGCCAGTTGGACTAACAGAATATTTTAAATTAAAAAATTGTTCTTTATTCAGAAAACTTAGTTTCTTTTCAGCGAGATATGCAATCATAGCAGCGTTGTCCATACAATATAAAAGCTCTGGAACAATAACATTTATATTATGTTTTAATGCTTTTTCTGTGAGTTGTTCTCTAAGAGCTGAGTTTGCAGAAACGCCACCTCCAATTACAATGCTTTTTACTTGAAAATCAATAGCTGCATTTAAAACCTTATGAATAAGCACATCTACAATAGCTTGCTGAACTGAACTGCATAAATCTGCAATATCTTCTTCCGGTATTCCGTTTGGGTATTCATTATGCAGAAAATACCGGACAGAAGTTTTAAGTCCGCTGAAACTGAAATCGTAGCCGGGTTTGTTTATCATTGCTCTTGGGAAATTGAAGCGTTTGGGATTGCCTTGTTTTGCTAATCTGTCGATTACTGGACCGGCAGGGTAGCTAAGCCCAAGCATTGTGCCAATTTTGTCGAAAGCTTCGCCGGCAGCGTCATCACGGGTTGAGCCAAGTACTTTGTATTCATTGTAACTTCTTACGATGAAAATAGAAGTATGTCCACCGCTTACTACTAATGTTATAAATGGAAATTCCAATGACTGTTCTTGCAGGCAGCCAGAAAAGATATGCCCTTCTATGTGATTGATTGGAATAACCGGCTTGTCATACCTTAATGATAAACCTTTTGCAAAGTTTGAGCCCACAATGAGCGAACCAACTAAACCGGGTTCTGAGGTAACAGCTAAACCATCTATTTCTTCCATTCTGGTGTTGCTTTCCCGAAGTGCTTCTGAAACAACGTAATAAATATTTTGTAAATGGGCGCGTGATGCGAGTTCTGGTATAACGCCACCGAATTTCTGGTGAAATATTTGTGAGGATATTATATTGCTTAGTATTTTTGAGTCGTTTATTACTGCTGCTGATGTTTCGTCACAAGAAGATTCTATTGCTAATATTTTCATTCGTATTTAATATTTTTTTAAATTTTCACAAAATAAACGATAGAAATTTTTTTTTATTGTTAATTTTAAAAGCAAATTTGTTAACAATGACATCGCTACCTTTGTCGGTCATTCTGGTGCGAATATAAACGAAGACGTAAGAAGAAAGTCATACTATCAACAAGTTGATAGCATGACAAAAATATTGAAAAAAACTTCAAATCCTATTTCCAAAGTTGCACTTGGGAAGAAGTTTTTTGACTTTTAAAAATTTCAAGCAATGCTATCAACTTGTTGATGGTATGGCTTGTTCCATATCGTAAATTTACCAGAATTAATATTTATTCTTTATGAGAAGTTGCTTATTTCTCTTCGCACTGTTATACATCTTCATAATAAAATATACGACTGGTGCAATTATTATAATAAAAATCAATAAAGTAATAAGTAGAATGTTATAATTTTCAACTCCATTAATGGATTGAATTACAATGAAGAAAATCAGCATAAAAGAGGTTTGAACTGTAATTTTCATAATTATCATTAATCTTGTTGCTATTCTATACTGCGTTTCAGCATTTTCTTCAGTAATTTTAACCGGATAATTGAAAATATGTGGGTATCTGTTTATCCAACTTAATGCAATGAAAATAAAAGTCGAAAATGCTGGTAATAAGAACAATGAAGATTTGCTTCCGTAACTATCAATTTCGCCTTGAAAATTAAAATGAGTTGGAATCGTTTCGGGCAAATTGAAATATTCAAGTATAATCCAAATCCAAAAAACAACGAACAAAACCCAACCAATTATTTCTAAAAATAAATCAAATTTTGATAGTTTTAACTCAATTTTTGGTAATTTTTGTATCATAAAGCTATTCATTTTATATTTAATTTCAATACTACAAATTTAATAATTTTTAAATAAATGAGTTCACTCTATTTAAATAGAGATGACATAACGTAGCTTAAGCTACAAACAAAATTAAAGACTCCTAATGCCTCTATTTTGGTATTTCGCAATTAAGAAAGTTTGATATTACAAATAATGTAATTTCACAAAATTGCAAACAGATAACTCCTAAATAAATTTAGGAGTTATTCTAATAATTAGAGTAACTCCATAATTTATTATGGAGATTAAAAGCGCAATTATTAGGTGCGAAGCAATTCTATTAATTCTTTATTTTCGTTAAGGAATTAGTAGTTATGAAATTATTCTAAAAATCTTGCTAAAAAAACAAGATTTTGGGGAGTAATAGTATAATTTTACTCTGTCATTCTGAAGCGAAGTGAAGAATCTCACAAGTCATTGTTAACATAGATTTTGATATTCTTCACTTCGTTTACCAATAACATCTTTACTTGTCATTCTGGCGTATGCCAGAATCCATCTTATAATTATTCTATATTAGCTGTTACAAGGATGCATTTGGGCTTGCCCAAATGTTACAAGTGAGCAAGCTCACTTGCTTTCCTAAGATGGATTCTGACATCCGTCAGAATGACATCGCTAATTTTAGTAAATAAAACTTTACGAAAGTTTAAATTCTAAACTATCTAAACCTTCTAATCTTTAAAGCGAAGATGCTATTTAATTTAATCTTTTAAAATCAAAAAAATGTTTTAATTTTGTCTTTGAAATATTGTCGTTGGAAAAAGAAGTTTTATGAAAGTAATATCAACAGACGAGGAATTTAAACAAATTGATTTTAAATTACTAAAGCGATTAATTATATATTTAAAACCATATAAATGGCAGACTTACCTTGCAATATTTTTAACAATTCTTGCTTCTGCTCTTTTCCCGTTACGTCCTTATTTAATCAAAATCGCAATTGACGATTACATTTCGATTGCAGACTGGAATGGTCTTTTAAACATAATTTTGCTGATTTTTTCTGTATTAATAATAAACGGAGCTTTGCAATTTGCACAAACCTATCTAATGCAGTGGGTTGGGCAAAACGTCCTGTTAAGTATTCGGCAAAATCTTTTCACTCATATTCAAAATTTATCGCTAAAATTTTTTGATAAAAATCCCGTTGGCAGATTAGTAACACGTGTTACAAATGATGTGGAAGTGCTAAATGAACTTTTTTCCAGCGGAGTTGTGATGATTATTGCTGATTTATTGCTTATCTGCTGGATAATCGCCTATATGTTTTTTATTAATGTTGAACTTTCTTTGCTCACTCTCACAATCTTGCCAGTTTTAATTATTGCTACTTATGCTTTTAAAACGAAAGTGCGTGTGGTTTTTCGGGATATAAGGAAAACGGTAGCCCAGCTCAATTCTACTTTCAATGAATTTATTACTGGAATTTCAACTGTTAAGCAATTCACTCAGGAAGAAGAGCAGTTCAAAAAGTTCGATGAAACAAATGTAATTCATAGAAACTTATGGGTTAAATCTGTTTTTTATTATGCCGTATTTTTTCCAATAATTGAAATGCTTAGCACCATTGTCCTTGGAATCATCATTTGGTATGCTGCTGAAAATATTCTGTCCGGCTTTATGACCATAGGAATTTTGATTGCTTTTCTTCAATATGCAGAAATGTTTTTCAGACCAATACGCGATTTAACAGAAAAATTTACTACGCTGCAAAGCGCTATGGCAAGTTCAGAGCGAATTTTCGGTTTGCTTGATACTGAAGAAAAAATATTTGAAGCTGAGAATGCAAAGGAATTCAAAACTTTTATAAATAAAATTGAGTTTAAGAATATTAATTTTAGTTATGTTCAGGAAAAAAAAGTTTTAGAAAACATTTCATTTGATGTAAAAAAAGGTGAGAAACTAGCTATAGTTGGAGCGACCGGCTCCGGGAAAACCACAATTATTAATTTGTTAAGCAGATTTTATGATTATGAAAATGGGCAAATACGTATTGATGGAATTAATCTTAAAGATTTTAGAATAAGCAGCTTAAGAGAGAAAATCGCAATAATCCAACAAGATGTCTTTTTATTTTCAAGAACAATTTATGAAAATATATTTTTAAAAGATGTTCCAAAAGACATTGAATCTGCAAAAGAAGAAATAAACAAATATGGAATCGGTTGCATATTAGATAGCTTAAGCGATATTTTTCAAACAAAACTTGCAGAACGGGGCGCCACTTTATCTGCCGGGCAAAGACAGCTAATTTCTATTTGCAGGGCACTCGTTGCTAATCCAGAAATCTTGATTTTAGACGAAGCAACTTCAAATATTGATTCAAAAACTGAGCAAATAATAGAAACACTATTAAACGACCTATTAGCTGGAAGAACCGCTATTATCATAGCTCATCGGCTTTCTACAATAAAGAATGCCGACAGAATTTTAGTTCTCCATCACGGCAAAGTAAATGACATTGGCACCCACGAAGAACTTTTGCAAAAAGATGGACTCTACGCAAAACTCTATCGCTTGCAAATGTTTAAGGAAAAGAAATAGAAATTTTTTATACAATTAGGACTTGTAGTCGTTGCGGGATTTGAACCTGCGACCTTTCGCGTGTGAGGCGAACGCTCTGGACCAGCTGAGCTAAACGACCATTATACAAAATTACTACATTATTTCCATCTTTCAAAGAACTTTATTAAAGCATTGCCAGTTAAAGATTCTTTTACTTTCATAACGTCTTCCGGCGTTCCGGTAGCAACTACCCGTCCACCTTTATCGCCTGCACCCGGCCCTAAATCAATAATCCAGTCCGATGAAGCGATTACGTGCAAATTATGTTCTATTATAATGACAGAGTTACCATTTTCAATTAATTTATGAAAGCATTTTAAAAGTTTTGAAATATCGTCTAAATGCAAACCGGTTGTTGGTTCATCAAAAATAAACAGAATACTTGAGTTTTTTGAAAGTTCTAATTGGTTAGCAAGTTTTATCCTTTGAGCTTCGCCACCTGAAAGCATAGAACTGGACTGTCCTAAACGCAAATAATCCAATCCCACATCTCTTAACACTTCTAAACGGCGGGTAATTTTTTTCTCTCCTTCAAAAAATTCAATTGCCTCGTTAATTGTCATATTAAGAACATCAACAATTGATTTTTCTTTAAAAAGAATGCCTCTTGCTTCTTTTTTATAGCGTGTGCCATGGCAAACTTCACACTCCAACCTAACATCAGAAAGGAATTGCATATCAATCACCTGAGTTCCTTCACCTTCGCATGCTTCACATCTTCCTCCGGGAATATTAAAAGAAAAATACGAAGAAGAAAGCCCAAGCTGTTTTGCTTGCTGTGTATTTGCAAAAAGGTCGCGGATATAATCAAAAACGCCGGTATAGGTAGCAGGAGTTGAGCGGGAGGACTTTCCAATAGAACTCTGGTCTATCATTTCAACTTTGCTAATGTAGTGATAACCATTTAGCTTATCGAAATTTTTCACGTAATCTTCGTAGCCGCTGTGCATTTTAGTCAGTCCGTTAAAAAGCACCTCATTAATCAACGTGCTTTTTCCGGAGCCAGATACTCCTGTTACTGAAACAACGCAGCCAAGTGGAAATTCAACGGAATCAATTTTGAGATTATTTGCCCTTGGGTTCGTTAAAACCATTTTTTTTCCATCACATTGCAAGCGTTTATCCGGAATAGGAATTTTCTTTTTACCGGAAAGATATTGTCCTGTTATAGAATTTTTTTCTTTAAAAATACCTTTAACATCACCTGAATATACAATTTCGCCACCTTTCTCGCCAGCACCTGGTCCCATATCAATTAAAAATTCAGCACTTTCTATTATTTCCGGGTCGTGTTCCACAACAATGACGGTATTGCCGATATTTTTTAATTTATTTAAAATATTAAGCATTCTTTGTGTATCAACAGAATGCATTCCAATACTTGGTTCATCAAGGATATATACAGTTCCGACCAGGGAGGCACCGAGTGCAGAAGAAAGGTTAATGCGTTGGGCTTCGCCACCGGACAAAGTTTGCGTCATTCTGTCCAAAGTTAAATATTCCAATCCAATATCTAAAAGAAGTTGAATCCTCCATTTGATTTCTTTAACAACCTGTTCTACAATATCAATCTGATGTTCGTTTAAATTCAAATTATTGAAAAATAGAGCTAATTCGTTTAGAGGCAAATAAATTAAATCAGGAATTGATTTTCCACTTACAAATACTCTTCTGGCTGAAGTTCTTAAGCGGGAACCGCCACAAGCTCTGCATTTAGTATATCCACGATAGCGGTTTATCATCAAACGATTTTGAATTTTATAGCTTGTTTGCTCCAATTGCTTGAAAAAATCATTAATTCCATCAAAGGAGCCACTTCCATCCCATAGAAAATCCATTTGTTCCTGTGTAAACTGATTTATTGGTTTATCTACCGGAATGTGTTTTTTTGTTGCTTCGCTTAATAGCTTAGTTTGATATTTGATATAAGCTGGAGTGCGAAATGGGTGAACTGCACCATTTAACAAAGTTAAACTTGGATTAGGAAATACCAATTCTTCATCAATTCCCATTGTTCTGCCAAAGCCCTGGCATTGAGGACAGGCACCATACGGATTATTAAAAGAAAATAGCCGTGGGTCTGGCTCCTGATAGACTATTTCACAATAAGGACATTCATAAAAACTACTGAAGCTAAAAATATGATTTTGGTTTATATTATAAATATAAATCCTGCCTTCACCAACTTTAAATGCTTGCTCAATAGAATCGCTTAAACGTGTGCGGGCTTCTTCTTCTTCACTGATTGCCAATCTGTCAACCAAAACATAAATTGAATCGAATTCTTCTTTTGGAATTAAATTTATTGCTTCGAAATCAAGTATTTCGTTTTTTATTGAATGATATACCCTGAAGAAACCCAATTGTTTTAGTCGTTCTAATTCTTCCTGAAAATCAAGGACTTTTGTAGAAATGGAAAATAGAATATATATTTTATCGTTTATATGGTGTTCGATTAGATGTTTTGTAACTGAACTTGGCGAAGATTTTTCAATAGTTCTGCCGCATTTACAAATAGTAGTGCCAATTTTTCCGTAGAGTAAGCGAATATAGTCATAAATCTCAGTAGTAGTGCCAACAGTAGAGCGTGGATTTCTTGAAAATGTCTTTTGTTCAATAGCAACAGCTGGAGGAAGCCCTTTGATTACTTCAACGTCCGGCTTGTTTTGACGTTCTAAAAACTGCCTGACATAAGCAGAAAGCGATTCAACGAACCTGCGGTAGCCCTCAGCATAAATTGTATCGAAAGCGAGTGTTGATTTTCCTGAGCCGCTTACTCCGGTTATTACAGTTAAAGTATTATGTGGTATTTCAATATCAATGCTTTTTAAGTTATTTTCTTTAGCTTTTTTTATTATGATTTTTTTTTCGTTCATTATTTGATAATTTTTAGTAATATGTAAAAAATAAAAAAGTAAATATACAGAATTATTGGCAATTTTTTAAGGTTTTTAGTATGTAACATTTTTTGAATATAAACGTTAAAATATATAAAGAAGGAGATATACAATGAAAAAATTAATTTTAATAGGAATTCTAACAAGCATAGCAATAATTTTAAACAGCTGTGCTTCAAACACTGGCTCAAGACAGGATTACTTCGGTTATAGCAAACCAAAAGCTGAAGTAAAAACTGAAGTACAAGAAGAAAGCAATCCTGAGCAAACCCAACAAAACGTTCAACAGGAACAAGTTTTGCCAGATACAGGTAATTCTAATTCTACTCAAAACGAGGAGCAGGATTATACTAACTATTATATTGCTCAGGAAACCCGTTATGTTCCTGTTTATGTGCCCTGGTGGGAAATATACTATGACGGCTTCTACTATCCTCACTCAAGGGTATTTGTAGTAGAGTATTATGATAACTGGAGATGGCGCTGGCATCCGGTATATTATTCTTACTGGTATGATTATCCTTTCTACTGCTCATCATGGTCGCCATATCGCTTCGATTATCATCATTATCATCATAACTGGTGGAATGACCATCACAGATATGTTATAGTGCCGGACCATTATGATTCAAAACCAAAAAAGGAAGAATCTTACCGTGATTTCGGACCAAGCCGCGGAAATTATACTAATGTTAGAGATGAATCTACTGGCGGAAGAGGAGTGGCTTCTACTGGATTTCGCACTGTTACTAATGATAGAGGGGTTACCGCTCCAAATACAACATTAACTCCCACTACTAATTCCGGAGTTAGCAGTTCTACAGGAAATACTCCGAGAGTTATCAATACTTCAAATCCTTCTGCTATCGAAAGAACAAGCAGCAAAGAAAATTCAGGAAGCAGCTTTATTCCAAGAAATCCCACTTCAGTTAATTCAGAAACCTCGTCCGGCAGTTCGACTGAAGGTACAACTAAACGAACTGCAAGAGAAGTAAATACTTCAAATCCGGCTACTATTGAGAGAACAAGCAGCAAAGAAAATACTGGCAGTAGCTATATTCCAAGAACTTCTTCTTCAACAACCCCGGAAAAATCATCTGGTAGCAGTAATGAAGAAACTTCAACAAAACGGACTGTCAAAGAAGTAAACACCTCAAGTCCTTCACAAAATGAAAAACCAAAAAGCAAAGAAAACTCTGGAAGTTCTTATACTCCTAAGGAGAAATCCAATAGCTCTCCTTCTGAAAATCCGTCAAAAGGAAGTTCAAATGAGGGCTCTTCCCGCTCTTCAGAACGTTCCGGCAGCTATTCTGCTCCTTCAAGCGGTAGTTCAAATAGTGGTAGTAGTTCAAGAGGTTCTGAAAGCAGTGGTAGTTCAAGCGGCGGTTCAAGAGGGTCTGGTAGCTATTCTGCCCCTTCAAGTGGTGGCTCAAGTAGTGGTGGTGGTTCAAGAGGTTCCGAAAGTAGCGGAAGCTCCAGTGGCGGTTCAAGAGGTTCCGGTTCTAATGAGAATAAGTCTGGAGGCAGGAGGTAGTTATGAAATCAATTAAGTTTTTTGGATTGCTTATTTTAATTTTTACTTTAGCAATTTCAGCGAATGCTCAGTCAATAGAAGACGCTCTTCGATATACTCGAAATAATGGTTATATTACTCCACGTGCTGCCGGTTTAAATGTTTCATATTATGGAATTAGCGATGATTTAGCTGCTTTGGCTTACAATCCTGCCGGGCTTTCCTTAATCGGAAAAACTGAACTTTCTTTTGGTTTTGGCTTCAGTACTTTTTCTACTGAAACAAATTTTTTGAATAATAAAATTCCATTTAACTCTAACGATGAGTATATTACACACGCCGGTTTAGCAGTTCCTTTTAAAACAAAGCAGGGAAGC
>ERZ795059.5943-NODE-5943-length-10953-cov-6.476234_pt1 | contig 10953 bp, 11 predicted proteins | sample MGYA00375143_ERZ795059 | MGnify/ENA primary metagenome ERZ795059 (study PRJEB30188, sample SAMN05720168) | activated sludge metagenome | isolation source: Anaerobic digester | place: USA | collected 2015-01-07 ... | reverse complement strand
ATTTACCACCTTATTGGATGCTAAAAGTTGTCCAACGTATTGGTAGCGGGGTACATTTCGACTACGCTCAATAACCAATTATTAATTATTAATTGTTAATTATATTTTAACAATAACTTAATAACTTAATAACTTAATAACTTAATAACCTAATAACCTAATAACCTAATAACCAATAACCAATTAGCTTATAGCTAAAAGCTGATAGCTAACACCAAAAGGAGAACCAAATGGCAACAACAAGAATTGATGATTTAAGAATGCTCGACCCGGTGCTAACAACAATCGCGCAGGGCTATTCCAATGCTGCAATGATAGCTGAACATCTTTTTCCAACAATTGAAGTATCTAAATTGAAAGGAAAAATCCCCGTCTTTGAAAGAAATGCTTTTATAGTAAGAGATACTCATCGCGCAATTCGTGCAAATTCAAACAGAATTCCGCCTTCAGACATTAATTTTATTGAATTTGAAACAAAAGAAAAAGACATTGAAATTGCAATTGATTACATTGAAGAAGAGGAATCTCTTGAAGGTAGCTTGCTCGAACATCGTTTAGCCAAGGAATTACGTGATATTCTTTTGCTCGGGAAAGAAAAGGAAGCTGCCGACTTGGTTCAAAATCCGAGCAATTTTATTAATGATTTGAAATTAGTTATAACTGAAGATACATGCTTCAACGACTACTACAATAGTACCAATCCATTACTGGTGATTAAAGATGCAATGGTAAGTATTAAAGAACGTATTGCACACTATCCCAACACAATGATTATTGGAAATGAATGTTACCAAACGCTTTTAGAACACCCAAAAATTGTCGAAAAAGTGATGTATTCTGGAATATCGAAGGTAACAAAAAAAATATTAGAACAATTATTTGATATTTCAAATATTCATATTGGCCTTTCTGTATATTCTGAAGATGGCGAGAATTTTCAGGATGTTTGGAAAGATAACATTATCCTTGCTTACGTTGACCCAAGCAATCAGAACAGAAGCGAATTTAATCCAAGTTTCGGTTATACTTTACAAAGAGCTGGTATGCCGGAAATTGATTCTTACTACGAAAATGGTGGAAAAACAAAAATTATACGAGCAACCGACAATTATGCAATAAAGGTAACCGCAAGCGATGCCTGTTACTTAATTTCCAACACAAATCATCCATTAGATTAAAAGGAAAAATTATGTTAAAACCAGATAAAACATATCAACCGATTCAAACCGTTACAGTCAAAGCTGTAGAGGATTTACCCGCTTTCCGCTTCGTTTCACATCTTGGTTCAGTTTGTGCTGAAAATCAAAAAGCACTCGGTGTTTCCGATGTAAACTGGCTTAAAGATGAATACTCTTCAGTAATTACATTAGGAACCATTGCGATTGAAACCACAACAACGATTAATATTGGCTCAGCAGTTGCAACTTCAACAGGTGGAAAAGCAAAACCAGCTGGAAGTGGAAATGAGATAAATGGAAGAGCATTAGATTCCTGCAATGGTGCCGGTTTCATTAAAATCAGCATTGTCCCGTAGTTTTGAATTATACTTTAATCTTCTTCCCAAGTTGAACTTGGGAAGGAGAAAAAAAGGGATGTGCTATAAGTTTGATGTACGTAAAATTTTTTCAAGAAAATAAAAACCAAATGAAATATGCTAATAAGGTCTTGAAATCGGTTTCCCATTTTTCTACTAAGGTTTATTATTAGAATAAGGTTTTATGGCTTTTATTATTAGTATAATTTTCAAACAAGAAACCTTATTTTTCATTAATAACCTTAGTAGAAAAAAATCATCAAAGAACAATTAACCTTATTAGCTTATTATTAACTCCAGATAAATATTGGGCATTTCGACTACACTCAATGCCCAAAGAAAAATAACCCAATAACAAAAAATGAAAACAACAATTAATTTTATATTACGACATTCTGCTTGGATTTGTTTGATTTTAGTATCAATTCTATTATTAAATCCAATAATTGCAGAATTCAGGACGCTGCTTCTAATCACAGCTTTTGAAGCAGTAGCTCTCTTTTTGTCTGGCATATCAGTCTATGTATTCACAAAAATTGATTTCATAAATGAGCAATCCTATAGCGTTTTAGGATACATATTTTTAAGTGTACATATTTTAACCGGAATGACTGTCCTTGGAGTATATTTAGCACAATTCGGCGGATAATATGAAAATATTTTATATGCTCGTTCTGCTCGTTTGCTCAGTTTCGGCTCAAACTAATATACAATTAACCTGCAACCTCAATTTACTCAAAGCATCAAAAGACAGTGCTATTGCTCAACTCGGGGTTATTGAAAAAACAAAAAGAAACGATGGAGCAGATATTGAGAAATATTTAAAAAGTACTTTTACTAATAAAAGCAGTTCTTATTGTGCTGCTGCGGTTTATTGGTGCTTTTTCTCGGCAGCTACTGATTTAAAAATAGGATTTTATCAAATTCCAATAAAACGCACCGCACTTGCTAATGGGATTTTTAACGATGCTCTTTTGCGTGGAAAAAAAACAAAATTTGCACCCAGAGAGCATTCTTTGATAATATGGAAATACCCTAATAGCTGCTTTGGGCATATTGAAAGAATAATAAGCGTTGAAAAAGCCGGCTGGGTTACTACTGTCGCTTTTAACGTCAGTGGCTTTTCAACAAAATACAAAAAGAAAACTGAAGGTGTTTTTCTAAAAAAGAGAAATATATTTCATCAACTTGGAAAAATGCGAATAAGAGGAATGATTTCATTTGTTTAAATCATTAAAATCATATATACTCCTTCCTAAGTTGCACTTGGGAAGGAGAGAAAAAGGGATGTGATATCAGTTTGATGTACATAAAACATTTTCAAGAAAATAAAAACCAAATGAAATAAGCTAATAAGGTTGTGAAATCGGTTTTCCATTTTTCTACTAAGGTTTATTATTAGAATAAGGTTTTATGGCTTTTATTAAAAGTATTATTTTCAAACAAGAAACCTTATTTTTCATTAATAACCTTAGTAGAAAAAAATCATCAAAGAACAATTAACCTTATTAGCTTATTATTAACTCCAGATAAATATTGGACATTTCGACTACGCTCAATGCCCAAACTAACAACCAATAACCTAATAACCCAATAACCAATAACCTAATAACCCAATAACCAATAACCTAATAACCAATAACCCAATAACCAATAACCTAATAACCAATAACCTAATAACCAATAACCTAATAACCTAATAACTCAATAACCAATAACCCAATAACTAAATAACCCAATAACCCAATAAATGAAAACAACAATTATCATTTTATCAATTATTATCTGCTTGTTGCTTATCTTTTTTTTCGTTAATAAAAATGAAAGTAAAAACATCGTAACTTTCCAGCACGATACTCTTTATTTAATAAAAGAAGCAGAGCCGATAGTTATTGAGAAAGCAAAAACGAAAATCAAATACATAAAAGATACTGTTTTTAAAAGCCAGCCATTCGTTGCCGAACTCGATACGATTGTCCGGCAGGACACTATACATAGCTCTTTCATATTTCCAGAAAATCTTTTATCTCTTGAAATTAAAAAGAAACCAGACACAACAAAGATTGAAAAAATTACTATTACAAAGGAAATTCTACAAAAAGAAAGCTGGTGGAAAGAGCCACTGATTTTTATTAGCGGCTGTGCTGCAGGATTTTTACTTTTTAAATTACAATAGAATCAAAGAATTATGAAAACAAATAAAAAACTTTTTACAGAAATAGCGACAAATCAGCAAATTTCTAAATCATTTAATTTAATGAATAATTTGCCAAATCCAGACAAGGTTTTTCAAAATACTGGCAGAAAGTATTCTAATTATAGGGATTTGCTGAACGACCCTCACCTTTGGTCTTGCATTCAATCAAGAAAAAGCGGTGTGCTTGCTTTTGATTTTGAATTTAAGCAGTATAATGCAAGCACAAATGCTTTTTCATTAATTCAAGCCGCTTTTGAACAAATCAATTTAAATCAACTGATAAGGGATATTCTCGATGCTCCACTTTTCGGTTTCCAGCCACTTGAAATTATGTGGAATATTTTCGATTTTGGAGCAAACGTTGTTCTACCTGAAAAAATTGTTCCGAAGCCGCAGGAGTGGTTTGAGTTCAATCGCTCAGGTGAATTGCTTTTCAAACAGCAAGCTGGTTTGCAAAATATTTCACTGCCAGATTCCAAATTTCTAATCGTCCAGTATGAGCCAACTTACATCAATCCGTATGGACATTCACTTCTTGGAAAATGCTACTGGTCCGTTACTTTTAAAAATAATGGGCTAAAGTTTTGGACAAATTTTGCTGAAAAGTATGGAATGCCCATACTTTTTGCAAAATACGAACGGGGCGGTTCTTATGACGATGCACAGGAACTTGCAGACAATCTATCACTTATGGTGGACAACAACGTAATAGTTGCCTCCTCTGAAATCAGTTTGGAAATGCAGGAGGCAATCCGCAACACTGCTTCGGATTTGTTTCACGATTTACTTCGCTTTTGCAATTCTGAAATATCAAAAGTAATTCTATCGCAAACTCTCACAACTGAACTCGACAGCGGCTCTTATGCTGCTTCGATGACGCATTTCAAAATACGCCGTGAAATCATTATGGCTGATGTCCGATTAGTTGAAAGCACGATTAACACTCTAATCAAATACATTATTGATTTGAATATGAATGAGCATTTTTATCCGCATTTTGAATTTAAGCAAGAAGAAGTAGTGGAAAAAAGTTGAGATAGGTAAGAGCAAAAAATGTAGATATCCAACATCTTCAAGATGTTGGATATCTTTTTCGTTTCAAAGAATTTTAAAATGAAGTGCAAATTTAACAAGGGGTTGCAACCCCTTGTTAAAAAGCATAAAGTTGAATTTTTCCCAAGTGCAACTTGGAAGGAGTAATAAAATTCCTGAAATCTTTTTTAAAAGAATACTACCTGAAAGCCCAAACCAATATAAGAATCCATATCCTTATAAAAAAGTCCATGGAAGCTTCTACCGTCATAATAATACAAACTTACAAGCAATCCCACCTTTTCAGATGTATGAAGTTTGAGTCCAACTTGAGCTGTGTTCATCTGTTTGTATTGCTCATCAATTCCAATAAGCTTAAAATCATATCCGCATACAAGAGACAGCAAATTGCATAATCTTGTTTCATAGTCAAAGCCGAGTTCAGGATTAAAAACACTGACATCTTTGGGCTGTGTGGAAAAAACGCAGTTTATTCCAATGTATGGTCTTATTTCATCAATTTGATAAGCAACGATTAAATTGACAAATTCCCGACTAAACACGTAGGGAGGTTTAAAGAATATGGAATCCTTTGCATAGCCATCTGAAAGGTGTGAAGATATGTGAGCTATACGCATACGCCCGGACAGATTTTCATCATTGCGCCAATTTAAATTTGCTCCGAAAAAGAAATCTGTTGTTTCGACCGGAAATTTAAAATTACCTTCGCTTCTCAGGCGAGTGTAAGTAAAGAAATCTGCTCCTACTGAAAACTTATTTTGCTCAATATTGAAATCAAACAAGTCAATAGAAGTGCCGATGTCTAATCGCAATTTTTCATCAGAAAACTGATAAAATGAACCAATACGCGGTTCAAACACATTTGCAGTAAGCGGTTTAAAAAGTAGCGATTCCTGAGAAAAGAGAAACGCTGGTAATAAAAATATTGCTAATATTGTTTTTTTTAGGTTCATAGGAATAAATTTTATAATAAAAGATAACTTCCGAAAAATAGTTTGTATTCATATTTGTTTTCTTTGTAACGAAAGCAAAATGTTTATGTAGGAAACAGGCATGCCTGTTTCCTACTCAATATTATTTTTTAAATTATTTACCTAAAAACTGTAAAACTTTTTGTTATTCTGCTATTTTCATTTGTCAAAGTGCAATAATACATTCCGATTGGCAAATCATTTGTTGAAATGTTAATTGCATTATTTCCCAAAATTTCAGAGCTACCGATTCTTTTAACTTCCATTCCCAAAGAATTAAATATTGAAATTGAATTATACATTGTATTTTCTGGAAAAGTAATTGTAATTTTATTAGAGGCAGGATTAGGATAAATACATATATCTTTGTTATCAGAAAAGGGTTCAGTAACATCGGTTAAATTAAATTTAGAGAGTTCAGCACTATAAGTACCATTTCCATGTGTTCCAGCAAAAATATAGGTATCATTTAAATACATGCTGGAAACCTTATATTCGATTAATCCTGAACTTACATCTTTCCAATATTCACCATTATTTGTTGATAGATAAACTCCACCAATTGAAACAAATATATTAGAACCAAGAATAGTAATAGCTCCGACGTGGTCACTTCTAATTTTATTCCAGCTATCTCCTAAATTTGTAGATAAATAAACTCCATCAGATTTGCCAATAACTATTTTTGAACCACATATATCCATACAAGTAATTCCTATTGGGTAAGGCAATAAACCTGAGTTTATAGCAGTCCAACTATTTCCAAAATCAGTAGTTCGGAACATTCCATCTTGATTGGTTGCTGCAATGAAGTTAGTTCCTTCTATTGCTAAATGTGTAATATATAAATTAGTCAAACCATTATTAATTTCAGACCAACTCTCTCCTTTATCAGTTGATAAAAATATACCTTCACTATATGTTCCGGCTAAAATAATACTACCATCAATAGCTAAGCAATTAATTGCAGATGAAGCGATATTTGCTTTTTCAGCTGTCCAAGCACTTCCTTGATAAGTACATTTAAATAATCCTGCCACAGTACCACTAAAAATAGTAGAATCTGCTTCAACAAGACAATTAACAATTCCTTCTGAAAAACCTAAATCAATTAAATTCCAATTTTTTCCATTATTAGTTGATTTATATAGTTCTATGCCATAGGATTGTGTTGCTGTATAAATTACAGAATCTTTTACAAAAAGGATTTTTGTGTATAATTTGTGAAGTCCAGAACTCATATCAGTCCAATTAACACCGTTATCTGTCGAAAAGTAAGGACCAGACCTTGTCCCGACAATAATATTTGAACCGTCTGCTGTTAAATTAAATACTTCATAACCCAAGAAACTTGAATCTATTAATGACCATTTTTCACCATCAAACGAAGATATGTAAATCCAATAACCACACCCGGCGTACATTTTATTCCCTTTAATATATATACTATTTACTCTGTTGTCATTAAGCTCTGGGATAATTCGCGTCCAGCTGGTCCCCTTGTCCGTTGTCTGGAATAATCCAAATGATGTGCCTGCAATTATTTGCGATTCAAAGGCATATAAACATTCAACTCTTGATTGGAAACTGAAATCTGCTTCGTTCCAACTTTCCCCATAATTTGTGGATTTATAAAACTCATAATTGCATGAACTTGCAAAAATAATATCACCAATTATTTTTATTGAACAAATATTAAGATTGGTTAAACCCGAATTAACTTCATACCAACTTTCACCGTTGTTTATAGATTTAACAATCCCACCATCATTTATACCTGCAAAAATTATAGAATCAGAACAAGCCAAGCTATTAACATAAATATTGGTTAAACCGTTGTTCATTTCTTTCCAGCTTTCTCCGTTATCTGTTGATTTTAACACTCCGTTAAGCGTTCCTGCAAATACTTCTGTTCCTTTTATTATTATAGAGTTTATATAATTAACTTTATAGTTGGATTTTAATAAAGTCCAATTATCGCCTTTATCTGTTGTTCGGAATATTCCTTGTTGACTTGTTCCTACAAAAATGTTAGAATCTTTTACTGCAATGGAATTAATTACATATCCATGCAATGGCTGTGACCAGTACTCTACTGAATGTGACACATTACTTAAAATAATAAATAATCCAATAAAAATGAAAAGTTTCATAGCTTATTCCTTTAAAATTTAGAACAAATTTATTTAAATGGAAAAATTTTCAAAAGATATAAGTAAATTTTTCAAAAATCCTTTTATTCCCTCAGTTAGTTTAATTTTTTTCAAAAATATAACAATAAATCATAAAATCATAATGTTTTATAATAATCGTAAAGGAAAGCAATTCTTTATGAAAAAAATTATATTTATTAGAAAGCCATTTCTATGCTAAATGAGAGGTATTATGCAGTTAACTTTAGCAAAGTAAGAAGAACTAAATACTTTCATAAAGTTTCTCGGAGCTTTGCGAAAGTTAAAAAACTACTCTTATGTCATCTCCTTTTAAATAAAGTATTTGCTTTATCAGGGTGTTGAAATGACAATCAAAATAAATTATTTGTTTTTCTTTAATAATTTCTAATTTACAACCCTAACCAATGCAGTATCAGTGCATTCTTCAAGCAAATCTTTAATCGATTTTTTTAAAACAGGGTGGAGGTAATCGGCTGCAATTTCAAATGCCGGAACTAAAACAAACCTACGTTCCTGCATTCTTGGATGAGGAATTTCAATGTCTTTTTCTTTAATAATTGAATTACCAAAAAATATAATATCTAAATCAAGTTCTCTTGCAGCCCATCGCTCCTTTTTCTTCCTGTTGTGATAATACTCTATAGTCTTGCAAAATTCAAGCAATTCATAGATACTAACATACGTTTTCCCAATAAGGGCAGCATTGAGAAAATCAGGTTGATTTTCTACTCCGACTGGTTCAGTTAGATAAAAAGAAGATAGCTTAATATCCCAGAGAATATTTGTATCCCTTAAAAGCATTGCAGCATTTTCGATATGAAACCGTTTATTTCCTATATTTGAACCGAGAGAAAGCAGAACTGATGTGCATTGCTTATTCATTTTCGGAATTGCAGGCACTTCTTGTAAGAGTATGCTCGGCTTCAACGTAGCTTACAGGTCTGCTGATAGGAGCATTTAATTTTCTTACTCTAATCGTGGCTTTTTCAATTTGAGGAGTTCTGTCCATCAAAAATTTCAGTATGTCGAATGCTATTGTTTCAATTAAATTATAGCTATCGTCTGAAATCACTTCTTCGATGCAATAAAGTGCATTTTCGTAATTCACTGCATACTGCACCTGGTCTTTTTCGATTGCTAATTTTGCATCGTAATACATATCCAAATCAATTTGGTATCTACCGCCAAGAGTATGTTCTTCCTGTTTTGCACCGTGATAGCCGTAAAATTCTGCGTTTTTTATACTTAGTCGTGTTAATTGAGTTTTGCTCATTTTTTCATTCTCAAAAAAGAACAAATTTAACTTATAAAATCAATTTTACAAAACTTTTTCCAATGCCCATTTAAAAACTTTTAGATATTCAAGTGCAGAGCGTCCAGACGAAAAATCATTTGTCATAGCATTTCGCCTTATTATATCCCAGTGTGGTTCCTGCTTATAAATAGAAAGAGCGCGGCGAATTGCAAATGCAAAGTCATCAGCGTTGTATTGGTAAAAGACAAGTCCGCAGCCCTCGCCATTGTTCCAGTTATATTCTTTTACAGTGTCAGCAAGCCCGCCGGTATTGCGAACAATAGGAATTGAGCCGTATTTCATTGCATACATTTGTGTTAATCCACAGGGCTCAAAACGTGATGGGACGAAAAAGAAATCAGATGCAGCGAGTATGCGGTATGACATTACATTGTTGTAACCAACGTGGATGCTGACTTTTCCCGGATATTTCCATGCTAAATAATTGAAGAAATCTTCATATTTTTTCTCTCCGCTGCCTAGCAAAACGAAACGAAATTCATTGTTTGAAAGGAAATATTCTATTTTATTCATTATTAAATCAATGCCCTTTTGTTCGGTTAGTCGCGTTGTCATTCCAATTAGAGGCATTTCTATGTTTTCAGTTGTTCCAAAATACTCTTCGACAAAACGCCGCTTATTTTCTTCTTTATCCTGAAGATTTATACTTGAGTATTTTTTATAAATCCTCTTATCTGTTTCCGGATTCCATTCCTGATAATTAGCACCGTTTAAAATACCAATTAAGTCGCCGGCACGTAAATTCAAAATATCCTGCAAACCTTCACTAAAGTAAGGATAGCGTATTTCCTGGGCGTAAGTCGGACTGACAGTTGTAATTTTGTCTGAAAACATTAGCCCGGTTTTCATAGCATTAACAACTCCAAAACGCTCGAACCAGGAGCCGGGATAAAATTCTTTCATTCCGAAAGTTGAAAAGTCCATTGCCCGCTCTGGATTGAACCAGCCCTGATATGCTAAATTATGTATTGTATAAACGCCAGCTGTTCGTGCAAAATGATAATCGAATTTATACTGCGATTTAAGAAATGCCATTGTGAAAGCGGTATGGAAATCGTGTGCGTGGATTATGTCCGGCTTGAAATTCAGTGCCTTTGCTGCTTCCATTACAGCGCGACTGAAAAAAATAAAACGCCTGTCGTTATCTAAATATTCATTCGGGTCGCCGTAAATTCCCCAGCGATTGAAATAATCTGCATTTTCCACCAGATAAACCGGAACATTAGTGTTCGGTAGAGTTCCATACCAAAGGTGTCCGAATTCCATCCAATTGCCAATAGGGACATAAAGAACTAGATATGTCGGTTTAAATCCATAATAATGAGTATCAATAAAACCATATTTTGGCATAATAATAATTGGATTTTGTCCGTATTTTGCCCATTCTGCCGGCAAAGAAGCTGCTATGTCTGCAAGTCCACCTCGCTTTGCAAAAGGGTCAACTTCTGCCGAAGCTAATAGAATATTCATTTTTGTTTTTCCATCTTTTCACATTCAATAATAAATGAAAATTTTCATCATTTACTACATTTTATAATACGTATTAATATACATATTATTCAATAAAATATAAGCAAAAATTAAGCCAAGGAAGTATATTAGTTGAATTGCTGATTTGCTTAGAACTCCTGATGCTCCGTAGTTCGTTGTTTCTCATGCTTGTCATTTCGAACCCCCTGATAAAGCAAATGCTTTATTTAAATGGAGAT
>ERZ795059.5941-NODE-5941-length-10955-cov-5.705688_pt1 | contig 10955 bp, 7 predicted proteins | sample MGYA00375143_ERZ795059 | MGnify/ENA primary metagenome ERZ795059 (study PRJEB30188, sample SAMN05720168) | activated sludge metagenome | isolation source: Anaerobic digester | place: USA | collected 2015-01-07 ... | reverse complement strand
TCACTGGCATTGGCTTATGCTATAAAAAAACTGAATTATGATCTCATCATTTGTGGGAGACAGGCCATCGATGGAGATACTGCTCAGGTTGGTCCACAGATTGCAGAGCATCTTTCTTTGCCACAAGTTTCTTACGTTACCGATATAAAAAAAGAAGATAATCATCTGACCGTAAAAAAAGTATATGAAGATTTTTATCAGAATATTCGTGTAAAAATGCCTTGTATGTTGACTGTTCTAAAGGAAATGAACGATCCAAGATACATGACCGTTGGCAGAATATTTTCTGCTTATCAAGATAATATGATCGAAAAATGGACAATAAAAGATATTGAATTGGATCCTGTTTTAACAGGTCTGAAAGCATCTCCTACCCAGGTTAAAAAGATACAGACAAAAGGTGGAAAAACTGCCGGTAAAGTCTTTGAAACAGATGCCAGAGAAGGTGCACGTTTAATCGTTGAAAAGCTTAAAGAAAAGTTTGTCATTTAGGAGATAAAAATGGATTTAAAATCACATAAAGGGATTCTCGTCATCGCTGAACAAAGACAGGACATCATTCAAAATGGCACTTATGAGCTGTTAAGCAAATCCACTGAATTAGCTGAAAAACTGCAGTGCTCTGTTTCTGTTCTTGCACTTGGGAAAAAACTCAATGAAACCCATGCACAGGAAATGGCAAAATTTGGGGCTGACAGAATATACATTGCCAATCATCATATGCTTGAACATTATTGTACTGAAACTTATACAAAAATCATTTGTCAGTTTGTACAAGATCACAAACCGGAAGTTGTATTGGTCAGTGCTTCTACGATCGGAAGAGATTTAGCTCCCCGTATTTCTGCTCGTTTGCAAACTGGACTGACTGCTGACTGTACCAGTCTTGATATAGACGAAGCCAATCATCATCTGCTCATGACACGTCCTGCTTTTGGTGGAAATATTTTGGCAACTATTGTTTGTCCAAATCATCGTCCTCAGATGAGTACTGTCAGACCTGGTGTTTTCAAAAAAGTCGCTGTTGATAAAAACCAGACATTAATGATTGATTATATAAGAGTTGAACTGATGCCTGAAGATATGAATATAGACATTTTAGAAACTGTTTATAAAAAAACAGAAAAGAAAAACATTGAAGAAGCAAATATTCTCGTTTCAGCAGGACGTGGTATTGGTAAAAAAGAAAATATGAAAGTGCTCGAAACGCTCGCAAAACAGCTTGGTGGTCTTGTATCAGGCTCACGTGCTGTTGTTGATGCCGGCTGGATCGAACATCATTCTCAAGTTGGACAAACCGGTAAAACTGTAAGACCTGATGTTTATTTCGCCTGTGGTATATCTGGAGCTATTCAACATATCGCCGGCATGGAAGAATCTGATTTGATTATTGCCATCAACAAAAATCCAACTGCACCAATATTTGAAAATGCAGATCTTGGCATCATCACTGATGTTAATCAACTCATTCCTGCTCTCATAGAAGAACTTGCCTGTAACCAATCATAAACGAACTCATATACCTCCTCTATATGAAATGTAAAAAACCGGGGTGTTTATTCGCCTCGGTTTCATTTTTATAAATGGTTTTGTATCTCGGTCTGTTGAGAATATCTATGGATTGTTTGATATAATTTTCGACTCTGGTATTCATTGATCGTCTGCAAAAAATGGATACCCAGAGTGATATGAGTTAGAAATAAGTTACATAGGAGTTTATATGGATAGCGAATCACTAAGATATCTGATTTTGCTCGAATTGAAGCGGTACGACGTAAAGGGATAACAAAATTCATTTCTCCCAGTAATTCTCCTGCTGATATCTCAGCTAAAATAACAGTTTGTCCAGACTGGTCTGGTGACATGATTTCTGCTGTACCTGATTGTATAATGATGATATCTCTGTTACGTTCTCCCAGTGAGATGATCAGTTGACCAGGCTGGAAGGTTTCAGATATTTCAATTTGTTTTAACAAATCCAGCTCTTCCCTGGAAAAATGTTTTAAAAAGCAATTCTTTTGTGTTGTCATGATTTTATTCTCTAACTAATTTTTGTGTAATTCTAATATGTTTTTCGCACAAACTATCATTGATAGCAGCTTGTATTTTTAAATGAATCAGAGGGAACTGACTAAATATTTGTTCTAACTCTTTCCTGTCATAAGCTAAAATAACACTTTTTGACAATACTTCAATCTTGAGTTGAATGCAAAGTGATAAGCAGGATTTTTGTGCTGCAATATTTCTGGTAAAAAATGCTGTTTCCCATACGATTTCATTTTCATTGCAATCATCAACAATAATTTTTTGATTTCTGTTATTAAAAGTATAAAACTGTAACTTCCCCTTTTCCAATACATACAGACGATTATCTAAATCGAGAGCTATCTCCCCTAAAGTTTCTAAGGCGAAGATTTTTGATATATTTGAAACAAGAAGATATTCTGTACTATCAAGGTATTTGAGTAAATCATTATCGTTTTGTCTGGAAAATAAATTCATAATATCCTCAAAATTTGTCTAAACTGATTTTTAGAGAGATTAAAGCGCAAATATTAACTCCAGTTATAATCAAAAGAACCACAATTACATTTATCTTAGAAACATCCAGCTCATGTCTGAAAACAAGTCTTTTAGAAGACATAAACTGATATTTATCTAGATTTCGTGACTTGCCATTTTGTAGAAAAACCAACTGACTCAATTTTTTATTCTGATAGTTTTGTTTTAGATGATTTTTAGTTAAGTTATTCATTTTGGTATAATATTCTGATTTTTTGTCAGATGTTTTTGCTGTCTTTGCTTTCTCGCTGAGTCGATTTATCATTTTATCACGGTAATTTTCTTCAACCTGTGCTACAGCTAAACCTTCAAAAAGCCATCGAGATGGTATTACTTCACAAAATTCCGGGACACTTTTTTGTTGGTCTAATTTTACCGATGGATTAATTTCTGAGAATGAAATCACTGCTCCTGCAAAAAGTATCTGAGGAATCAGTAGATAAGGCATCAGATTTGTTGCAGAATCCCGATCTTTAAAAACAGATGAAAGAAACAAACCTATACTGACTCCTGTCAAACCTGATAAAAATAAAAATAACAGGTATGCATTAAATATCCCTTTTACATTTAATACAGGCATTGATACTAGCAGATATAAAACAGACTGAATAATGACAAGCAAAGCCAGAAATAAGAATTTTGAAGCATAAAATTCTGGAATTAATACATTGATTTTTCGTTCACGGTTAAGAATTAGCTTTTCGCTGAGAATATCATTCACACTTGCTGCCATGCCTAAAAAAATAAAAATGATGATTGATATGAAAATAAAGAGGCTTATATTTGGATTAAAATACATACTATATTCGGTACTGTCTTCAGGATTCACATATCGAAAAATAAATGCAATCAGAAGTCCCAGTACTGGAGCAGCAAGTAAACTAATGATAATATTGGTGGGATTTGAACATTTGTTAATCAAATTTCGTAAAAAAAGATAAAAATTCTTTTTCACAGGGTTACTTCTTGTTTTGATTGAATTTATAGTAGATTTTTGATCAACAGGAATCTCACGCTCCCCATTTTTACTGGAAGTCTGAATTAATTCCAGTATTCGTGCATTTCGGTATTTTTCTTTCCAGTATAAAGGAGAAAATTTTCTTTCAGAAAAGCCTACAAATCTATTCACTCCATAATGATTTCGCTGACTATACTCAAGAATATCAAACAGATACTCAGGCATTTTTAGATTTCTTTTAAAACTCAGTCTTTCCTGATCCTGAATAAGAGCTAATTCCTCATCAAAATAATTAAAAATATGCTGTGTATCTCCAAAGTAAACCTGAATACCTCCTTTATCCAATAGAAGTAATTTATCAAATTGTTGAAATAATTCTGCATTGGGCTGATGAATTGTTGCAATAATCATTTTCCCTATCTGTTTCAGATCATTTAGTGTTTCTAACAGTTTTTCAGAATCTTTCGAGGATAATCCCGATGTGGGTTCATCGAGGATAATGATTTGGGGATCAGAAAGTAGTTCCAGTGCAATATTTAAACGTTTTCTCTCTCCGCCACTCAGTGTTTTTTGATGAACACTTCCAGCTTTCAGATGTCGTTTATCCCATAGACCCATTATAGATAAGATATGTTTAATTTTCTGTTCTAAAAGTATATCATTTTTATCGTTAAACAAATCAGGTACTCTTATTTTTGCACAGTAATACAGATTTTGCCAGATACTTAGATTCTCAAAAAGTAGGTCATCCTGTGGGACATATGCAATTGTTTTACGATACGGGGATTCTGCTGGCAGATAGTTCTCATGATTAATGCTGATTTTCATTCGGTTTGGTATAATCTCTCCTAAAAGGCATTTGAGAAATGTAGTTTTCCCACTACCGCTAGGGCCCATGATAGCCAGCATTTCACGACTTTCTAACTGAAAATGAATATTATCAAGAGCTATCTTTTGGCCACTGGAAAACTCATGATAAATTTCATGTACCTTAAAACTGGTAATAAATTGTTTGAGCTCATCCAGTTGAAGGTATTGATTAATCATATAATTACGGCTATTAAACTGAATCAGGTCATATTGCTGAATGATTGAACCCTTACAAACCATATTGCCATTAACAAAAAGTGTGATATTCTCTGATAAATCTTCAATAATAAGTTTGACTTTATTATCAGAGTCTGAAGTCTGCCTGACAGGTTTTAATAATGCCAGAAAAGACTGATTTCTGTCTTTGCAGGAATTCCCTTCAATTTCAGAGAGTGTGAGTTCCTCCTGTTGATATCTGTATGCACGAGACATGTTCTGAGACAATAAATACACACTTTCTACTTGATTAATCTGATCTATTTCCCCAAAAATAAGATTGATTCCAATTGCAGGATTTGGAGAATGAATCTGGTCATCCAGAGCCAATTCTGCTAGCTTCTTAAATTTCTTCCCCTGATATAAGGCTTTACCTGAAACAAGGGTAACTGAAGTCTTCAGCGCTTTTATTTGAATTTCTAGCTCGCAATTTTCACCATGGTAGAGATACGAAAATTCTGTATGATTTTGTCTTCGTTGATATAGTTTTTGGATTAATGATTTATTGAGTATCAGAATATTATTATCATGACATACACAGCTCAGTTTATCATCAGGCTGGAGCAGATAAAATACATCAGACGCTAATGGCATATCATTCATAAACCATTTGTTTGTATGATTAAATCCAACAAATACATGATTGAGAATATTAAGAATTACCAAATTACTACTTAAAAGTAGAATATCAAAGTGTTTATCATTGCCTAACAATATATCGTTTTGAAGGATTCTGTTTTCTTGAAAAAATAATGATGTTTTTAAAGAAAGACATAATGTTTTACCCTCGATGAAATCCAAAACCTGTTCATATAAAGAGATATCAAGGTAAAGAAGATCAATAATCTTTATGATTTCAAGGCTACTTAAAACATTAAAATCTTCTTCAGCGTAAACCAGAAATATTATGTTTAAAAATAATTTTATTTTATCGTTTTTACTAAAGCTCTGATTAAAAATATGACATGACTGTCGAAGCGTATAGGGTTTTTCAGCAATTTCCCATAATGACAAGAGAGAAGGTTCATAAGACAATGTATTTCTAAAGAGTTTTGCCAGAATTTCTATATGTCTCTTTTCTACTTTTCTGATACGGGCAATATTGATAAAAACAGAGACAATCGCATCATGTATATTAAATGATATTAAGGTATTTTCTGACTTTGCTTTTTTAGAATGAAAATTCATTAATGACTCCTTCTAAGGTACCAGAAATTGCGAATTTTTCAATTGTCATGAGTCTATTGATTCTCTAACTTTTTCATTTATCATATCAAAAGAGAATGGTTTTTGAAGAAAATGTACCCCTTTTTCAAGTACCCCGTGATGTTCAATCACATGAGCTGTGTATCCTGACATGAAAAGAGTTTTAATATTAGGACAGATTTGTAAAATCTCATTGGAAAGCTCTTTTCCATTAATCTTTGGCATGATAACATCAGTCAACAGTAATTTAATCGATTTTTGATGTTGTTTGGCTAAAATAACTGCTTCTTCAGATGAATCTGTGGCATACACCTGGTAGCCACTCATTTCAAGCATTTCTCTGGTCATGTGAAGAAGTGATTTTTCATCTTCAACTAAAAGAATACCCTCTTTTAACTGTTCCTTATCCTCATTTATCATTTTGACACTATCAGCATGAGCTTCTTCAACTAACTGGTTGAGGGCTTCAAATACTGGGATATAAATTTTAAAATGAGTTCCTTGTCCTAACTCACTGTTTAATTCAATAAAACCTTTGTTTTGTTTGATAATTCCATAAACTGTTGCCAAACCAAGTCCTGTCCCCAAACCTTGATCTTTAGTCGTATAAAAAGGTTCAAAAGCATTTTCAATTGTTTTTTCATCCATGCCAGATCCATTATCCTGAACACTTATCAAAGCAAAATGACCGGCTATCTTATTTATATTTTTCTGACATTCAGCTTCACTGATTGTTTCAATACCGGTTTCTATAATAATTTTCCCCTTATTTTTAATCGCATCACGGGCATTGACACACAGGTTTGCAAGTATCTGATCCAACTGGGAAGGGTCCATCTCTACAAATATGGGTCTGTCAGCAGGTAAAAACAACAAAGTAATATTTTCTCCAATCATTCTTCCCAGCATTTTCTTTAGCTGGTTGATGGATTCATTCAAATCCATAATGATAGGGCGAACGGTTTGTTTACGGGCAAAAGCCAAAAGTTGCCGTGTAAGATTAGCTGAGCGTTTTGCAGCGGATGAAATTTCTTTAAGATAATTATTTAGGGCTGTATTTTCTGAAGAAGCTGATAGTGCTAAATCGGTATAACCAATGATAACGCCCAGCATATTGTTAAAATCATGAGCTACTCCTCCAGCCAGTCTGCCTACTGATTCCATTTTTTGTGCATGGTAAAGCTGGTTTTTCAGTTTTTCTTTATCTGCTTCTGCCTGTTTAGACTCAGTTATATCTGTGGATATAACAACGACTTTCTCCACTTTTCCCTGACCATTCAATATTGCACTAAAATGTTGACTTATATGTCTTTGTTTGCCTGTTTTTCTAAATCTTCCATCGGTAATCAATTCAGGCACAAAATATTCTCCCCCTTGCTGATATACTTTCCTCACATTTCTCTGATGATCTGACAGATACTCATCTCTTTCATCTAAAATGAGCTGTTCTCGAGGCAGTAAATCTTTTTCAAGCTTATCATCACTTATCTCCCACATGTCCCGCCATGCCTGATTATAGAGCAGTAACTGACCAGTCGCTGATCTTACTGATATACCAACTGAGGTATTCTCAATCACTGTTTTAGATAGGTTTTCACTTTGTTGTAATGCAAATTCAGCTTTTCTTTTCTCAGTGATATCAATGATAGAAAATTGCAAATATTGTACTTGATGAATCATAAAGCAAATCAGATGAACTTCTCCATCCCACATTTCTCCACTTTGGCGTTGATGCCTCCAATCAAATACAACACTCCCTTTTTCCATTGCCTGATTAATATAAAAACGCGCTTTATCCGATGACAAGCTACCATCATACTGGTATTCAGAGGACACATCCAATGGCGTCTTCCCAATCACATTTGATTTCGTAGTAAACTGGTAAATATCAACTGCTGCCTGATTACAATCAAGAAATTGATAATTGTCTGTTCGCATCACAATAATCGGGATACAGGTATTTTCAAAAATCTGATACCGAAACTGATCTTTCTCTGTTGCTCTTTTATGATCTACTTTTGATTTTCGGTACAAATGATATGCACCAACTATCAATAGCAAACTAACAAGATTTAGTATAATGCTCAGTACATTCTGCTGGTTTATAAAATTCATTTCTGAATAGCCCCCATAAAACCCCCTCTTAAAACAATCTCTCAATCATCTGTTTAAAACATGCAAACACTTATACAATTTTAATTACAAAATAATTAAAACTGACTTTTTGTCTATGTTTTTTTCTGTTTAAATAAGATTTCTTTAAAATTTTTTAAATCAAAGATTTTTTATTGTAAATATGAGCTGTATTCTATGCTTAAAGCATGTAATAAATAGGAAACTGATTGTGAACCTTCCAGCAAATGAAAATTTAACCTCCTCCAACCGGAGGGAATACTGATATCGTATCTGAATCTTTTAACTTTGTATCCATTTTTCCATCCAATCCATTAACCAATAAAATAGCAATTTCATCCCTTTTAATCTGAAGTTCAGCCATAACTTCACTCACAGTAGCATTCTCATCAACTTCTAACTCAACAATTTTACCTCGATCAAGCCGTAAAGTGGCAAATAATTTCACTTTAATTCTCATGATTCATTTATCCTTATCCATATCTTTATGATATTATTCTAATGTTATTTTCTTATGTTTCCCTTATCTATCCTGTTAAAAACTCTTTTTTTATTATTCCGTTACTTAAAAAACGGCAGGTCAAGCCTGCCGTTTATGTTATGTGTTATAATCCTAAAACCTTTAGTTTATCAATTTTTGGGATTCCATTTTCATCCCATCCTCTAAGAAAATAGTATTCTCCCAGTAATTTATCCAATTCATGAATATGCCCTTTTGCAGGTCCTTCTGGTATAGGGTCGTTCAGTAGTCTAACCGGTAGGGTATCCTGTCCAGGATCAATACCAGCAGCTTGGTTGTAAAGACGTTCGATGTTCCAAATCCTGTCACCTGCATCAAGAACGTCTTGTTGAGTCATTGCATATCCGGTCACCAAAGAATATAAACTAGCATAATCATCTGCATTCAAAGCAAATGAAGTAAAAAGACACATTCCCAGTGAATCAATACTTGCTGTCAGATCCTGGAAAATCTTTACCCAGAATGCCTTGTTTTCATAAGAGAATTTATCTAACTTTTCTGGTAATGCAAGAATTTCGGGTGATATCAAGTAAGCTCTCACATGGCATCCACCACGATTAGATGTAGCATAAGCCAATCCCTGACCTTTTATGCCTCGTGGATCATAAGCAGGAATTTCCTGTTTTTTTACAGTCATGGAAACTTCAGGCATACCATATTTCTCAGCCAAACGCCATGAGCCCATCGCTAAATCATCACCTAATCCTTCTCTAAGCCCCATTTTCTTTATCCATTCAACAATTGCTTCACTATTCCCCCAGGTTAGTTCAACAGCACCGGTCTGTTCTTTACTAATTTTACCATGTTGGTATAATTCCATAGCAGCAGCAATAGTCGCTGAAGCACTGATCGTATCAAGTCCCATTTCATTACACCAGTAATTGGCTTTTATTACGGCTTCCATATCGTTGATACCACAGTCACCCCCAAAACCCCAGACGGTTTCATACTCAGGTCCGCCTACTTCTTCTTTATCCATTTTCACATGTCTGCCACAGGCAATTGGGCAAGAAAAACAGGCTTTCTTTTTAACCAGATATTTCTCTGCCATTGTTTCTCCAGATATATCTTCGGCTTTATCAAACTGAGATAACTGGAAATTATTGGTTGGGAAAACACCATTTTCATTAATGATATTCACCAATACAGCAGTCCCGTATGTAGGTAAACCTTGTCCTGTCACCCCATTTTCTTTAATCTTTATCTGTAATTTTTTAACTAACTCTTTCAAACTATCATTATCTGCAATTTCAACTTTATGAGTGCCTTTCACCACAATTGCTTTGAGATTTTTTGATCCCATTACAGCACCGACTCCAGAACGTCCAGCCGCTCTGTCTATATCATTCATTATTGCGGCAATATTTGATAATCTCTCTCCTGCAGGTCCTATATTTAAAACCTTTACCTTATCTCCTTCAATTTCCTGAAGTTTTTGGGTACATTCTGTAGTTAACTTTCCCCACAAATGATCTGCCGGCTTTAATTCTACAATTTCATCTTTTATCGACAAATAGACAGGACTTTCTGATTTTCCTTCAAGGATAATCACATCATATCCGGCAAACTTTAACTCAGCACCCCATCTGCCACCTGAATTCGATGATGCGATTGTTCCTGTTAAAGGTGATTTTGTAATAACCATATAACGACCACCAGTTGGAGTAAAAGTGCCCGTAAGAGGGCCAGTGGCAATCATAATTTTGTTATCAGGACTAAGTGCATCAACCTCAGGAGCAACTTCATCAACATATAGTTTTGTCCCTAATCCTCTGCCACCAATAAATTTTTTTGCAATTTCTAAATCAAGTTTTTCCTTTTGAATTGTCTTTTCAGTTAAATTTACTCTGAGTATAACGCCATTATAACCAGTCATGACATCCTCCATTTCTTGTATTTTAATTCGTATTATACAAAATACGTGCCATGTTTGTTATCTGATTTTTTTTCAATATGTTATGGATTTATCCATATTTTCTTGTTCTATTTTGATACATTTTTTTAAATTATATGTGTTAGAAAATATAACACTGTCCTATTTTCTAACACTTAATATCATATTCTTGCATTTTCCGATAAAGTGTATTTCTTGAAACACCCAGAATTTTAGCACTTTTCATGATATTTTGATTTGTTTTCTTTAATGTGTGAAGGATATGTTTACGTTCTATCTCATTTAAACTAGGAATATGCGCTTCATCTTCATTGATCTGATCCATTTTTGAACAATATTTATTAGAGATACTCTGGGGTAATTTTTCAGTATTGATAATCATTTCGATCAGATTTTCAAGTTCTCTGATATTTCCAGGCCAGGAGTATTCAATCATTTCTTTCATGTAGTATTCAGGAATTTTGATCTTACGTTTATTCAGTCGTTTGGAGATATTCATCATAAAATACTCAGTTAAAAGGGGTATATCTTCTTTTCTGTCTCTTAGGGGAGGGAGATTAACAGGCAAAACATTTAGGCGGTAAAAAAGGTCTTTT
>ERZ795059.5937-NODE-5937-length-10958-cov-5.694029_pt1 | contig 10958 bp, 4 predicted proteins | sample MGYA00375143_ERZ795059 | MGnify/ENA primary metagenome ERZ795059 (study PRJEB30188, sample SAMN05720168) | activated sludge metagenome | isolation source: Anaerobic digester | place: USA | collected 2015-01-07 ... | reverse complement strand
TGGCAAATACCATCTTATTTCCATAAAGTTGGTCTATCAAATAGGTTTTTCCTACACGACGTCGACCATATAATGCAAGAAATTCTGATCGATCACTTTCTAGAAGTTGCTCCATTAAGGCTATTTCCTTATCTCTTCCTTGTACCTCCATTACTTTTATATTTGGCTTAAAGATATAAATATTATATATATTGAGCCAAATAAGAATATATAAAATTGGCTCAATGTATGTAAAATAATATATATTGAGCCAAATATAGATATTTATAATTGGCTTAAACTATGATTATAAATATAGATTGAGCCAAATAAAGATATCTAAAAATGGCTCAATGTGGTCTTGAATTAAAGGTTTGAGCCAATTATATTTGCATATACCTAGGTGCAAATTCAGATTTTTTTGACTTATGACTAATGTTTTTATTATTTTAATTTTACATTGCAAATAGCAGGTCAAAGAATCTCAAAATTGAACAAATACAATAAAAGGGTAGTTTAGAATCACTAAAGCATAGATCCAGACAAGATTTGAAAACATTTGCAGCACTTTACAGAGCAATAGACGAATCTACAAAGACCAACGATAAGGTCAACCACTTGGCCGAATACTTCGCAAGTGGGGTCTCTGACATTGATAAATTGTGGACGATAGCGCTGTTTACCCACAGGAGGCCACCTAGATCTGTAAGCACTACTTTACTGAGACTATGGAGTTCAGAAATTTCGGGGCTGCCGCTTTGGCTTTTTGAAGAGACTTACCATGTAGTTGGAGATCTTGCTGAAACAATTGCCTTGGTTGTACCCAATACTAGCAATAACCTTGATCATGGACTCACTTATTGGATACAGAATATAAGAAGGCTCAAGGAGATGACAGAAGAAGCCAAAAAGCAATTTATTCTTGATTCGTGGCAAGAATTGGACAGTGAAACTTGTTTTCTTTTCAACAAAATAATTACTGGGGGATTTAGGGTAGGGGTTTCTCAAAACCTCATCGTCAAGGCTTTGGCAAAATATTTAAACGAAGAAGAAAGTAGAATTGCCCATAGACTGATGGGAAACTGGCATCCAGATGATACTTCATGGCAGGAATTATTTCATGACAACATACAGAATGCAGATATTTCAAAGCCATACCCCTTCTTTTTGGCATATAGTCTAGAGGATGAACTTGAAGCATTGGGCTCACCCACAGATTGGTCTGCAGAGTTTAAATGGGATGGAATCCGGGGGCAAGTCATCAAACGTCAGGGAGATATTTTTGTTTGGTCTCGAGGAGAGGAGCTGGTCACAGAAAAATATCCTGAATTCAATGTTTTACAAACGGTGACAAGTCAAGACAACTTTGTCATTGATGGTGAAATTTTACCATATAAAAATGGAGCTCCTATGAATTTCAATGACTTGCAAACACGTATAGGAAGAAAAAACCTTACAGTTAAAATATTAAAAGACCATCCAGTAGTGCTCATGGCTTATGATCTTTTGGAGTTTCAGGGTGAAGACATCAGAGATAAACCCATTTTTGAACGCCGAATTTTGTTGAAACAACTACTGATCAATCTACATCAACCCAATATCTTTCTATCTTCCCAAGATTATACGTTTGATGATTGGCAAGAATATGCTAAAATGAGAGCAGATGCAGCTTCAAAAGGTGCTGAGGGTGTGATGTTGAAAAAGTTGAATTCAACCTACCAAACTGGACGGAGAAAGGGGGATTGGTGGAAATGGAAAGTTGCGCCATTCACGGTGGATGCGGTTATGATATATGCTCAAAGGGGACACGGTAGGAGGGCTAACCTGTACACGGACTTTACCTTTGCAGTTTGGGATGATGAGGGTAAGTTGGTTCCCTTTACAAAAGCCTACTCAGGACTCACTGATGTTGAATTTGGCGAAGTATCAAAATTTGTCAGACAAAATACTTTAGAAAAATTTGGTCCAGTCAATGCCGTGAAACCAGAATTAGTTTTTGAGCTTGCATTTGAAGGTATAGCCAAATCTTCCAGACACAAGAGTGGTATCGCATTGAGATTTCCTAGAATTGTCAGATGGCGCCGAGACAAACCAGCAAGTGAAGCTGAGAAATTATCTAACCTCATTCAAATGTTGACTTGATTTGAGGACTACGGAGCATTGATAAAGTCGTTCTCTAAAAACGATTTAGAATTTCAGGTTTTTTCTAAATCACATTTAGTCGTTGAAAGTTTTTTTGAAAATGGAACCAATACCTTTTCCAATTTTTTGAACAGCTTCTATACCCATGTGCAAAGGTTCAGACGAGATATCATTGTATTGTTCGCTTGTATTGTAATCAGCGTATGGCTGTGGATAAATGACAAATTTACTATTTGCTGAAAAGTGTTTTTCGAGCTTCTCAGGTAAGTTATCCAGAACACCAAAATAAGAAGTTGTACCCCTCCTCGCAGAAACCAAAACAAATAAATCATCTTCATTTACTGACCTTGAAATCACTAAAAAGTCCTCCCATTCACTAAATAATTTTACAGAAAAAGATGGGGAGAGTTTTATTTTAGTATACATTCTTTCGATTGCTTTGGCTGTCGCGTCATTACAGAAAAACAGTAAAGGAATACTTAATTCATGTGCTAATTTTGTAATTTTAGAAACCCATAAACCAAATCCATTTTCATGCTCAGTTAAAGGCGGAGCTGCAATAACAATTCTTTTGTGCAACACCAATGGTTTTGGCAAATGACATATAAATAAAGTCTTACCAGTATAACTGAGTATACTTTCCATTTTGTCTCCCATCAATTTATCAATAATGCCTGTCTTTTGCGGCCAACCCAAAATAATGATATCAGCCATTATTTCTCTTGAAATTCTAGCTATGCCACTAGCGGCATTATGATCGATGGTGGTAATGATATTTACTTTTGTTTCGGAAGCAGACGCTTGCTTTACAAACTCTTCTAATTTATTTCTTGCTTTGAGAATGTTGATTTCGGCTTCATTATTATTGGAAACAACAGACAATATGGAGACCGGATTTGCAGATTTAGCATCTTTTATAAAAATGGCTAGCTCAAGAAGTTTTTCTAGGTTAGCTAATTCTGCTATCGGTAAGAGAATATGTTCACTATTCATACCATTTGCTTTTACAAGGCCATTGGTATCTTCTTCAGATTCTATTACGATCTTTTTTGCCGCTTTTTCTGTTGCAAATGATGCAACTATACATGTAATAAGTATTAAGATGATAGTGCCATTGAGTATGTTCTCATCTAATATTTCTGCTTTATAACCTACCAAAATTACAGCCAGTGTTGCAGCTGCATGAGCACTACTCAATCCAAAGATCAATTGTCGTTGTGCTTTAGTATATTTAAATATCAATTGTGTAAATAGAGCGGCCAACCATTTGCCAAGAAGCGCTACTATTGATAAAGTTCCAGCAACGATGAGAGCAGTTGGACCACTTAAAATGATGCTCATATCTACCAACATTCCCACGCTGATGAGAAAGAAAGGAATAAAGAGAGAATTTCCAATAAATTCAATTCTGTTCATCAAAGCAGAAGAGTGCGGAATGAGTTTGTTTAAGGCTAATCCAGCTACAAATGCACCGATTATAGGCTCTACTCCAGCAACCTCGGCAAGAAATGCAGCAAAGAATACCACTGAAAGCACAAAAATATAATGAGAATGCTTTTCGCTTTCTAGTTTTCTGAAAAACCATTTAGCAATTCTTGGTATAATCAAAAACATGATTGCAGAAAAAATTGCAAGTGAAACCCCCAGTTTGATCCAAAATTCTTTATTGAGATTACCTTCACTGTTACCCATAATAACTGCCAAAATGATTAGCACAGCGGTGTCAGTCAAAATGGTTCCACCAACTGTAATAGCAACTGCTTGATTTTTTGAAACACCAAACTTACTCACTATAGGATAGGCAACAAGGGTATGAGTTGCAAACATACTTGCCGTCAAAAAACTCGCATTAAAGTCATATCCAAGCAAGTAATAACATACGGGAAAACCAATAGTCAATGGTATAATGAAGGTAAACAGTCCAAATAAAAGGCTCTTATTACGGTTGGATTTAAATTCGTTCATGTCCAACTCAAGACCAGCAATGAACATGATGTAAAGCAGTCCAATGGTGGAAAAAAGATCGACAGCTGAATTTTTTGCAAGTATATTGAAGCCGTGAGGACCAATAGCAACTCCCGCTATAATTAAACCAATTATACCTGGAATATTTAATCTTTTTAAAAGAATTGGGGATAGTAAGATAATAAACAATATCAAAGAAAATATCAATACCGGATTTCCAAGTGGTAATTCAAATTCATGCATCAAATGATTAAAAAAATCTGTCATCCCTTTTCTTTATTTGTTGACTTATATTGGTAAAATTTATTCAATTTTCAGGCTGATATGCTCTGTAGTTCAATCTTTTCCGAAAATTGGGCTGGGCTTGGTTTCTGTGCTTATTCAAAAAACACTTCAATAAAAACTAAATTTGAGGCATATTTCTTATGTTTTTCCAAATTTACATGCGGCATAATTTTATCTTTTTTCACTCTAAAGAGTCGCAATATAGCTTTTAACTTCAAAAAACATATTTTCAAACCATAAATATGTGGAAATATTATCAATCATTAATACTCCGTTAAGACTACATCATTTGCTAACAGGTTGTCATCCAAATCGTTCGTTTTTCTAAAAAAAACATTTGTTGGATTGCTGGTTTTCACTCAACGATCTAAACATCAAAAATTTCAAAATACACGTTTTTTAAAAATAAAAAATGGCAACTTCTCTGTTTAAGGACATTTCACTTGGAACATGTTTGTATAATTTAGTCGATAAATTAAATACAAAGTTCGGTCTTAAATTATTCTGTTTTATTGAATGATCAATATGAAATCATTTTCTATATTGGGCTCCTAAAGTGTCTTTGCAGGGATATGCAAACTCAAAGACAATCTACCTAACTAAATTCAAATTTATCATGAAAAGAAGTTTCTATCGAATCATCTTCTGCTGTTTGTTTATTTTTGGCTACCTATCTTTTACTTTCAGCCAAGAAACATTCCCTGTAAATGATGTAGCTAATCCGAGACAAGAATGTTATGCATTCATCAATGCAAAAATTATTTCGGATTCTAAAACAACCATCGATTCGGCAACTTTGGTCATTCGTAAAGGTGTCATAACTGCAATGGGCAAAAGTGCAACCATTCCAAAAGATGCAGTTTTAGTTGAATGCAAAGGCAAGTACCTTTATCCTTCATTCATCGATTTATACACAGATTATGGAATCTCAACTAAAAGTATAAGCAATGAAAATTTGGGAAGTTTCAATAGAACTGCACAAATAGAATCCAATATTAAAGGTGCTTATGGATGGAACGAAGCCATCAAAAGTCAACAACAAGCACACGCAATGTATTCAAAAAATGAATCGAAGGCTAAAACTTTGAGAAGCCTTGGATTTGGTGCTACACTTTCACATCTGAAAGATGGAATTGCAAGAGGAAGTGGTGTTTTTGTTTCTCTGGCAGATAATGCAGATAATTATAGCATTTTGAAGGATAAAGCTTCTGCTCATTATTCATTTAGTAAGGGGAGTTCATCTCAAAGTTATCCAAGTTCCATTATGGGTGTAATTTCTTTATTAAGGCAGACTTACTACGATGCAAAATGGTATGAATCCCAACCAAAGGAAGAGGGAATCAATTTATCTTTGGAAAGTTGGCTTGCCAATCAATCACTCCCACAGATTTTTGAAGCCAATGACAAGTGGAATGTTTTGAGAGCTGATCGAATAGGTGATGAATTTGGAAAACAATACATCATAAAAGGTAGTGGCAATGAATACCAACGTGTCAAGGAGATCAAAGCAACAAACGCTGCCCTCATTATTCCCCTCAATTATGCAGATGCGATGGAAACAGATGATGTCAATGATTTACGTTTTGTAGGCTTGGACGATTTGAAACATTGGGAACTTGGGCCAGCAAATCCTGGAATATTAGAAAAAGAAGGCATTGTGTTCACACTTACAACTTCAGATTTGAAAAGTGAATCTGATTTTCTAGCGAATGTAAAAAAGGCGATTGAATATGGCCTTTCTGAAGCTAAAGCCTTGGATGCTTTGACCATTGTACCAGCTACCATGATAGGTATGGAATCCAAATTGGGCTCGTTGGCCACAGGAAAAATTGCCAACTTCCTCGTTACCTCTGGCCCTATATTTGCCGAAAAAACGGTCATTCACCAAAACTGGGTACAAGGTCAAATGCATGAAGTTAAAAAGGATGGTTGGGAAGACATCAAAGGCAATTATTCAATGGTGATCTCCAATCAAGGGCTTACTGATTCTTTCAAAGTAGTGGTGAATGAGAATGGAAATGCGCAATTCATTCAAAATGACACACTTTCAGGTAAATACAGTTTTGATGGTAGTTTGATCAAAATGAGTTATACCGTTGGCAAAGGAGAAAAATCAAAAGACGTTACTTTAAGTGGAGTAGTAATGGATAAACTTTTTCTTGGAAAAGGTATGGATGTTGATGGAAAAGAATTTACTTGGAATGCTCAATTTTTAAGCCCTATAGAAATGAAATCTGATTCTATTAAGGCTCCAAAAGACCTTGAATTGGGTGCAGTAACTTTTCCCTTTTTAAGTTACGGCTGGGTAGAAAAACCGAAACAATCTGACTTCATCATCAAAAATGCTACCGTCTGGACAAGTGAAAAAGAAGGTGTTTTGCAAAACACGGACGTGCTTGTTTCCAATGGCAAAATCAAAAGCATTGGGAAAGGTTTGAATAGCCCTCAAGCTACGGTTATTGACGGAACAGGAAAACATTTGTCAGCTGGAATCATTGACGAACATTCACACATTGTTGCTTCATCAATCAATGAAGGAGGACAAAGCATTACTTCGGAAGTCAGAATTGCGGATGTGCTTTTCCCGGATGATATGAACATTTACAGACAACTTAGTGGCGGTGTTACAACTTCTCACATCCTTCACGGCTCTGCTAATACGATCGGCGGTCAGACCCAATTGATCAAAATGAGGTGGGGTGCCAATGATGAGGAATTGAAATTTGCAGGGGCGGATCCTTTCATCAAGTTTGCCTTAGGCGAAAATGTAAAACGATCTTCCAGAGCAACTGGCAATAACAGATTTCCAGATACCAGAATGGGGGTTGACCAAGTCATGATGGATGCATTTACCCGTGCGTCTGATTATCAAAAAATGCTCAAGGAAGCGGAAGAAAACAATAAGAAAAAAGGTAGTACTCCAATGGTTGTACGTAGGGATTTGGAATTAGATGCTTTGGTTGAAATCATGAACAAAAAAAGGTTCATCACTTGTCACTCATATGTGCAAAGTGAAATAAATGCAGCAATGAAAGTGGCTGAAAAATTTGGCTTCGTCATCAATACTTTTACCCACATTTTGGAAGGATACAAGGTGGCGGACATTATGAAAGCCCATGGTGCAAATGCATCTACCTTCAGCGATTGGTGGAATTATAAGATGGAAGTTGTGGATGCAATCGCATATAATGCCGCCATCATGGATAAGGTGGGCCTCAATGTTGCCATCAATTCGGATGATGCAGAAATGGCCAGAAGGCTCAACCAAGAAGCAGCAAAATCCATCAAGTACGGTGGTTTAACGGAAGTTGAGGCATTGGACATGGTGACCATCAATCCAGCTAAGATGTTACACATTGATAATCAAGTGGGTAGTATCAAAGTCGGAAAAGATGCTGATCTAGTTTTATGGTCTGATAATCCTTTATCCATTTATGCCAAACCAGAAAAGACCATTGTTGATGGTATTGTTTATTTCGACAGAACAGAAGATGCAAAAATGCGCATTGCTAATAAAGCAGAAAAAAACAGACTCATCCAAAAAATGGCGGCACTTAAAAAGTCTGGAAAAGGTGGCGATATCAAAAATATGACCAGAGCAAGACCGCGATTTGAGTTTGTAAATAGTTGCGGTGATCATGAGCACAACCATGGTTTATTAGAAATTGATTCTGACGAATTAGCAGAATAAGCCAAAATCAAGTGTCACTTTATTCTAGTTTTTTAAAAAATATACAATGAAAAAAATATCATACATCATCATATTTAACTTCTTTTTCTCTTGTTTGATAGGACAGGAAACCATTTTACCAGCATTGCCGCAATCAGAAAAAATTGCCTTGGTCAATGGTACCATCCATGTTGGAAATGGGTCGGTTATTGAAAATGGAAGTGTTGTTTTTGAAAAAGGAAAAATCACAGCAGTCGGATTAAACGTTCCTACAAATGGTATGAAAACCATTGATTGCAAAGGAAAACACATCTATCCAGGCTTGATTTTGCCTGCAACAAAATTGGGTTTGATAGAAGTAAATAGCATCAGAGCAACCATCGACGCTGAAGAAATTGGTGATTTTAATCCAAGTATGCGGTCAATCGTGGCTTATAATACAGACTCAAAAGTAATCAATACATTGAGGCCCAATGGTATTCTTTTGGCTAATGTTGTACCTGATGGTGGTACGATATCTGGTTCATCCTCAGTGGTCCAGTTGGATGCGTGGAATTGGGAAGATGCTGTCTACAAATCAGATGTTGCCATGGTCTTGCGAATGCCTTCATTACTCAATAGTGGAGTGAGAGTAGGGCAAAGAGGTCAAAGAAATGATGAAGATCGATTGGCTATGGGTTTGAAAAAAGTGGAAGACATTAAGGCGTTTTTTAGGGAAGCGAAAGCGTATTTAGCAACAGGAAAGCCAAATCAGACCAATTTAAAATTTGAGTCACTTAGAAATCTATTTGGTGGTAAACAAAAACTATTTGTGCATTGCAGTATTGTAAAGGAAATGTTGGTCGCCATTGAATTATCAAAAGAATTTGGTTTTGATATTACTTTAGTAGGCGCTGAAGATAGTTGGCAAATTGCAGATGTTTTAAAAACGCACAACATCAGTGTCATTCTCAATAGTATGCACAGCCTGCCAACCATGATAGATGATGACGTTGACCAACCTTATAAAACGCCAGCCATGTTGCAAAAAGCAGGCGTATTATTTGCCATCAACGACAACGATGAGCACAACAGATATCGCAACCTGCCTTTCAATGCGGGCACGGCTTGTGCGTTTGGATTGGCCAAAGAAGAAGCTCTCCAAGCCATCACTTTGAATACCGCTAAAATATTGGGAATCAGTGATATAACTGGCAGTATAGAAATTGGCAAAGACGCAAATTTAGTAGTAAGTACTGGTGATTTACTCGACATGCGTACCAATGACGTCCGAGCTGCTTTCATTCAAGGAAGACAAGTCGACTTGGCGAATAAGCAAACGCACTTAAATGAAAAATACAAGACAAAATATGGCATCAAATAGTGCCAAATTTTATGAAACTTTGAGTGGACCTCTGGTAAAATAATAGCGGTAAGACAATACTGGAATCAAGCCTAGCTGGTTGATAAAATAGTAAGATTGAGTGAGGGGATCATATTGATAAGCTCCCTCATTCACTCTACTCATAATGTTCTGAATATCCAATGACAAAACACTTTTTTGTCGGTAGTAATTGACCCTCAAATCAACTCTGTAGTATGGTTGTGATTGAATCTGTTGGGCAGGTTCTGACAGTGAAAAGTCAGGATTTACTTTGTAAGATTTTTGTCCCCCTCTGCCAATAAATGCACTGGCAATAGAAAGTTCATTGTTTTTGACCTTGAATTTTCTTCCAAATTGAGCATTCACGATTTTACCTACAGCGGTATTTGTTTGGATGTTTTTTTCATTCGTGATGTCATATAAACTTGCATTGACATCATACCACCAATTTTTGCCAATATTGCTATTGAAATAAACGCTGAGGCCGGTGCTTGTTCCAGATAGATTTTGGATCGGAATATTTGGATCATAAGTCCAGACTTCATCCAAGCTTCCCAAGGTGTTATCGAAATTATGATAAAATAAAACAACGCCTGCTAAGCCACCCTTTAATACTTTATTTGCGCTCAATTCAGCATTATATGATTGGACCACGTTTCCATCGAAAGGTGGGGTCATTATTTGCGCATTTTTATAAGCTTTCGCAGAAAGGAAGAAACCTTTTTTCCACCTGTTGATCAGCTCAAATTTTGGATTGACATAAAACGTTTTTTCATCACCACCCATCCATTCAATTGGCAAAGAAGCCGACAAAGACCAATTGTTTCCAATATTTATCTTATGATTGATGAACAGACTAGTTGACAAAGTATTAAAGTTTGATTCATTATCATATGAACCAAATGTTCCCATTCTACTAAATTTGAAATCATTAGTGGTGTGAGCAAAGTTAAATCCAATGGCTGTATTTGATAGATGGTACACTGCTTTACCTGACAAAAGTGACTGGTCATTGAAATACTCATTTTCGTCATCAAACAAAATGGTAGCATTGCTTGATCGTTCTGAACTTTTTTTGGAATATGCAAGACCACCTTCAAAAGATTGATTTTTAGAAATGTCCGTATTGAAACTGATTCCCGACATTAAAGCATTGCCTTGATAGTCAATATTTTGTACTTCTTTATAGGAAATTGCTGAATCCTGTGCGGTGAAAATGTTTGTGTTATTTCCCAAGACCAAAAAGCCATTCAAAGTAGTTTTATTAGTTTTTTTGTTAAAACCAACGACCAAATCCTGGAACTTAATAGATTCGCCTCCAAAATTTACTCCGAAATCAGCCAACAGACCTGTAAATGAATAGCGATAATTGGCAAAAACATTGGTTCCGCCAAGATTCAAACCGACGCCAGCTTCTAAGCCCAGCAAACTTGCTTGTCCAAAGGTGCCCAGACTATCTGCAAAAATCATATTGGAAATGCCAGAAAGTTGATTCTGATTACTATTACCGATACTGCCCGGCAAATCAAAATTATATTGTTTGATCAATTGTCC
>ERZ795059.5936-NODE-5936-length-10959-cov-5.136647_pt1 | contig 10959 bp, 3 predicted proteins | sample MGYA00375143_ERZ795059 | MGnify/ENA primary metagenome ERZ795059 (study PRJEB30188, sample SAMN05720168) | activated sludge metagenome | isolation source: Anaerobic digester | place: USA | collected 2015-01-07 ... | reverse complement strand
ACGGGCGGATCGCCGACGAAATCCAGGTGTCCACCGGCGAGGGCATCCAGGCTGACTTCAGCTTCCACCAGCACGGCCCCTGTCTGTACAACCACGGATACGGCGCCGCCTTCGCCGGGGACTGCTCCGAGATCGCCACGCAAGTCGCCGGGACGCGGTTTGCCTTCCCGCCCGAGAAGATGGCTTTGATCAGCAGCCTGATCCTGGATGGCAGCCAATGGATGACGCGGGGCAGTGCCACCGACTTTGGCGGCGAAGGCCGCGAGATTACGCGCCGCGGACAAACCGCCCACTACCTGCACACCGCCGCCCGGAACATGCTGCAGCTTCCCATGCGCCGCGAGGCGGAATTTCGCGACCTGGCGGCCCGCGCTTCGGGGCAACCCGCCCCGCCGCTGGCCGGCAACCGGCACTTCTGGCGATCGGACCTGATGGTACACCATCGGCCGGGCTACTACGCCTCGGCCCGGATGGTCTCCAGCCGGATCGCCAACACGGACATGCCGTGCAATGGCGAAGGACTCAAGAGCCACCACATCGCCGACGGCTGCAATGTGTTGCTTCGCACGGGGCACGAATTTGAGGACATCTTCCCGGTCTGGGATTGGCAGAAGATCCCCGGCACCACGGTCGAGCAGCGTGCGGAACTGACCGGCTCGCCCCGGCGGATGGGCAAGACGAGCTTCGTCGGCGGGGTCTCCAGCGGCGAATACGGGCTGGCCGCTTTCGAGTTCCAACGCGACGGCCTCTCGGCCCGCAAGAGCTGGTTCTTCTTCGTCGACGAGTACGCTTGCCTCGGAGCGGGAATCACGTGCGATTCGGACGCTCTGGTGGCGACGACGCTCAACCAGTGCCACTTGGCCGGAGACGTGCTGATCTGCAGAGACGGCCGAGTGCAGAAGCTGGACAGCCAGCCCCATGCGCTCGACTGCGCACGGCTCGGAGAGCCATGCTACAACCACGACTGGCTCTGGCACGGCGAAGTCGGTTACGTCCTTCTGGAGCCTGCGTCGATTCGGCTCCACAACGGCCCGCAGCAGGGAAGCTGGTGGGAGATCAACCACGAGTATTCCAGGGACACCGTGACCCGTGATGTATTCATGGCCTGGATCGACCACGGCACGCGCCCGCAGAACGCGACGTACTCGTATCTGGTGGTGCCGGGGATCACTGCCGATGCCCTGGGGACGTACGCGGGACGGTCCCCGGTCAAGATCCTCCGCAACACCCCCGGCCTGCAAGCCGTTTGGCACGACGAACTGCGCACTGCCGGGTTGGCGTTCTACGAGCCGGGTGAAGTCGAAATCCGGCAGGGATGGACGGTGGCCGTAGACACGCCTTGCCTGGTACTGCTCAAGGAGTCGCCTCAGCAACTGCTCATCTCCGTCTCGAACCCCAAAAACGAGCAGGCCACGGTTCAACTGGACGTGAGCCGGTCGCTGAAAGGCGACGACGTCGAAGTCGCAAACGGCCCAGGACACTCCCGGATCACGTTCCAACTGCCCGGCGGAATGGAAGCCGGAAAAAGCGTGACGCGGTCCTGTGCCGCGCGCTAGCGACAACCACATGGTTCAATACCGGCCGTTGCGGGAGCGGCGGCCCAGCGGCAGCAAGCTGGCCAGCGAGCCGGCGATCGCACCGGCCAGGAACGAAGCGGGCATCATCCACACGAAGGTGAGCCCCCATTCGCCGACGAACAGCAGCCCCAATTCCTTATGATACGCAATGATGACCGCCACAAGCAGGCTGCAAGCGGCACCGAGGTGAGTCCCCCAGGACTTGGCCCAAGGGACGAACATGGCCATGAAGAACAAGAGGAACAGGGGCGCTGTCAACAGATTGGCAATTTTGTAACAAAGCTCCAACAGGTTCCCCTCAATCTGCCCGACCAGCGTGCCCAGCGCGACGACGATCACGCCGATCACCAGCGACACATACTTCGCCAGCCGAACGTGACGGTTTTCGCCCGTTTGGCGTCTTCGGAAGCGATCGATGAAATCGGTCGTGACCACGGAACAGGCGGAATTGAGGCCCGAAGACAAACTGGACATCGCTGCGGCCAAGAGTCCGGCGACGACTAGCCCGCTGATCCCCGGCGGCAGTCCTCGGACGACGAAGATCGGCAGCAGCTGGTCGGCGCTTTCGAGGAGGCTCCGGCCGGGAGGGAGCATCGACGGCTGGGTGCGGAAATAGGCCAACAGCGCCAACCCGACGGCGGTCAGGAACGGCCACAGCAAAAGATTGGCCGCCAGCGAAATGGTGAACATCTTCCGCGCTGCCGAGGCGTCGCGCGTGGCCAGGTAGCGCTGGATGGCCATTTGATCCGAGCCCGCCGTGCAGACGTACCAGGTGAACATGGCCAGGAACCCGCCGACGAAGGTGAACCGCACGTTGGAGTCGATCCAGAAGACCGGCCGCTGCCAGTGCGCAGGCCACTCGGTGGGCCACCAGGCGCTCACGCCGCCTAGCTTGACCGTAATCAGGCACAACGCCAACGCCGCCCCGGCGAACAGAATCGCCGTTTGCACGACGTCGGTCAGCACCACCGCGCGCAAGCCGCCCATCGAGGTGTACCCGACGGTCACCAACCCCAGCACCATGCAAATCCACGGAACGGCCGACGGGCCCAGTCCCAGGACCGGAACCAGCACCGTCTCGGCCGTGGCGAAGATGACCAGCGACATCCAGAACAACCGCAACGTGAGAAAGAGGCACGATCCCAACATGCGGACGCTCAGCCCCAGTCGCGTTTCCAGAATCTCGTACGCGCTGGTGACTCGCTGCCGCATGATGAACGGGATCAACAGCCATCCGACCACGGCGATGATGAACGGTACGGAGACCAGTTGGCACAGGACCATGGGGCCGTACTTGATCATCTCGCCGGGGATCGCCAGGTAGGTGAGCGTGCTCAGCAACGTCGCGAACAGCGACAGCCCCACCTTCCAGGGCGACATGTTGCGTCCGCCCAGCAAGTAGTCTTCCGTGGTGCTCGTGCGCCGGGCATAGTACCAGCCGACGGCGAGCATCCCCACGGCATACACGGCAAGTACGGCCCAATCAAGAAAGGTCATGTACCCAGCCCCGTGACAAGGAAATTAGGGGAGAGATTCAATTCGCCGCGGTGAATTGAAACGAGTCGAGATCGGTGTCCTTCCGTTGGACCCTCAACCGTGCGGTTTGGCGACCAACAACCAACTCGCGCCGCGAGCCGATGCCGATCGACTCCGGTTCCGGCTCCGCAGGCCATTCGAGTTGTGTTGCGCCGCCAGTCAAACCGATCGGCCATCGGCAAGCTTCGATCGGTACCAGCCATCGGTCGAAGGATCATTGTCGCCAAACGTGGCGAAATGCGATCAACGGAACGGCGTCTGCCGGGAGCGACTTGACCGTCTCGAAGTCCTGATTCTGGTTGAACTTAGCGAGAAACGGCGGCATGTGGTTAAAGCGCACCTCACAGGACTCGAACCTGTAACCTTCGGTTCCGTAGACCGATGCTCTATCCAATTGAGCTAGAGGTGCCAACCGGCTTTTACCCGCATTTTACCGGCCGAAATGAATTGTGAAAGGTGGCTGGGAATAAATTCTGGCAATCAACGATGTTCCAAAGATCCATGGCGCCCCCCTCCGTGTGTCGTTTGTCGTCAGCTTACGGGACGAGGACGTCCAACTCGGCGATGGCGGCGAAGGGTTTGCCCTCGTGGCCGGCGGTTGCCTTGAGACGCACGAAGCGGGCGGATTGAGGCGGGGTGAAGGGGATGACCTTCTCCCGGCGGTCGGTCTTCCAGACGCCCTGGGCCACGGCCGGTCGCCACTGCCGGCCGTCGTCGCTCAGCTGGATCTCGTATTGGCTGATCCAACCGTTCGCCATGTCTTGCCGCGGCAGGTAGCGGATGCCGGCCAGCGGCGTCATCGTTTGCAGATCGAGGATCAGTTCGTGCGGAAACCCTGGCGCGCCGTCGCCCCACGGGGTGTGCCAAATGGTGGCCGGATCGCCGTCGATCGCCTGCACCGCCGGGTATTCCGGCTGGTCCGAACTGGCGCGGACCGTCGCGCCCAGCTTCTGCAGCGTCGATGGCGGTTGGAACAACTGCTGGAGGACGGTCAGGTCGACAGCGACGGAGGGCCGGAAAGCGTCGCTGGCCAGATACTTCATCAGGCTGTGCCGTAACTGGCGTGCGACTGGCCGTGACTCCAAGTCGCGCGACAGGTCGATGCTGCACATCAGCAACCGGCCGGCGCCGACGCGTGCTTCCACGACGAGCCCCAGCCGGCGGTTGGTGAACCAGTCGTCGACGATCGAGACGACGGGCTGCAGATTGGGCGGCAGGTCGTTCAGGATCATGGCCTGCGATTTGGTGACCAGGTCCCACCACTGCCAGTTGCTGTGGTATTCGGTGGGAAATGCGGCCAGTGCGGGATGCTTCGGATCGCAGACGATGCCCAGCGTGTGCGGCGCTTGGCGGCGAGTCCACGCCGTGTTCCAGAAGATCGACGAGAAGCCGGCCGGAATCTTGCCATACCGATCGCCCTTGACCGTGCCGGCGGCGGGCAGCAACAGCACGTTTCCTCCGGCTTGCAGATGCTTCGCCGCCGCTTCGTCCAGCGACGCGACCACGAGCACATCCGGCGGCGGTGCGATATCGACAGACGGCGGATAGGCCCAAACATCCCAATCGTTAGCAAAGCCGGTGCCTTCGACGGCGACTTCCAGGACAAGTCTCGCCGGCGCAGCAACGTCGCGGAGCGGGCAGGCGATGCGGCCCAGAACCGAAAGCTTGCCGGTCGGCAGCGTCTCGGGCTGCCAATCGCCCGAGCCGATCTTGTTGCCCGCGCTGTCGGTGAGCGACCAGATGATTCGCGGCGACGCCAGCTCGCGCGGTCCGAAGTGGGCGATTTCGATGTCGCTCGTGAATTCTTCGCCGGTCGTCCAGATCCGTTTGGCCAGCCGCGCCAGCGGCACCGTCTGGCAGGCGAACCGATGGTACGCTTCCGGCGTGACGTAGGGCTTGGAATCCCAGAACGGATCCAGCACGCCCACCAGCGCGGAGCCTTGGCCGGGAAAATCGTGCAGATCCAGCAACTCGAAGCCGCCCATACCCGGCGTGCGCAACGCCGATTCGATCTCTTCCTTGTAGCACAGCGTCTGCAGTTTCCCGGAGGCCATCAGGAAATCGCGAGCGCGATCGCCCAAGTGATTGGCCTGCAGCGAGTCGCGGAAGACTTCCAAGTTCTTGGCCTTGACCACGCCGGTGTACTCCGCGATCTCGTCGAAGTCCGGGTACACGCACCACTGGCCGATTTCGTGGCTCACCACGGGCACGTCGTATTTCTGGACGTCATCGCGGTAGTCGGCAGTGGTCGCCGGCGGCAGGGCGTTCAAGCGGTCCTGCAGGCCCGCGCCCCAGGCATGGATCCGCGGCGCCGGCGTGCAATGCCACTGGTTTTCCGGAATCAGGGGCCAGCCGGCGGCGCTGGTGTACAGCCGCCGCGGGTCGCGAGCTTTCCAGGCGTTGACCAGATCGCCCAAGAAACGCTGCTGCTGTCGGCCGGCGGGCTCGTTGCCGTACGACATCAGTACGAACGAAGGATGGTTCCCATACCGGCGGAGAATGCGGTCCGCTTCGACCTTCAGCCAGTCGTCCAACGGCTTGCCGTCGCCGACCGAGGCGCCTTGGTTGGCCCACGTGGAACATTCGACGTACAGCAGCACGCCGGCTTGATCGGCCGCCGCAAAAGCCGCTTCCGGCGGGCACCAAGAGTGGAACCGCAGGTGATTCAAGCCGTGGGCTTTCAGAATCCGGTAGATCCTCTGCCAGGAAGCCAAATCGGTGGGCGGATAGCCGGTCTGGGGAAAGATGCAGCATTCCAGCGTGCCGCGCAGCATCACGATCCGGCCGTTCAGCGCGAACTGGGTCCCCTGCGCCGAGAATTCCCGCAGGCCGAACTGGACCACGCGCCGGTGGCTCGCTCCGTTGGCCTGCAGGGACACCGTGAGGTCGTAGATCTGCGGCGAGAATTCGTCCCACAGCCTGGCATCGTCACCCAACGGCAATTCCCATTCGATCTGACCGCCTGGGGGCGAGAGACGGACTTCGCGCGAGACCGGCGGAGGCTGATGGTCGCCGCAGGCTGCCGTGGCCGTGATCTGCCCGCTGACCTGTTGTCCGGTCGCGTTCACGTAAGTGACGGCGATCTTGGCGGTCTTGCGTTTCACATCGGGATAGACTTGTACGTCGTCGATGCGGACATCGCGCGGTTCGGCTCGCAACCGGATCGCGCCCACGATGCCGTTCCAGTTGGTCTGCGTGTGATCCGAGACGCTATGCGAATTAGGGCCGACATTCACGTGCAGGCGGTTGTCGACCCGCACCGTGAGCCGGTGCGGACCGGGTTCGACGCCGCTGAGTTCCAGTTCGTGAGGCGTGGACAGGCTGTCGCCCGCGCCGGCCTCTCGCTCGTCGAGCCAGACCCGCGTCGTCCAGTGCGGCCGTTCCAGGTGCAGCACAATGCGCTGGCCGGCGAACTCGGCGGGCACGTCGATCGTTCGTTGATACCACGCCGGTCCGACGTAATGCTTGTCGGGCTGCAGCCAGAAGGTGACTTTCACGTTGCCGCCCTGGCGATACTTCTCGTACTGCGGATCGTCGAACCACGAGCGGTCGATGATATCCCCCGTCCAACTCGTATCGACGGCCGGATCGTTTCCATAGCCCTGGGCTTGCAGCGAGCCCGGCAGCTGGATGCGGTCGGGCAAGTCGGTGGCGAACCAGCGCTGTTGGATGCCGGCATCGTCCACGTCCAAGCGAAATCGCCAGGGGCCAGCCAGGTCGACGGAAAGTTCCGCAGCCGAGAGTGCGGTCCACGAGCAGGCGAGGGCGAACCAGAGAAACGCGGCCACAGAGACCTTGTACCAGCGGCATCCAGAAGCCCGGCTTTTTCGGATAAGCCGGGCTTCATCTCGACGCACAACGGGGGGCCCGTTACTTGCCGGCATGACGAGCCGAGCAATGCGAGTCGGAAAGGGGGTCTGCTTCGTCATGGTGTCACCCTGATCGTTCTCGAAATACGGTAATCGCCAGTTGCTTGACCTGCCGCAGGTCCAGTTTTCCGGTACCCAGGACCGGGATCTGGTCCACCTGATGGAAACTGTCCTCGGAGGGGATGAACAGGTTGGGAAAGCCGAGTTCGCTGAGTCCCTTCCGCAGTTCTTCCGGCGTTTTGCTGATGGCCGTGTGGAGCACGACGATCCGCTCGCCCTTCGTCTCGTCGGTGACCGCGGTCACGACCGCCCGGAAGCCTTCCTCTTCGTCGGCGCCGATGATGCGGGCCAGGGCTTCCTCGATTCTCAAGTGCGGCACCATTTCTCCGCCGATCTTGGAGAACCGGCTTTGCCGGCCGGTGATTTGGATAAACCCGTCGTCGTCGATCAGGGCAAGGTCGCCGGTCATGTACCAACCGTCTTGGATTACCTCGGCGGTCAGATCGTCACGGCCCAGATAACCCTTCATCACGTTGGGCCCCTTGATCCACAGCATGCCGGGCCGGCCGGGGCCCAATTCTTTTCCCGTGTCGAGATCGGTCACTTTGGCGGTTATTCCGGGAGCGGGCCGGCCGACCGTGCCTTCTTTCCAGTCGCCGGCGGTCCGGGACGGCGAACGGCTGGGCGGGATATTCGAACTGACGATCGGCGACAGTTCCGTGGTGCCATACCCTTCCACCGGCCGAATGCCGAACTTCGCCTCGAAGGCGTCGCACAAATCCTTGGGAAGCTTCTCCGCACCGGCGACGATGGCGTCGAGCGTTGCCAGTTCGTCGGTGTCGCAACGGCGCAGATACGTGCGCAGGAAAGTCGGCGTCACCAGCATCACCGTGCCGCCATGCTTCTTGACGAGTTTGCCCACCTGCTTGGCTTCCAGCGGATTGAAATGGTAAACGCCCTTGACGTCCAAGCACATGGCGGCCCACAGGCAGACCGTGTAGCCGAACGAATGGAAGAAAGGCAGCACGCCGACCAGGACGTCGGAACGGTTCAGGTGGATAATCTGCTCGATGGCTTGCACGTTGGAGCCGATGTTGGTTTCGGTCAACATGACGCCTTTGGGAACGCCCGTCGAACCGGAGGTGAAGATGACCGTGGCCAGGTCGTCGCCCGCCACGTGGTGCAGCCCCAGCGACCGCTCCAGCCAGGCCGCCGGCACGCCGTAGGCGGCGATGGAACAAGCCAGCTTGTCCCAAAAGCGGGCCTTGTTGCGGAAATCCTCCAGGTACACCAACTCGGCCGCCGGCTCCAGCTTGACTTTCTCCATGAACTGCCGGCTGGTGATGATGTGCTTGATCCCCGCCTGGCGAAGGCACTCGTTGATGACTTCCGACGAAACCGTGTAGTTCAGATTGACCGGCACGCGGCGGGCAAGCGTGCACGCTACGTTGGCGACGACTCCGGCGACGGACGGCGGCATCAGCAGGCCGATGAACGGCTCGTCGTCAGCCAGTACGTCGCGGAGCAACAGGCGGCGGAGGATCAGCGAGCGCGTCAACAGGGCGCCGCCGGACAATTCATTGCCCAGCGAGTCGGCGATCTTCGAGCCGCGTTTTCGCTTCTTACACGTGCGCACGAAGGACCGCCCCAGTCCGCTTGTCCGATTCGTTCGTTGCTCCACCGCCGTTGCTCCCAACTCTTGAACCGCTCGCCGCACCTGATGCACGTCCGCCGGGCCGGCGACCGGGCGACCGAAGTAGATCGAAATCGGATAGGGCCACCGTTGAGGCCGCTTCCAGAAGAACCTGCCTCCCTGAAAACTAAAGATACTCCCCCAAAGCTCGTCCAGGTAGACGGGAACCACCGGCGCCCGGGTGCCTTCCAGGACTTTCATCAGGCCGGGCCGAAAGGCCTGCATCTGCCCGGATCGCGTGATGCTCCCTTCCGGAAAAATGCACACCAATTCGCCGTTCAACAACGCTTGCCGGGCGGTTTGGAGAGCCGCCACGATGGACTTGGGGCGCGGCGAGATCAAGATCACACCGAACAAGTCCGCCAAGCGTCGCACCCAGCGGTTCTGGAAGTTGCCGGCAAACGCCAGGATGCGCACCGGCCGAGAACTGGTCAGCAGCATCAGCGGCCCGTCCAGCCAGGACACGTGATTGGCCACCAACAGCGCACCGCCGCGCTCCGGCAAGTTCTCGTGGCCGTAGATCCGAATCCGGTAAACCGTCTTGCTGGCCAGCCAGACGAAGAACCGGATGCTGGCCTGCGGGATCAGCCAGACGATGTACACAAACACCGGAACGGTCAGTACCCCGCTGATCAAGAAAATCTGCCGAGCCGTCAGCAACGGCAGCCCTGACCGCAACGGCGCTCGCATCCCCGCAAACAGCACCGCCGTGAGGAGGATCCCCGTGAACGTGATCAGGTTGCTGGCAGCCAGCACGGAGCCGCGAGACGCGGGCGGACTCCGATGCTGGAGATACGACTCCAGCGGCACGTTGAACAGCCCGGCACTGACGCCCAGGGCAAACAGCAGGACCGCCGTCCAGAGGTAGTAGCCGGTCCACGCCGAGGCGCTGGTGATCACGTCCTGCGGAACGAAGAACAGCAGCACGGCGTTCAGCACCAGACCGGCAGCCCCCAACGGCAGAATCCCCAATTCGACGCGCCCGCCGGACCACACTCCCGCCAGCACGCTGCCGAGACCTAATCCGGCGACCAGCGACAGCAGCAATGGCACGATCTGCGTCTGCCGAGTCGCGCCGCTCTCAAACGCAAACTGGTCGATGTTCAATTGGGCCAACGCCCCCACCGACCAGAAAAACATGATGCCCAAGGCGACTCGCAACAAGGGACGGCTGGAAGCGAGTTCACGCAAATCGCGTCCCATCTTGGGCAGCGGGTTCCAGGGGAACGCCAAGCCGGCGGCGGCCGGCGCCAGGCGGGGAATCAGCAGGCTTGCCAGCCAACCCAGCAACGCACACCCGATCAACGCCGCTGCCGACATCGCGACGCCGGTCGCCATGTCTTCTCGCACTTGATCCGCCAAGACATTCCCCAGTCCCATGCCGACGACCGTGGCGACCACCGTGCTCAGACCCATCAGTCCGTTCGCCGAAGAGATCTTCTCGGCCGGCAGGATTTCGGGAATGCTGCCCAGACGCGAAGGCGAGAACAAAGCGGACTGCATGCCGAACAAGGCGACGACCGACAGCAGCAGGTAGACGCTGCCGCCAAGCATGGCGGCGACCCCCAACGCGGCCAACACAAGTTCGGCGGCCTTGCAGCCGACGATGACCGACCGCTTGCTGAAACGATCGGCCAGGTACCCCGCCGGAGCGGCCAACACCAAGTAGGGCAGAACAAAGCAGGCCGTGCCCGCCATCAGCACCATGCCGATGTGCTCCTGCCGGCCCGCGTCCTGAAACGCGTGCTTGCAGAGACCAATCGCCAGCCAGCGGAAGGTATTATCGTTGACCGCAGTCAATAACTGCGTCAGCAGCAGTCCGCCGAAACCGGCCGACATCAGCCGGCGCTGGGGCCCGGCGTGAGAGTCCGACATGATTCCATCCGCAGCCGAAACCGCCATTGGCAAAGCCCATTCCGAAAAGACATCCCGAGAAACGCCCGACAACCAGCACCGACGGCTCGCCGGGCAAGCACGGCCAGCCCAGCAAGCCATCCCCTTGCCGGTTCGCGCCCAATTGGCCCGGAATTCGCTGTTTCCTCGCTGATCGTGGTAGTCTGCCATATTGGTCGCCGCGAGGCAATCGTCGAGTTCGTTTGCGTTGGGTCAGAAGGGTTAGACGGGGACCACCACGTGCGGGGCCTGGAAAACGGCAACTCCTTTGTACGATCGGTCTTGCCGCAACTCCAAGCAGAGTTCTTACTTGCCTTGCCCAATCCGCCACCGTCCGCTAGAATCACGAAGGGAAACAGCGTGAGCCTTTTCCGGCGGCCAGCCGCGGGGA
>ERZ795059.5933-NODE-5933-length-10967-cov-5.661199_pt1 | contig 10967 bp, 8 predicted proteins | sample MGYA00375143_ERZ795059 | MGnify/ENA primary metagenome ERZ795059 (study PRJEB30188, sample SAMN05720168) | activated sludge metagenome | isolation source: Anaerobic digester | place: USA | collected 2015-01-07 ... | reverse complement strand
TGGTGGTCACCTCATTGTTGCCGATGCGGATCTTCCCGTTATCGCCGATGAATGCCGCCCCCGCCGCCGACTCGCCGGGCTCCAGTCGCACCTCGATCCCGTTGGCATATCGCATTCGCACGCGGAAGCCCTCGCTGCACAGGCGATCGCCGCGGCCGAGTGATTCGGGGGCTTCGTAGACGACGTTGGGCAGCTTGCCGCCTTCGGCCCAGATCTCGACCGGTCCCGTGTGGTCCATATCCAGGGCCCATTGGATCTGGTCAAATCCATGAGCCCCCGTGCCCGTCATTTCGCCGCCGGAGTAAGGGCGTAGCGAGATCCATCCGGGCTTGGAACGCTGAACGAAGATGTCGGTGTGGAACGGCACGGGCGCGGTCTGCCCGCACCAGGCGTCCCAATCAAGCCCCGCCGGCACGTCTTGGCCGGGAAAGCGCGCTTCCCAGGGGCTGGGGTAGTTCATGATCAGCACGGTGTGGATCTTGCCGGCGACGCCGTTGCGCACCAGTTCGCATCCCAGGCGGTGGTAGCGCATCGACCGCCGTTGCGATCCGGTTTGGAAAACGCGCTGGTACTTGCGCGCGGCCTGGACCATCAGGCGGCCTTCCTGAATGGTCAGACCGAGCGGCTTTTCGCAGTAGACATCCTTTCCTGCCTGGCAGGCCCGGATGCTGGGCAAGGCGTGCCAGTGATCGGGCGTCGCGACGATTACGGCATCGACGTCTTTGGCGTCCAGCAGTTCCCGGTAGTCGGTGTGGGCGCGGCATTTCCGTGCCGCCGCCGTGGTTTCGGCTCGCGTCCGGTCGAAATCGGCCACGGCGACGATCCGGCCGGCGGGAGGCAGACGCATCAACTGGTTGCCACGCCGGCCGACACCGATGTAGCCAATCCCGACGCGGTCGCTTGGAGCTGGACTTCCCGACGCGGCCAGTACGCGGGCGGGAACAAAGTTGGGGGCCAGACCTGCGGCCGCGGCTCCGGTCAGCGAGCGTTGCAGGAACGATCGGCGTGAACAATTCGTGGATTGAAATCCGTTCATTTGTGTCGTCGCTCGGCGACCTTCCCTGTGGCTGTCGTGGTGCGCGGAAAGAACAACTTGTCCCGGTGAGTGAAGAAGCCCGGGTTTTTCGGAAAAGCCGGGCTGCTGGCGCCTTGCCATTACGCTAACGCCTTGAGAGCGAAACATCAATCGTGTTACCGCCGATCCGCAGGTCAAAAGAAAAATTTTTTCCGGAGGGTTTGCCCGCCTGATTGGACGCGCATAAGATGATCGTGATGCCCGGAGGATGACCGGTTCAAGACGTACCGCTGCGTCAGGATGCGCAATCGGCGCGCTGTGGTTTGCCTCTGCAAACCCTGTGGTTTTGGCGGCCGTGATCGTTTGGTGTAGACTGTAACGAACTCGCCGGACTTTCCGTCGCTTTTTCGCGCCGTCTCTTTTGCACACGGGCAAATCGTGGCCTATATTCCAGCAGGCCGGATTTTGGTCCTTCCCGATTGGTCTCAGCCGGCCCGCTATCATGAGCATCCTGAAACGGCGTCAGCCACCGTGCGAGGGGTTGCGTTTGACCTCGTCAATCGCCCCCTCGCACGGCAGGCTCTCGCACTTGCCCCCTTGGATGGCGAGCTGACTATGGCGAGACGGTACAATCTGTGGCGGCCGATGATTTCGTCGGCGTTCGCCCGCTTCCTGTTCCTCTTCTTCCTCCCTGCCGCAATCCTTCTGGGACCAGTGCCGTCCGACGCGCCTGCCCAGGTGGTCATTCCGGCCGAAGCCCTGTCGCCTGACACCGCGGTGACGCAGTTGCTGCAACGCGGGCAAGACTTGGAGTCGCAACAGCGATGGAGCGAAGCCCTGGCCCACTACGAAGACGCGATCCGGGACTACCCGGACAAGTCGGAACTGTGGGACCGTCTCACTCAGGCACGCATGCATTACGACGTGTCTCGCCGCTATGAAGATCCCGGCTTCATGAGTTGGGTCCAGCAACTGAGCGAGCGTGACGCGCAGAACGTGTACTCCGAAGTCTTGCGGAAAATCGAGTCCTATTACGTCAAGCAGCCGTCCTGGCAGGAACTGGCGCAACGCGGCCTGGACAACTTGGATATCGCCCTGGCATCGGTTACGTTCCGGCAGGCCAACCAGGTCCGCGGCACGGACGAAGCAGTACGGGCGTTCTGCGATCAGCTCCAGCGCCGGATGCAGGCCACGAAGGTGCGCAACCAACGGGAAGCCTGCGAGGTGGCCGGCAACGTGGCGAAACTGGCCGAGCAGCAACTGGGACTCCGTCCGGCGGCCACGGTCCTGGAATTTACCTCCGGCGCCGCCTGCGCCCTGGACCAATACTCGTGCTTCCTCACCGGCGGCCAGTTGGACGAAGTGTTCTCGCAGATTGAGGGCAATTTCGTCGGCCTGGGCATCGAACTGCGGGCGCAGCAAGACGCGTTGCTGATCGTCAATGTCCTGCCCGGCGGCCCTGCTGAAGCGGCCGGCGTCCGCAACGGCGAACGGATCGTGGAGATCAACGGGTTGTCCGTTTCCCAGGTCAGCAGTGATGAGGCGGCGGACATGCTCAAAGGGCCGGAAGACAGCGCGGTGGAAATCGTCCTGGCGGACCCCGCCGGCGCCGCTCGCCGCCTGCGCGTCGTGCGCCGCCGCGTGGACGTGCCCAGCGTGCAGGACGTCAAGATCGTCGATCGCCAATACGGCATCGGTTACTTGCGGCTGACCAGCTTCCAGAAAACGACCAACCGCGAGTTCGACGAAGCCTTGTGGCAACTGCACCGCGACGGGATGCAGAGCCTGATCGTCGATGTGCGCGGGAATCCGGGCGGACTGCTCCCGGCCGCTGTGGAAGTGGCGGACAAGTTCGTGGCTTCCGGCACCATCGTCTCGACGCGCGGCCGCAACTCGCACGAGGACTTCGATTATCAAGCCCACGCGGTCGGGACGTGGCAAGTGCCACTCGTGGTCCTGATCGACGGCGATACGGCCAGCGCCGGCGAGATCTTTACCGGGGCCATCCACGATCACCGCCGCGGCACGGTGGTCGGACAACGCAGTTACGGCAAGGGGTCCGTGCAGGGCATTTTTTCCTTGAACGCCTCGAAGGCGGGCGTGCGACTGACTACCGCCAAGTTCTTCTCGCCGGGCGGACACGCCATCAGCCACAACGGCGTTTACCCCGACGTCGTCGTGCGGACCGCCAAGAAGCCGGTGACCGAAGGCCAGAGCGAAATCAGCTTCGGCGAGGACACCACGCTCGCCGCCGGCCTGCAGGTGGCCCGCAATAGCCTCCTCAGTCAACGGCAGGCGGCGACGCCGTAGCGCCCAACGGTCCGTCTCGCAATCTCGTCGCCTTCCTGAACGCGTGCTTCTGCACACGTGGCACGGCCTGCTTGTTGGCCGTGTCCGCCGTTTCCACGGCCAACAAGTAGGCCGGGCCACGCGGAAAGTACCTTGAAACGGAACGGCTGCCGCGCTACGATGCCAGAAAACGGGAGGCATTTCTGCGATGGACGTTTATCCGGTTAAACTGCAAATGGTCGAGCCGTCGTCGCTGCTGATCGAATGGAGCGACGGACGGAAGCAGCAGTATCCGAGCGCCGAGTTGCGGAGCCACTGCCCGTGCGCCACGTGCCGCGAGCAACAGAAAGCCGCAGGGCAGGAATCCGCCGCCCGGCCGCCGCTGTCCGAGGCCCAGACGCTGCAAGTCGTGTCCATGAAGCCCGTCGGCAACTATGCCTACTGCATCGCCTTCAGCGACGGGCACGATACCGGCATCTACACGTTCGAGCAACTCCGCAAGTTGGGGCACGAGGTGCTGGGCGGCTGATCTTCTTCATTTTTCTGTCACCACGTTTTTCTGGCCCATTGCCTTTCATCTTTCTGCGGCCGGCGGACTCGGGGTGGACGCAGGTGCGGAGAGTTGCTGGGCCTCGGCCGAACGGTCGATCTTATGCGTGCCGTGGCAATCGGTGCAGATGACCGGCCTCTGCAGACTCAACCTCCGTTCGGTGAAGCGGGCCAGCACTTTCTTGGCCGGCGCGTCGTGCGTGTCGTGGCATTGCTCGCAACTCTTGTCCACCTTGTCGCGCGAGTACACGATATCCGGCTTGGTGGCCCCGATGTTCTCGTCGTTGGCGTGTTTGTCGCTCAGTCCGTGGCACTTGGCGCAGGAGATGCCTTCGGCCAAGTGTACCTTGGCCAACTCTTCCTTGACGAACGGAATGTGGCAGACGTAGCAAGCGCCGTTCAGACTCAATGGATCCAACTCCGGCGGCGGAGCCGCAGCGGGCGCCGGCGCGTCCGGCAAAGCGGGCTTGGCAGCGCCGCCGGCGGGATCGTCGGCGGCGAGAATCGCGACGGCCAAGAGCAACAGCAGGCCCGCCGCGAAAGAACTCACGGCATATCGCAGGTGGCCAACGGAGGCCGCAGCCGCGCCGGCGGGACGGGGCGGGAGACCCCTACTGCGCGAGCGCCCGCACTCCGACCGTTTTCTCAGACGTAGTGCCATTTGTGCAACCACTGGTAGTCCGGGGTGAGATGGGCATAGAAGTTGCGCAGGCACTGTTCGTAGGCCGCCTTGTCCGCGGGTGTCGAGGGCGTGCCTTTCTCGTGAGAGCCCTTCACGTTTTCCTCCAATTGCTCCGGGATGTTGACGCCGGGAATGATGGCGGACAAACGCGGCTCCTGCAGCATTTCCTTGACCAGCACGCGGGCGCGGCTGTCGATGCGATCCTTGATTTCCCGCGGCTTGATGCCGAAGGTCGTGCCGGCACCGAATGGCTTCAGACCGATCACGCCGACGTTCTTCTCCTGGGCCAGCTTCAACAGGCTGTCGCCTCCCAGTTCCTTGGTCAGGAACAGATACGGGAAGATGATGACGTCAAACTGAGGATATTTTCCCAGCACCTTGCGAAAGACTTTCGGGTTGTGGGCCGAGACGCCCAGGAAGCGGACCTTGCCCTGCTGCTTGGCCTTCTCGAACACTTGAACCACCGCATCGAGCGTTTTTTCGTTGACGTCCATCAACGTGCCGAGATTGTTCTGGCCGGGCCCCCACGTCGCGCCGACGGGACGCCACATGTCCAGCATCTCGGTCTTGTACGATTTCAGCCGCGCCTCGATGTTCTTCGTCATCCCTTCGGGCGTCAGCTGGTCTTCGTAGTCCGGCGTGATCTTCTCCGGCCAGGACGCGAAACCGATGAACCACTTGTCACGGCCGGCGGTCTTCGTTTGGGCCATTGCCGCGCCGTACAGATCGCACTCGCCGTCGATGTTGTTGTCGACGTAGTTCAGTCCTAGCTCAACTGCCTTTTCCAGCACCGGGACGCGGTCCTCCACGGATCGTCCGCCATGGCCGCCCAGCGAGATTTCCGAGATCATGAAGCCCGTTTTACCCAGGGGCCGATAAGTCATCTTCGGGTTGTAGTTCAGGATCTTGCTCGGATCGACCGGCGCGGCTTGCGCCGCGACCAAGGGCGCCAACGCGGCGCCCGCCGCAACGGTAGAACTGGTCCTGAGAAAATCGCGCCGACTGTTGCCTGTGCATGACATGGGGAGATCTCCTGTGGATTGAGACCGGCTCGCCACGGCGGAACCCGCCGCGGGGAAGACGCCAGAACGGTTCCTTCGCGCTTCCCACTGGCCGTCCAGTGTAACCGAAGAGCTGTCCGAATACCAAGCCGATTGTGCCAGTTTCGGGTGACCAAGGGCGGACCGCCCGAAGATCGCCGCCGAGACGAGTGCATGCCCGCCGCAGTCCACGGGCTGCTCCATTCCCGCAGCACCGCTGGCGTGCCGTCAACGAAGGGGGGCGGCCGTTTCCTGGCCGGCGTGAGCGGTTCTTGCCGCGGGCGGCGCGGCACCGACGAGCAGCAGTCGCTCTCGACGCAAGAAAAGCGGGCACTCGGCCAGCACGGCGGCGTGAGGCGGCAAGAGCGCTCGCAACTCCTCCCAGCGACGATCCGTCGTGATGATAAAACGGTCCTGGCCTTGCCCAAAGAACTCCGCGGCGGACGGACGCGGCTTGGGGCTCCACCTGCCTGCGCGTGATTCCTCCGCACCGGTCGTGTCCAACGCCAATTCGTCGATGGGCCGGCCACCGTAGAAAATCCAGGTCGGCTCCAAGCGCCCGAAGGCACCGATGCGGGGCGCGCCACCCGAACGTTGGATCGCGGCCCACAAGAGATGATTCTGCTGGTGACGGTCCACCCGCGCTGCAGCCCAGCCGAACAAGGCTGTGGTGAAAGCGACGGCGGTCACGGCCACCGTCCAGGCGGCTTGGGAAGAACGCTGTCTATGCTGGAAAACAAAGGCGGCGACGGCGCCGGCCAACGGAACCAAGCCTACGGCTGCCAGCCACGTCTCGCCGGGCAACAGCCTCTGGGCGGCAAACGGGATGGCGGCCACAATCACCAGGCCCACGACGCCCAGCGTCACAATCGCCCCGGCGGGCCAATGACGCCAGCCGGCCGCTGTGTCTCGTATCCAGTGCTGGATGAAACAAGCCGTCAGAAGCGCCAACGCCGGATAACAGGGTGTCACGTAGCTGGGAAGCTTGGTCCGGGCCAGCGAAAACAAGGCCACGTACACGCCGATCCAGCAAACGGCAAACAGGCACGACGGCGCCCAAGACTCCTTCTTGCGGACCGACGCCGTCACGTCGGCAATCACCGGCGCTGCAAACACCGACCATGGAAAGAAACCGACGAGGATCGCGACGGGATAGAACCACGGCCCTCCCGCGTGACCTTCCATCGAATGAGCAGCCCGACCCAAGTTGTGATCCCAGAAGAAGACGCGTAGAAATTCGCCGTCCGTTCGCCAACCAACCCACGCGTACCACGGGCCGGCGACCGCCAGCACGACGGCCACGGCGGTCAAAGGCCGCATCGACCAGCAGGTGCGCAGGAAGTGCCCTGGGGCAAACGGCCGGAGGACGCGCAGCAGCCACCATCGCCAGGCAGACATTCCAGCCGGTCGAGCGATGTCAGGCAGCCGCACGATCAGCAAAAACATCCCGATCACAGCACTGGGCAGGACTGCACCCACCGGACCCTTGGCCAGGACCGCCAGGCCCATCAGGCCGTACATGGCCGCGACGGTCGCCCAACGCCTTGGGAAGTAGGTGCCATCGGCCGGGAACGCTCCCAGCACATAGACCAACATGGCCGCCGTGGAGAAGAAAATCAGCACCGAGTCAGGCGTTGCGATCCGCCCCGCCAGGACGAACATCAGACTGCTCGCCAAGACGATTCCGGCCCACAGCCCAACGTTGGCGTTGAATAGCCTGCGGCCGATCCCATACGTCGCCAACGCGGTTCCGATGGCCAAAGCAGCGGACCAGAAACGTGCCGCAAATTCGTTCACGCCGAACGTGTTGTAGGCTGAAATGATCAACCAGTACAGCAGGACCGGCTTGTGTGCCCGCAGCTCGGCGTTGAACACCGGCACCACCCAGTCGCCACGCTGCATCATCTCCAGCGCACAGCCCGCGTTTCGAGGCTCGTCGCGATCCCACAGCCGCGTTCCCCCCAAATTCGTGAACATGACCACCGATGCCAAGGCGATGATGACAACGCCATGAATGCCGATCTTCACGAATTCGTGATTTCGCTGGTCGCGCATGTCTTCTGGCCCACTCCGAGTTAATGATGCAACGGGCGCGGAAGTTTAGAAAGACTGGCGATGCCAGACAAGATCAACCGGCGAAGTGGCCCAAGTCGTGCGACTACGGTCTTTCGTTGCTTCACGCGAAATCCCACGACTTCGACGTCTGTGATCATCTGGCAAGGCTGCAACTTGTGCCTCAAGCACCTCTCCTGACCTTTCGTAGAATCCGCAAACCTGCTAATCTCCCATCCTCGCAACGTCAGTGGAGTTTCCTTTCGGGCGCCGGACCGAGGCTGCATTTCGCGTCGCACGCTACCGAACGGTTCTGATAGGGAGGATGGTTGCTTGAGTCGCCGGTTGTATTGGTTAGCCGCCTTGTTCCTCGTCGCCACGGCGCTGGCATTGCCCGTCGACACTCCCATCGCCAAGTTCTGCAAAGACGGGTTAGTTCCCGACTTCTTTGACACGCTGCTGTCACTGGCGGAGGTCTTCGCACACGGTTTGGGGGCGGCATGCATACTGCTGACCGCTTTCGTGCTCGACGCCAGCCATCGTCGCCACATGGTTCGTGTGGTGATCAGCGTCTTCGCAGCCGGTCTGCTGGCCAACTTGGCAAAGCTGGTCGTGGGTCGCTTGCGTCCCCGGACACTGATGGTCGATCATGTCTGGGACAGCTTTATCGGCTGGTTCCCGGTGTGGAGCGGCAACGTGCCGCGGGCGAGTCGTTCTCTCGAAGTCCAATCGTTCCCATCGGGGCACGCGATTGTGGCCACGGCGCTGGCCATCGGCCTGTCGGCCCTTTATCCGCGCGGCCGGTGGCTTTTTGTTTTTTTTGCCGTACTGGCCGCGTTGCAGCGAGTCGAAGCGACGGCCCATTACCTGAGCGATACGATGGCCGGGGCGGCGATCGCCTGCCTGTTCTGCGGCATCTGCTTCGACGCCCGGCTACTGGGCCGTTGGTTTGACCGGTGGGAAGCCAAAGCCGTCGCCAACCGTTGCGATTTCCCGGACGACCCGCTAGGATAAAGTCTGGGTCAAGGCAAACATAGAATTGGAGTCGCGCTCATGACCATTTGGACAATTGCGCTGGGTCTGGCCCTGGTGGTTGCCGACAGCAGGCCGCCGGCGGGAGCCGACACATCGGGGACGCCCGCGGTTGCTCCGCGCCGTTACCACGAGATCGAGAATGACATCTCCCAAGCCTTGCGAGCGGAGACGCACGCCAAGACGTCCGAGGCGCGAACTGCGGCCGTGCACATGATGTGCGACTTGTATGGCGAACTGAGCGTTGACCCGCGGCGGGAGGCGAGCGACGTTCTGAAGAGCTACCGGGCCAAGCTCTGGAGTCGCCTGACGCGGATTAAACGGGAACTCGAACAACGTCTCGCCCGCGAGTCTGGCGGCTCGTCCAGCCGATCGCTCCGCGAAGGCGAAACGCAAGCGATCCAGGACGCGGCTGCGAGCTTGGCGTCGCAGATCAGCTATTCCAGCTACACGCTGGGGGGCCCGAGCTACGTGCTGGCTTACAGCGGCGCGGCATTCGGAGGCGGAACGGCCAACGACCACGCCCAGGAGTTGATCGATCTGATCCAACGCACAATCAGCCCCCAATCCTGGGACGTCAACGGCGGCCAGGGCTCGATGTTCTACTTCCGCCCCTTGATGGCCTTGGTCGTGCGGGCGACGTCCGAAGTCCACGGCGACGTCGGCGGACTGCTCGAAGCCCTGCGTCGCGCCGGTCAGTAGCACGCCACGTGGTACAAAGAGTCCGTCGCGCATTTCGTTTGTTGTGCGTTTCTGTGCCTCTTGTGGCTCGGGTCTGCTGGACGGGCCTTGGGATCAGCCGGGGGCGCGCTAGCCCTGGTTTGCTCCGGTTGCCAGGTTCAGCCCCAAATTCTGGCGATGACAACGCGCCACCGTTCGGCTTGTGTCGCGACTGGTCAACCGGGGGCTAGCACCCCGCGGCTGACAAATAGGCCGAACTAATTCCCCCGCTCGGCTTCCGGCCCCTGCGGAGCGTCGGTCACGGGCCGTGTCAGTCGGCGGATGACGTCCGCAGGAGGACCATATCGGCAGACCATCTGATTGCCGAAGGCCTCTGTGGCAGACACGAGGCCGGTTACGGCGCCGCACGAGTTGAAGATCGGACCACCGCTGGCGCCGTCCGCGAAATCGGCGGTGATCGACAGGCGGGTGCTGAGCCCACCGTACGAAGTCACTGCCCAGTAGCGGCTGATGTGACCTTGCGTCAGGCTGTAGAACTTGGAAGACGGATGCGAGATCACCGTGACCGGTGTGCCCTCAGGATCGCCGTGCGACAGCGGCGCGGCGGCGAGGTCAGAGGCGTCGATCTTCAGGAGGACCACATCACCGGGCTTGTCCGCGGCCAGGATTTCGCGGATGGGGTAGATGCTGCCGTCGAGCGTCATCACACCGCGAGCCGTGACCGGCGGCGGCTTGTCAATCACGTGGTAAGCCGTGGCGATGACGCCGGAAGGGTCCAAAACGACGCCTGCGCCGACCGCAAATCCGCTTTCCCCCAGCAGCGTCCCCATCACCACGACCGCGTCGCAGCGCCGTCGGTAGATCTCGGCTGGCGTGAGTTCTTCGCCGGGCGGCTCGGACAGCGTCAGGGAGACCGATTTGCGCCGGAGTTGCCGCCGAACCGTGGCGTCGTCCAGTATCTGGCCAAGGGCCTTCATGCGGTGCAGACCGCGGCTCAGGGTACTGCTGATCTCACCGTCAAGACGCACATGGTAGTCCAGGCCGGCCGTGTCCAGCGTGCCTTCGGGCACATAGGCGGTTCCCAACGGAATCGTCCGTTGTGTCAGGCGAGTGAAACCGCGAGGAACGATCAGCCGCAAGCCGGGCAACTTCCGCTTCTCCAACAGAACCTGGATCACGCCCGACTTGCCGACTAGCAAGCGATTTTCCCCGCCGACCCAGCGGACAATCACACGGCTGTCCGCCAGATAGTCGCCCTCGCCATTCTGCAGCAAGATGTACAATGGGTAATCGTGCAGGTTTTCCCGCAGTTCCAAGCCTTCCAGGAACCCCGCCAATTCCGCCTGCGTCATGCCGGCAGCCTGATAAAAGTCGATCACGTCCGTCTCCGCCGCCGGCGGCGGAGGCGGCGGAGGAGGAACGCTGCAACCGAGCCATGCCAGCAATCCGGCACAGATCGCCAAACGTGAGGCGCAACTCAAGGCTGAATCCGAGATCATGGAACGAGAACGGCTGGCGATGAAAAAATCCGGCTGGGCCCGACGTGCCACCAGGCGTGGCCCCCGGAAATCGACTCAACCAGATCGGAAGAGCGTCGTGTAGGGAAAGAGTGTACCATCCAGTGTAG
>ERZ795059.5921-NODE-5921-length-10987-cov-5.545463_pt1 | contig 10987 bp, 9 predicted proteins | sample MGYA00375143_ERZ795059 | MGnify/ENA primary metagenome ERZ795059 (study PRJEB30188, sample SAMN05720168) | activated sludge metagenome | isolation source: Anaerobic digester | place: USA | collected 2015-01-07 ... | reverse complement strand
GCCACCAGCGGACCTGGCTTTTCTTTAATGCAGGAAGGTATCGGTTATGCTAAAATTACCGAAACCCCTTGTGTTGTGGTTGATGTTCAACGTGGCGGTCCAAGTACCGGTTTACCAACCAAACCGTCACAGAGTGATATCATGCAGTCAAAATGGGGCTCACATGGTGATGCTCCTGCGATTGTGCTTTATCCGCATACTGTGAAGGAATGTTATGAGTTGGCGATCCGTGCAATAAATCTTGCAGAAAAATACAGAACCTGTGTTACCTTATTGCTGGATGAAGTTTTAGGTCATATGCGTGAAGCGGTTAAACTGCCTGATATTTCCAATGTCCGAATTATTAATCGTTTAAAACCAACCGTTCCACCAGAATGGTATAAACATTATGATGAGAATCAAAAATATCTTTCACCTGTTGCCAGCTATGGCGAAGGTTACCGTTTCCATGTAACCGGTCTGGCTCACGATGCGCTTGGTTTCCCAACCAACAAGGCAAGTGAAGTGGCTACCATGATGAAACGTCTCAAATGCAAGATTACCCATAATATCAGAGATCTGGTTCAGATTGAAAGCTATATGATGGAAGATGCAACAATTGCTATCTTTGCAGCCGGTATCTGTGCCCGTTCTGCAAAAGCAGCGATCAAATCTGCCCGTGAATATGGTATTAAAGTGGGTCTCTTACGTCCGATCACTATTTGGCCTTTCCCTGATGACGCAGTTCGTAAAATGCTTCGTGATGTAGATACTGTTATCGTTCCTGAATTGAACGAAGGACAGTTGATTCATGAATTACAACGACTGACTAAAGACAAAGGCGATGGAAAATTAATCCCTATTCAGCGCACTGATGGCGAAATGATTACGCCAAGTCACATTTTCCAGGTGATCAAGGAGGTACATTAAAATGGCAAATATCCCACAAAGAGTCATTCATAAATATTTAAGACACAATAAAAAATTCCCGCATGTCTGGTGTGCCGGCTGTAGTAACGGGATTGTTCTGGGTGACATTATCCGTGCTATTGTAGAATTAAACTATAACCGTGATGGTATCACAATGGTATCTGGTATTGGTTGTTCTTCCCGTATGCCTGTTTATGTGGATTTTAACACATTACATACACTACATGGTCGTGCCATTCCATTTGCTACCGGTGTAAAATTCCAGAAGCCGGAACAAAAAGTGATTGTTATTACCGGTGATGGTGATGCGACTGCTATTGGTGGTAATCATTTTATCCATGCCTGCCGTCGTAACATTGATATTACCATGATTCTGATTAACAACAATATTTACGGTATGACCGGTGGTCAGTATTCACCTACCACGCCTACCGGTGATCGTGCAACGACCTGCCCTTATGGTAATATTGATCCTACTTTCGATATCTGTGATCTGGCAATGGGTGCTGGAGCAACATTCGTTGCAAGAACGACAGCTTTTCATGCGATCGAAGCTCAAGGTCTGATTAAACAGGCACTTGAACACAAAGGATTTTCTTTAGTTGAAGTTGTTTCTGCATGTCCTGTTATTTATGGTCGCTTAAACCGAAAAGGCGGAGCGCCTGAAATGATGATGCAGATGAGAGATAACTCAGTGCCAGTACAGGCTGTTGCAAAAATGTCTCCTGAACAACTGGAAGGCAAAATTGTTCGCGGTATCCTGAGAAACGTTGATAAACGTGAATATTGCGATGCCTATGAAAACTTATGCACTCAGTTTAAATCTAAAGAGGAGGCTTCAAAATGACCCAGGTATTTCGTAAAGAAGTTCGTTTTAGCGGTAGTGGCGGACAAGGTCTTATTTTAGATGGTATTGTGTTAGCCCGTGCCGGTGTGCTCGATAAATATAAAGTAACCCAGACACAGAGTTATGGACCTGAATCACGTGGGGGCTCATCCCGTGCTGATACCATTATTTCTGATGGAGATATTTATTTTCCTGAAGCACAGAATATTGATGTTTTAATTGCATTAACTCAGGAAGCCTGCGATAAATTTATCTTCGAAATGAAAGAAGATGGTGTATTGATTGTTGATTCAGGCTTGGTAAAAAATATTTCTGTAACAGTTGGAAAAATATATGAAGTGCCTTTCTCTGAAATTGCACTCGAAAAACTAGGTACTGATTTACCAATGAATATCGTCGCTTTGTCTTTTATGGTTAGAGCAACTAAAATCGTTAGTGAAAAATCATTGGAAACTGCAATTCGCAATTCCGTTAAATCTGCTCATGTTGATTTAAATATGAAAGCGATGCAATTGGGTTTTGAATTAGCAGATAATGCTAAATAAAATTTCAATAAAAAGATAAGAGCCTGCCCTGCGCAGGCTTTTTTAACAAATCAAACAAATTGTGAATCAGGAACTTGACTTGCAACGCAGCGAAGTGTGTACTACAAGTATCTTGCTTGTAGAAAATGCTACAAGCGGGACGCTTGTAGTACGAAAAGCTACCAGCTTGCGAAGATGTAACGCAAGCTACCAGCTTGCGTATTTAAACATTGACAAGCAGGTTGCTTGTCCTACACTGCGAAAAGCTGTAACGTAAGCTACCAGCTTGCGTATTTAAATGTAGACAAGCAGGTTGCTTGTCCTACACTTATGAAAAGAAAAAAAAGGAGATAATCATGGTTAAGAAAATCAGTCATATCGGCATAGCCGTTAAAAACCTTGAAGAAGCGATAAAATTCTACGAAAAATTAGGTCTTCAGCTGGAAGCCATTGAAGAAGTCCCTTCCCAAAAAGTAAGAGTTGCTTTTTTACCGGTAGGTGATGTTCGTATTGAATTACTGGAAGCAACTGCAGAAGACAGTCCGATTGCCAAATATATTGAGAAAAAAGGTGAAGGCGTTCAACATATCGCTTTCCAGGTGGATGATTTACCTGAAAAATTGCAACAGGCAGAAGAGAAAGATATTATGCTCATTGATAAAGCACCACGCCTAGGTGCGCATGGCGCTGATATTGCCTTTTTACATCCAAAGTCAACCAATGGCGTTTTAGTTGAATTTTGTCAGGAAAAACACTAATGGAAGAAAATAAAGTTATATTTTCGATGGATAGAGTCGGAAAGATTTATCCAGGTAATAAGCAGGTATTAAGAGACATTTCGCTTGGTTACTATTATGGTGCCAAGATCGGTGTAATCGGTTTGAACGGATCCGGAAAGAGTAGCCTGCTCAAGATTATGGCAGGAATCGATAAAGATTATGTTGGCAGAATCGGCATGACAAAAGGTTATACCATTGGCTACCTGGAACAGGAACCGCATCTGACACCAGGAAAAACTGTGGTGGAATGCGTTCAGGAAGCAGTTCAGGATAAAGTGGACATCATGAACCGTTACAATGAAATCAGTATGCTGATGTGTGAACCGATGGATGATGATCAGATGAATAAACTCCTTGAAGAACAGGGAAATTTACAGGATGCTTTAGATGCTCACAATATTTGGGACTTGGACAGCCGTCTGGAAATGGCGATGAATGCGCTTCGTTGCCCGCCATCTGATATGAATGCCGATGTGATTTCTGGCGGAGAGAAGAGACGTGTGGCTCTGTGTAAACTGCTTTTACAGGAGCCGGATATTCTTTTACTCGATGAACCTACTAATCATCTGGATGCTGAAACTGTTTTATGGCTTGAAAATCACCTGCAAAACTATAAAGGTACTGTAATCGCTGTTACCCATGACCGTTACTTCCTCGATCACGTTTCCGGCTGGATTCTGGAACTGGACAGGGGCTATGGTATCCCATGGAAAGGGAATTATTCTTCATGGCTTGATCAAAAGCAAAAGAGCCTGATGGAAGAAGAAAAAAAAGAACAAAAGAGAATTCAGACACTTGCCAGAGAACTGGAATGGATACGAGCAACCCCTAAAGCTAATCATGAAAAAAGTAAAGCCCGTATATCCAACTTTGAAAAGCTGGTTGAACAATCCAATGAAAAACGTAATGAGACCAATGAACTCTTTATTCCGGCAGGCCCGAAACTGGGTAACAAAGTGTTTAAGATCAATGGCATCTCAAAAGCCTTCGATTCAAAAGTGTTAATCGAAGATCTGAGTTTTGACGTGCCAGCCGGTGGAATTGTCGGTATTATCGGTCCCAATGGTGCTGGTAAAACCACTCTGTTTAAAATGATTACCGGACAGGAAACACCTGACAGTGGTTCGATTGAAACCGGCGAAACCGTTCGTTTATCTTATGTAGATCAGAATAGAGATTTACAGGCTGATCAGTCTATCATTGAGCTGATCGGTAAAGAACGTGAAGTCATTGAGATGGGTGGCAGAGAAATCCCTGTCAGACAATATATTTCATGGTTTAATTTTCCAAGTGCTGATCACTACCGTAAGGTAGGTGAACTATCCGGTGGTGAAAGAAACAGGGTTTATCTGGCTTTAACTCTACAGGATGGGGGAAATGTGCTCTTGCTTGACGAACCAACCAACGATTTGGATGTTAACACCATTCGTGCTTTGGAAGAAGCGATTCAGGCTTTTCCGGGCTGTGTGATGGTCGTAAGCCATGATCGTTATTTCTTAGACAGAATTTGTACTCATATTTTGGCATTTGAAGGAGAAAGTCAGGTAAAATTCTTTGATGGCAACTTCTCTGAATATGAAGAAGATAAACTCCGCCGTCTGGGAGAAAAAGCGCTTATTCCAAAACGAATTACTTACCGAAAACTGACAAGAGTTTAAATAAAAAATATAAAGAAATGAGCCTTTTCAGGCTCATTGCTTTTTCTGTTAAAAATATCTGAAGTAAACATAAACGCTTGAAATAGCTAGGTTTATGATAGTAATAATCATTCCGTATTTTGTAAATGTCCAGAAGCTGATAGGAAAACCTGATTTTTTTGATATACCGGCAGATATGATATTCGCTGATGCGCCGATTAGCGTTCCATTTCCACCTAAACAAGACCCCAGTGCAAGCGACCACCATAAGGGTAGTACATTTTGAGCCCCTAATGCGATACTCATTTTATTTAATAATGGAATCATTGTGGCAACAAAGGGGATATTGTTAATGATACCGGAGGCAATTCCAAAACCCCAAACAAAGATGACAGATGTGGCTCTGATATTACCATTTGTTAAGGCGATTAACCAATTGGATATTTTATCTATTATACCTGCCTGATCAACCCCGCCTACAAGGATAAACAACCCTATAAAGAAGAATATGGAATCCCACTCAATCTCATTTTTAAAGAATTCTTCAGTATGGATATTCTTTCTGTTTTTGATCATCAGGATTAAGGCACAGGCAATGGCAACTGTTGCTGCATGGATTTTGAAATAATCCTGGAAGAATAAGAAGACAACAAATAAAACCAATATGACTATTGAAAAAATCATGAGCCCTTTATCGGTAATCTGTTGCTTTTCATCAAACTCAAGAATTTTTGCTTTTCTCCAGTTTTGAACGACTAGTCTTTTTCTGAAAAATATATAGAAGAATAATGCACCAACAAGTACTTCTATTATTATAACAGGAGTTAGATTGTAAACAAAGTCAAGAAAACTTAAATGAGCTGCACTGCCAATCATTAAGTTTGGCGGATCACCAATCAGTGTGGCAGTACCGCCGATGTTTGAACCAATCGCCTGAGATATGACAAAAGGGAGTGGAGAAATGCCTAATTCCACTGCGATTAATATGGAAATTGGCGTAATGATGATGACGGTCGTTACATTGTCTAAAAAGGCAGAAAGAAAGGCGGTTGTCAGAAAGAGCATGATTAAGATTCTGACCGGCTCTCCTTTGGCAATTTTCGCCGTTCTGAGGGCAATATATTCAAATAATCCCGTTGTTTTAATGACACCGATCATAAGCATCATACCGATTAACAAAAAAATGACATTCCAGTCAACATACTCTGAAAAGGCTTTTTCCTGACTGATGATATGAAAAACAATCATCGAAAAACCACCACATAAAGCTACCAAAACAGAATTTAACTTACTGTTTGTAAATAATATAAAGCAGAGTACAAATACACTCAATGCTATTATTTCCTGTAATTGCAACATGTTATCCTCTTATTATCTTTCTAAAAATATCCATAAAACTGATGATGCCAATTATTTTATTATTTTCAACTACCGGAATATCCCTTCTTTTATATCTGTTCATTAGGAAGATAGATTCAATTATTGCATCTCGGGGTTTTAATTTACACTCCAATTTTTTCATAATATCTTTTACTCTCAAGGTAGATTCTACATTTAACAATCTCTCCAGTGGCTCAAATGAATGAAGAAAATTCATCGTTTCAAAATACTTCGTATATTCAGGGAATCCGGCTAAGATTAAATCTAAAACAGTTACTTCACCAATTACTTTGTCATTATCATCAGTAACCGGACAATATCCGTAATTTTTTTCATAAAAGAGATTTCCCAATTCTCTTAATGAACTGTCCTGATTGACAAAAAATACATTTTTACTCATCAAGTCGCCAACATCCAAACTCTTTGATAAAGAAAAATCAGAAGCAGAAATAGTCGCAATAAAATCCATTGCATTTTTTGCATGAATTAACTTTTCTCTGAGCTGATCATTTTTAGAAATTTTTGCGATAGTTTGTAAAAGATGAAGGTATAATGAATTATGCGAGTATCCTGTTACAACAAAGAAAACAATCCTTACGTCTTGATTTTCTATATTTATGACTTTTGCAGGAATCCCTATCCCAATTAACAAATCATCATAATTTTCAAAGCGTATATGACAAAAACAGATATCATTGATTATGATCATATTGTTTTCTTTTAATCTCTTATGAATTAAAAAACACATGTCTTGTTTTGATATTGGAAGCTCAAATTGTCTGTAGAAATTTTCAATTAATTCTTCACAGATTTCTGATAATGAAGTGCTGGTCATATTAATTTGTATCTGGTGTTCATTGAGCATTTTCGAAAAATGCATTGATTCCATCACAAACCTCCAAAATAAATTTTGTGACAAAAAAGTCTTATTGCATAAAATGTCAATTTAAAATTAGAGAAATATTGTAACTATTAGAATTTTAGAATGTTAGACTTTTTATAAGAGAAGAATGTTTTGAAATTATATTGCTTAAAAAAAAGACCTTTGATCAAAAAATAATGACTACTTTTTGCTTGAAAGGTCTTTTGTAGCTATTTGTGATAGAATTAGAGTTTAAAACCAGTATTCGTCAAAGTGAGTTACTTTCCATGTACCATTTTCTTTTTCCCAAAGCCAGGTTTCATGTAACATGGATTGTCCTTCTTTTCCGTTTTGATCGATTGCCTTGCTTAGCATGTCAGAAACCCACAAAACGGCTTTATCAGAAATGACAATAGATTTTTGATTTTGAACCGTCAGCGTTTGGCTTTTAAAAGCAAGATATTCTTTCTTAACGGCTTCAATCATATCTGACTTACTTAATTGTTTGCCACCCATTTTAAAAGAATGAGTGTCTGAGTCGCTTAAATACTTTTGCAAAGCATCTGTTGATAATTTTTGAGAATCTGCCACTAATTCATCAGCTAATTTCTGAATTTCTGTGATAATCTCTGTTTTTTGTTGGTCTGTCAACGCCTTTGGCATCTGTGAGCATGAGCATAAAAAGACAAGCATCAATAGAAACATCATGATCGTTTTCATTTTTCCTCCAATATCTTAATTTTTCAGACTAATAGCATAATTAAGATAGTAAGTCAACTAAAAAAACAAAAAGTGATTATATTTTGTTAGATAGTTTTAAAAGTTTTTCAAAAAAGACTTGACTTTTGAAATATTTTGTTATATTATTGCTTATGGAGGATAAATTGGATACTGACATTTTGAAAAATAAGATAATTGATAAAATATCTTTGCTGAGGAGCAAATCGTCGATAATTAACGAAAATGATTTGAATAGTATAAATGAAATGATAGATGACTGTTTGTCCTTTGGATATACAGAGCAACTGGTTAATCTCATTATCCTGAAATGCATCTGTCTCTCTAATATAAATCAGTATGATAAAGCGCTGGAGACGATTAATGAAGGCATCCAAATTTCTCAAAAATACAACACTCACAGACTCTTAGCTCTTTGCCAAAATCAATGTGGGATATTAAACTGGAATTATTGTTTCTATGATAAAGCAGTTGAACATTTTTTAATTGCGCTTGAGCTGTTTAAAGAGATGGATGAGTTTGACAAAACAGCTCTATGTTATAGAAATATTGGAGTCAGTTATCTTAAAAAAGGAGATTCAGGCAAAGCATATCAATACCTTAATGAAGGACTAAACTGGGCGATAGAAAAGAAATTAAGGGATATTAAAGGAAATATATTATCCTGGCTGGGAATATTGGAAAGTGATTATTCAAATTTTGATAAAGCGGTCGAATACTTTTTAGAATCAAATGATATCTATATTGATCTTAAAATATACAATGAATATGCCGTGAATTTAAATTCAATCGGATTGATTTATATTAAAAATGACAAAATTGACCTGGCTATCTCTTATCTGGAAAAAGCAGAAAGTATTGCCAAAGAGCATGAATGTTTCCTGGTTCTGGCAGATGTCGCTCATAATTTTGGTTTAGCTTTCAATAAAATGAACCAAAAAGAAAAAGCGCTTGAGAAGTATTTTGAATCTATTGAATTCAGAAAAAAGTCTATTGCGCCAGATAAATTGTCAAATACATATCACAATATAGGCAATCTTTATACTTCGTTATTTCAAACTGAAACAGCCTTGAAATATTTTAACAAAAGTCTTAAAATTAGAAAAAAAGCAAACTTACAAAAAAAGATGTCGGAATCGTATATTGCTATTGCTACTTGTTTGCTGATTGCCAATCAGTTTAAAAGAGCTTTGATTGCAGGGAAAAAAGCCTTAGATCTAGCAATAGAATTTAATGAATCTGTTCTTCTGACAGAAATTTATTTGTTTTACTCGGAATATTATGAAAAAACGGATAATGCTCAAAAAGCGTATGAATTTTACAATCTTTATATTGATGAGTTGAATAAGGTTAATACTGAAGAAGGCGCTAAAAACATATTAGTTATGGAAAAGAAGTTTGAAATTGATTTAATAGAAAAAAATGCTTTAGAACAAACCAATCAGGAAAAAATAAATGGAGCTTTAGCTATGGCAGTAACAGCCAATCATCAGATCAATCAACCACTTATGATTTTACAGGGTAATCTTGATCTGATACAAACACTCACAGATGCAGAACAAACCCAGTTGAATACAGAAACGCTTAAACAAATCCAGATGTCAATTGATAACATTAACAGCATATTGAGTGATTTTCGCGAATATTCTGATATTGACTTAAAAAATATTTTAAAAATGAAATCGTATAAGGCAGATTCTAATGAATAACATATACGATGAAATTAAAAAATTTATGGGTACTGATGTTTATATCATGTTTAAAGATAAGGCATTATATCAGGTGAAATGTCATGAGTTTCTTTCCAGTATTGAAAATGATTCTTTGAATGAATGGCATTTAAAACTTAATGTCATAAACCTTCTTTTGTGTGATACTAATATGTTCGAAGCAAATAAGAAAAAATGCGAAGAAATTGCAAATAGTCTCAACAAAAAAGAACTCACAGCATATATGCTTGTAAATTTTGCCAATATTCACAGAGGCAGATTTGAAAATGACCTGGCAATCGATTATTATAAGCAAAGTTTAAAGCTGTATTCAGAACTTAACGATCATGCCATGTATTCACGTACTCAGCTGAATTACTCGATTTTACTGGTAAGAATGGATAAATATCTTGAAGCTTATAAAATACTGATCCAGTTGCTAGACAATGAGCATATTAAGTCAGATAAAACTTTATTGATGGGCGTTTATTCCTGGTTAGCAGTCATTGAGAGTAGTTTTAATAATTATGAAAAAAGCATAGAATACAATGTTTATATGGCAAATTTAGCACTTCAGGTAAAGAATTTGTCAGCTTACTCTGTTTGCCAGAATTCTTTGGGGCTGACTTATAATTATCTGGGTAAATACGATATTGCGCTGGAGTGTTTTCTGACAGCACAAAAGATTGCGCTGGAGTATTCTAATTTTGATTTAATGGCAGATGTGCTGCATAATATTGGTCTTGTTTATCAAAAAATGTCAGATATTGAAAATGCCATGTTATTTTTTCTTCAATCTCTGGAATATCGAAAAAAAACATCAAATTTCAATAATCTTGCAATTACCTATTCCGTATTAGGAAAAATTTATTTCGACAAACAGGATTGGGAAAAAGCAAAAGAGTATTTTTCTCAGGCACTAGAAATCCGTAAAAAATACAATTTGCTTCTACATCTTAAAGAAAGCTATCTCGATTTGGCAGATTATTATCTGGCATCCAATCAGTTAAATATAGCTCAATCTCTGGTGAATAACATTCTCAGTGATCAATCTAATACCAATCCCAGTGTTATTGCTAGATCTTATTCTATTTTAGAAAAACTTAATGCTATTAATGGTGATTATTCATCTGCCCTAAGGTATGCCAAAATGAAAAATCAACACTGGAAACAATATAATAGTCATGAATCCCAGCAAAAAATAATTGCCTTAAAAAACAGATTTGATATGGAAATTATAAAACATGAAACACGTGAAAAGATAGAACTGGAAAAAAAGAAAACAGCCCTGGCACTGGCAATAAAAACTAAAAACAGATTGACCATCCCTGTGAACAGTATTAAAGAAAAAATAAATGAATTTAAACAAGAACTGGAAAAGCATGGTTTAAATGATAAATATGCTACTTATATCAGTCGTCTTTCCCATTCATTGGACAGAATTGAAGCGATAATGAGTACTTTTGAAAACAATCAGAATATCAGTTTCAAAGAATATGTTCAAAAATGGGAAATGGTGGAATTTATAAAATAAAGCATGTTAGATAAATTACTTGACAAAAAATATTGTCATTTTTTACTTTACATATATTGTGTTATAGA
>ERZ795059.5919-NODE-5919-length-10987-cov-8.919319_pt1 | contig 10987 bp, 10 predicted proteins | sample MGYA00375143_ERZ795059 | MGnify/ENA primary metagenome ERZ795059 (study PRJEB30188, sample SAMN05720168) | activated sludge metagenome | isolation source: Anaerobic digester | place: USA | collected 2015-01-07 ... | reverse complement strand
ATCATTATTGAAGAGCATAAGAAAAGGAATATCAGCTGCACAATCAAACATTTTCCCGGACACGGTAGCTCTACTGCGGATTCACATCAGGGATTAGTTGATGTTACAAACACATGGAGAGAAATAGAGCTTATTCCTTTCAAAAAGCTAATAAGTGAAAAGAAAATTGATGTTATAATGACTGCTCATATTTTCAATGCAAATCTCGATGCAAATTATCCTGCTACTCTTTCTCATAATGTTATGACAGGGATTTTGAGGAATCAGTTGCAATTTGATGGTGTAATCATTTCTGACGATATGAATATGAAGGCAATTTCTGATTTTTATGGATTAGAAACCGCTATAGAACTTGCAATTAATGCTGGCGTTGATATTATTATGTTTGCTAATAATATTTCTTACGATGAAAATATTGCAACGAAAGCAATTTCCATTATAAAACAATTAATTAAAGATGGAAAAATCAGTAAGGAAAGAATAAACGAATCATATAACAGGATTAGGAAATTAAAGAATAAGGTTTTGGCGTAAATTCAAAAGATACTTTACTACAATAAGAATAGAAAGTAATACTATTCACTTGTTATTCGTATGATTATTATAGTATTTATATCAGCGTTTTTCCGATGACTTGCAAAGTCATTGGGTAACTTTCTTTACAGCATACAAACAACAAGTTGATAGCATATTGTATTTTTTTAAAACTCCTTCCCAAGTTGAACTTGGGAAGGAGAAGTATTTTTAGATGACAGGCATGCCTGTCATCTACATTTTTGAATAGCATATATCCGATGACTCGCAGTCATCGGATATATACTTAAAAAATCTATTTTGCAAATTGCTTTCTTATAATGTTGAGAGCTGCACCTGCCTTGAACCACTCAATTTGCGTTTTGTTGTAGCTGTGGTTTGCAAGGAATTTATCTTTGCTGCCGTCGGCGTGGGTTAAATTGATTTCAAATGGATTGTTTGGAGCAAACTCATTTATTCCAAGAATGTCGATAATATCATCTTCCTGCACTTTATCGTAATCATTTTTATTAGTAAAGGTTAAAGCTAAAATGCCCTGCTTTTTCAGATTAGTTTCGTGAATACGTGCAAATGACTTTACAAGCACTGCCTTAATACCGAGATGACGCGGCTCCATTGCAGCATGTTCACGTGAAGAACCTTCGCCATAATTTTCGTCTCCAACCACAATTGTTGGAATACCGCTTAACTTATATGCACGCTGAGTTTCAGGCACAGCAGAATATTTTCCCGTCAACTGATTTTTTATGAGATTTGTCTGCCCATTGAAATCATTCACAGCACCAATCAGCAGATTATTGGAAATATTATCAAGATGACCGCGGTAACGAAGCCAAGGACCTGCCATAGAAATGTGGTCGGTAGTGCATTTTCCCTTTGCTTTAATCAGCAATCGCATCATTAGAAAATCTTTCTCGTCGCTTGGCTCGAATGGTTCAAGCAATTGCAAACGTTCTGATTTAGAATTAACAACAACTTCAATGCTGCTTCCATCTTCGGCTGGTGCTTGGTAGCCGGGGTCTTTCACATCAAAACCTTTTTGAGGTAGTTCTTCTCCTTGTGGTTCGTCTAACATCACCTCTTTGCCATTTTCATTCATTAGCTTATCTTTCATAGGATTGAAAGTGAGTTTTCCAGCGATTGCAAGTGCTGTAACAATTTCAGGTGAAGCAACGAAGCTGTGTGTGTTTGGATTCCCATCATTTCTCTTGGAAAAATTACGATTGAAAGAAGTAATTATACTGTTCTTTTCCTGCTTATCTGCTCCTTGCCTTGCCCATTGCCCAATACAAGGTCCGCAGGCATTTGCAAGCACAACACCGTCAATCTTTTCAAAAAGACTAATCAATCCGTCCCGTTCAATTGTATAGCGGATTTGCTCGGAACCGGGTGTAATAGTAAATTCGGATTTTGCCTTTAAATTCTTTTCTATCGCCTGTTTTGCAAGCGAAGCAGCCCGCGTTATGTCCTCATAAGAAGAATTAGTGCATGAGCCGATTAAGCCAACATCAAGTTTTTTAGGCCAGCGATTTTCTCTGACGACATCGGCAAATTTGGAAAGCGGAGTTGCTAAATCCGGAGTAAAGGGTCCGTTGATATGCGGCTCAAGCTCTGAAAGATTTATTTCAATCAGTTGGTCGAAATACTTTTCCGGCTCTTCGTAAACTTCCTTGTCACTTCTTAAATAACCAATCATTCCATCGGCTAAATCTGCAATTTCATTGCGACCTGTTGCAACAAGATAATTCTTCATTTTCTCATCATAGCCAAAGATTGAAGTAGTAGCACCGATTTCGGCACCCATATTGCAAATAGTACCTTTACCGGTGCAGGAAATTGAGTCAGCACCTTCACCGAAATATTCAACAATGCAACCGGTTCCACCTTTAACCGTCAGTATGCCGGCTACTTTTAAAATAACATCTTTTGCTGAAGTCCAGCCGTTCAATTTTCCAGTCAGTTTAATCCCAATCAGTTTTGGAAACTTGAGTTCCCATGGCATACCAGACATAACATCAACGGCATCGGCACCTCCAACACCAATAGCGACCATTCCCAGCCCACCGGCATTAACAGTATGGGAATCGGTTCCAATCATCATTCCGCCGGGGAAAGCATAGTTTTCCAAAACAACCTGATGGATGATGCCAGCACCGGGTTTCCAAAATCCAATGCCATACTTATTAGAAACTGATTCTAAAAAGTCGTAAACTTCTTTATTTAGATTTTTAGCAAAAGCAAGGTCTTTCGAAGCACCTTCTTTTGCAATAATCAAGTGGTCGCAATGAACGGTGCTTGGAACTGCAACTTTGGGACGTCCGGCTTGCATAAATTGAAGGAGAGCCATTTGAGCAGTAGCATCTTGCATTGCAACCCTATCGGGTGCAAAATTCACATAATCCTCTCCACGAGCGAAATCTTTCAATTCATTTTCATCAAACAAATGGGCATAGAGAATTTTCTCAGCAACAGTAAGCGGTTTTTTTAAATTCTTTTTTGCATTATTTACTTTCGTCGAAAAGTTTGAATAATGCTTTTTAATCATATCAATATCGAATATCATAAAACCTCCAAAATGTATTTATAGAAAAGAATATATTTCATTTTTAGTCATACTATCAACAAGTTGTTCGCATGATTTTTCTTTTCACACCTTCCCAAGTTGCACTTGGAAAGGCAACTTTCACAAAAGCTCTGCTTTTTCCAGTCATACTATCAACAAGTTGTTCGCATGACTTTCTTTTCACTTTCGTAAATTCCTCGGAGCTATGCGAAAGTTTAAGCCAGATGCAAGATATCTTATAAGTGAATTAATCTTTATCCACAGAACACACTGATAATCACACAGACAGCACTGATTTTTTATAACTAAGTGAATTAATCTTTATCCACAGAACACACTGATAATCACACAGACAGCACTGATTTTTTATAACTACTTATAAATTTAAGTTCGTTTAATGTTTTTTCATTATGGAAAGATATCTGGTCAAATATTTGTGAACCTTCAATCTGATAATCGTTTCTTCTTTACTCAAAATTCCTGATTCAAACAAAGAGATAGTTGCATACAAAGTATCATTAGCAACTGGTCCTTTTATTATTTCATAATTATGGAAAATTTCACCCTTTCTGTTTGCTATTATAAAATCCAACCAATCAACATCAGCTTTACTAAAAATTTTAATTCTTAAACTTTCATCGTTGAATAAATCATTATTTATTTCATAAACTGAAATAATTGCCTTAGCTGCTCCACCGACTCTTCTTTTTTTTATTTCAGCCCATCTTTCCGCCTGAATTTGATTTGTTGTAGTGTAAAATCCTTTCCCGAAATCAAGTAATCGCTGTATATTTTGAATAACAGGTTTTTCAATAATTTCGGTACTTCCATGATATAGTTTCATTTTTGATTTTTAATAAAAGTTATAATTTCATCAATAGTATAGCTTTTACTTTGAGTATGCAATACTTCAAAACCTTCTTCTAAAAAATTGAATACATCGTATTTTTTAAAATCATTTAATGCTTCTTTGCCTGCTTTATTTGTTTTCGTTCTGTAACTTTCAAGGCAAAATAAGATAAAATTCTGTATTTCATTTAATTTATTCATAATCAGACAAAATCCGGAAAAATTAATTCTTTATTTTCTTTTTCATATTCTAATAATTCAAATAATTTTTCAGTGGTTAAATGCCAAATCTTTGATTCTTCGTCAGTTAATACTTCGTATAATTCAGTTGAATAAAGATATTCCAAAGCATTTTTAAAATCAAGGTTCAATTTTTCTATAATATATGAAACAAGCATTTGAATTTTAAACGGAATAATTGCTGTGTAATCCTGATTTTTCATTTCATTTTATTCAGTGTATTCAGTGGCTCAATCTTTCTTTTAAGAGCACACTTTTTTAATTATTAATTATTAATTGTTAATTATTAATGTTTAATTGTAATTTCGATCATTTTAATACACCCATTGCTGACACGTTTTAAAATACTCTTTAAAGTAATATTAATAACAAGTTGTTCGTTTTACTTATCTTTTCACTTTCGTAAAGCTTCTCGGAGCTTTGCGAAAGCTTTAATTCTGATGTAAGACATCTTATAATTAGGTCAGCGAATCTTAAATTAAGAATTTTTCAATTTTTTCATTTCTTCTAAAGTAATAAATTTTCTTTTCTCTTTTTTTTGAGCTTCAATAATGTAAGATGAATACTTTTTGATGTCAAAATCAAATTCAGCAAATATTTTTTCTCTTACTTTTCTTACTTCTTCTACGATATTATCTTTCCACATTTTAAACCTCCAAAAGTTCTAATGGTGTACATAAAATAGGTACATGTAAAAAATTATCTTTGTTAAACTTATTAAGTTTATAAGAAACAACAGCATTTGCTATATGTTTACAATTCCAAGACAGCAAATAATCAATTTCAAACCAGACTGTAGAAGCTAGATGAAATGCATCAGCTTTTGATTTCATAGGAATGTTTAGAAGTTCAATATATTTTAAAGCTAAGTTATCAATTTTCTCATCATATTCTAATGAAGGAATATCTGAAACTACTGATAATCTTTTTAGGGCAGCTTCATTATCACCTTTTTTAATTTCTTCTATTACAAATTGCGAAATAAAACAGTTAAATTTAGGTTTTGCATTTTGCCACCAATCTTGTGTAATCTGTTGTTGTCCGGCAACAACTAAATCTCTGCTTGGTTTTGCTGTTAAATAGCTAATAACGCTCGTTTCTAAATATACTGTTTGTTTTTCCATACATATTAAACGAAAAAGTAAAGATTTAAGTTTTTTCAATTAATTTTTAAAAGTAGTTTCTTCCAATCATACTAACAACAAATTGACAATATAACTTTTCTTTTTACTTCGTAAAGTTTCTTGAGTTTTGCGAAAGCTTAAATAATTTTCTTGCTTCATTCTGCGATTCAGATTAAAATTTTAAGAACTCAAATACTATTTATAAATATATGCAAATTGTAAATTCTAATAAAATTTACACATATCTCAAAAATAACATTAATTAGTCAAATATTCAACAAAATTGATAAATTAATTTTAAATTTCATAACTCCAGATCCCTTATCGAAAAAAGATTTAAGAGATTTGCCTCTTTAAGAATAATTGCTCTTTTTATCTCTATAATAAATTATGGAGTTACTCTAATTTCAGAATAACTCCCAAATTTATTTGGGAGTTGTGATATTACTCCCAAAAACTTTGTTTTTTTAGCAAAATTTTTAGAATAATTTTAGAACTCCAGATCCCTTATCGAAAAAAAAGAGTTAAGAGATTTGCCTCGTAAAGAATAATTGCTCTTTTATCTCCATAATAAATTATGGAGTTACTCTAATTTCAGAATAACTCCCAAATTTATTTGGGAGTTATACTATTACTCCCAAAAACTTTGTTTTTTTAGCAAAATTTTTAGAATAATTTCAGAACTCCAAACTCCTTAACGATAATAATAGAATTAAGAGATTTGCCTCGCACCGAAAAATTGCGATATTAATCTCCATAATAAATTATGGAGTTACTCTAATTATTAGAATAACTCCCAAATTTATTTGGGAGTTTTATGATAGGAATTTTATCAATTTATTTTATATCAGAACTTTCTTAATTGCGAAATAAGAAACTACAAAGAATCTGAAGTCCTTCATTTTGTTTGTAGCTTAAGCTACGATATGATATTACTTTTTTATATATGTTATCTTTTTAAAATTTCAAAACTATGTTGATTGCGAAATAAAAACTACGGGGGGCATAAACTCTAAAGGTAATGATTTCTTTAGTTATTAGCTTATCTCTTTCCAAATATCAATAAATTCAGAAAGAATCATTGCTGTTGCACCCCAAAGTGCTGTTGATTTATGAATTTTCCATAAAGGCACATCTACAATTTGATTATGTAAATTCCATTTCTCAATTATTATATTTTCTTCATTAAGGAAAAAATCTATTGGATAAAAAAATGCTTCTTCAACCTCATCTTTATTTATATTTAAATCCGGAACTTTTTCAGTAAAAGCAATAAAAGGTGTAATATTAGTTTTTGAAGGGGGGACGTAAAGATTTGATAATTGACCTATAATATTGTTTGCTTCTATTCCTACTTCTTCTTTTGTTTCGCGGATTGCAGCAGCAAGAGGAGTTTCACTTTGTTCCAAACGACCACCGGGGAAACTGATTTGTCCGCGATGAGAAGCAAGTCTGTTACTCCTTAAAGTAAATAATATATCGAAAGTATTTTGGTTTTTACAAAGCAGAAGCAGAACGGCACTTTCATAATAATTCTTATCTGGAACGAGTTTTCTATATGGTATATTATTTATTAAGGGCGCCATTTTCAGTTGTGATTTCTGTCCGGGTAAATTTTTTTTAAATCGTTTTTGCAAATTTTCAATAATGATTTGATTATCTTGATTATAATTCATATATTTAAGTTTTTAATCTTGTAATTTTAAATTTTGTTTTTTAACATAAAGAGTTAATGAATAAAAACAAAGATAAAGACGAAGATTTTTTTAAAAAAGTATATAGCATTGTAGAAAGAATACCTTGCGGCAAGGTTACAACTTACGGAAGTATAGCTAATGCAATAGGAATAAAATCATCAGCGCGTTTGGTTGGATGGGCATTAAATTCTGTGGCTGGCAATCCACATCTGCCTTGTCACCGAGTTATTAATCGAAATGGCGAATTGACTGGAAAAAGGCATTTTGCATCTCCAACACTAATGCGTGAGCTTTTAGAAGAAGAAGGCATTACTTTTATTAGTGATGCCGTTGATTTAAGTAAGCATTTTTGGGAAGCGGGTTCTAATTATTAATTGTTAATTATTAATTGTTAATTGTTAGGTTATAGGGTTATTAGGTTATTGTGTTATTGAGTTATTATTCTATTGTAATAAATCGTTAAAAGACTTATAAAATTGTGTCATTTCGAAACGAAGTGAGAAATCTCAAAAGTCACTGCTACCACGAAACTTGAGATTCCTCACTTCGTTAACAATGACATCTTTACATTTGTCTGTCATTCTGAACGAAGTGAAGAATCTCAAATTCTTTGGTAACAATGACTTGTGAGATTCCTCACTTCGTTTCGGAATGACAGGGTAAACTGATGTCATCTCCATTAAAATAAAGTTATTACTTCATTCTGGGGTTCGTAATGATAAGAAATGTTTATCAGGTTTTCAATGAATTACTGCACTATATAAAAACTATAAACCATAAACCATAAACTATAAACCGAGAACCGACAACTGACTACCCCTTAAAAAGATATTAAATAAGAAAAAAAATGTAAAATATTAAAAAAATAAATGGAGTAAATTGTGGATTTATTTGAAAAATGTTTCAACTTTACAAAAGCAGATGAAGTAAAAAAGCTTGGTCTGTATCCTTATTTTCACCAAATCCAGGAAAATGAAGGACCTGTTGTAATGGTTGAAGGTAAAAAGATGATAATGGCTGGCTCGAATAACTATCTTGGTTTGACAGCTAATCCAAAGGTAAAAAAAGCAGCAGAAGACGCAGTCCATAAATACGGAACGGGCTGCTCCGGCTCAAGATACCTAACCGGCACATTAGATTTACACATAGAGTTAGAAGAAAGATTAGCAAAATTTCTGGGATTTGAATCAGTTCTTTTGTTTAGCACTGGCTTTCAAACAGCGCTTGGCATTCTTTCAACACTTGCACAAAAGGGTGATTATATAATTTCTGACAAAGAAAATCATGCCTGCATAATTAGCGGCGCAATGATGGCTAAAGGTGGTTTTGCTGAATTTGTCAGATATAAACATAATGATATGGCAGACCTCGAAAGAGTACTTGCTACAGTGCCAGAATCCGCTGGAAAATTTATTGTTACTGATGGCGTTTTTTCGGTTACCGGTGAAATAGTGAATTTACCTGAACTTATTCAAGTAGCTCATAAATACGGTGCAAGAGTTCTCGTTGATGATGCACACTCAGTTGGTGTTATCGGAAAAGGTGGAAGAGGAACTGCAAGCCATCATAATTTAACCAAAGAAACAGATTTGGTTATGGGAACTTTCTCAAAAACTTTTGCTTCTCTTGGCGGGTTCGTTGCCGGACCTGAAAGAGTAACAAATTATCTTAAGCACCAATCAGCAGCAATTATTTTTAGTGCAAGCCCAACGCCTGCATCGTGCGCTGCAACTCTTGCTGCTCTTGATATTTTGGAAGAACAACCTGAACTTGTAACAAAATTAATCTCTAACTCCGATAAAATGCGTAAAGGATTTAAAGAATTAGGATTTAATGTTATTGAAAGTCAAACTGCTATTGTCCCTGTAATTTTGGGCGATTTCGATTTAGCATTACAATTCTGGAGAAAACTTTTCGATAGAGGAATTTTTGTTAATGCTTTCGTCCCACCAGGTGTGCCTCCTAATATGAGTATGATGAGAACAAGCTATATGGCTACTCACGAAGACGAGCATTTAGAAAAAATACTTGAAGTATTTCAAATTGTTGGAAAAGAATTTAATCTTATATAGACAAAATATTATTGGATGTTCTAAAAAAGGTCATTCTGAGTGCAACGAAGAATCTCTGAATCCTTGCTACCACTGAATTATAGATTCTTCACTGCGTTCAGAATGACAGACTATATTTATTTTTTAGAACTTTCCTTATTTCTTTTACTTATATTTAAAATAAGATATGAAAATACATGAATATCAGGCGAAAGAGTTGCTACGTAGATTTGACGTGCCACTCTTAAAAGGAGTACCTGTTTTTTCACCTGAAGAAGCAGGAAAAATTACTTACGAAGAATTTCAATCGAAAGGCATAGGAACTGTTGTTTTGAAAGCTCAGGTTCATGCTGGAGGACGCGGAAAAGGTATTGTATATGATATCAAAAACAATACTCCAATGAAAATTTTCGAAAAACAAGTACGCGGAGTTAATATTATCAGCAAAGAAAATATTGCTGATAAAGTTTATAACTATGCTAAAGCGATGCTCGGAAACAAATTAGTAACAATTCAAACAGGCGAAGCCGGAACGATTATTAACCGTTTGTTTATTGAGCAAGGTACAGAGATTGAAAAAGAATATTATACCAGCATTGTTTTAGACAGACAAGTAGGGAAAAATCTTATTATGGTATCAACAGAAGGCGGAATGGAAATCGAAAAAGTTGCTGCCGATACTCCGGAAAAGATTTTGAAAGAGCATATTGACCCGGCGCTAGGTTTGCAGGCATTTCAGACGAGACGTCTCGGATTCGGACTCGGCTTAAAGGGAGATGCTCTGAAAAGTTTTACTAAATTCATTCCAAAATTGGTGAAAGCATATATAGAATTAGATTGCAGTATGCTCGAAATTAATCCGCTTGTTTTGACAAAAGCTGGTGAATTTATCGCTCTTGACGCAAAAATCAATTTTGACGATAGCGCCCTGTTCCGCCATCAGGAATATGCAGACCTTCGGGATATAACAGAAGAAGACGCTTTGGAAGTAGAGGCAAGCAAATACGATTTGAATTATATAAAGTTAGATGGTAACGTTGGCTGTATGGTAAATGGTGCGGGGCTTGCAATGTCCACAATGGATTTAATCAAGCTATCCGGTGGTAACCCTGCAAACTTCTTAGATGTTGGCGGCGGAGCTAATCCAAATAGAATAGCAAATGCTTTCCGCATTATGCTTAGCGACCCAAACGTAAAAGCCGTTCTTATCAATATATTTGGTGGAATAGTCCGTTGCGATAAAGTTGCTGACGGCATTGTTCAGGCATTACAAACTGTAAAAGTCGATGTTCCGGTAATTATACGCTTAGATGGAACTAAAGCAAAAGAAGGTAAGAAAACACTTAAACAATCCGGAATGAAATTTGAAATTGCGGAAAATTTTGAAGATGCTGCTAAGTTAATAACGAAAGTTGTTTCAAAAGCAAGCTAAATATTCTAAACATACACTAAAAACAGCCCGATTTTGCTTGCATTTTCGGGCTGTTTTGCATAAGCATCTTCAAAATATTTTAATATTTAACTCGTTTTATATTAATTGATTATTTTAATCAAAAAATTGGAGCAACAAAATGGAAATGGAATTAGAACAAAGCAACCAAGAACCATTAACTTTTGAAAAAATGCTTATGCTTTTCAGAGAAACAAGAAAAGCGATGGAGCAATCAACAAAGCAATTTCAAGAAACTCGTGAAATGATGCGCGAAACTTCGAGAGAAACTGCTTTAAGATTTAAAGATTTAGAAAATCTACATAAGAAAAATGATGAAGAACATCAGGCAGCAAAGAAAGAATTGGAACGAATAGAAAGAATTCAGCAGAAGAAATATAAGCAATTGGAAAGTATGTTTACAGGGCAGTGGGGAAAATTAGTAGAATCGCTTGTTGAAGGAAAATTGGTTTATATTCTTAAGCAAAGGAACATTGACG
>ERZ795059.5917-NODE-5917-length-10991-cov-5.325256_pt1 | contig 10991 bp, 5 predicted proteins | sample MGYA00375143_ERZ795059 | MGnify/ENA primary metagenome ERZ795059 (study PRJEB30188, sample SAMN05720168) | activated sludge metagenome | isolation source: Anaerobic digester | place: USA | collected 2015-01-07 ... | reverse complement strand
CTCTCTTCATCCAGATGTCTCCATCACACCGGGAGAACCACGATCGCTTTGCGGGGCTTCGTCGGACAGGCGGCCTCGCAGGCGCCGCAGCCGTTGCACTTCTGGGGGTCGATCTTCACCTGCAGCGAGTACGATTCCTCGGAGAAGACGTAGCGGATCGCGCCGTACGGACACCAACGAGCGCACGCAGAGCATTCGCGGTCCTCGCTCAGAAGGCAGACATCCCGATCCACTCGCGGCAGTCCGATCCGGACAGTCGCCTTGTCCCGAACAGGCAACGGCCGGATCGCGCCGCTGGGACAGACCTCGCCGCATCGCGTGCAATCCTCGCGGCAGTAGCCGCGGCGAAAACTCAGGACCGGCGTCAGCAGGCTCGCCAGGCCGTGCCCTCCCACGTCGTGCTCGATCACGCCGGTCGGGCAGACCCGCACGCAGTTGCCGCATCGCGTGCACAAGCCGAGAAACTGCGGCCCCGTGCGAGCGTTCGGCGGACGAAGCGCCGGGGCGTCGTTCCTCTGAGCGAAACACAGAATCGCCGCCGACCCTGCGCCGGCGGCCGCCCCCAGAACGACCCGCCGGGAAAGGCCGGCTTCCTCGTTCCCATCGCGTTTGCCAACGAAGAGAGAACGAACCGATGCGAAACCCGCGTGCAACAGGTCTTGAAACGCACCGAGCGGACATAGGCGTCCGCACCAGAGGCCCGGCCACAGGATCGTGAACGCGACGACCGCTGCGAGGCCGAACGTCGTGAAGACGCCGGCGAAGAGAGCCAGCGGATCCAACCATAACAAAAGGGGATAGCCCAGGCATGCGCCTCCCAGGGTCAACAGAACGATCCACCGCCCTATCGAAGGCCACCGGCCGGGATTGCGTTTGAGTCGGCGCCCCAGCCAGTTCGCCCCTTCGAGGCACAATCCCGTCGGGCAGATCCATCGGCAGAGAACCCGGCGTTGGAACATCGCGACGACGCCCACGACGATTCCCAGCCATGCGGCCAGGGGAACCGCGCGGGCAGCGATCCCCGCCGAGACCGCGACAAACGGGCTAAGCGACGGAACAACGCGGAGAGAACCCACCTCGGCTGTGAAGGGCCATAGAGCCCCCACCGCGGCAAGAAGACAGGCCGCGCGAACGACCTGTCGCGCGCGGCTGCGCCGCCCGCGGGCGGAGATCTCGGATCGTTCGTCTCGCGTCACCCCAGGTAGGCCCCCTGCTCGGTGAGGATCTTCTGGACCTTGGCGACATCCACGTCGCGAGGCCGGCGACCGTCCTGCACCGCCACCGCTGCCGCCGCACCGGCGGCGTGTCCCGTCACGAAGCAGTTCGGAATCAGTCGCACCAGGTCCGCCATGCGAATCTCGGCGCTGACGCACCGCCCGGCGGCCAGGACGTTGTCGATCTTCGCAGGCACCAGGACGCCGTAGGGGATCTGCCAGGGGCCGTGATTGCCGTTCTCGGAGCCGCCGACCCCGACGACGTCGGGGAATTTCGTGCCGGCCCTGAGGTCGTCGAGCGAAATGGTCTGGAGCCCCTGGAGAACCCGGGTGATCCGTACGCCGAGCTGGGGCGCGGTCTCCATCAAGTACACCTTGTCATATCCCGGCGTCTGGCGGGTCTTCTGGACGTGCGACCAGATGTACTTGCGGTGGCTCAGCTCCATCCGCGTGAGCGTCTTGACGTCCAGGCCGTCCACCTCCGGCCCGCGGAGGTTCACCCAGTTGACTCCTGCAACCGGCGTGGGCGCCCCGATCCGCTTGGGCGCGGGCGAATCCCCTGCCTTGCCCGGATCGACCCGGTCGAGGTTCCCGACGCGGTAGACCAGTCCGACGTTGTGCGAGCGATGCTCGAACTCCGCGCCGGCCGAAGCGAAGACGTCTCCATCGCCCGTGGCGTCGACGACGACCTTGGCGAGAATGGCCTGACGGCCCGACTTGCTCTCGAACACAACGCCTTGCACAGCGCCCTCGTTGACGATCGCTTCGACTCCCCAGCAGTGCAGGAAGATGTTGACATCGGCCTCCTCGATCATCTCGACCATGACGTACTTGACCGCCTCGGCGTCAACGGTCGGATTGACGCCCGGCTTACGGTCGATGATCGCGCCGTCCATCTTGTCCAGGCGCCGCATGATCTCCTCGCCGATCCCCTGGCAAACCTGCTTTCCGCCTTGGACGATGTGTCCGAGCACCAGCAGGACCAGCCCTCCGGTCCAGAGGCCGCCGAGGTGGCCGTAGCGTTCGACGAGCGTCACCTTGGCGCCGGCGCGTTTGGCCGCGATGGCCGCCACGACCCCGGCCGGACCGCCTCCGACCACGAGCACGTCGGTGGTGTCCAGGATCGTCAACTCGCGTCGAGGCTCGACGACCTTGCCGTCCGCGAACGTCGCGTTGACCCGCCCCGGCTGCACCGTGCGGCTCGCAATGATAGAACTCTGAAACCCGGAGGACTCGCCCACCCTCTGGGCCTGCGCCCGCGACGCGTTCAATCCCGTCGCCAATCCGGAAAGGCCGAGCACCCTCAGACAATCACGCCGATTCATCGAATGATCCATCGATCAACTCCTCACCGCTGGCCTGTGTATTCGGGAACAGGGACCCGAGCCCGACTCGGGTCCTCCGCCATCATATCGCAGGACGAGCCGCCGGGCAAACGACATCGGATTCGCCCGCCGCCGCACTGCGTCTTGCCAGAAACGGTTGCTCCCGGTATAGTGGCCGGCTCATGTATGGGCGATCTACTTCCATCAAAAGGGTATTCTGAATGAGCAATGGTGCAGAAAAGATCATCTACTCGATGATGCGCGTCAGCAAGGCCTACGGCAACAACAAGGTCGTGCTGAAGGACATCTCGCTTTCGTACTTCTACGGGGCCAAGATCGGCGTGCTGGGCCTCAACGGCTCCGGCAAGAGTTCGCTGCTTCGCATCATGGCGGGCGTCGACAAGGAGTTCAACGGCGAAGCGGTCCTGTCGCCGGGATACAGCCTGGGCTATCTCGAACAGGAGCCGCAGCTCGACCCGGACAAGACGGTCAAGACCGTCGTCGAGGAGGGTCTGAAAGCGGTCGTGGACCTCGTCAAGGAGTTCGAGCAGATCAGCGAGAAATTCTCCGAGCCGATGTCGGATGACCAGATGAACGCGCTTCTGGAGCGCCAGGGGCAATTGCAGGAGCAGATCGACCACCTGGACGCATGGGACATCGACTCGCGTTTGGAGATGGCGATGGACGCGCTGCGCTGCCCGCCGGGCGATACGCCGATCCGGGTCCTCTCCGGCGGCGAGAAACGCCGGGTGGCCCTGTGCCGACTCCTGCTCCAGAAGCCCGACATCCTGTTGCTCGACGAGCCGACGAACCACCTGGACGCCGAGACCATCGCCTGGCTCGAACGACATCTTCAGCAATACGCAGGCACGGTGATCGCGGTCACGCACGACCGGTACTTCCTCGACAACGTCGCCGGCTGGATCCTGGAACTCGACCGCGGGCACGGCATCCCGTGGAAAGGCAACTACTCGTCCTGGCTCGACCAGAAACAATCCCGGCTGCAACAGGAGACCAAGGCCCAGACGGAACGTCAGAAAACTCTGCAGCGCGAGTTGGAGTGGATTCACATGTCGCCCAAGGGCCGCCAGGCCAAGGGCAAGGCCCGCATCAACGCCTACGAGGCCTTGCTCAGGGAGGACGTGGAAAAGCAGGACAAGGACCTTGAGATCTACATTCCGCCGGGGCCGCGACTGGGCAATCTGGTCATCAAGGCGCAGAACCTCACGAAGGCCTATGGCGACCGCGTTCTTTTCGAGAACCTGTCCTTCGATCTGCCCGCCGGCGGCATTGTGGGCATCATCGGCCCGAACGGCGCAGGAAAGACCACGCTGTTCCGCATGATCACCGGCCAGGAGTCCCCCGATTCCGGCACCATCACGATCGGAGACACCGTCCGTCTGGCGTACGTGGACCAGGACCGCGCCAGTCTCGATCCGAAAAAGACCATCTGGGAAGTGATCTCCGGCGGCCGCGACACGATCCGCCTGGGCAAACTCGAAGTCAACTCGCGAGCCTATGTGGCGCGGTTCAACTTCGCAGGCACGGACCAGCAGAAGAGCGTGGCGAACCTCTCCGGCGGCGAGCGCAACCGTGTTCACCTGGCCTGCCTCCTGAAGGAGGGCGCCAACGTCCTGCTCCTGGACGAACCGACCAACGACCTCGACGTCAACACGATGCGGGCCTTGGAAGAAGCCCTGGAGCGGTTCGGCGGCTGCGCCGTCGTGATCAGTCACGACCGGTGGTTCCTCGACCGCATCGCGACACACATCCTGGCGTTCGAAGGAGACAGCGAAGTCCGCTGGTTCGAGGGCAACTACTCCGATTACGAGGCCGACCGCAAGCGCCGGCTCGGCAAGGAGGCGGATGCGCCGCACCGCATCAAGTACAGGCATTTGGTGCGGTAAAACAGCCTCCAAACGGACAGAGGCCCCGAAAAACATCTGGTTTTCCCGATATTTTCGCATTCTCGCTTGACAGGGGTCCTGAAAAACCGTATGGAAATGCTGGATTTCGGCATAAAAGTGGCCGATGTCCATCGTGTGTAAATCATTTTCCTGTTGTGTCGCAGCAAGGAGGCCATGGGGTATGGCGAAGAAGGCAGACAAATCAAGCAAACCGATGAGTAAGAGCGAGGTCGTGGCCGGGATCGCGGAGACGACGGGTCTGACGAAGAAACAAGTCAACTCGGTGTTCGAAGCGATGGCCGGTCAGATCGGCAAGAGTCTCAGCAGTCGCGGCCCCGGCGCCTACACGGTCCCCGGCCTGATGAAGCTGATCGTGGTGCGCAAACCCGCCGTGAAGGCCCACAAGGGCATCAACCCCTTCACCGGCGAAGAGACCATGTTCAAGGCCAAGCCGGCACGGAACGTCGTCAAGATCCGCGCCCTCAAGAGCCTCAAGGACATGGTCTAAGCCATCGTTCTCGAGTACGAGCATCAAACAGGCCCGCATCCGGTCGCTCCGAATGCGGGCCTGTTTCATTTCCACGTTTCAGACAGATCGTCAGTCCGACCGCGCCAGAACTCTCTCACAAGCCGCTCGCCGGATCGACGAGCATCGCGTAGTCGAATGCGATCTTGACCGACTGCGCCGTGTCCGTGGCCAGGACCATTCCGGCCTTCGTCGCCTTGCACCGGACGGGCAGGGCCACCGAGTGCCTGACGATCCAGACGTCGTCGATTCGCTGCTCGAAGAAGAGGGCGTCACCAGTGCGGCGAATGCGGATCTCCGCGTTCGAAACGTTCCACGGTGTAGTCGCCAGCACGCTCGTCGCGCCCGAGGCGGCGACCCGCCGGACGGAAAGCGATGTGCCGTCCTCGATCCCGAAGACGTAGCGCACGGGGCTGTTCGACTCAACCGTCTCGGCGAGCACGCCCGTCACGTAATCGCCGAAGATCTGCCCCTTCAACGCCAGCTTGGACAGAAACGCCCAGTTCGTCGTGGAGGGGACGGACCGCCAGATGAGCGGATACGTCGGGGACGCAGCGGCAAGCGGAAACGCCTTGTCCACCCACACCTGCAAGATCAGGTTTCCGGGCCATTCGGCCAGGGAGTAATAGGGACCGGTCGTGTAGTTGGGCCGCAGGATCGCATTCTCCAGATTCCACCACGGATCGAGCCGCGACGAATCGAACGTGCTCAGGCCGTCGGGTCCGTACGCGGCCGCCTCCCGCTGGATCGAGGCCGACGCGCCGCCGGCGTCGACTCCCGTGGCGGTGATCGTGTAGAGGCCCGGCTTGGGGAAGGCCGCGATCGCCACGACGTCGCCGCTCACCTCCAGCGACGCGTCCGTCGGCGTCACCGACCAGGAGTAGGTCACGGACTGGCCGTCCGGATCGTTGCTGTCGGAGAGGTCCATCGTCAGCGGCGCCAGCGCCGGCACCTGCCAGGACGGCGGATCCGCCTGGATCGCCATCGTCGGCGCGCCGTCGCCCATCTTTCGGACGGAGACCGGGAACTGGTGGAGAATCGCGCCGAACTCGTCCACGCCGTTGAGGGTCAGCTCGTTGAGCCCGCTGTGGAGCGAGACGCCCGTCAGACTCCAGTTGCTCTCGTCGAGCCAGGCGAACTTCGCCTCGGGGTGGCCTGCGGCTTCGACCTTGAAGACCCGTAAGGGAGCGGTTCCGACCAGATCGATCGTGCCGGCGCTTGTCACGAGAACTGACCGGCCGCCCAGAACGACGCCGAACGAGGCGGTGCGATTGCCGCCGAGCAGGTTGAACGCAGGACCTTGGCGACTGGCGAACCAGTTCGCGTACGAGAAGTTGAACGGGAACTGCGAGCTGGCGTTTTCCTCCAGTTGGAGCCAGGCGTAGATCCTCGCGGCGTTCAGCGTGTAGTTCTCGAGCAGCCGCGTCAGGTAGTGCTTGAACAGGCGCATGTTGTAAGGCTTGTCGAGGTACGACCGGAATCCCGGCATGCCGTTGTAGAACGCGGCGTTCGCATTGTCGAACGACCGCTTCATGTCCCACGGGAAGAACAGGAACCGCCCATCGGTGGGCCGACGAAAGAAGTAGCAGTTCTTGCCGCGGTCCAGCGAGAAGAAATCCCAGGCGTGGATGTAGCCGGCCACGGCGACCGCCTTCATGAGGGCAGCGGGATCGACCAGCCGTTCAATCTCCGCCTGCGTATAGGAATTGCTGTAGACTTTCTTGAAGAAGCTGATCAGGGCGCTGTAATCGTATTCGTTCTCCCGCGTGCGCTTCATCCACTCGCTGTGGTAACGACCGGGATTGTCGGAGCCCTTGTAGCTCCAATCCGCGTTGCGGTTCGTGCGATTCCAATCGTCCTGGAACCACCATTCGTCGTCGATCTTGTACAGTTCCCCGTCGCTGCCGTTCTCGTAGGCGCGGTTGAGCATGTCGTTGCCGACGACCTCGACCTCCTCGCGGACGGAGTTGCCGCCGCTGTTGACCTTCACCAGGATGAACTCATTCTCAGGCGTGGGATTCCCGAGCAGGTACAGCCAGTATCGGACGATGCGATCGTGGCTCCACCAGCCCACGTCATAGTTGCGGTACAGCAGGTTGCCCTTGCCGCGGAAGAGATTGTCGTCGGGGAACTTGAACTTGGCGCGTTCGACGCCGCCGCTACGGGTCCAGGGGCTGCCGGCCGGCCGAATCTCGCATCCGTAGAGGACGTCCGATTCGTTGACGATGATCGTCGCGTTGAAGTAGTGGTTGGACAGGCGCGGGAACGCGTAGCCGTACAGCGGCGAGGAGCCGTCGCCGTTGGAGATGTCGCTCAAATCCGCGGCGGAGACGACGAACCGCATTCGCCGCAGGTCGCCGGGGTTGGTGGTCGTGTCGACGACGTACATCGCCGGCCTGGCGATCCCCTCCCTGGGCTGCTGGCAGATCAGGCCGTTCATCAGCACGGCCTGAACGTAGAACTGCACGATCTGACCGCTCTGGCCGTACTCGGTCAGTTGCGCGGTGTAGATGCCGTCGCCGGCCTTCTCGTCGCCGCCGGAAACGCCGTCGTCGTACATGGGCTTGCTCGTCCAGGTCCCGTTGCCCGAGCTGTTGTCCAGGCGGTGACACAGAAGGACCTGTGGCGTGGGCCCGCCGGAGTGGACGCGGGCGGTCACCCGAACGCTCTGGCCGCGAGCGGGGACCGCGGGATGGTGCATCAGCTCGTCCACCTGCGGGGCGGGCTCCGCAACGTAGCAGGAGTTCTGCGCGCCCGGCGTCCCGATGTTCGCCGGCACCGGAAGCGAGACGCTGGTGGCGATGCTGTGGTCCCACGTCTGCGCGATGAGGCGCGACATGCCGGAAACCCACCGCGCGTCGAAACTGATCTCATACGTCTGGTTCGCCTGCATCGCGGTGACGTCGATCTCGACGCGGTTGGGCCGGTTGTCGCCGTGGCCGTCGGAAATCAGGTGCAGTTCGTCGCCCGACAGATAGCTGGCGTAGTGCGTGCCCTGGGCGAGCCAGCCGTTGGCGCTGCGCCCGTCGGTGGACATCCTGTTCCCGTTGGCGATCAGGTTGGGGCCCGAGCGATTCAGCCGGACCTGGATATTCTTCAGAATCACGTGGCTGTCGCCGACCAGGTGGAGATGCAGTTCCTTGTAGTCGGTGGGAGACCCCAGCGTATTGAGCTGTCGATAGACGTCGGAGTAGCTGTAGTGCTCGAACGGCGCCTTGGCCGACTCGTCGCTGGCCAGCCAGGCCGAGGACCGGCTGTTGTCCATCCAGGGGTTCTGCAGTTCCATGCTCGAACCGCCGCCGTCGGCCAGGCCGGGCCAGTTGCCGCCGGTGAGGTAATCGACCTCGTCGACGAGATTTCCCCACTGATCCACGAGCCGGACCACCTCGCCCTGGTTGCTCAGACGACCGTCGAAGTCGCCCACGACCGGGATGTCGCCGTAGGCGGCCCTGATCCAATTGGCGTCGGCGGCCACCGCCAGATATCCCTTGGCCGGGATGACCGTCCCGGCCGGGATCGCGAAGTCGATCCCCTCGACGAAACGCCAACCGGAGACATCCACCGCCGCCTCGCCGCGATTGCATAGTTCGACGTACTCGCCCGACGGCTCGTCCGACGGCGGATGGTACAGGATCTCGTTGATGACGACGTTCGTGTTCCTGGCCGGGTCGTTGGCCGCGTTGCGGCTGCTCTGCGCCGATGCGTACCATTCGCTCGATCCCTCCGGGAAGGCCTGGCAGCTATCTCCGAGCAGCGGACGGTCGAGCGCCTTGGCCGACAGCACCGCCCCGGCCGAGTTGACCAGGAACAGCGTGATCCGGCCGTCGGAGACGGAGAACGCGACCTCCTGACTCACATAGCCGCCGGCGGGCACGGAACCTCGCAGCGGCGTCCGGTTCGACAGATCCGCCTTGGACGACAGGAACAAGCCGTCCAGCGAGATCGGCTCGTCGCTGCTGTTGTACAGTTCGACCCAGTCCACGGCCCGCGAGCCGGAGAAATGGGCCTCGTTCAAGTGAATCTGCAGCGCGATCGCGCTCTGGCTGACGTTGGGCATGCCGCGAGTGGGCTCGGTGAAGAAAAACCACGTGTCGCCGCCGGTGGGCTTTCGGCCCAGCGACCGGCCGTCCAGCGGAACCTCCGAACTGATCAGGTTGATGATCGTCGAGCCGTCCGGCGCGACCAGACACAGCCGCAACGGACTGGTCACGACCAGCCCCGCTTCGGCGTACCCCACTGTGGCCAATCCGCCGGGCGGGATCACGACGTCGCTCGTGAACCGGTACTTGCGAAGGTTGGTCGGATCGTCCGTGAGATAGTGATCGCGGAGGTTGATCGCGGCGGCCCCCGGGTTGTAGATCTCGACGAATCCCACGCCTGCCAGGCCGGGCAGGACTTCATTGATCAACAGGCTCGCCTGGCTCGGAGCCGAGACATTCAGTCTCATCCCGAACACCACGTCGGAACTGGTGGTGTTGGTCTGGTGCACCTCGACCGCCAGGACGTTCACGCCGTTGACGAGCGCCGACCCGTCGGTCGTGATGACCGCCAGCTCCTCGACGGCGTCGCCCGTGGTGCGGTTGGCCGCGGTGGCGAACGTGACGTCGCCCGGCCCGACGCCGGAGCGTCCCAACTCGTGGCCGTTCAAGTAGTAGACCGCGCCGTCATCGAGAATCTGATCGATCGTGAGGGTCACGCCCTTGGTGGCGCCGGTGTAATTGAATTTCGTGCGAAGGTAGTACGTCAACTGCTGCGATCGCTCGAACGAGGTTCGAATGCCCGGCGAGGGCAAGCTGGCCGTCTCGAATCCGAACAGGCCGGGGCCTTGCGGCCAGGCGCTGTCGTCGAAGGCCGGCGCTCGCCATGCGGTCCCCAGGTCCACGTTCTTGTCGTTGTACTTCCACACGTCGCCGTAGTTGACGTAGGGAATCCCGGTGACCAGGTTCACCTCGGGGTTGGCCACCGGGGTCTCCGCCGACTTGGGCTCTTCGGCGCCCGGCGTGCCGCCCAGGCGGCCACTGGCGGTCCAGTTGCGCCAGTCGTCGATCTTGCGGTCGGGGTTCTTGAGCACGAGGGTATGGCCGGCCCCGTCGGCCGCCGGGGACCACCGGCCGCGGTCGTTGTACTCGACGGTGCAGACCGTCGCGCCGTTCTTGTCCTTCAGGGTGATCCGCTCGCCGCTGTTCTTGAGGCTGCCGGTCCAGGGTCCATACACGCGAACGGTCGCCGGAACGCCGTATGCGGCCCTCAGCGTCTCCTCATCCACCGGCGAGAGCAGGATCCGCTCGAACGGCTTGAGGAAGGTCCGGTCCGTCGCTTCGACCGAGAACGATGGGAAGACGTACTCCACGCCGTCGCTGAGCCGCCATTCGGCAATGTCGAAGGGCGTCGCGGTGTTGTTGTAGAGCTCGATGTACTCCGGCATCCCGTCGGGGGGGTGATACATGATCTCGCTGAACACGACCTGCTCGGACCGAACGTCCGATATTCCGACCCCCAGCACCACAAGAAACGCCCAAACCCAATGCAGACCCTTCATCATGGTCCTCCAACAAGTCCACCTGCGGGTGTGACCTTACGCGGCGTAATCCGATGAATGCGCCCCGGGCCTCCGAGCGAGCCCGTCGCCCCAGTCGAGAGTAGACGACAAGCACGAGGATGCTACTGCCTTCAATTATACCACAGGCGGGCGGTGGACCATGCGAAAATATTCGCGGCCCCCGCGGGCTGGGCAGTCCGCTTGCCCTGCAGACGAGCATATGGACGGCGGACCTCAGTCCCGTTCGTCCTCTTCCTCCTCCAGGTTCCTGGCGATCGCCCACTGCGGATAGGGTTCCCGCGTCCCTCTCATGGCGCGCCAGAGAATGCGGTTCAGCACGTCCTCGGGGCAGCGGTCCACCTGTTCCAGCGGGAGCCGGGCCGAGACGATCGCATCCTGTCGTAGTGTAGCGTCCGACACCTCCCTGGGTTTGGGGTTCATCTGGTCCAGGGGAACGTTCGTGGGGACCGCGGCGTAGGG
>ERZ795059.5916-NODE-5916-length-10991-cov-7.366313_pt1 | contig 10991 bp, 7 predicted proteins | sample MGYA00375143_ERZ795059 | MGnify/ENA primary metagenome ERZ795059 (study PRJEB30188, sample SAMN05720168) | activated sludge metagenome | isolation source: Anaerobic digester | place: USA | collected 2015-01-07 ... | reverse complement strand
GGGTTTGCATTTACTGAGATCATTCCATTGATTGGTCTTTTGCCATCAGAAACAGGAACACCAGTATCCTTATCTCCATGAAAAGCCCAAACTGGAATTTTTCGTTGTGCAGTAATCTTCGCTTCATTATATCCTCCCTTACAAGAAACGGGTGCCATCGCTGCAAAGTAATTAGGACTATTCTCTGCCGCATAAGATGTATCCCATGTTCCATCACCGCCCATACTTAATCCGGTTATGTAAACCCGTGTTGGATCAATTCGATAATTGTTTAATGCATACTGAACAAAAGGTATAACATCTCCTACCCATCCCCACCGACTTGTAATTTGCTGTGGTGACAGCACGATGAAGCATTCAGTTTTTCCATTCACGTTAAAACACATCGTTTCACCGTTCTTTATAAATTTTGGAATTCCCTGCGCTTTTACTTTTTCCAAAGCCGCAGTTGAACCATCACCCCGTTCACCGGAACCGTGCAAAAAGATAATGCATGGATATAGTGTTGATGATGATGCATAGTCAGCAGGTACAGATTCGAGGTAGCCTCTTCCATACGATGTTTTTTTTGCGACCTGTGTTTGTGCAAAACCTGATAGTGCACAAATGATAAGAAATAATGATAAAACGAATCTCCTCATACTTCATGTGTTTTTGTTATTGAAGTAATGAAAGGGAACAGCATTCGGATGGATTAATTTTTTTCCACCACATGCCGAAGACTTCCGTTGATTTACCGGGATGGTCTTTCAATTGTTTTAATCAAAATGGAAATGAGCTGAACGAAAATAATTATTACCTTCTGCTGGTATAATTCTTACATGCGTAATGCATTGGAGGCTAATTGAACATGAAAATTTTCAAAGTGCGCACACGCATTTGGTCGATTGTGTTTCTCTTTTGGTGGTTACCAAAAATCATTGCTTGTCGCATTTAAATCGAGAATGAATACAGTATTTCGATTTTAGAAAACGTTTGAAATTCGGGTTCGACTACAAACTACTCATTTGTTTCTACTCAGTTGAATGTAACGAAGTGTGGATTTTTTCCTTTGATTCAGTCAAGTTCCAAATACTGTTTAATTTGGTATCGAGTCTCAGTAAATGAAAAACCCCGAATCGAGTCGGGGTCTTTATTTTATAAGATGCTTTAAGGTATTGAATTAGTCGCCTCCTTTAGTTTGAACTTCATAAGAAGAAATAGAAGCGGCAAAGTATTCGCGATTCATTCTGGCAATGTTGGTTATGCTAATACCTTTAGGACATTCAGCTTCGCAGGCTCCTGTATTCGTACAAGCTCCAAAGCCTTCGGCATCCATTTGAGCAACCATTTTCTCTACGCGCTCTTGACGCTCCGGTTTTCCTTGCGGTAATAATGCAAACTGAGAAACCTTCGCACTCACAAATAACATGGCCGATGCATTTTTACATGCTGCAACACAAGCGCCACAACCAATACAGGCAGCGGCATCCATTGCTTCGTCAGCAATTTTCTTTGAGATCGGAATGGCATTGGCATCTGGAACACCACCGGTGTTAACTGAAACATATCCGCCAGCTTGTTGAATTCTTTCAAAGGATGTACGATCAACCACTAAATCTTTTATTACCGGAAATGCATTAGCTCTCCAAGGTTCTATGGTGATGGTTTCTCCATCTTTAAACGATCGCATGTGCAATTGACAAGCAGTAGTTTGCAATGGACCGTGCGGTCTGCCATTAATATACAAACTGCACATTCCACAAATACCTTCACGGCAGTCATGATCGAAGTGAACAGGTTCTTCGTTTTTCTTTATTAATTCGGTATTAAGAACATCGAGCATCTCGAGGAAAGACATATCAGGTGACACGTGACTGTGATCATAGGTTTTAAACCCACCTTTGCTTTCTTTATTCTTCTGTCTCCAGATCTTTAGTGTGATCTTCATATTACTTATAGCTACGTTGAGTCAGTTTTACATTTTCAAATTTCAGTTCTTCTTTGTTCAGAACTTCCGGTTGACCGTCACCTTTGTATTCCCATGCGGAAGCAAAGGCAAACAAATCATCATTGCGCAATGCTTCTCCTTCTGGAGTTTGTGATTCTTCACGGAAGTGACCACCACACGATTCTGAACGAGCAAGTGCATCATCCACCATCAGTTCGCCCAATTCGATGAAGTCAGCAACACGACCTGCTTTCTCTAATTCCTGATTCAGTTCGTTAGACGTTCCAATCACATTTACATTGGTCCAGAACTCAGCTTTCAGATCCTGAATTATTTTCTTTGCTTTCTTTAAGCCTGCTTCGTTGCGCGCCATTCCGCAATATTCCCACATGGTAAGACCTAACTCGCGGTGAAACTCATCAACGGTCTTTTTACCTTTTATGCTGAGTAATTTATTGACACGTTCATTCACTCCATCCATTGCTTCTTTGAAAGCTGGATGATCGGTTTCAATCTTATCAGTCCAACCGATCGTTGCCAGATAGTCACCTACGGTATATGGAATTACAAAATAGCCATCCGCTAAACCTTGCATCAAAGCAGAAGCTCCTAAGCGGTTTGCACCGTGATCAGAAAAATTACATTCACCAAGAGCATACAATCCAGGTATCGTTGTCTGAAGATTATAATCAACCCAAAGACCACCCATAGTATAATGCACTGCAGGATAAATCATCATCGGTCCTTTGTATGGATTCTCTCCGGTGATTTGCGCATACATGTCAAACAAATTTCCATACTTCGCGCGAATGTTATCTTCACCAAGACGCTTGATAGCATCCGTAAAGTCAAGGAACACCGCTAAGCCTGAACCTACTCCTCTGCCTTCGTCACACATTTGTTTTGCATTACGCGAAGCCACATCGCGAGGGACCAGGTTTCCAAATGCCGGATATTTTCTTTCAAGGAAATAATCACGATCAGCTTCTGGAATGTTAGCAGCATCTTTCGACTTTAATCCAGGCATTGCCTTCTTAGGAACCCAAACGCGGCCATCATTTCTGAGCGACTCAGACATCAATGTTAGTTTAGATTGATGATCTCCTGATACTGGAATACAAGTCGGGTGAATCTGCGTAAAGCAAGGGTTTCCAAAAAACGCACCTTTCTTATGTGCACGCCAAATGGCAGTTGCATTGCAACCCTTCGCACTGGTTGATAAAAAGAAAACATTGCTATACCCACCCGTACACAACAAAACAATGTGAGCACTGTGTGAGTCAACTTTACCAGTTATTAGATCACGTGTGATAATACCTCTTGCCTTTCCATCCACCACCACAACATCAAGCATTTCGCTTCGGGTGTACATCTTTACTTTACCATTCGCAATTTGTCTGTTCAAGGCGCTATATGCACCAAGCAATAATTGTTGTCCGGTTTGTCCACGAGCATAAAATGTTCTTGATACTTGAGCGCCACCAAACGAACGGTTCGCTAATAATCCACCATATTCACGAGCGAACGGAACTCCTTGCGCCACGCACTGATCGATAATGTTCACGCTCACCTCAGCAAGGCGGTACACATTACCCTCTCGCGCGCGATAATCTCCTCCTTTAATGGTATCGTAAAAAAGACGGTAAACAGAGTCACCATCATTTTGATAATTCTTTGCCGCATTAACACCACCTTGTGCCGCGATACTGTGTGCTCTTCTTGGACTATCCTGAAAGCAAAATGCTTTTACATTGTATCCTAGTTCTGCAAGTGATGCAGCAGCAGAAGCACCGGCTAATCCGGTACCAACAACAATAACATCATACTTTCGCTTGTTGGCAGGATTAACCAACTTCAGATTGAACTTGTGCTTGGTCCATTTCTCGGCCAAAGGCCCTTCGGGAATCTTTGAATCTAATTTCATAAATATTTAAGAGAGCAGATTAAAATCGTTAAACCATAAACATCCAAATTGGTATCAATGCAAATAATGCAGGGACAATGATTGCAAATGCCTTCCCAACAAAATTTATAAGACCGTTATACTTCGGATGATTTAAGCCAAGTGTTTGAAACGCACTGGTGAATCCATGCCATAAGTGAAAGGCAAGTATGCCCATTGATACTACGTATAAAGCAACATACCACAATTGGTTGTAAGCTGCATCGACAATGGTATATAGATCTTTTACTTCGTTGCCATCGTAATTTTGAGTTGCAATGCCGCCCCAATGCATTTCATACCAGAAACCTTTCATGTGAATCACAAGGAAAATAAGAATGAATGTTCCCAGTATACCCATATTTCGGGATGCCCATGCGGAGGATTTTCCGCTTGTTACAGCATACCCTTGAGGTCCTCGAGCCCTACGATTTATTATTGTCAGCAAAAGAGCCCACAAAACGTGGATAAGAATAAACGCATAATTGCCGTACGAAATAATTTTTATGAGCGGATTGGAGGTCATGAACTGAGCATAGATGTTAAATGCTCTACCTCCATCATCGTGGAGTAATTGTAAGTTTCCTATTAAGTGGACTGTTAAAAAGAGAATTAGGAATAGCCCGGTGAGAGCCATCATTAGTTTTCTGCCGAGCGTACTGGACAGAAGGTTGATAAACCAGTTCATAGAATAGAATTAATCGGATAGTTGACAGTTGTCAAAAGTACTTCCTAAACGCTACTCTACCAAGGTATGTTTACTAATATGGATTCTAAATTGGTTGTTGTTCAGCTTCAGAGCAATTCGAATAGCACAATGATAAGAGCAATGGCTACTAGTGTAACTAGTAAGAACCATTCTCTGCGCAAAAAATTTCGAACCAACTCTACAAGGCGTTTCATAAAATACAATTATTGTTTTTGCTGAATAGCCAATATTCAGGCCCGAAAACAAAGTGTATGGATGTCAGCATTTTAGCATTCAATATGGATTAACTGGCGCCAGATTTAAGACTCTTTTTGGAATTATATTCTAAAATTGGGAATTAAAATTGTTTGATTTTGACCTGATTTTAAACTCTGAAAGATTTTTTATTCGGATTACCTTTACACAATCAACCACTTTTTAACACGCTGATGTATCTGATTTTTGACACGGAAACCACAGGGCTTCCCAGGAATAAAACTGCACCTATCACTGACCTGGATAACTGGCCCAGGCTTGTTCAGCTTGCCTGGCAATTACATGATGCTCATGGCAAGTTGATTGTAAATGAGAACTTCATTATCAGACCGGATGGTTTTGATATTCCATTCAAAGCAGAGCAGATTCATGGCATTTCAACAAAAAGAGCCCTGGAAGAAGGACATGATTTAAAGGAAGTCCTGGATCATTTCGCAAACGACCTTAATCGTACATCTATTTTAATCGGACATAATATAGAGTTCGATATTAATATTATTGGCGCAGAGTTGATCAGAGCGAACTTGGAAACAGAACTGTTCCTAAAGCTCGAACGACTGGATACTTGTAATTCAGCTGTTGAGTTTTGTCAGTTGCCGGGTGGTTTTGGAGGGAAGTTTAAATTCCCCAAATTAATTGAACTTCATCAGAAACTTTTCAACAAAGACTTTGGCGATGCTCACGATGCATCGTATGATGTGGCTGCTACCGCTCGCTGCTATTTTGGATTGCTCAATCGAAAAGTAGTTAAGCCTTTTGACGCTACACCCATTGAAGAGATTGAATATGAAGAACCTAATCTTGATTCTGGCAACTTTGCAAAGCAAGAGAAAAAACAGGAAGCAGGTTATTCAATTAAAGATGATAAAAGTGTTTTAACGGATCAGACTTTTGTTCACTTGCATGTGCATTCACAATATTCTGTGCTGCAAGCGACTGCCGATGTAAAGTCATTAGTAAGCAAAGCAAAATCCATGAACATGCCTGCGGTTGCCTTAACCGATTTGGGTAACATGTATGGTGCGTTCAAGTTTGTTCGTGAAGCATTGAATCACGAAATCAAACCAATTTTGGGTTGTGAATTTTATGTAGCGGAAGAACGACTGAAATTAAAATTCACAAAAGACAATCCCGATAGGCGTTTTAATCAATTGTTGATTGCCAAAAATAAAAATGGTTATCACAATCTTGCAAAGCTAAGTTCACTTGGATTTATTGAAGGTAACTACGGAATTCATCCCCGCATTGATAAGTCTCTTATTGAACAATACAAAACAGACCTGATTGCGACAACCGGTGCGTTGTCGAGTGAAATACCGTACTTGATTTTGAACGTAGGAGAGAAGCAGGCAGAAGAAGTATTTCAGTGGTATTATAAACTCTTTGGTGATGACTTCTATATTGAACTCAATCGCCATAATATTCCGGAAGAAGATCACGTAAACAAGGTATTGCTTCGCTTCGCTGAAAAATATAACGTAAAATATTTCGCAGCCAATGAAACCTTCTATTTGAATAAAGAAGAATCAAACGCGCATGATGTTTTGCTCTGTATCAAGGAAGGTGAATTTAAATCTACTCCCATTGGTTACGGCAGAGGATTTCGTTATGGACTAGCCAACACAGAATTCTATTTCAAATCGCAGGATGAAATGAAATCCATCTTCCGTGATTTGCCGGAAGCCATCATAACACTTAGTGAAATATTAGGTAAGATTGAAAGCTATACACTCGAACGAAATGTTTTGCTTCCAAAATTTGATATTCCTGCTGAGTTTAATTCGGAAGACGACTATCTGAAGCACCTTACCTATGTAGGAGCAATGAAACGTTACCCGGATATGTCTGCTGAAGTAAAAGACCGGATTGACTTTGAGTTGGAGACCATTAAGAAAACCGGATATCCAGGATATTTTCTTATCGTTCAGGATTTCACATCGAAGGCGAGAGAGATCGGTGTTTCCGTTGGACCCGGCCGGGGTTCTGCAGCAGGTTCAGTTGTTGCGTATTGTAATGGAATAACGAATGTTGATCCTATAAAGTATGATCTACTCTTCGAGCGTTTCCTAAATCCAGATCGTGTCTCCCTTCCCGATATTGATATTGACTTCGATGATGAGGGTCGTGATAAGGTGTTGAAATATGTAATCGAAAAATACGGGAAGAATCAGGTAGCACAGATTATTACCTATGGAACGATGGCTGCGAAATCTTCTATTAAAGATTGCGCGCGAGTAATGGAGTTACCGCTGTCTGATTCGAATATTATCTCGAAGATGGTTCCGGAAAAGCCTGGTACTACTTTGGCAAAAGCATTTGAAGAGGTAAAAGAATTAAATGATTTAAAAAAAGGAAACGATCTAAGAGCAGAAGTATTAAAGCAGGCGATCATCTTAGAAGGATCAGTTCGGAATACCGGTACACATGCTTGTGGCGTTATCATAACACCCGATGATTTAACGAATTTGGTTCCAGTATCTACTGCGAAAGATTCTGAGATGTTGGTTACGCAGTTCGATAACTCTGTTGTTGAAAGTGCCGGCATGTTGAAGATGGACTTTTTGGGATTGACTACCTTATCCATTATCAATACAGCTTTACGTAACATTAAAAAGAGTAAAGGTATTTACATCAACATCGATGAAATTCCGCTTGACGATTTAAAGACCTATCAGCTTTTTCAACGTGGTGAAACAACGGGAACGTTTCAGTTTGAAAGTGTGGGGATGCAAAAGTATTTGCGTCAACTCAAGCCTGATAAGTTTGAAGATCTCATTGCCATGAACGCATTGTATCGTCCTGGTCCGATGGAATACATTCCTAACTTCATCAATCGGAAACACGGCCGCGAGCCGATCAAGTATGATCTTGCTGAGATGGAAGAAAATCTTTCAGAAACATATGGTATCACGGTGTATCAGGAACAGGTAATGTTGCTCTCACAGAAACTTGCAGGCTTTAGTAAAGGTGATGCCGATATCCTTCGTAAAGCGATGGGTAAGAAACAAAAGTCTGTGCTCGATAAAATGAAAGATAAATTCATCGAGGGCTGCAAGAAAAATAACCACACGAAAGAAATTTGTGAAAAGATCTGGGTCGATTGGGAAGCTTTTGCACAATACGCTTTTAACAAATCACACTCTACCTGTTATTCGTTGATTGCCTATCAGACTGCATATCTGAAAGCGAACTACCCTGCAGAATATATGGCTGCCGTTTTAACTCACTCTCAAAGTAACTTAGAGAGCATTACCTATTTCATTGAAGAATGCAGAAGCTTAGGTATTAAAGTTTTAGGTCCGCACGTCAATGAATCGGGAGTTTTCTTCGAGGTAAATAAAGAAGGACAAATTCGTTTTGGACTCGGAGCAATAAAAGGAGCTGGTGATGCAGCTGTCGAAGCCATCATACAAGAGCGTGATGCGAAGGGTCAGTATGAAGATATTTTTGAATTTGCTAAACGACTTAATCAACGTTCAGTAAATAAAAAAACATACGAGTGTCTTGCATTGTCAGGAGCGTTTGATTGCTTCACAGGTATTCATCGGAGACAATATGTTTTTGCAAAAGATGGTGAGTTAAGCTTGCTGGAAAAGGCAATGAAATTTGCTGCAAAAACCCAGCAAGAAGAGCAGAGCGCACAAGCAAGTTTATTTGGAGGTACATCGGGTACGGTATTGCCTAAACCTAAAGTTGAGCCGGTAGAGCCTTTCACTGAGATTGAAAAACTAAATCTTGAAAAGGAAGTAGTTGGTATCTACATCTCCGGACATCCGTTGGATAATTTTAAATTTGAGATGGACTCCTTTTGCACAGCAGCGTGTACGCAACTCAATGAAATAGAACCATTGCTCGGTCGCGAACTCAAGCTTGGTGGCATTGTTACCGGTGTGGAACATCGCACAACCAAAACAGGTAAACCTTTTGGGAAATTTACATTGGAAGATTATGGAGGTAACACCAGTTTTGTATTGTTCAGTGAAGACTATATGAAATTTAAGAGCTTTATGAACATTGGCTATTTCCTTTTTTTGGAAGGTAGCGTTGTTAAAAATTCATGGGGACAGCAAAACACAGAATTTAAGATTCGGAATATTGATTTGCTAAATGAATTGGGAGTGAAGCGCAGCAAGGGAGTTCAGCTTCGCGTAAATGCCTCGGAAATTACCAAAGACCTGATTGGAAAAATAGAAGACGTTTGTCACGAATTTTCAGGAAATACTCCTCTTTATTTCAAAATTAGGGATGAAGCAGAAAACATTAACCTTGAACTCTTATCCAGACGATTCCGTGTGAACCCAATCAATGATATGGTAGTGAAGATGAAGAAATCGGGGGAGATAGAGGTGGAGGTTGTCTTCTAGTTTTGGGTTTGAAGTTTCGAGTTTGAGGTTTGATGTTGTTTAAGGCTGATATTTTCTCCTTTATTCTAGATTCTGGCTCATAAATTCTATATTCATTGTTCTCATAACGATTGCAACCAACTATTACCCTAAAAGTTTAACGAATTGAACTAATCGCTTTACCTTTGGGTTTTTTAAGCAGACATTAATATTAAAACTATACGATAATGGGAAAAGCAATTGAAATTACCGATGCAAACTTTGAGGAGATCATCAAGTCAGACAAACCAGTTTTGGTTGATTTTTGGGCTGAATGGTGCGGGCCTTGTAAAATGATTGGTCCTGTGGTTGAAGAGCTTGCAGGTGATTATGAAGGTAAAGCGGTAATCGGAAAATTAAATGTGGATGAAAACCCACAAGCTGCAGCACGTTTCGGTGTGCGCTCAATTCCTACCTTACTGGTTTTTAAAGGAGGAGAGGTAGTAGATAAACAAGTAGGTGCTGTGCCTAAATCGGTATTGAATCAAAAAATTGCAGCGCAGATTGCATAATCAATAACAGGTAGGAATTAATCTTATTAAAATGCCCATGAGCTTCATGGGCATTTTTTATGGGTTGTCATTCATTAAATTGAAATCGTTCTGTTGCGAGATAAATTTTTCCATCGTTCGACTACTTTGTGATTTTGCACAATGCAGGCTTCATCATACAAAGCAATGGTAGGGCAAACATGATACGGTACACCATACAACACATCGCCAACTAAAAAAGTATTTTTACCCGTTATTTTGAAAATCATGTGTTCTTCGCTGTGACCTGTTGGTTCAAGGTTGGTTGCATTTAAAAAAAAGACCCGATTAGCAATTGGATTTTCGGACGCAATGGCTTTGTGACCGAGATCAATGCATATTGCGTCATCGGTTGGTTTTGAAATGATGCGAGTAACAACCAATGCAGCAAACAAATAATGTTGTTCTTTCAATATTTGCTCATATCCCTTATCCCAATAAATGTATGTGCCCGGACTGCATTCAATTTCTTTTCGTTTCGAATGAATGGAATAGGTAGGCGTACCCCCGGCAACGATGGTTAATTTCGTTTTATTTTTTTCTAAAATAGTTTTCTGCAATGATTCAACGCTCTTATACGCTTCATCACAGCGCTTTGCGCGGATATCAAGATCCGTATCACGCAAGTGCCCATCATACGCATGCAGCCCCACGATGTTAATACCTTTTAGTGATTTACAATCATCATATAATTTAAGTGCAGATTCAGAAACAATACCTGTTCTGTTCATGCCAACATTTAAATCAATGTAAACTTCAATGAATATCGTTTCATCAGAAAATACCTTTGATAAATGTTTAGCACTTTCAACATTATCAATCAGACAACTGAATTTTGTTTTTGGAAATCTCTGAACAAGTTCTGCAAGACGATTTGCTTTTGGTCCGATGGGTTGATAGGAGAGAAGCACATCAGGCGCACCAACCACGGCCAGCATTTCGGCTTCAGATATGGTAGCGCATTTGAATTTTTTGATGCCTGCATTCAACATCATCAACGAAACCTCAGCCGACTTGTGCGTCTTTACATGCGGCCTTAGTCGATTAACATCATCAATACTTTTTACAAGCGTGTCAATGTTATTCTTAATTCGATCTTCGTACAGCACAAGCGCAGGAGAATCGATAGTATCGATATTATCAATTGCAAACCATTCAGATGCTGCCATATTATTTTCCTTTACTACTTTATAGTTTTTATTCGATTAACGATTAACGATTAACGATTAACGATTAACGATTA
>ERZ795059.5910-NODE-5910-length-10998-cov-6.942338_pt1 | contig 10998 bp, 8 predicted proteins | sample MGYA00375143_ERZ795059 | MGnify/ENA primary metagenome ERZ795059 (study PRJEB30188, sample SAMN05720168) | activated sludge metagenome | isolation source: Anaerobic digester | place: USA | collected 2015-01-07 ... | reverse complement strand
TTTCATCACAATGATCCTGAACGGTAAAATCGATTTCAGGGCAAATTAACGGGTAAGCCTCCAGGACCATGTACCGAAACCCGTTCTCATCTTCCAGGATCACCCTGACCAGGCTTGTATCCCTGTTTAACTCAACATCTCCTTCTATCAGCAGTTCACTGATCAGTTCGATGTTTTCGAAAGGGAAAATTTCAGCATCGGTAATAAAAGTGCTGTCAATTTGAATGGATTGCGCTTTAACAGTCATGGAAAACATACAACTAAGCGCCAGAAGAATTAAGGTCAGGATTCCGTAGGGGGGGGCAAATATTTTCATAATCAGTGAATTAATTGCTAATAATTAAATAAAAATTCGGCTGATGTAAATATATGCTGAATTAATATAAAAAGCAATATAAAGATTGATTTTGAGACTCCATCTCGATTAGCCCAGATGGAGTCTCGTTTTTCAGGAGACTCCATCTCAAACTTGCAAAACCTAATCTTTTTTCGTAATATTACACTTTGAAACAATCCAAAGAAATCAACCCTGAACACCAAGGAATTCATACAGGTGCTGGCGGAGAAGCTCGCGATCACACAGAAAGAAGCTTCCGGACTGCTTGAACACACCACTGCGGTAATGCGCGAAGCTGTGGCCGCTGATCAGAAAGTGACGATCACCCACCTGGGAAGCTTTCAACTGAAAAAAACAGCCAGCCGCGCCGCCTACCTTCCAGCGCTCGATAAAAAAGCCATCGTCCCTCCAAAAAACAGCGTGCAGTTCCATGCCGCCGATTCGCTGAAAGATAATCTCAAAAAATCCCCGGAGAAATGAGCGGCAACCTCGTAACCAGCGAAATCATCGAACAGGTGGCACGCAAAGCAGGGATCACCAAAAAACTGGCTTCGGAACTGCTTCATGCCATCCCCGAAATCATAGCCGAAGGTTTGCAACGCGACGGAGAGGTAAGGGTGCGCGGTTTGGGCACTTTCCGCATGAAATGGACACAAACCCGGATCGGCCGAAACCCGAAAACGGGCGAGCAGGTTCCTATCCCGCCGCATAACCGGCTGGTGTTTCTGCCGGAACAGGCATTTAAAGATTTTATCAACAGGGATCTTGTAGCCCTGGAATACCAGGTAATCCCGGAAGATGCTTCAGTCCCCGAACCGGAGAAACCGGCCGTGGAAATTCCGGAGCCGATCATCATCAGTCCATCGTGGCCTGAGCCGCTACCCGAACCTGAACCCTATGCTATTGCCGGAACAGGAATCGACCAGGAACCCGGGTCAACGGGCAGCCGCCGCCGGTTGCACTGGATAATACCGGCAGCCATCGCCGTGATCGCCATCCTGACGGTCGTTTTCTATTTCAGGATCTTTCGGGAGAAGGAGCCGGTAGCAGTCGGCAGTCAGCAGTCGGCAGTCGGCAGTCAGCAGCCGGCAGTCGGCAGTCAGCAGTCGGCAGACAGCAGTCGGCAGCCGGCAGTCGGCAGTCAGCAGGTAGAGGAATCCAATAACGACTCAACATTAATCATTAAGAATTCAGAATTAAGCATTAAGAATTCAACATTAATAACCTCCGGGGTTCATCTTTTCCAGGTATCCCGGGATGTTTACGAGGGCAACCCGTACCTCTGGGCGCTGATCTACAAGGCCAACAGGGAGATCATCACAAACCCGCAGAACCTCCCCTCCGGTCTGACTCTCATCATACCCGGCCTTGAAGGCTCACCCAACAAACTGAGCCGCCGCGATTCCTCAGAGGTGTCGGAAGGCTATCGCTTACTATCAGAATATTACCGGGAAAAAGATCCCTCCTTGTCGGACGGGTTCCTGAAAACCTCTTCACAATTCCGGCCGGAATAAAGTTATCAACTGCCTGAATACCGCCGGCCAAAATCGTAACTTTATCTCATGATGCCCGATCACCGGTTTACCAACCAGCTTATCCGTGAAAGCAGCCCCTACCTGCTGCAGCACGCGCATAATCCCGTGGAATGGCATCCCTGGAATGAGCAGACTCTTTCAAAAGCCCGGTCGCTCGACAAGATGCTGCTGATCAGCATTGGCTATTCATCCTGCCACTGGTGTCACGTTATGGAGCGAGAATCGTTCGAAGATGTGAAAGTGGCGGAGATCATGAACCGCAATTTCATCTGCATCAAGGTCGACCGGGAAGAGCGGCCCGACGTCGACCAGGTGTACATGAACGCCGTGCAGCTTATTACGGGCAGCGGGGGCTGGCCGCTGAACTGCTTTACCCTGCCCGACGGCCGTCCCTTTTTCGGCGGCACCTATTTTCGAAAAAACCAATGGGTCCAGCTCCTGGAGAATATTTCGACACTCTATCTTAAAAGAAGAAAAGAGATTGAGGATCAAGCCGATGCACTCACCGAAGGGATCAGGAAGGCCTCCTTGATAAAACCGGCAGAGTCGGTCAGGGCGATTACCAGGGAAGACATTACCCGGATCACCAACAGCCTGACCGGCCAGATGGACGAACTGGAGGGGGGATTCGGCGGCGCCCCGAAATTTCCGATGCCAGCTGCCTTGGCGTTCTTACTAACCACAGGCGAAATAACTGCGAATGAGAAGGTCGAAAAACTGGTGAAGCTGACCTTACGGAAGATGTCATACGGCGGAATCTATGACCAGGCCGGAGGCGGATTCTCCCGGTATTCGACCGATTCCCAATGGAAGGTCCCCCATTTCGAGAAGATGCTGTACGACAATGCACAGCTTGCATCTCTCTACCTGGAAGCCTCACAGGTATATGGATCAAAGGAATTCCGGGAAACGGCCGAGGAGACACTGGGATTTGTCATGAGGGAAATGACCTCGCCCGAAGGCGGCTTTTATTCGGCTTTAGATGCCGATTCGGAAGGCAAAGAAGGCCGGTTCTATACCTGGACAGCCGGTGAGCTTAAGATTCTCACCGGTAACCAGGGCGACCTGGTGCGAAAATATTATCATACCGGAGGTAAAGCTTTGTGGGAAGAGGGGCAAAATATCCTGGTGCGCACCCAGTCACCCGATGAATTTGCCAGGGCCCAGGGTTTGCAGCCATCGGCATTTAAAGCCATCCTGAAGAGCGCCAAAGCAAAACTGCTTAAAGAACGGAATAGAAGGACAATGCCAGGGCTTGACAACAAGATTCTGGCCTCCTGGAACGGACTGATGATGAAGGCATTCGCCGATGCCGGACGAATTACCGGACAGAAAAAATACCTGGATGCGGCGGTTAAAACTGCCGGGTTTATTCATGCAAATATGACTGGCCCCGATGGTCATATTTTTCGCTGTTTCAATAAAGGTAAATCTTATATCAACGGATTCCTGGAAGATTACTGTTTTGTGGCGGAAGGGCTCCTGGCCCTTTACCTGGCCACCTTCAGGGAACAATATTTGTACCGGGCTCTGGAATTGATTGAAACGGCGATCCGGGATTTCTACGATTCGGAAAGCAGTTATTTTTTCGGATCATCCGCTTCTGATGCTCCGCTGGTAGCTCGCCAGCAGGAAATTTACGACTCCGTGATCCCCTCCTCCAACAGCGTGATGGCGGGTTTGCTTTATAAGCTGGGCGTTATTTTTGAAAAAGATGATTTTATTGAAAAACAGGCAAAAATGGTTTCGGGTGTCAGGGAAAAAGCCCTGCAATTCCCTTCCGCCTTTGCCAACTGGGCATCGGTAATGCTACAGACGGCCCTTCCATATTATTTCGTTGTCATAACCGGCGATGATTATCCCGAAAAGATCGCGACTATCCGAAAGCATTTCCGGTCTCAAATATTTTTTTGCGCAGCAAGGGAAAGGAGTGAACTTCCGGTTTTCAAAGACAGGTTCACTGAAAATCAGACAATGATCTATATATGCACCGGCCGTGAGTGCCTCCTGCCAACAACATCGGTTGATGAAGCACTGCAGCAGTTAGCGGGTAAAATTCGGCTAACGCCGGAATAACGCTCCCTTTATTTTCTTAGAGAATGCGTCATCCCGACTAAGGAGGGAACTGACGGCTTCAATCTTCGGAAAATTTCCTGACGATTTCCCGGTAATTCCGGAAAACATTGGCACGGGAGACAAAACCGATATAAATGCCATTTAAAAGCACCGGCAGGTTGTATTTATCGTAATGCGCAAATTTCTCCACGACCGTTTCCATGGAATCATCGGGTGAGACAAAAGTATCCGGCCTGACCATAATATCTTTGACAATAACCTGGTCATAGAGTTCTTGTTTGAACATGATATGACGGACATCGTCCAGCCTGACGAATCCGAAAAACCTGTTGTTTTCATCGACTACCGGGTAGATGTTCCTGGCGGATTCGCTGATAACCTGGATCAGGTTGCGGAGGCGGGCATCCGGTCCGATGGTCCGGAAGTCGGTTTCGATCAGGTCGTTGACCCGGAGCAGCGACATGGCTGTCTTGTCTTTATCATGGGTGATCAGCTCTCCCCTGGCAGCGAGCTGGTAGGTATAGACCGAATTGGAGACGAACATCCGGGTGGTAGCATAGCTGATGGTAGAGACCAGCATCAGCGGGATGATCAGGTCGTAGCCCCCAGTGATCTCCGCGATCAGGAAGATGCCCGTCAGCGGCGCGTGGAGCACGCCGGCAATCACTCCGCTCATCCCTACCATGGCGAAATTGGAACCCGACAGGAGAGTCAGGCCTGAATAATTGACCATCTCGGCAAAGAAAAGCCCTGCTATAACCCCCATGAACAGCGACGGTGCGAATATCCCCCCGACTCCCCCCGCGCCGAATGTAGTGGCAGTTGCAACCACCTTAAAAAAGAGAACCAGGATAAAGAGAAGAAACACTACCCAGATGCTGTCCTGGAACTCATAAAAAGGGCTTCCGTTAAATAATGGACTGTAATCACCCTTCATACAGGTGTTTACAGCTTCATAGCCTTCACCGTATAGTGCCGGGAAGAAAAAGATCAGCATCCCGAGGATCATGCCGCCCGATATCCATCTCAGCCACCAGCTGCTGATCCTTTTAAAATATTTCTCAATACGGATATACATCCGGGTAAAATAGACCGATATAAAACCGGTAAAGACACCCAGGATTAAATAATAGGGTATTTGTTTGTAATAAAAGGCCTCGGTAACTTCGAAAGGGTAAAGAACGGCATTGCCAAGAAAAAAGTATGAAGTAAGCAGGGCGGTGACTGAAGCGATCAGCAGAGGGATGAGGGAAGCCATGGTCAGGTCGATCATCAGGACTTCCACGGCAAAGACGATGGCCGCAATAGGCGACTTAAAGATGGCTGCCATAGCGCCGGCGCAGGCCAGCGTCATCATCAGGATCAGGTCTTTGTAACTAAGCCGGAGGTACTGGCCCAGGCTGGAGCCTACTGCAGCGCCGGTAGCCAGTGTCGGGCCTTCCAATCCCACCGACCCGCCGAAACCGACGGTCAGTGCGCTGGTGACGATGGAGGAGAACATGTTGTGGCGCCGGATGATGCCATTGGAACGGCTGATGGCATAAAGAATGCTGGGAACGCCATGCTCGACATGATCTTTAATGACATATTTTACGAAAAAGATGGCCAGAAGGATCCCTATCGCCGGCAAAGCAAAATAGAGGAAATTTTCGCGGTAAATTGGCGCGCTGCTGATGAGAAGTTCCTGGATAAAATGGACCGCGTTCTTCAGAATAATGGCGGAGATCCCTGATAATATGCCAATTACGACACTGATGATCATCAGGAAGGTGCGATGGTTCATTCGCCTGGCCTGCCAGACCATGAACCTGAACCAGATAGCCCTTTTAGTGGATCTTGACATAAATTGGGCTAATTTATCTAAATTTTTTAATTTCGTGAGCCACAAACAGGATTATTGGATAATAAGGATGACGGATACGGTTAAAATAGCCGGGAAACTGATCAGGGCCGGAACATTGCTTGGGCTGGTCCTCCTTTATTGTATAACGATGGCTGCAGGGATGGGCCTTTCGTCCTGTCCGGCCATTGACGGTGAGAATGAACTGATCATTTACGTCATTCCATCGAAGGTAAAATACGACTGGAATTCACCTAACTCATTGGTTAAAAGTTATATAAAAAATATCAGGCGGAATATTTTCGATAAAAAGAGTTATCTGCTGGGCCATGCATTTGTTGAGTTAAACACTTCCGCCAGTCCGGAAGGGATATTGACCGGGATGAGGTCAGCCAGGCCGGAAGAGGCTAAAAACCTGGTTATCGGTGAGTATTATGGGTTAGCAATCCTTGGAGCCGACATTTCGGGAGAACTTGAAAGCCGTGAAGAACTGGAAAAGAAGATCGAATTTTATTCGGGGAATGGCCGGCTGGCATTTATTAAACTCATTATCAATGATAAAGCAGTAGAGCGTATGCTTACTTTTTTCGAAGGATACAAAGCGTTCTGGGAACAGGACAGTACAACAGGGGCGAGATATGGAGGAGCATTCTGGCCCCGTAACAAAGGAGAAGGGGCCGGATGTTCGGCATTTGTCGTTAGTTTTCTGGACCTGGGTGGTTTGCTCCGGGAGGCGTTTGATGACTGGAAAGTAGAAATTGACATACCGATGAAGCTGATCGGAGGACCCTATAATGAAGGCAATAAGGTCAGGATCAGGGATATACGCAGAGAACAAAAATGGGCTGACCGGCAAAGCGAAACCAATAATGCTTTCGAGCATTTTGAAATTTATGATCCGACCCTGATGTACGAATGGATTCACCGGCTCTGGGAAAGCAGCGACATTCAGGAAAAATATGCTGCGGTACCGGTGGAACTGAATGAGGCAAAAGGGATCCGGATCGATGCAAGGCAGATCCAACCTGATGAAAATGAGCCTGTTTTCTATCACCGGCAGACTCCTTCCATTTTCATCGATTATTATAAAACACGGTTCCCGGCATGGTATAACCTGACGCTTCCGGCGTGCAAATGAAAAAAAGTGTACGAATAAACTTCATCCGTACATCATTTTCTTGACATAACGGGTAATGCAGTTTATCTTTGCCATTCTAATTTCAGTTGGGCAATAGAACAATAGAACAATAGAAAATAACAAATAACCTCAAAAACAATCATTATGAAAAAACTTTTGACAATTCTACTCAGTGCTACGGTGCTTTTTGCTTTTGCAGAAGAGCGTATTGCCAATAATCCGAAACCGATCAATCACGGCCCGCTGGCTTGCCCCAGCCTGGTCATGACCCCGGTTGACAATACCGTTACCTATCCCAGCGACCTGATCGAAGCGATCTTAGGACCGGATGTCGTCTCTTATTCGCTCATCAACTTCGCCGGGTTAGCCGGTAATCCTTATGCATCCGCCGGTTTATTCGTAGGCGGAACCGATGCCGGATTAGGGATCGAAGACGGAATCGTGATGTGCTCCGGATATATTACCAATGCTATCGGACCCAATTCTGATGATGGAGCATCGGTTAGTCTTGGTCTTCCCGGAGATGCCCAGCTATCCGCATTTGCCGGACAATCAACCTTCGATGCCACTGTCCTCGAATTCAGCTTTGTGCCGAATTTCGACCAGCTTTACATCCAGTATGTTTTCGGTTCGGAAGAGTACAATGAATATGTTTTCCAGTACAACGACGCTTTTGCATTTTTCCTCAATGGCAACAACATCGCCGTCGTCCCGAGCACAACCCTCCCGGTAACGATCAATACGATCAACCTGTCTACCAATAACACGTATTACAAGAATAATGACTATGGCGATTTATATCCCGGTCCGTATCCTTATTGCAATGAGATGGACGGATTTACTACTGTTCTGGTTGCACAAGGACCCGTGAACGAAGGAGAATCCAATACCATTAAGCTGGCGATTGCCGACGGTGGCGACTCAGCTCTCGATTCATTCTGCTTTATCAAAGGATCGAGCTTCGGCGGAACCGACCCGGAAGTGCCGGTCAGCAACTGGGCTTTATTCATTGGTATCGGCCTGATCTTAATTTTTGCCGTCATCCGTTTCAGGAGACTGGTTTAGTACAATAATAGAATCTTTAAATGAAAAAGGCTGCCGGGTTTTCCAGGCAGCCTTTTTGTTTGCAAAACGCAAAATGGAACATCAGTGAATAATAAAAACCTTGAAGGATCTCCCTGTCTCTGAATCTAACAGGAAATACAATCCAGACCGCAAATGTCCAACATTGGTGATCTTCTCTCCTTCAATCCGCATAACAATCATGCCTGTCGCGTTTAAAATGCAGCCATTGAAAATATCATCAAAATAAATAGTCCCATTTTTAACCGGATTCGGATAAAATCGAGTGCTTTTTACAACCGGCTCAGGTTCATCTGTTCCAAAGCTTCCGTTGCTGTATCCCGGCGTGGCATGGTTAAAATAAATCCAGGAAAGAAATCCGTCTTCTTCTCTGCCATAAGATACATCGATCGGGATCAATCCCCAGGAAATACTGTCAATTAAAAAATATCCTGTTGATTCATTGTCGAAGATGGCCAGCGACTCACCTTCATCGTTCAGTTTATAATCGGTGTGAAATGGCCCCTGTCCCGGCTGGCCGTCGGTCCAGATCAACAGAAATCCACCTGGAGGTATTGATACATCTGGCAGTTTCCACTTATCGGGATTGGAAAGATTATCCGACAAATATTTATCCCCCATCCAAACCGGATGATCATCGGCATTATAAATCTCGACCCAGTTATCATATTCACCGAATTCATCCTCAATGGTCGTATCGTTATCGGCCATCAATTCGTTAATGTAGATCAGCGGATCATCCGAAGAATGAAAATCAATCATCACCGGAGAACACGGGCGGATCGTGATCATCGATTCGGGATCGGTGACCATCACCTGCCATGAAAGGATCTGTCCAATGTCGAAACCGTCAAATTCATAGCCATAACATCCGTCGTCTTCCTCATGGTCATGGTGTGTTCCGTCATCTTTCATATTCACCAGTAATTCAGTCCCCCCGTTAATACTGTATTTCAGCTTCACTGTAAAATCGGCCGACTCATCGGTAACCGTCGCCCTGATCCAGTATTCTTCACCGGGTACCGCTTTTGATGATTCGATATAGTTGATAACAGGAGGAATGCCATTGATAACCAATTGCTGCAAGGCTGTCGTCCGCCGGGTCTGAATATAAGGGATCAACCCGTAATCGACATGACCGCCCAGCGCCTGGTCGTATGAATTTATGAAGTTATCATACGTATAACCATAATCGAGCGGATAAAACGGATCATTCATCACAAAAGGGGCGATCATTGTCCGTATTCCCCCGATGGCCGTAATCAAAGAATCTTCTTCAGATAAAAGATCGAGGAATTTTTTAAAGAAGAAAGAATACCGGTCTTTGATCCCGGGTACCTCCAGAAGCCGTGCATACAACGGCCTTACCTCCGTGCCATGTTGCTCCCAGTCGTAGATGTCGCGAGTCGCCCAGTCCCTATCCATCCAATCAATTCCCAGCGTATTATCGAGATCGTAGGGAATATACTCGAACCTGCCGGTTTCTGTATTATGGTAAAGGTAGAAGTTATTCTTGTTGTATATGTACCCGTCCCAGTTGCCAGTGATCACATCCAGGGCCATGATCTTCAGGTAGTCGTTGAGATTAAAGACCTTTTCCAGTTCGCATTCCAGATCTTCCGGCGGGGTATTGTTCAAAACATCAATAAAGTGAGCAAGATCGGAGTAATTGTTATATTCTTCATTGATCTTCAATTCATAAGCCTGCCGGCCGTTTTGATAAAATTTGTACAGATCCGGATCATTGCCGAGGTAATCGAGGTCGGCCGGCCAGAGGCATTTATACAGGTTCCCGTTTTTATTGCCGAATCGCGACTCCGCGAATTCTTCATCCACATGTTCGACCATGATATAAAGCCCGTAGTAATCTCCGTTGATATAAACCGTGGCATGAGCGGCCCGGGGAGCCGGGACACCCGCTGTACGAAGCCACTCCCAGCAAATGCGCGAACGTATGATGGAAGGATCGTTATGTTCACCGTTCAGGTTCAGTTTCTCCATTCCCTGGAACTTTTTACCCGGTTCGAATGTGTTGAATGAAACCTTAAATGATTTCTTCTGCGAATACCGCGAAGTATTTCCCCTAAGCCTGAATCCTACATTTTCAACCAATTCATCAATCGTCTGATTTTCAAAACGGAATGTAGCATGAAATTCGATATCTGAATCCACATTTTCATAGATCCAGGCAAGCGTATCGGGATCAATGGTAATATCGATCCGTGCTACGGTTGAACTGTCGAAAACGGGAGCGTTAGGGGGAAACTCGGGTTGGGCGGTCAGCGTGTTGGTAAACCACAGAGTCGGAAAGAAGATGCAGAGTACCGCTGGAAATTTTTTCATCATAAAACGATTTTAATCCTTCAATAACAGAAATGCAGGCCAACCCTACTTTTCGGTATAAACTACTTTGGTCACCACATCCCCGACGACCTGTAAAGTTCTTTTATCAATCTTATCGAAAGTGTCTTGTGTTGTATGCCAGTAATCGTAAAAACTACCGTTAGCGGAGTTGGGATCAAGGTGGATAATGTCGATGGCGGGGATTTTGCGGATCTCATTGATAAAATAGTGATCATCGTTAATAAAAGCCCCTTTTTCATCGCGGAAATATTCCTGGTATCCAAGGCTGGCGGCTATATCCCACACTTTCTTCACCTTATCGGGGGCAAAGTGCATGGAGAAGCCCTCTTTCAGGAAGCGGGCATTTCCGGCTCCCACCATATCGAGGAGGATCACAAAACGGGCGTTATACCCCGGCACATGCGGGTTATGCGACCGCGGCCGTTGCGGCACCCGAGCCTTACGACGCGCCGCAGGCCACCGGAAAGGTAGACGCGACCGTCCACTGCGCGGCAGGCGGAAGTGACGCTCAGGCGATCGGCTTCGGCCTGCCGCTGCCGCGGGGCTTCCTCGCCGATTCGTCCAGGCTTCGGCTCGAGACGCCGGAGGGCCGCGAGGTGGCGGCGGATGTCGTCGAACTGGCGCG